>Ga0315274_10009756_pt1 | contig 13848 bp, 13 predicted proteins | sample YL17G02_20_MG_FD_203700 | JGI IMG/M metagenome (GOLD analysis project Ga0315274, IMG submission 203700) | Sediment microbial communities from Yellowstone Lake, YNP, Wyoming, USA - YL17G02_20 | ecosystem: Environmental > Aquatic > Freshwater > Lake > Sediment | place: USA: Wyoming | collected...
GCGGCCGGGCCTCGTCTGGCGTCGCCGCGGCGCCCGCGGTTGGGGGGTGGCAAGGCACCATCGCCGGGGCGGGGGGCGGGGCGGGGGCGGGGGGCGGGCGAGCGCGGCGCGCGCGCGCGCGCGCGCACGCGCCGCATGCTCGGCGGAGGCGACCGCCGCCCGCCCGCACCGCCGCCACCGACGCACATGCAGCGGGCGGCGGCCATGGCAGCGGGCGGTGGCGGGAGTTGGGTCGGGTGGGGCGAGGGGAGTGACACGCGACCACTGGCGCGGGCGCGCCCCGCCCGCCGCCCCCGTCACCGCCCCAGCCCCAGCGCGCCCCGCACCGCGCCCGCCAGAGCCGCGGGCGGCGGCAGCCCCCCGACGCCGACGTCGCCGCAGGCCAGCGCTTTGACGACGGGGTCGATGACCGACGCGCCAAAGGACGAGACCGCCGCGACGTGCGCCGCGGCGGCCGGGTGCGCCCACATCGCCGTGTTCATGGCCGGCGCGAGGAGCAGGGGCTTGTCCCAGTCCCAGGCGCGCAGCACGGAGGTGACCAGGTTGTCGCACAGGCCCTGGGGGTGGGGGGGGTGGGGGGCGGCGGTGGGCCGCGACCCTGGTGGTTATCTTGTCAAACCCCCGCGCGCCCCCGCCCCCCCCTCACGTGCGCCATCTTGGCCAGCGTGTTGGCCGACAGGGGCGCCACCAGCCCGACGTCGGCCCAGCGGCGGAGGTCGATGTGGAGCACGGGGTCGCCCGCGCGCGACCACGCGCGCCACTCGTCGGCGTCGCCGCGCAGCGGCCGCGCCGCGGGCGGCAGGTCCGGGTCGCCGAAGAAGGAGAGCGCGGGGGCCGTCGCCGCGACGCGGACGTCGGCAAAGTCGCAGAGCAGGCGCGCGAGCTGGCGGGGCGGGGCGCGGCGGGCGGGGCGGGGTCGGCGCGGCGCGCGCGCGCGCGCGCCCCGTGCCTCCCTCCCCCCCTCCCTCCCCCCCCCACCCACCCACCTCGGGCACTTTGATGGCCGCCACCGACCCTGTCACCAGCAGCAGCACGCGCGGGCGGCGGGCGGCGCCCGAGGAGTGCGTGTCGGAGAGGGCGCGGCGCGCGGGCGGCGCGCGGGCGGCCCCCGCGCCGCGCTTGCCGCCGCCCTCGCCCGACCCGCAGGACGCGGCGGCGTCGACGCCGGTGGAGAACGAGGCCACGCCGCCGCCGGCGTCGGTCGCCACGACCGCGACCGCCGGCCCGACGCTCGCCCCCGGCGCCGGCCCCGCGTCCGGCGGCGGCGCGCCCGCGGCGCGGCGCGGCGCTTTGCGGGGCGGGCCGGCGGAGGCGTCGCCGTCGCCGTCGTCGGTGGAGGGTCCGAGCGCCGACCGCGCGCGCGCCGCGCCGCGGCGCGCGCGCGGCTCCACCGCCGCCGCCGACGCAAACGTGCGCGCGGGGGTGCCGCCAGCGGATCCACCCCCATCGTCCCGGTCGCCCGCGGTCGCGGTCGCGGCCGCGGGGCCGCCCAGCGTCGACGCGGTCGCGCCGTCGCCCGCGCGGCGGCCGGGCAGCGCGGTGTCGTCCCCGCCGTCGGCGCCAGACATCATCAGAGGGTGGGCGCGGATTTCAGGCGCGCTGCGAGGCGCTCTTTCTCGCGGCGGGCGCGCTCGAAATTGAGGGCGCTGGGGGCGTGGGCGGCGGCCTCCGCCCTCGGCGCCTCCCGGCACGCGCTCGCGCTCATCACCGCCACCCGCTAGCCCTGCGCCCCCGGCCGCCCCCCCCCGCCCTCGCCCTCACCGGCGCGCCGCCTTTTCCGCGCGGAAGCAGGCGTCCAGGGCGGCCTTGCGCTCGTTGCACGCGCCCCAGAACTTGGCAAACCGGTGGTCGCGGTGGCAGGCGACGAGTGCGGCCGCTTGCTGCAGGGGAGGAGGAAGGGGGATGGGCGGCGGCAGTGGCGACGCCGCCCTCGCGCCCCGCTGCCCGGTCCCTCACCTCGGCGCAGAGGGTGCCGCGCCGGTTGAGGGGCGGGTGCATGCGCCGGGCGTGGGGAGCGTTGTGGGGAGGGAGCCGGCGCGGCGGCGGCTTTCACGCCTCGCCCCCGGAAGCAGTGCGCAACTCCTCCCCCCCCCCCCTCACTGCAGCCCCTTGCCCTCGACGCTGGGCCGCGCCGCCCGGGGCGCGCCCGCCTTGTTGCGGCGCGCGAGCGCGCGCAGCTTCCCCTCGACGCCGCCCGACTTGGACCCCCCCGCCCCTCCCTGCGGCGCCGCCGCCTCGCTCGCGGGCCGCATGACGTAGTCCAGTCTGGGCGCGCGCGGCGGCAGCGCGCGCCGGCGCTCGGGCGCGGCCGACGCGGGCGCGGCCGCGGTGGCGGCCGCGCGCGCGGCGCGCACCGCCAGCGCGTCGCGCTCCCGGGCGCGCCTCGCCTCCAAATCCGCGGCTTGGTCCGCGTGCGCGTCAAACACGGGGCGCGACCAGCGCTCGACGAGCGCGCGCGCCGCGCGCCGGTTGGCGGGCGTCTCCGCGGCGAGCCGCGCGCAAAAGGAGACCGCCGCGCCCACGCCCGACTCTTTGAGCTGGTGTTTGCGCACGTCGTCCGCGACGTCGATGGGGAGGGTGGCGAGGGCGGCGAGGACGCCGGCGCGCAGCGCGACGGGGGGGAGCCGGCCGGGGCCCGAGGGGGCCAGCCAGGAGCGCAGCACGCGCAGCACGCCCGAGTCCAGGAAGAGGCCCGCGGTCTTGGCCGCGGCCAGGGTGGAGCGGACGGCCGGGAGGAGGCGCAGGCGTTCGACCGCGGGGCGGCCCGCCGCGGCCGCCGCCGCATCGGCCTCCGCGGCCACCTCCATGCGCGCCACAAACGCTTGCACGGCCGCCGCGTCTGCCGCGGACGGGCCGGCCGCGCCGCGGCGGGAGGCCTTGGCGTCGAACATGGCGTCAAAGGCGGCGTCCTCCACGACGACGTCGTCCTCCCCGTCCGAGTCGCCGCCGCCGCCGCCGCCGCCGTCCTCCCGGTCCGGCGCGGGTTCAGCCCCGTCGTCGTCGATGAACGCGTCGTCGTCCGCGTCGCGGGCCCCGATGGCGGCGTCCTCGTCTTCGGACGCCGACGGGTCGTCGCCGTGGCGCTCCACCGGCGCCGCGCCCGCCGCGCTCGCCTTGGCCTCGCGCTGGGCGCGCCCGCTGCCGCCGGCGGCGGCGGCCGCGGCCTCGGCCGCCTCGCGCTTGCGCTTCCTCTTCTCCTTCTTCGCCGCGACGCGCGCGGTGTCGCCCTCGGCCGCCGCCTCCTCCCCCTCGCCCGCCGCGGCCGCGGCTTCCGTCTTTTTGCGGGCGGCCAGGGCGGCGAGGCGGTCCTTCATGGAGACAGCGGGAGGCGGGGCGGCGGGCGCGGGGGCGGCGGCCGCGGCCTGGCCGCCACCATCCCCGCCGCCGTCCGAGTCTTCATCGTCGCCAAACAGGTCGGCGTCCAGGGCGCGCCGGTCGGCGTCGGGGGGCGGCTGAGGAGGAGGGGCGGGGAATCGGCGCTGGCGCGGCGGCGCACGGGCGTTGGGCGGGCCCGCCACCCAAGGCGCGCGTCGCCCGCGTCGCCCACGTGCCGCCCGCGGGCGCGCGCGCGCGGGCGAGGGGCCGGTGGCGCGCCCACGTCTGCCGCGCGCCGCCGCCGCCTGCCGCGCGCCGCGCACCTCGCCGGCATCGCTCATGGTGGCGCCCCTGGCGCGATCTAGCGCGCTGGGGTGGGGATGCGCGCGGGGCGGGGAGTGCGAGAGTCGTGCGGCCGCGGCTCTCTCGCTCGTGCTCCTCTCCTACAGGGCCTCGTGCACCCGCGGTCGTCGCTCTGTCAAAAATGTGTGCCCTCCCCCTCTCTCCCCCCACCAAAGCGGAGGCACAAAAAATGGGCGCGTCACGCGCCGCCACCCTCCCCGCCCCCACGCTTTTGCGCCGCGTACGCCGCCAGCAGAGTCACCCACGCCAGGTCGGCGGCGTCCACAAACAGGAGGCGGTGCGGCGCGGGGACGAGGGTGAAGGTCACCGCGCCGACCGCGGGCCACAGCCGCCACCCGCCGCGCGTGCCCGCGGCCGCGACGGGGAGCAGGGCGGCGAGCACCGTTTTGGGGTGCGCGCCGGCGAGCAGGCCGAGGGCGGTCGCGTGGAGCGCGTTCCAAGAAAAAGCAAACATGGTTTGGTCGAGCGCCAGGCACGCCAGGGGCGCGTACCACGCGTCGCCGCCCCCGAAGAAGGGCGACAGGATGATGGCGCGGTCGAGCGCGGTGTAAAAGGTGGCGGCGAGGGGGCCGTGGAGCGCGGCGCCGACGAGGGCTGAGCGGAGCGCGCGCGCGGGGTCGAAATCCGAGACGGAGCGCCCTTCGGCCGCTTGCGCGGTCGCGTCGCCCAGGCCGTAGGTCACGCCGGAGATGGCGGCCGGCACGGCCAGGGGGTGCGCGGCAAGGGCCGACGCGTACGCCGTCCACGCCGCCCCCGCGGCCGCGAGCGTCTCGGTGCCCAGCGCTGACGCCACCTGGGCCGGCCACGGCGCGGCCGCGGCCGCGGTGCCGCCCGCGGCCGCGACCGCCGCGGCCACGTCGGCGGCCACGGTCGCGGCTTCCAGCGTCGCCGCCCCGGCCGTCGACAGCCCGTGCAGCGCGGCCGCGCCGGCGACGGCGGCCAGGACGGCGGCGTTGATGGCGAAGGTCAGGGGGCGGAGCGGCGCGTCGGCGCGCAGCGCGGCGGGCAGGCGCGACGAAGGAGAAGGGGGCACCGCCTCGCGGGGCGCCGCCTCAGCCGCCCCCAGCCCGACGCTGGCCGCGGCCGACGCGCGCGTGCGCGAGCGGGCAGCGTCGCCGCCGGGCGACACCGACCTCGCGCCGGCGCGCGCGCCGTCGGAGCCGGGGCCGGCGCCGTCGGGCAGGGAGACGGCGCGCACGAGCGTCCGTCCGCGGCGCGCGGGGGGCGGCGCGCGCGGTGGTGGCGGCGCGCGCGGCGCCGCGAAAGCGGCGGGGATGGCGCGCCACGCGCCGGGGGCGCCGGGCGGCGCCCGCATCTCGCGCGCGCGGGAGGGCGGGGCCGCGCCTGTGCGCCCGGGGGGCGGGCGGCGCGGTTGGGGGTGTGGGGGCGGCGGGCGCCGCGCCGCCGCCGTGTCCGACCCGCAGCTGGCGCTGCCGGCCGCGCGGACTGAATCAAGGGTGGTGCGCCGCCTCGCGCGGCGCGCGCCCGACTGTCCACCGTGAGCACGGTCGTTTGACCGAGGGCGGGAGGCGGTTGTCGGGCGGGCGGGGGCGGCCCGTTTGCGCGACCCCGAGCGCGCGGCGGGCGCGCTTGAACCGCGCCCGGCAGCTCTTCCGCCCCGCCCGCCGGCCGGCACGCTCGCACCGATCGCGGGCGCGGTCTGGAGGGGCGGCCATGCATTCGACCGCGCCCCCCAAGGCCAACCGTCGCGCGTCGCACTGCGCCTCCCCTCACTCCCCGGCCCCCGGCCCCCCCGGCGCGCCCCCCCCCCCCCCACGCACGCCATGCACGCCCGCCTGACCGCCGGCCGGCCCACCGCCCGCCCCCTGGGCCGCGTCGCCGCGCGCCGTGAGTGCAAGGGGGGGGGCAAGCCGGCCGCCCCGCGGGCCCCCATCGCCCGCCCAGCGGGCGCGGCGGGCAAGGATCGCCCGGCGCCGGGGGGCGGGCGCGCAATGCGCGGGCCGCCGCGCGCCGCGCGCCGCGCCGCGCCGGCCGCTCGCGTCGGCCCGCCGCGCGGCGCCCCCCCCGCGCCCCGGATCGGGCGCATGCGCCGCCCGCTGCGCACGGGCGACCGTCCCGCGCGCGCCGCGGGAGGATGGGGGTCGACGCCGGCCGCGCGCGCCCCCCGCGCGCGGCCCGGGCGCCCGCCGCGGCGCGCCCCGCCGACCGCACGCGCTCACGCCCCTCCCGCCCCCCCAGCCGCCCCGCGCGCCCCGCGCGCCGTGCGCGCCGCCGCCAAGGAGAAAAAGGAGATCATGATGTGGGAGGCGCTGCGCGAGGTGGGGGGTGGAGGGGCCGAGGGGGGAGAGGGCGGCGCGCCGCGCGCGCGCCCGCCGCGCGACCCCCTCGCCCCCCCCGCGCAGGCCGTCGACGAGGAGATGGAGCGCGACCCCACCGTGTGCCTCATGGGGGAGGACGTGGGGCACTACGGCGGGTCGTACAAGGTGGGAAGGGCGGGGGGCGGGGGGAAGACGGGGTGGGCGCCGCGGCGTCCGCGCGGCGCCCTCGGACGCCCTCGGGCGCCCTCGGACGCCCCCCAATCGACGCCTGGACCGCGTCCGAGGCGCACCGGCACCGGGGCGCGCCCGGGCGCGCCGCGCGCGCCCCCCGGTCGACCCCACTCCTTTCCGCTGCCCCAGGTCACGTACGGCCTGCACAAAAAGTATGGCGACATGCGCCTGCTCGACACCCCCATCTGCGAGAACGGGTTCATGGGCATGGGCATCGGGGCCGCGATGACGGGGCTGAAGGTGGGGCGCGGGGGAGGGAGGAAATAAGCGGGGGCCGATGACGGGCTCCCAAGTTTGGGTCTCGATTTTCCGGCCCCACTCATTTTCTTTGCCCCCCCCCCCCCCCCCTCCCCGCAGGTCATCATCGAGGGCATGAACATGGGGTTCCTCCTCCTCGCGTACAACCAGATCTCCAACAACGCGGGCATGCTCCACTACACGTCGGGCGGCCAGTTCAAGGTGCCGGTCGTCATCCGCGGCCCCGGCGGCGTCGGCCGCCAGCTGGGCGCGGAGCACTCGCAGCGGCTGGAGTCGTACTTTCAGTCGATCCCCGGCGTGCAGCTCGTCGCGGCGTCGACCGCGGCCAACGCCAAGGCGTTGCTCAAGTCGGCGATCCGGTCGGACAACCCGATCATCTTCTTCGAGCACGTCCTCCTGTACAACGTCAAGGTGGGGTGCGAGGGGGGGGGTGCGGGGCGTTGGCGCGACGGCATTGAGCGCCGCGACCCGACCCGCCCCCCCCCCCCCCAGGGCGAGGTCGGCGGCCCGGACGTCTGCCAAGCCCTCGAACGCGCCGAACTGGTGCGCGCGGGGACCGACATCACCATCATCACCTACTCGCGCATGCGCTACGTCGTCATGCAGGCGGTCGCCGAGTTGGAGGCGGCCGGGTACGACCCCGAGGTCCTCGACCTCATCTCGCTCAAGCCGTTCGACATGGAGGCCATCTCCAAATCGGTCAAGAAGACGGGGCGCGTGCTCATCGTGGAGGAGTGCATGAAGACGGGCGGGATCGGGGCGTCGCTGTCGGCCGCCATCTCGGAGTCCTTGTTCGACGACCTCGACCACCAAGTCGTGCGCCTGTCCTCCCAGGACGTGCCCACCGCGTACGCGCACGAGCTGGAGGCGGCGACGATTGTGCAGCCCGAGGCGGTGGTGGCCGCGGTCACGCGCGTCGTCGCGCGCGCGGCGGTGCCGGCGTGAGGGGTGGGGCGGGGCGTGCCGGCCCCGGCGCGCGCGGCCGCGCGCCCATTCGCACGCGGCGCGTTGGCTCGGGGGTGGGTGGCTGGGGGGGCGACCGACGCGAGAGAGGGGCGGGAGTGTGTGACGCAGCGCGAGCGGGGGTCGAGCGAGGGGCGCCGCACCACTCCCCCCCCCCCATGGCGCTCGCCTCCTCCACGTCGGCCCTGCTGGACGGCGACCGGTCTCCGTCACCGAGCAGCGGGCGCGGCGGGGGCGCGCGCGAGGGGGTCCGCGCGGCCGCCCATCGGCGCTGGCTGCCGCCGGTCCCGGGCGATGCCGTGCTGGACGGAGATGGGTCGTTGAGCTTCGAGCCTGATCGGGTGCGTGGCGGTGGAGGCTGGGAGAGGGGGGTGGGGGCGCGAGGGACCGGGGCCGACCCGCGCGCGCCCTCTTGCCAGCCGCGCGGACGCCTCGCCCGCCTCGTGTCCCTCATCTTCCGGCGCCGCATCGCCATACCGGCGGACGACCTGGTGGGCGCTCTCCATGAGGCCGGGAGCGCGGCCTTCACGCCGTTCAGCGGCCGCCGCGGCGCGACGCGCGCGCTCACCGCCGCGTCGGCCTCCGCCGCCGCGTCGTTCGTCGCCGCCCTGCGCGCCGCGGCCGCGCCCTGGGCCGACGACGACGGCCTGGCCCGGCCGCGGTCCGCGCTCGTGGTGGTGAATCCGGCCAGCGGGCGCCGGCGCGGGTCGGCTGTCGCCGCGGCGCGCGTCCTGCCCGCGCTCGCGGCGGCGGGCGTCGCGGCGACCCTCCTCGTCACGTCGGCCCCCGGCGACGCCGCGGCCGCGGCAGCCAGTCTCGATCCTTCCCTCATCGGCGCCGTCATCGCGGTCGGCGGCGACGGGACGGCGGCCGAGGTGCTGGGCGGCCTGTTCGCGCGCGCCGACCCCGCCGCCGCCCGTGCCCGCGCCGTCCCGATCGCCCTCGTCCCCGCCGGCTCCGGCAACGCGCTCGCCATCGCGGCCGGCACTGGGACGTGCGACCGGGCGGCGGCGGCGGCGGCGGCGCGCGGGCGGACGGCGCCGCTCGACGTGCTCTGCGTCGCCGTCGGGACCACCCCCCCCACCACCTCCCACGCATTTCTCTCGCTCACCCACGGCCTCGTCGCCGCCGCCGACGTGGGCACCGACGGGTGGAGGTGGATGGGGCCGGCGCGTTTCGTGGTGGGCGCGCTGCGGGAGGCGTTTGCGTCGCGCGCGCACGCGGTCGACGCCTGGGTCGTGCCGGCGCCGGGGGAAGGGGCGCCGGCGGCGCCCGCGATCATGGGGGCGGGCAGAGTGGTGGGCTCGCCGGCGCCTGCGGCGGCCGCAACCGCCGCCGCGCCCGAGCGCGGCGGCGCGGCCGCCTCGCTCCTCGCCACCCTCCCGCCGTCCGCGCTCGACCCCAACGCGCCTCCTCCGACGTCCCTCCCCCCCCCCTGGACCCGGCTCCCGACGGACGCGGTCGGCCTCTTCGCCGCGTGCAACCTGTCCCACCTCGACGCGTCCACCCGCATGGCCCCGGCCGCCCACCGCGGCTGCGGCCGCCTGCACGTGGTGTGGACGGGGGGCCGGGTGCCCCTGCTGGCCGCGCTGCGGTTGTTGGTCGGGGTCGGGTCGGGCGCGCACGTCTCGGGCGACCGCGTCGCGGTCGCGGAAGCGGCCGCGCTGCTCCTGCGCCCGCTGGATCCGGCCGCCTGGACCGCGCTGGATGGGGAGCCGGTGCCGAAAGGGGCGCCGGTCGCGGTCGAGGTCCTCCCGGGCGCCGCGCGCCTCCTCGTCGGGGGGCCGCCGCCGTGATGGGGGCGGCGTGCTGTGGCGTGGGGTGCGTGCGCGAGCTTCCACCTCGCCCTTGCCTCGACCCCGGGTGTGAGTGCAGCAGTGCCCGCCGCCGCCGCCGCGCGCCCCCTCTCTGCCTCCCCTTCACTCGCCCGCGCTCGCCACCGCGTTGGCCGGGTTGTCCGCGCTCAGGTCCAGCGTCCGCCCCGTGATGCGGGCGTACATGTCGCGCACGTCGTCCATGGTGGTCTCGAAATGGGTCGACGCGTCGTACCCGCGCGAGACGAACGCGCGGCTGGCCTGCCCCGAGTCGGCGGGCTCGAGCACGTCCGTCACCTCGACAAAGGTGGCGTCCGCCGCGCCGAGCAGGGCGAGGCCCGGCGCGAGCTCGGCTTCCGGGTCGCTGGTTTCGACGGTCGTCGAGACCGACGCGACCCATTTCCCTTTGGGCGCGACGCAGTGTTGGGCCGAGCAGACGAAGACGTAGATGTCCGACCCGCGTCCGACCTGGGGAGAAGGGGCGGGGGGTGGTGGGGGTGGGGTTTGGGCGTGCCGCCGTCGCCGCGCGCGCCGCGCCGCTCCCGGCCCCTTGCCTCCTCTGCTCGCCTGCTTCTGGGGCAGGATGATCTGCGCGCTCCCCGCGTCCCCCGTGCCCGGCACCGGGTGCGACAGCAGTACGGTGGCGCGCACGACGCGCGCCGCGGCGTGGACGCGGCCGGGGAAGTACGACGGCGACCCGACGACGATGGCGGCGCGCGCGGTTTCTCCGCCCGCCGTCACGCCGACCGCTTTCCCGCCCTCCCACACCACTTCCGCGTCCGGCTTGCCCAGCATGTAGGTGCCGCCGTGCACGGCGGCGAGCCGCGCAAACGCCTGCGGGAGCTCCGACAGGCCGTACAGGGGGTAGAGGTACGGGCTCCGCACGCCTTCGTACCGGTACAGCGACTCGTGGTAGAGCTGGATGCGGGCCACGGTGTCGAGCGCGGGGGCGGCCATGTAGGAATCGTCGGTGTGGAGGGCGAGGGCGTGGCCGACGAAATCGATGGTCGACGGATCCAACCCAAACTCGGCGTACAGCGCCCCCATGGTCATGCGGCGCAGGTCGCGCCCCGCGTGGGTGCGGGGGTCGCCCTCTTTGTAGTCCTGGACAAAGATGAAGAACGACCGCGCGCGCCGCTTTTCAAACAGGCCCAGCAGCGGCGACCGCAGCGCCTCCATGTCGGTGGCGGGCACGCGCTCGACGCGGCCCCGGTTGAGGACGTAGGAGCCGTCGACGGCCTTGAACTCGAGGTAGCGCGTGACGCCGGTGTGGACCAGGGCCTTGACGAGGGCGCCGCCGCCCATCACGAATTTGGGGGCGGTGTCGATGCTGTAGTCGCGGGACGCGCCCAGGGCCGCGGGCGGGGTCGTGCCCGGCGCGTGGCGCTCGTAGAGCTGGGGGGCGGGGGCGGCGTCGTGCCTTCCCTCGGCTCTCCCTCGGTCCCTCCCCCTCGCTCCCCCTCCTCCCCACGCACTTGGTTCAGGGTCAAGCTGGCGGTGTCGCCACCGTAGTAGCTGTTGCGGTCCATGTGCAGGACCTGTGGAGGGGGGGTGGAGGGGGGCACGCGTGCGTCGCGGCGGGCGCTTTCGGGGCGGCCCGCCGTCCTGGCAGCGGCACCGGGCGGCCGCCACCCGCCCGCGCGTCGACCGGGGCGCGCGCGCGGCGCGGTCGCTCGCGGCGCGCAGATGCGCGCGGCGCGCGCCGCGGCGCGCGCCCGCGGCCGCGCCGGCGCGCCCTGGCGCGCCCCGCGATGCGGGAGCGAGCCCGGATCACCAGCCAGGGGCGCTCCAGCGCCACACTACCCCTCCCGCCCCCCCCTCCCCCACCGCTCGCCTTCATCCCGTCGACCGAGAGCAGGCCCGACAGGATGCACTCTTTCAGCCCGGTGCCCAGCACGATGGCGTCGTACGTCTCGTCCATGGTGGCGGGTGAAAAGAGGAGATGTGTGAGGGCGACATTGGCGCTGTTCTCACTCTCTCTCCCCCGCCTCGGCCCGCCCGATGCCGCCCGCCCTCGCCCGCCCCTCCCTTCGCCTGCGCGCGGCCCCTGCGGCCGCGGCCGCGCGGCACGCGCCGCACCGCCTGGTCGCGCCGACGCCGCCCCCGGCCTCGCTCGCGACCCGCCTCGGCACCGCGCCGGTGGCGGTGCAGGTGGCGGTGGGCGGCATCCTAGCGTGGGCGGTCGTGCGCGCGGCGCGCGCGGTGGCGGGGCGCGGGTGCGGATGGAGGGATGGGGGCGGTTGGGGGGCGCGGGGAGGGGCGGGGTGCTGGGCGCCCGCCCCGCGAGCGACGACGCACGCATCGCCATCGCGTGGCGGGGATGGCGCGGGCGCCAATCCATCCCGCGCCCCCCCACCTCTCAGCTCTCTTTCGTCCCTCGAGTCGCGCGGCTACGTGGGCGACGCCGACGACCGTTCCGCCCCCCGGCTGTCGTCCGACGCGGCGTATCAACGTGAGCAGGGGATGGTGGGGGGATGGGAGGGGGATCGGGGGCGGGGCGGGACCCATCTTGGGCGCGCGCGGGGGCGCGCGCGCATTTTCCGCGCCCATCCGCCCCTCTCTCATCCTCTCCCTCCCCCAGGCGCCATGCGGGGCGTCAACGTGGTCGCCTATGAAGAGCTGGACGCCGGCGTGGTCGCCGCCGCGCGCGCGCGGCGCGCGCGCGAGGCGACCGCCGACGCGGGCGCGTTCGCGGGCGACGTGCCGGACGACCACCCGTTTGCTGTGCGGCAAGAGGTGTGAAGGTGGAGGGTGGGGTGGGTGGTGGTGGGTGGTGGCCACCGCCGCGCGCGCGGCCGACCCCCCCCCTCTTTCTCTCCCTCAGGTCTCGGACGAGGAGGCCGCCCTGGCCGCCGCCCGCCTCAAGGTCAAGCGGGGACTGCCCCTGCGCGACCTGTCCGGGGCGCGCGGCTTGCCCGAGTGAGGAGAGGGACGGGGGGCGTGGCGCGGGGCGGGGGCGGCGAGCGGGCGCTGTGCCCGGCCTCCGTTCCTTCCCCGCGGTGTTTTCGGTCGGGCGTGAGGCGGCCGGCCGGCGGCGGCGTGCGACCCGGGCGCGGCGGCGGCAGCAGGAGGGCTGGTGTCGCTCCGCTCTGCCCTCCTCCCCTCTCCTCCTCTCTCCTCTCCTCTCCCCTCCCTCTTTCTGCTGTGCACCCAAGCGCGTGGATCGTCTTACACGGGGTCGCGGCCGCTGCCGCGGCGCGCTCGCGTGCGTCGCCGCGGGCCGGGCGCGCGCCCCAGGCCGCGCCGCGTGTGCGGGGGCCGTGGGGCGCCCGCCCTCCCGTTGCCGCGCGTTTGTTGTCTTGTGTCGTGCGTCTTTGTGGCCGGCCGGTCACTCGGGGAGCAAGCTCAGCGAGCAAACCGCCGCCACCGGCCTGTTTATCTTCAGAGGCCGCCGCCCGCGAGCGCGCCGGCGTCGCCCGCCGCCGGCGCCGCCAGGTCGTTCTTCACCGGCGCGAACACCGGCCCCTTTTGCGGGTTGTACAGCACGTGCACGGGCGCGATGACGGTGTCGACCGGGGCGATGAGCGCGCCCTGGGGCTGGATGTTTTTGCCGACGGGCGCGACCGACGTGTCGATCGGCTGGATGTTGGCGCCCTGGGGCTGCACGTTGGCGCCGATGGGGCCAATGTACAGGAGGGCGGGCTGCACGTTGAGGCCCTGGGGCTGGATGTTGACGCCCGTCGGGTTGACGAAAATGACCTGCGGCGCGATGTTGATGCCCTGGGCGAAGACGCCCGCGCCGGTGGCCGCGAATTGGAACAGGTTGGGGGCAAAGTTGAGGCCGGTCAGGCCGGCGCCGGCGCCGGTGTAGCTAAAGAGTGAGGGAAGGAGGGGCGGGGTTAGAGAGAGAAACAAAACAACCACAAAAAATCGACCGCCAATCCCCCCTCTCTCTTCCACCCCTACTCCCTTACCCCTCGGACAGCACGCAGGGCGCGTAGTTGAAGAAGGTCGCCGACGACGCAAACTTGGTCGCCGCGATCCCCGGCGCGCCCTTGGCCAGCCCGCCGTCGCCCAGGGTGAGCACCGGGTCTTGCAGGTGGAACCGGGGGAAGATCTCCTCCCCGTTGGCCACCTTGGAGAGGTGGCCGTGCGTGGCCAGCATCACGCGCTCCAGCGCCTTGGCCGCGCCCTCCTCGGAGCCCTCCTTCTTCAGCAGCACGTTGGACAGCAGCGACGCCCAGTTGCGGTAGTCGGCCGGGAACTCGTTGGACAGGTCGAGGGGGTCGTCGGAGATGGTGATCTTGTCGGCCAGCGCGGCGGTGGCAAAGAGGGCCAGCAGCGCGACGCTGCTTGGGGGAGGGGGGATAGGGGGGGGGGTTAGGATGTGCGTGTGTGTGTGGCGTGCGTGCGGGCGAGCGCAAGCCTTTTAGGGCGGGCGGAGGAGTGGAGAGAAGGCAAGGCAAGCGCGGTCGACGACCGCAACGCGCGCCCACCCAGGGCCGCCCGCGGCCTTCCCGCGCCCCTCGCGCCGCCGCCAGAGCAACCGCGCTGTGACCACGGTCGCCCTGGTGGAGGCCTTGGGGTGGCGGGCGGCCTGGCGCCCCTCTTCCGGCCGCGCTCGCGTCGCGGCGGTTGGCCGGCCGCGCCTCCGCCAGATCGGGACGCCTCCCGCGCGAATTATT
>Ga0315274_10009757_pt1 | contig 13848 bp, 17 predicted proteins | sample YL17G02_20_MG_FD_203700 | JGI IMG/M metagenome (GOLD analysis project Ga0315274, IMG submission 203700) | Sediment microbial communities from Yellowstone Lake, YNP, Wyoming, USA - YL17G02_20 | ecosystem: Environmental > Aquatic > Freshwater > Lake > Sediment | place: USA: Wyoming | collected...
TATGCCGGAGAAAGCAAACGACCATTTAATGGATGCGCTTAGATATTTTGCAGTTTCATATAAGAAACAGATAGAAATACCAGAAAACTTTAACAAAGATACGGTAGATTGGAGTTTTAAATAGACTACTACGAAGAGAAACAAATAAACGAAGAACAGTTTGATAAAGTCTTAGCAACGTGCCATCCGGGACTATGGAGGATACACCAAACTCTAAAGGATACTAAATTGAATCCGGAGATGGTGCCGATGATTCTAAGTTCTATTCACGAAGTAGCTTTCCTACACGGACACGGGGTTATACACATATACATAGAAGGCGGTAAGATCACAGGCTTAGAGCCGACAAGCAGGATAAGGACAAATTTAGCGGTGTTGATTGAGGAGGAAATTGAAAACTCGTAGAAAGATTTCATTGATACAAAGATATTTTGCCCTATGTTGGTTAATAAGAATAGTAACAGCTACACATCTGTCAATATCTAAACATGCCCTAAAACATATGATTTGGATTTTGAAGGGAGGTGTTTGAATGAAAGTAGTTATCGCTGTAATTGTTTGTATTATTGCCTTGTGGGTTCTTGTATGGGCTTTCCGTACCCCGACAGGCCCGAAATCCTATACGTTACCCACTTGGCGAGAACCAACCGCCTTGTGCCGAGATGGTGAGTATAGTTGGAGTCAGCATCGAAGCGGTACTTGTTCAGGACACGGAGGAGTAGCGGAGTGGTACTAATTATTATTATTTAAGGAGGAAATATGCAAGCACACACATTAGCCGATATTCAGAAAAAGTATGGGGAAAGTGTTTATCCGTTGTACAAAGATGTAATGCAAGAACCCTATCAGGAGGAAGAAAATGGAATAGGCTATGTAGGGACAACTTTATACGATGAGGCGAACGATAAGATATTTTGTGGGGAATGTGGTAAGAGGGTCAAAATACTCAACCACCTACATCTAAAAACTCATGGGTTAGACTCTGATTCTTATAGGAAAAAACATCAGATATTGAAGGAAGCCGCACTTTGTTCTAAGGGTTATAGCAAAATAAGGTCTGAACAAGCAACAGAAGGTAACTATTTACGTTTTGCTAACCATGAAAATCAACAAAAGGGAGTTCAAGATAGTAGTCGGATTGGAAAATCCACTTATGCGGAACTTGTTGGACATAAAAATAAGCTTGCGCTATGTGATGCTCAAATCGAGAGCAGAATAAGAGTAGTAGCTGCGCAAGTCGGGAGAGTGCCGTCAAATGCGGACATAAATAAATTTGATAAACGGTTGGGTTTCTATCTTGACAAGAATGGAGGGTTAAATAAATACAAGGCAAAATATGGTATAACAACATATAAGGTTGGTAATGGTTATACTGATCTAAGTCTATTAAGCAATCTTAGGGGATTCGTTATGAAGAATAATTATATTCCAACAATAAGGGGTTTCTCTAAAGAAACTGGGATAAGTGGTTCAACAGTATTTAATCATTTTGGTTCTTGGCGCAGAGCAAAAATGATGGCAGGAGTAAATCAATTACTAGCGGAAATAAAAGAATTGAAACCACCGACCAGTCGTGATATAATTACAACATAAGTCTAAGGCTTAGAAAAGCCAAAGACCTCTCATAAATGCACAGACAAGCGTGCAAAGCGTGAGAGGTCTTTTTTTGTGGAGTTTTTATGGCAACAGATTTAATTCCGAGGGGAACAGACAAAGAGCAAGAGACGTTTATGGTGTGTAGAAGCCATTACGACAGATCTGGCAGGGATTTGGATTTACGCAAGAGTGACTTTGACACCAACGACGAAATCTTTAGAAGCTACATAGACGAAGGGGAGTGGCCTTACAGGGCGCAGGTAGCCGATCCCAGCGTCTTTACTTTCATTATTGAGAAAACATCCCGTCTAATATCAAATAAGTTAAGAGGAAAAGTAGAACCAAGAGAAGGTTCGGACTGGCTTAAAGCTAAGGTTGCTAACGAATTACTTAACTATCAATGGGATCAGGCGACTCAGGGCGGTTCAATGATCCTTAAATGGGCGCTGATGGACTTAAACACGAGAAAGTACGGTGCTGCCTTTGGAATATGCAAATGGCGCTATGAGAGAAAGAAAGGCGATAAGGAACCGACTATCTCTAACCCGGAGTTTGAAGTCTGCACGAACCGAGATGTTTTAGTCAATCCTGATTACTCAGATGTAAAAGACTGGTTTCAATATCGGAAGTATATAACATACGAAGAGCTTGTGGCGGTGAATGAGTTAGCGGCAGATGATCCGGTCTATAAAAACCTAGACATTCTAAAAGCATCTCTTAAAGAGAGAGGCACGGAAAAGGGAGACAGAAGGGATGTTAATTATCTTTCACGTAATAAATCTATCTCAGGACTAAGCGATACTTTAGGGGATGACACTTACACAAAATACATTGAGATTGTCAAAGAATACCGCCCGGATAAAATAATTACCTTTGCCCCTAAGCACGGAGTTATCTTACAGGACGAAAAGAACCCTTATGGCGAGATACCCGTTGTTTTACTTAAATACTATCCAATAGATGACGATATCTACGGTTTAAGTGAGATAGAGCCTATCGAGAAGCTACAGAAGGTTGAGAACGCTTTAATCAGCCAATACCTAGACACGATAAACACCGACCTTTACCCACCGCTTCTAGTCAATACAGGGTTAGCAAATGTTCACACTTTGGAGTTTGGGCCTAACAAGAAGTGGTTGGTAACGGATGTAAACAACGCAGTTAAAAGATTTGAGACTTCTTCCGCATCTACAACCCAATTCACAGCGACAGTTTCATTCATTATCTCAAGGATGCAGAACGCAGTCGGTGCTTCAGGACAAGGTGTGTCAAACATTGACCCATTTAGTCCGGATAAGACCGCTACCGAAGTAAGGGATCAATCAATCCAAAGACTAGCCAGGGATCAGTTTAATCAAATCTTTCTATCCGAAGCTTTAAAGAAACAAATGCTTTTATGGCTCAAGATGAACGCTAAGTTTATATCAAAGAATACATTGATAAGAATATCAGGCCAAGACTCTCTGGCTTCATTTAAAAGTAAAATGCTCGTTACTCCGCCCCAAGGTGCTTTGGATGAAGTCACAGGCCAACCGCTTAAACCTACTCCTTACGGGCCGGATGAGATAGGAAACGAAGTTCCCGCCTTTCCGGTAGAACAAAAGGGTGAGTTAGTGCCTAAGTTCCAAATGGATGATATGGGCGAGGTAGGTGAGTTAATAGTCGAACCAAAGGATTTAGACGGAACATTCGATTATATACCGGATGTTGAGTCTATGAGTTTGCAAAATACTGAAGACTCAAAGAAGAAGCTGGCGATGATAAATATGGTTATCAACCCGGCTGTCCAAGCACAGCTACAGCAAGAAGGAATGAAAGCTAAATTACACGATTTATTAGTAGAAGGCTTTGAAGACGCCGGCTTTAAAGATGCCAAGCGTTTCTTTGAAGAAGCCCCGATGGGGCAGATGGGAGCTTATGGGCAAGAAGGAATCCAACCTAACGGGGCTGGAATCCCAGGCGCTCCGGCAGGGATACAACCTGCGGGAAATGTGCCAAACCAAGGGATACCAGGAGGTACTCAAACCGTACCTGGAAACCAAAATGCGTGAGTCTTTTCCAGACCCCGCAGAGTTCGATATAGAGGAAAAGTTTAATTATGCCGCTAAGGTGGCAAGCGTATTTAAAAAAGTGATTGCTGAACTGTTTGTCTGGCTAGACACAATGGAGCAACAGACCGCTTTTCTTCAAAAGAAAGAAGAAGGCAAGGTTGAAAAAGACAAGTTCGCTATCGGAAAGGGTAAAAGTGCCGTTCAAAAGTAAAAAGCAAAGGGCTTGGCTTTATGCTAACGAACCCGAACTAGCCGAAAGGTGGTCAAAGAAGTATGGAAGCAAAATCAGAAAAAACGCTCCCACAAAACGAATTTTACGAAAGACTAAACGAGGAAAGTAGGGAATATGGGGCAAGCAAAGAGCTTCACGATATGGGGAGTAAGAAATCAGTTACCGACCACGACCACTACTTTGAGGTGGCTAGTGGGAACCAAGCATATTGTAACTGCGGTTTTGGATTGTTTCTCGATATGGAAGATTCTGTCTCTAAAGGACGAATATTCCGTCACGGCAAGCAAGTAATTTAGGTAAGCCGGGAAGTCTTAGTGCGCTTGTCTGCTAGGGCTTCCCGATATAGCCAAAGCTACGTCTCGCCAACGTCAACAGGCAGTAAGAAAGGTGGTGAATAGCAAATGGCAGAAGAAAAAGAGACGTTAAAAACAGCCGAGAGACTAGCTGCGTTAGACCCGTCATCTAAGGAGGAACCTGAAAGCGCAGAGGAACCTCAAAAAGAGTCTCCTTCAACTGAAGAACCTGAAACGGCAGAGAAGCCAGTAGAAACACCAGACGAAACAGAAGAAGAATCTGTACCTGAAGATAAAAAGGAAGCTGGTAGGGCTTTTGCGGAAAAACGTCATCAACTTGACGAGATGCAAAAGCGGAATGAAGAGCTAGAGGAACGATTAAAGGCTCTTGAGGAAAATAAAAGTGCAGAAGCGCCTCGCTTCGAGACTCCGAGGCCTACGTTTGTAGGTACTCCCGATCTCAACCAGTTTATCGACCCTAATACCGGTGAAGTGGACTTTGTCCGCTACGACCAGTTTAAAAGGGAAGAAACCCAAAGGATAATCAGACAGAGCCTAGACGAAGAGCGACAGGACTTGGAAGCACAAGCTACCTATCCGCAATTAAAAAAGGATAGTAAGGACTTTGATCCAAAGTTCTACTCAGCAGTTATCGGCTACATAGCGACTAACCTTGATAAAAGAATAACAGTCAAAGAGGCAGCCGATGAGGTAGTCGGTTTATCCGAGAAGGTTAAGAAACAACTTATGTCCGAAGGTGCGGATAAAGCATTAGAAGAAGTAAGCGCCAAAGAAAAGGCTGGTCTTGAAGCCGGTGGAAACGCAGGACGTGTCGCCCAAGCTGAAGGAGTAGCCGAAACCGAGGTTCTATCTGAACGTACCCGAAAGGGTGGTTCGGAGGGGGCTGAAGCGATTGGCGAAAGGTTAAAGAAAATGGGTATATAACCTAAGGATTCCTTGGGTTATAAGACCCAAGGAAAGCAGGTGAAACTAAAATGTCATACGGATTACTAAGTACAATGGATGCGAGTAGAAAAGAGACGATTCTTGATGTATTTCAAGACGCTACTCCAAAGGCAACTCCTTTAATGACCCTATTTAAAACAGGAACAGCGAAGGGAACAGTTGATCAATGGGTAGAAGATTATCAGGCTCGTTCTACAAGCGAAACGGGTGTAGCTGAAGGTGCAGACGCAACCTACGATGACTTGACACAGCCGGTAAGACGCACAAACCTAACCCAAATCATAACCAAAGGCGTTAAAGTCTCTGGTACAGAGAGGGCGGTTAGCGTGGTTGGGGGCCAAGATCCTCTTGCCTATCAAAAAGGTAAGAACTTGGTTGGGTTAAAACTAAAATGGGAAAACACCATTATTAACTCGACTGCTATAACATCAGGTGCTTCTGGAACAGCCGCAACAATGGTCGGTATTAACGCCGTTGTTACGTCTCACTACACCGCTCTAAGTTCTGGAACTTCCATCTCAGTTGCTGAAATTAACCGAGTGGTAAACGATGTGTTTACCGATGTTGGAATCGAGAATATGTTTGATTTGATTGTAGTGCCTATGGGTCTTAAACAAGGCATTTCCAATCTATCGACTGTTCTTACCCGATACCAAGAATCAACCGATAAAACTTTGAACTTCCCAGTTCAGATTTGGGAGTCAGACGGTGGAGAACACCGGATCATTCCACACGCAGACGTGGAGAACACCGCAGGAACTACGACAGCCCTCTTCTTGAGAGAAAGTGCTTGGCAGGTTGCCTACTTAACAGGCAGGTCGCCATTCTTTAAGCCAATAGCCACACAGGGAGATAACGACAAGGGTGAGTGGATTTCTGAAGGAACTCTCCGCTTCTTGGCGGAAAGATCAAACGCAAAGCGAACCGGATTCAACCAGAACGGTTAGCGTTTAAACCTTGAGAGGGCGGCAAGCCCCTCTTCAGGGGAAAGGCAAGAAATGTTTGAACCTAGAAAATACTTAATCACAACTAAATGGACAAACGACTTAGCAAATGAAGTAGTACGGGTCGCACGAGGAAGAGGCGGTCCAGACGCAAGAGTAGAGAACGAAGAGGACTGGGCGTTGGTAGGAAGATTATTAGACATATGTGCTAAGTATTTCCCTAAAGAAGTACGGGAAGTCTTGAGATTAAACAAGGCTATCGCCCTTCATCAGAAAAATAAATTCGGCCTCCTTGAAGACCCGCAGACTAAAAAAGGCGGTATGGCACAGATAAGACAAACAGGACAATGGCCTTTTGAGTTTGAAGTTTTAATGAGGGTTATCTGGCCCAATCAGAAGTTTAACAAAGCATTTAATAGAAAGTTAATGGAAAGGTTTACAGCATTAAAAACTGCTGAAAAGATTTAAACTACTATGGCAAGCAAAATAGCTTTAAGTATAATCGCAAAGAACGAAGAAAAAACAATAGCTCAAACAATTACCAGCGTCATACCAGAAGTGGACGCTGTTTTCGTTTTAGATACAGGGTCAAAAGATAAAACAGTAAAGATAGCACGCTCCCTAGGGGCTAGGGTTGACGAAGTGGGGGATAGATTCCTCGAAACAGTAACGAAAGAAGACGAAAAGTGGGTAAAAGACTATTTAGGGCCTAATTCTTTTCTTAAAGCCGGAGATAAGATATTCAACTTCTCCGAGGCTAGAAACTACGGCCTTTCACTCATTTCAAGAGACTACGCATGGGTTCTCTGGTTGGACGGGGACGATGTCTTTAAAGGCAAGGATAATCTAAGGAAAATTGTCGAAAAAGCCGATGCGGAAGGGGTAGATAGTCTATTTATGACTTATTTCTATAATTGTGAGTTTAACCCGGACGGATCGGTTAAGAGAGTAATTCTGCAACACAAGAAAGAGAGGTTGTTTAGAAATAACGGGGCGTTTAAATGGGTGGCGAGGATACACGAGAATATAGTCCCGCAACGACCGGTAAATAGAGCGGAATGCAACAATGCCTATAACGTACATCTACAGAATCGGGAGGAAGTAACACAGGCAATCCACAGGAATATAAAAAACTTAGAGTACGAAGTTTGTAAAACAGACGGTGAAGACCCAAGACCTATTTATTATCTAGCCAAATCTTATGTTGACCTCCAAGACCCAAAGTACCTTCCGGATGCCCTGAGACTTTTAAAGGGTTATCACAAAGGTAGCGGCTGGGCTGAGGAACGTGGGGAGGCGTGGGAGTATGTCGCCACCATTCATCAGAGACTGGGAAATTACAACAACGCCATCAAAGCCTGTTTCAACGCCCTGATAGAAGACCCCACTTATCCTAATTTCTATGTCAACTTGGCTCATATTTATTTATCTATAGGCGACTGGCAGAAGGCGTTATTTTGGGTCAAGCTTGCCGCTCAGGTGGAACAGCCAAACACGACTTTAATCGTCAACCAAATTGACTTAATGACCAAGAGTTTGGAGATAATCTATAAAGCCTCCCTTAATTTGAATCAATTAGACCAAGCGTGGGCGGCGATGCATAAACTTCTTGAGATGTGGCCTGACGATGAAGGTGCTAAAAAGGAATGGGCTTTAGTTGATGAACTTAAAAAAGAAAAAGAATTAACGGTCAAAGCGGTTGATATTGCCAGGTATTTAAAGAACACAGGCCAAGACGAAAAGATAAAACTTTTAATCCAATCCCTACCCCAAGAAGTAGCGAGCAACCAGATAATAACTAGAATGTATCAACAAGTGTGTCCGGCAAGGAAACACGAAGACAACGAAATATCTATCTTTTTAGGCCCGACATTTGAAGTATGGGGGCCAAAGACCATAGAAGAGCGAGGTTCGGGCGGATCAGAAGAAGCAGTTTACCGATTGAGCAAGGAACTTACCCAAATAGGCTATAAAGTTACAGTTTACGCCAATCCAGGTGTTGAACACGGGATAAATGACGGCGTTGATTATAAAAACTACTACGAAATGAACTGGCAGGACGAATTTAACATTCTAATCACTTGGCGACAACCGGCGTTGCTTGACGAGAATATCAAGTCTAAAAGACACTATTTATGGCTTCACGACGTGCCGAATATCAAAGAGTTTACCCAAAATAGAGTAGAAAATGTAGATAAAGTGATTGCCCTGTCTCGTTTCCACGCAAGTCTATTAGAACCGACAGAAATGGAAGGGGAAGTTTATGGTGTAGTGCCTGAGAAACTTTTAATTTCTCGGAATGGAGTATCTATATGAGAAACAACAAACAATGTGTCTGGTCGTCCTCCTATGACCGTGGCTTACAATATCTACTTAATATGTGGCCTGATGTCTTAAAAGAAGTCCCTGATGCTAAGTTAATTATAACGTACGGCTGGAATTTGTTTGACGCCATATTCGAGCAGGGAAAGCCGGCATATAATCCCGAAAGACTTGCTTGGAAGGAAAAGATAAACGAAGCGATGAAACAGCCTGGAATTACTCATTTAGGCCGTATAGGACAACAAGAAATGGTCAAATTACTCGAAAATAGCGGTTTATTTACATACCCAACCAATTTTGATGAGATATCCTGCATATCGGCGATGAAAGCCCAAATATACGGCGCAATTCCTGTAACTATGAGTAAAGCAGCCCTAAAAGAGACAGTTTTATACGGAACTAAGCTTTTTGGGGATATAAACGACCCGAAAGTGTTTAAGACCTATGTTAAAGATTTAATAGGGTGGTTAAAAGACGACCAAAGGCAGGAAGCGACACGTAAAATAATGATGCCACAAGCAAAGAAGGCTTTTTCGTGGCGTGGGGTGGCTGAAAGTTGGGATGCAGAGTTTAAAAGCCCTAAAGTGTATAGCGATCAATGGGGACAAGAGATGTTTAATAATTTACCAAAGGAGTTACAAAAAGATGAATACAAGCCTTACAACCTATAGACGCTACCTTACCCGTAAAGACGAGTGTATAAAAGCGTATAAATTTATCAACGCCGCTTCTAAACTTGTAGATAACCCTGAAGTCAAGGCAGACGCTGAATTAGCGTATATGCAGGTAGCCCATATTTACGATTCGGCAATCTATAAAAAGTTCTATGGAGAAAACCTAGACGAGATACCAATGCCGGAAGGCGATGTCTTTGATGACCGAGTTTATGCCGACAGGTTAAGGTGGGTTAAACCGCTTCTAATTAAACAAAAGGCTAAGACAGTTCTTGATCTAGGCTGTTCGGAAGGTTCTTACTCCCTAAATATAGCCCGTGCAGGTTTTAACGTAACAGGAGTTAATCTATTCAAGAGTTCGATCGAGATTGCTAAGGAAAGAGCTAAGAAATTCGGGTTAGAAAAACAGACAAACTTTGTTAATGCGGACATTTATGACTTTAAAGGTAAATTTGACGCTGTTTTACTCTTTGAAGTAATAGAACACGTCCGGGACGACAAGGAAATGATTAAACACTTAATGTCGCTTACTAACGAGAATGGTATTTGCTACATTTCTACTCCAGACGGCGTTGCTGACGAAAGAGCAAGCGGTTCAACTATGATGTCCAGGGCTTTAAGGGGACACGTCAGGGCTTATACCGAGAAAACCCTTCGAGAACTCCTAAAAGACTACGAAATAGTCGATTTCTACAAATCTACTACAGATTCAATCAAATTATTACAAATTGCGTTTAAAAGAAAATGAAAAAGATTTTGGTAACTGGTGGCGCAGGGTTTATAGGTTCTCATTGTGTCGATAACCTCAAAGACAAAGGCTTTGACGTAGTTATATTCGATCATTACGGCAAGAAACCCTATAGAGACGACATAGAGGTATTTCTAGGGGATTGTAGGGACTTCACAGCCGTTTCAGAGGCCGTATCTAAGGTAGATGGGGTAATTCACCTTGCGGGCGTTCTAGGCACACAGGAGACCATAGAAGAGCCTATCCCATCTGTAGAAACAAACATAATCGGGAGTATAAACGTCTTTAAAGCGATACGTCATTACGGGTTAAAAGGAGTTTATATCGCAGTAGGCAACCATTGGATGAACAACTCTTATTCGATTACCAAAACAACCGGTGAGAGGTTTGCTTTGATGTTTAACAAGGAACTTGGAACTAAAATTGCGGTTGTTAGAGGATTAAATGCGTATGGACCAAGACAAAAGGGTAAGCCAGTCAGGAAAATCATTCCTAATTGTATCCTTCCGGCTCTGAAAGACGAGGGGATAACAATTTATGGCGATGGCCTACAAATAATGGACTTTATTTATGTCAAAGATATAGCCGAGGTTCTAGTTAGAGCATTAACCGAAGAACACGGGGTTTACGACAAGATATTTGAGGCTGGTTCGGGCAATAAGACCACAATTAAAGAGATAGCTGAGACAGTTATTAAATTAGTTGGAAAAGGCAGTATCAAGTACGTTCCTATGCGTCCGGGTGAGCCGGAACACGCAGTTGTGTTAGGAAACCCCGAAACGCTTAAACCATTAGGTGAGTTTAATTTTACAACTCTTGAAGATGGCTTAAAGGAAACCATAAAATATTATGAAACCATTGAAAATACTGATTAACTACGATTACGCTTCTCTACCTCTTTTATGTGCTGAGATGTTTGAGTTTGCCCTAAGAAAACGTGATGATGTTGAAGTTTACAGAGCAGGTCAACTAGACCCAAGCAAAGCCGATTTAGTTTTCAACACCCTTCCCGGTGATAGTTGGTCAAGCGGTCCTCTTACCGCATGGTGGGATATTGAATCTTGTAACTACAACAGACCAGATCAATTCGGATCAGACTTAGTTTTAGCCCCTTATCACATACCGGATGACGTTTACCCTAAAGGAAAAACTTATCTCTTTCCCTTCGGTACTGATTTAGACTATTGGCACGCTTGCCCTGAGCTAACAAAGTACGATGTCGGTTTTGTCGGCAGGGAGGATTTAGACAGGGTAAAAAGGGTTAAATGGTTGGATTTCCTTCAAGACCACGTTAATTTGCTAAGAACAAACGGCATACCAAGAGGCGAGGAAATGTCTAAACTCTTATCCCAAGCCAAGATTATTCTTCAGATTACAGGAGATGCCAAGGGTGGGGTAATGGAGACACGCTTCTTTGAGTGCGGATCAATAGGTTTGTTGGCTCACGATATTACGCATACGAATAAAGAAGATATGGAATGGGCGGCAGTTCCCGATTATCACTTTATAGCTTATAAAGACGAAAAAGAAATGGTCGAGAAAATCTGGAATGTCCTTGAGAACGGAGATACACGAATAGAAATGAAAACCCGGGCTATTAAGAATATAGAACGCAACCATACTTACGATGTCAGGGCAAGGCAACTTCTCGAACAGATAGGTTATTTAAAAGGGAAAGGTTTGCCGGATTATCATAAGAAACTACCAAAATGGCAAGATTAAATGTTGGGGCGGGTTCAAGACTATTAGAAGGGTTTACCAATCAAGACGTTCAACCACTTGAAGGTATAGACTTAGTATGTGAGATGTTTGACCTTCCTAAACACGTTAAAGACTGCGAAGAGATTGCGGCATTTCACATCTTAGAGCATTTTCCTGTCAATAAGACAGTGGAAGTATTGAAATTATGGCTCTCGTTACTTAAAAAAGGCGGGAAGTTAAGTATAGAAGTACCAAACTTCCGCTACCACGCCCAACTTTGCCTAACAGGTTCAGAAGAACAGGCTATCTTCTATTGTTTCGGGGGGCAGGTTGATAAGTGGGACTTTCATTACACAAGTTTTACGCCGGATATTCTTAAAAAGAAACTATTTGAGGCAGGATTTAGAAACATTGAAATAAGGGAGGAGTCGTCTGTAATAGCGACAGCTTATAAATGAAATTCGGAGCGTTTGCGCCATCATACAATAGCGAAAAGTTTATTGTGCCTTTCCTAAAGATGCTAACTAGGTTTGTTGATCGTGTGGTTATCTTGCAGGGGTCAGAACCTTGGGAAGATTACGCTAGACAGTTTGATTATGGTTCAGGGCCAGATAAGTCAGAGGAATTGGCAAGAACCTTTGAAAAGGTCGAAGTATATCCTGCGTGTCAAAACTATTCCGACTATAATTTATACAATCAAGGTGTCGACCTCCTTTCAGATTGCGACTACATACTTAGGTTAGATACCGATATGTTCTTGTCGCCAAAGGATTTTAAGAGGTTGCTTAAATTCATTGAAGAAAACCCATACGATTGCTACAGAGTTAATTTTAATAAGTGTTCGGTAGAATACCAAGATTCCAAACCTTTATATGGGGTAGCGGTAGAAAATGATCCGATTGCGATAAAAGGCGGGCATCACTTCCACAACTATTTAGATGCAGAAGGAAGTAGATATATCATAAACTGGCCTGATTTTAAGTTACACCACTTCCGAGGCGAGAAACTATCAACAAAGCCATTTAATCCGCCTAAAGAGCTAAAGGAGTATTTTAAATGAAAATCTTATTCGTTCACGAACTACCGATAGAAATGTTTGTTTACTGGCAAGACGGATTGGCTGCCGCTTTGGCGGAGATTTCAAATGAACACGAAGTTATCCCGATTTCAGCTACCGATACGCAAGTACCTATGGCCGACTTTGTTATTGCTTGGGGAGGCGCTACATCCAGACCGGTTCACCTAGCCTTACAATGCCCTTTTAAGAAGGCCCTTTTATATGGGGGAGGTATATTAAACCACGAAAACACCAAAAAGTTTGATGTTGTCTTTGTTGAGAATACCTATAACTTTGAAGAACTAGAACACCCGAATAAACATATTGCCTTTGGGACTAATACAGATTTATTCGTTCCAATGAGCCAGCCTAAAGTTTGGGATTATGTATATCCTACCGCTTTTTCAAAATATAAGAACCATAAGAAGTTTATCGAGCTTTCTAAAGGCAAGAAAGCTTTATGGGTTGGTCAAATACAACCAAACGAAATAGATATTTACAATGAAGTCTTTGAAGCGGGAGTACAAACGATGTCTTGGGTTCCCTATAGCGTACTCCCGTATATTATAAATGCCTCAAAAGAAGTTTTATTAACTCCTGTTAAGTTTGGGGGGTGCGAGAGGGCGGTTTTAGAGGCGGCGGCTTGTAATGTTCCTGTAAGAATAGAGACGGATTGCCCGAAGGTAAATAGTTTTGCCAATATCAAGAACAGAGCAGATGTTTTAAATGGGTTTACTCATTACGACTACGCAAGACAAATAATGGAAGGATTAATCTCGTGCTTAGCGTAATAACGTGTAGTAACAGGCCGGATAAACTAAAACTAGCTCAAGATAGCCTAAGTAAACAGACATATAAAAATTGGGAATGGATTGTAGTGTCCCCAGTAGATCCAAAAGTGGGTAAATGGGTGAAAGACCCCCCAAAAGGTAAAAACGATCTTTATTGTTTGAATAAGGCGGTAAACGCCGGTATAAAGGCTAGTACGGGTGATTTATTGGTTTTATTGCAGGATTCTATCTGGATTCCACCCGATGCGCTAGAAAAGTTTGCCTTTCACTTTAAAACCAATCCAGAAGCGTTTGTAAGCGGTGTGGGCGACCAGTACGACCAATTAGACGATAATGGTAAGCCCTGCCATAAGGTTTGGCTCGACCCACGAAAGAGAAGCGATATGGGAAGTTACTACGAATGTTTGCCACAGGACTGGGAGACAAATTTCTGCTCACTTCCGAGAAAAGCAATTTATGACGTTGGCGGTTGG
>Ga0315274_10009759_pt1 | contig 13845 bp, 8 predicted proteins | sample YL17G02_20_MG_FD_203700 | JGI IMG/M metagenome (GOLD analysis project Ga0315274, IMG submission 203700) | Sediment microbial communities from Yellowstone Lake, YNP, Wyoming, USA - YL17G02_20 | ecosystem: Environmental > Aquatic > Freshwater > Lake > Sediment | place: USA: Wyoming | collected...
TCCCTGTTGGCATCTGTTCACACGCCTTATCGTCGTTCCGATGGCGGCAGCCAATCTATGAAGCTGTCAAAGTGCCTCTTGACTTTTCACCGCATGTCTTTAGAATGCCAGGCGAACCGTCTTGACCTCAAATGGGCGCAGGTCCAGTGTGACCTTGCCGTCCACCAGGGCCAAGTCGCATTCCTTGGCTTCGAGCATATCGGTCTGTGTCGCGCGGGCGGCCGGCAAAGCGGTACTGAGCGCGCAACGCGTGGCCATGCGCTTGCACTCGTAGAGGCGGACGACCACATCGCCTGAGCCATCCTCAGCGGGCTTGACCGTGCCCACGATCACGTTGGGCGCACTCACGGCCAGGAGCGACGCTTCGCCGGCCGCGCCCGAAGCAGTGGTCACGGGACAGTTGAGGTCATATGCCTGCTGCACCAGGTCGCTGCTGGCAAAGCAGCCGTTCCAGGGGTAAAAGGCATAGGTGAATTCCTGGCGGCCCTTGTCGGCGGTCATGTCTGGGGCCAACGCCGACTTGAGCAGGGTCAAGTTGATGCTGTTGCCAAGGACATTGACGCCGTACTTGCAGTCGTTGAGCACGGCGCAGCCGCGGTTCTCTTCCATCAGCGCGGTCCACTTGTGGGCCGACACCTCAAAGCGGTCGGCGTCAAAGGGGCGCGACATGTGGTTGGGACGGCGGATATGGCCGAACTGGATCTCGTGCAGGGCCTCGTTGGCGTGGATGGTGACCGGGAAGTTGACCTTGAGCAGCTTGTGGCTTTCCTGCCAGTCGATCACGGTGTGGAAATCGATGCGTCGGCTGCGTCGGCGCAGAGTGATCTCCTGGGTCATCAGCGAGTTGTGCAGCGTGCGCGTCACACGAAGCCTGGCGAAAAGAGGTCCATTGGCGACTACCTCAATGTGGGCCTGCCTGCCCAGCGCCACAGGGGTGAGCTCGTACATGCTATCGAGATCCCAGGCGTCCCAGTTGGTGGGCACATCCTTGTACATCTTGATGCTGTTGCATACATCGGCAGCCAGTTCGCGGTCTGCCTCCTTGTCCAAGATGCTGGTGATCTCACCAGCAGCGTTGCACTCGACGCGGATGAGCTCGTTCTCCAGCAGATGCTCGCTGGCCTGGAGGGTGGTGCTAGCCTGTGTGCTTGGAGCAGGTCTCAGGGACGTCCAGCCACAGGATGGAATGGTGGCCTCCACCCATATCCGACCATCGGTGACCTGGGTAGGCATCGCGTGGCCTTGGGCATCTGCCGCGCCAGCCATTCCCTCCGGCAGAGGGAGCAGTGCTGTGCGCTCCCAGGACAGAGAGTTGAAGGCGGTCAGGGTGGACGAGCGATGCGGATGGGTACATCCGACGAGCGCGGACGTCGCCTGGGCGGTCACGCCGTTGGCAGTACGGATGACAGACTCGTAAGCCGCTTCGGCTTCTTGGTACACGCGATGGATGGACGAGCCGGGAATGATGTCGTGGAACTGGTTGAGCAGAACCGCCTTCCAGGCTTTGTCCATAGTGTCCGCGGGATAGCGGAATCCCTTGAGGGCCCTGGCTGCAACACCCCACATCTCAGCCTCGCGCAGGGCAAGCTCGCTCTTGCGGTTGCCGCGCTTGGTTTTGGCCTGCGAGGTGTAGGTGCCACGGTGGGCCTGGAAGTACAACTCGCCGACATATCGCGCGGAGACCGGCTTGCTTGCCTGGTCCCTAAAGTACTCGATCGGCGAAGCTATCTTGACCTTCGGTACGCCTTCCAGGTTCCGTTGACGCCGGATGAACTCAAGGTGATGGCGCGTGGGACCACCACCGCCATCACCCCAGCCAAAAGGCAAGAGGCGCGTGGAAAAGCCATCCTTTTGTACACGTTCTTTCCAGCGCTGGACCACCATGGCCGGATTGGTCGTGGAGTTGTAGTCGTTGTGCAGGTGAACCAGGATCGCAGAGCCGTCGATCCCTTCCCACCAGAAGGTGTTAAAGGGAAAGGGGTCACCACCGTTGTAGGCCCAGAAGATCTTTTGGGTGGAAAAGTACTTGATGCCGCAACCTCTCATGATCTGTGGCATGGCGCCTGAGTAGCCGAACACATCCGGCAACCACATTAGCTCGCAGTCGACGCCAAACTCGTCGTGGAAAAAGCGCTTGCCATGAACAAACTGCCGGATCAGACTCTCGCCACTGGAGATATTGGTGTCGGCCTCGACCCACATGCCCCCTTCGGGGACGAACTGCCCGGCGGCAATGGCCCCTTTGATGCGCTCATACAGCCTGGGGTAGTGGGTCTTGACCATCCAGTACAGGTGCGGTTGACTCTGCAGGAACTTGAACTCGGGATACTGCTCCATGAGCGCCAACTGCGAGGCGAAGGTGCGCACCGCTTTCCGTTCCGTCTCTGCCAAAGGCCAGAGCCAGGCCACATCAATGTGAGCGTGACCGAAAGCATAGAAGGTGGGAGTGGTGGATCCATTTACGCAGTCGAGGAGTGATTTGAGCCGCTCGCGGCAGGCGTGCACAGTTACCAGCATCTCGTCGTTGGGCAGCTCAAAGTCGAGGATGGTGGCAAAGTCACGCAACCCGGCGTCGATCTCGGCGACCCGCAGTGATTCGGGGTCGATGCTGTCGCGCACCTCGCACAGCGTCTCCACGTCGATGGCAAGTTGGTAAACGTCTTCTTGCCAGACACCGAAGGTGCTTGCGCCGACTGCTGTCTGTGCGGGTGGCGGCTCGGGGACCGTCTCGCGGCCCGGCGGCGTGGGCCCGGCGTGCACGACCATCGGCCCGTGTCCAGCGTACGTTTCGGCCATGACGTCGTATGTCTCACCTGGCACCGCGCTGGTGGAGAGCGTGATCTCGCGGAAGAACAAAAGCTCCTGGTGCCGCGGCATGCCCGGGTGACGCCGGCTCGCGGCCCCGACGGCCACATCATTCACATAGACCGCGCTCTCGCCACCCGCATCGAGGACTAGCACAATGCGCTGGCCGCGAGCCGCCTCGGGCAGGACAACCCGGCCCCTGAACCAGCAGTACTCCCACTTGGCGCCCCACTCGGTACCTGGGGGCATGGGGACAAAGCTGCCCTGGGCTGCCTCTTCGACAGTCAGTTGCTCCCGGGTGACAAAGCCGCTCAACTCGACGGTGCCGAGCGGGCGGTACAAGTGATTGGGCAGTTCCTTGCGCCAGTTGTCGATGCGACGTCGCCACTCAATTGTCAGCATGTGCTGCATCTCCTTTCGGTGCCACTGGTCTGTCGCGGAAGCAGTTGGCTGCAAGTGCCTCGGTACCCATCACGGTCTGCGGCTACCTGAGCGAGGGCGCCTGCCAGCTCTTGGGCGTGTACTGGTGAAGCTCGATGCGGTTGCCATCGGGGTCGGTAATCCAGGCCTGGTAGCTCTGGTCGCCGCCCAGCTTGGACTCACTGACCTCTATGCCTCGACCACGGAGGGCACGGGCAGTTGCCTCGATATCGTCTACCTCCAGGCAGATGTGGCGGTACGACTGCCGATCGGCAGGCGCAGCGACTTGGCCCTCGAATAGCTCGATAAAGCTGCGGCCCCCGACGTGCAGATAGAGCCCGGTGCGGCGACCGTTGGGGTCAGTAAAGTCAAAGGCCTGGGTCAGACCCAGCCCATCGCGATAGAACCGGATCGAACGTTCGAGGTCGGAAACGGTGAAACAAGCGTGTGCCAGAGCGGTGATCACTAGTTGCTCCTCTCTCCTGCTATGGGTAGATGACGTGCGAATTCCAGGGAATGATGAGTGGTTTGGGGTCGCCAGGCCCAAACAGCGCCGCCCACTGCTTGGGATCGTAGGTGCGCTTGGCAAAGCAGGCATAGTGTGAGGGCACCGCGGTCCTCAGGCCGAGCTTCCGGGCCATGCGGAGGCTGCCCTCGAAAAAGGGGAACTCGCCCTCGGTAGGGTGAGTGGTGAGAAAGCCGATATCGGGCCTGAGCGCGGCGATCGGCCCCAGCAGTTCGTCGTGGTCGGCGAGCGTATTGATGGCATCTCCGGATATGTAGAGCTTGAGCCCCCCCAGCTCGAGCACATATCCCAGGTGGGTTGAGTCTGGGGGCGGGATGTTGGCCTGCGGATCGCCGGCGGGAGGCTTGGAGTAGAAGGAGTGGATCCTGAGCCCATCCTGAGATACCGAGCTGCCGGCCGAAAGGGTGGTCGCCTGGTTAGGACTGACGCCGGCCTCTCTGACGATCTGATCGACGCTCTCCTGGGGTCCCAGGTACCGGGCAGCAGGCCACGCCTGGCGAATGCGGGTCACGGTCTCCGAGTTGGTATGGTCGCCGTGGGCGTGGGTAAAGAGCACATAGTCGGTCGGAAACTCGGACTCGACCACGGGCGGGTGCGGACGAATGAACCACTCGGCCGGCCGCACAGAGGGGAAGTAGGGGTCTACCAGGACGACTATGCCGGTTGAGTCCTTGAAGGCGTACGCGTTCTGCTCGAACCAATGGATGCCCACCGAACCTGTGGGGACAACCAACTGTGAGAATGGGTGCACCTGTGATCCTCCTTCTACGGTTGTGCGTGGCACAGCCCGCTGACACATAAGGCATGCTGCTGACGGCATTGGCGGCCACAGACGACCTGGGGCCAACGCAGCGATGCACAGCACTGCGCATGCGGCACGCGACGCGAGCAATGGTCAGGTGGGGCCGTTCACCGCAGCGGCCGCGCCTGGTCGTAACGGATGGGCGCGACGTCGTTCTCGCGGCAGTAGGTGACAACGCGCGCGTCCATGAAGAGCAGACGCTGCCAGTTGCGCTCAACGGCGACCTGCTCACCGGGGTAGCCATGGTGGCCGTGGGCGCGCATCTCCTGGTTGTCGTAGGCGGGATGGCCGACGACGAGGTACTGGCCCGGTTCGGCACCGGTGAGTTGGGCCAGCAATTGCTCGGTGGGGTCACCAGTATTCTCGACCCGGGGCAGGGGCTGTCTGTAGTGATAGTCGTTGAGGATGCCCTCCCGTGCGCACCACGTGTCAAATGCCTCGTCAAGGCCCTCTGCCACCCAGCCGAACATCATGTGCATGTCCGCATAGCGGATGTCCAGGCCCAGGTCTCGCGCCCGGTCAAGCTGGGCCTGCAGCTCGGCCATAATCTCGCCCATACGGGCACCATGGTCGTGGAGGGCGCGAGTAGTCTGGAAAAAGTGTCCGTTCTGGTCAACCAGAGAGGGCACCTTTTCCGCGGGCAAGACAGGCCCCCAGCGGATGCGGTCCCACTCTGCAGTTATGGTGGCATGAAGCCCACAGCAAAGGCCCTTCCGGTCAGAAAGCATCTCGGCCGCACTCTGGACGGCGGGGCAGGGCACCATGATCGACGTGTTGCGCAGGATGCCGTCCGTGAAGGCGTTGAGGATGGCGATGTTAGCAGTATGGCTGCTTCCACAGTCGTCGCCACGAGTGATCAGTTGGATGCGGGGAGCGGACAATGACAGCTCCTTCTCAATGCGTATCCCGTCACATGGCAAGCCGACGGCCCGCCGAGCGCACCGGAGTAAGCCTGTTGGGCTCACAGGATGTGACGTACACCATTTTACCCTCGTTTCAGGTATTGTGCAATTCGGTCTGCCTGACGGGCGTATTCGTTGTCTGAGCAAAGCCGCCCACTAAACCCCGGAAAAGGAGGTTGGGTACAACCTCATAGTTTTCCGCCTTTGGGGCCGAGCTTGTCGGCAACGGCCACCTGTCATAGCCGCCCCCAGGAACAAATGCTCCCCTCATGGGCCAGCGGCTTGACGATCTGGCGCAGTTGGGCTAAACTGTGGGACAATCCCATTGGCAAGGAGAAACACAATGTCCAAGATCGCGATTACAGGGAAAGGTGGTGTGGGCAAGACCTCGCTCGCCAGCTTGATGGCGTACATCCTGGCAGAGAGGGGACGGCAGGTCTACGCGATCGATGCCGACCCGAACTCGACGCTGGCTCAGGCGCTGGGCTTTCCTCCTGAGCTGGCAGCCCAGGTGACGCCGATCGTGGAAATGGCGGACCTGATCGAGGAGCGGACGGGGGCCAGGCCGGGCGAATATGGGCGCCTGTTCAAGATGAATCCCCGCGTGGACGACATCCCGGCGCGATTCTCGGTGGTCTTTCGCAATATCCACTTGCTGCAGATGGGCACGGTGCGTGGAGCAGCCATGGGCTGTGCCTGCCCAGAGAACGCAGTGCTCAAGACCCTGGTCACCTATCTGCTGCTGCGCGAAAAGGAGACGGTGATCCTCGACATGGCCGCCGGCCTTGAGCACTTGGGACGGGGTACGGCAGCGGCGGTGGATGCAATGGTTGCTGTTGTCGAACCCGGGATGCGCAGCATAGACACGGCCATCGCAATCTCCAAGCTGGCCGGCGATCTGGGCATCACCAAGTTCTGGGTGGTGGGCAACAAGGTGCGGCACAAAGGGGACGAAGCGGTCATCCGCGATCGCCTGAGGGAGCTGCCTGTGGTCGGCTTTCTGCCCTATAGCGAGCAGGCTATCGAAGCGGACATCCAGAACAAGGCCCTGTACGACCTGGCGCCTGATCTGGTGGACAGGACGCGGAAAATCGTGTCGGCCGTCCTGGTGGAAGACAGATAGCGTCGAAGGGGCAGCCACGCACACGCGGCCACGAGGTGGATCCCACGGGGGCCAGTCAGGCTTGGAGGAGTAACCTTATGGGCTTGCAGGATGCTGGAGTCACGAGCTACAAAGATGCGTTCTTTGGCAAAGAGATTGCGGAAGTTGACCCGCGGGTGGACCTGCTGATCGGCCTGGAGGAAGAACGTCAGCGGCGACGAATCATCTTGATCCCATCTGAGAGCTATGCACCGCTGGCCGTGCGCCAGGCCTTGGGATCGGTCTTTACCAGTATCTATGCCGAGGGGTATCCTCCGTCGCAGATGATGCAGGACGACGAGGACCTGCTGGCGGATCTCGCGCAGCAGCTTGGCTACTACCGGCGCTATGCCGATCGCCGCTTCTACAAAGGGGCAGACTATGTGCACCTGATTGAGACTCTGGCCCAGCGACGAGTGGCAGCATGCTTCGCCAATGAGCGGGTACGGGCCGAGGAGATCCGGGTCAACGTTCAGCCACTGTCTGGCACTGCTGCTAACCTGGCGGCATACGAAGCTTTGATGAAGCCAGGCGAGACCCTGATGGGCATGGATCTCTTCCAGGGAGGGCACCTGACACACGGCTCGGAGTTCAACATCTCTGGCAGACGCTACCAGGTTGTCTCGTACGGAGTGGGTCAGGATGGGCGGCTGGACTATGAGGAGATCATGGCTCTGGCTCAAGCTTCTCGCCCCAAGGTGATCGTCGCCGGGTACACATCCTACCCGTGGGCGCCGGACTTTTGCCGTTTCCGCGAGATCGCTGATAGCGTAGGTGCGTATCTGGTGGCTGACATAGCGCACCCTGCGGGGATGGTGATTGCCGGAGAGTATCCCAACCCGGTTGGCATCGCGGATGTCGTGACCTTTACTACGCACAAGACGCTCTGTGGCCCCCGTGGGGCATGCATTCTGACAACCAACGAGGAGCTGTCCCGCAAAATCGATGCGGCTGTTTTCCCCGGTTTGCAGGGCGGACCACACACCAACACGTTTGCCGCTATATGCGTGGCCTTTGAGATAGCGCGTTCGGAGGCCTTCAGAGGCTTGCAGCGACGAATCGTGGAAAACGCACAGGCTCTGGCTAAGGGGTTTGTTGGCCGCGGCCTCAAGCTAGCCTATGGAGGCACGGATACGCACCTGCTGCTCCTGGACCTGAAGAGCGTGGTGCAGTCGAGTAGGCAGCCACTCTACGGCGAGGTCGTCGCCCGGATCCTTGAGCTGAGTGGTATCGTCGTGAACAAGAACACCATTCCTGGCGACACTGCAACGTCCCTGGCCTCTGGCATACGCATGGGAACGCCTTGGGTCACACAGCGCGGCATGGGCACGGCAGAGATGGACGAACTGGCCGAGCTCATCTGCCGCATTGTGCACGGCATCATACCGTTCTACTATGAGGGGCTAACGGGGAGATTGCCGAGGGGCAAGATCGACCTGGATACTCTGGAGGATGCCAAGTGGAGGGTGCACGACATCGCCTGTGCCACAGAGGCCGAACTGGTAGGCAGATGCAGTGTGTATCCACACTATGCGCTGCGGCCACGCGAGATCGAGCTGCGCGCGCCGCTCTTTGCGGCGGAGGTCCCGGTCGATGAGCGAAATACGGCAGGAGCAGCGACACTGATTGACATGAGCGATGTGGCCGTGATCTGCGTTAGCGGATGGCGGGCCGGGCCTTTCATGGACCAGGTGTGCACGGCGGATTTCGCCGGGTTGGAGATGGGCGGTGGCGCATGCAGTTTTCTGCTCGGCAAGGATGGGCGCGTGCTAGACGACATTGTGGGGTGGCGACTGGAGCGCGACGAGAGGAGACGCGACCGGTACCTGATGCTGGCCAACCCGGAGAACGCGGATTGCGTCGTGTCGTGGCTGCGGGGCCTCTCGGACGGCTATGTCTTGTTCGATGACGATGACCTGTGGCGCAAGATAGAGGGGCCAGTCAAGGTTGAGGTGCTCAGCCGGGAGGAAGGTGCGGGCCCGGGCGAAGACGGCGAGGCGATGGTGGTGTCGGCGATCCAGGGCCCGCGCGCCGCCCAGGGTCTGGGCCGGGCCCTGGGTATGGATGTGGAAAGCCTGTTTTCGGGTTGCCCGGCGTTGTGCTGCAAGCCTGTGGTGTACAAGGGACACCCATTGTGGGTCACCCGGGGTAGCTACGGCCTGGACGATGACCTGTATAGCATCATCGGCGCTGAGAAGGGCGTGGAGATGGTGTGGCACACGCTGTGCGAGAGCGGGTGCGGGCCAGAGAAAGCGCCAGAGGCCCGGCAAGCACTGCGCGCGGCGGCGGGGCTGCCGTCAGTCTGGCTGGCTGGCGGAGATCCGGTTGCTTCTCAAGGAGCAGCGGATCGGGCTGAGGACAGAGATGCTACGCTTTACCTGCAGCGGCATCCAAAGTGGTTTGCACTGAATAAGCCCTATTTTGTGGGGCAGGACAAGCTGCCCGCGCCGCAAGTGCAGGCACAGAAGGGGGATTTTGCCTGGACAGAAGCCACAGGTGTGCCCTTGCGGCAGACCCCTCTCTATGCAGAGCACAAGGCCTTGGGCGCGAGGCTGATCCCCTTTGCCGGGTGGGAGATGCCCGTGTGGTACACCAGCGTCAGTGATGAGCACCGGGCCGTGCGCGAGACGGCAGGGCTCTTTGATGTGGCGCACATGGGAACTCTGGAGATCGTGGGGCCATACGCGGCTGATTTCCTGGATTTGGTGAGCGTGAACTATGGCCGATGGATGAAGGATGGCGAGTCGCAGTATGCCGCTCTCTTGGATCCGGCGGGACACATCCTGGACGACATGTGGGTCTACCAGCGGGCGTGGGATCAATTCCTGGTGGTGGTGAACGCGGCCAATGCTAGCAAGGACTGGGCCTGGCTGAATGCGGTGAACGAGGGCCGGGTGGTGGTGGACCAGGAACGTCCATGGGTCGGCGTGCAGCATCCAGCCGCGCTGCGCAACCTGAAGGACGCAGCCAGCGGCCGCGATCAGCGGGTGGATATTGCGCTACAAGGACCGGCCTCACTCAACATCCTCCTGGCGTGTGCTGACGACCCAGGTCTGCGCTCCAGGTTGAATCGACTGCCCCGCACGCACTTTACCGAGGGCGTGCTGGGCGGGATCGAGCTGCTGATTTCACGCACCGGGTATACCGGAGAGAGCATCGCGTTCGAGTTGCTCGCCCATCCGGACTGCGCGGTGGACCTATGGCGGATATTGCTGGACAAAGGCGCGCCGTATGGGATCCGGCCCTGTGGCCTGGCTGCCCGCGATAGCACCCGCATAGAGGCTGGATTGCCCCTGTACGGGCATGAGCTGGCCGGGTCACTGGACATTAGTCTGAATGAAGCAGGATTTGCTGGCTATGTCAAGTACCACAAGCCCTTTTTCGTGGGACGTGTGCCGTACAAGGCATACAACGACGGGAGTGAACGGCGGGTCATTCGGTTCCAGGTCACAGAGCGAGGCGCGCATGCCCTGCGCGGCGGCGAGCCCGTGGTCAGCAAGCGAGGCAAGGTGGTCGGGACGGTAACCAGTTGTGCGCTGGTGGACGACCGCCAGATCGGGATGGCTCTGGTCGATGTGCGGTATACAGAAGAGGGAACGGAGCTCTGGATCTACCCGCCGTCACGCAAGGCTGTGAGCAAGCCGCCGGAGGACTTTAGGCCCGGCGACGCGATTGCGCTGCCGGTTAGCGCCGTTGTCCTATCTCGCTTCCTGCCACGGCAGCGCTAAGCGCTCGCCGCTGCGACACGCAGCCGCAGGCGGCGGTGGATGACCGACGGGGGCACCCTCGAGGACAAGACTGGCTATGGACTCGACGTCTTTGGCTCACCAGTATCTCGGTCGACAGGTCTTGGTCCGCATCGACCGACCACTCGGGTCCAGGCACCCCGAGCACGGGTTCGAGTACCCAGTGAACTATGGCTACGTGCCAGGCGTGCTGGCCCCGGACGGCGATGAGCTGGACGCATACGTATTGGGCGTGCGTACACCGCTGGCCGAGTTCTGCGGGCACTGCATCGCCATCATACACCGGCGCGACGACGACGATGACAAGCTGGTGGTGGTTCCTGAGGCAATCTGGCTGGAAGAGGGAGAGATCCGGGCTCAGGTGCGCTTCCAGGAGCAGTTCTTTGATAGCATGGTGGAGATGTTCCGGGGAGACGTCTCCGGCCAGAGGTTCCCCTGAGCGTGCACCCTGGCTCCGGCCTGTGTTGCCTGAAGGGGACTGAACGCCTCAACTGACCGAAGAGGTTCGCCGGTCAACACCGACTCTGGTGATGGTGAACGAGGTCCGCGGCCCAGGCAGACGCGGGTCCCGCTGCACGATACCACCTGTGGCGATGTAGGGGCCGGCGAACCTGGCAAGGACGGCCCGCAGTATGCCGCCGGCGGCTGTGGCGTAACAGGCGTTGCGGCTAAAAGGCGTCTCGGTATGAGGAAGCCTTCCTTTCAGGACACCGGCGACAGGGAGGCTGAGAGGAACAAGGTCCTGCCATTCTTCACTCCCAGGCCGACGCATCCGCTTGCCCAGGGGTTCTGTGGGTCTTCCCACTGCAATACCCTCTGGCCGTCCACAAAGCCGGTCATACGGTTTCCCTCGACCTGGACGGACAGGGTATAGTCGCGCTGCAGCTCCCACTCAAAGGGGGCGGAGGCCACATGCACGTATCCCTGCCAGTTCTTTTCGAAAGCGACACGCCCGCCAGGAGCCAGGCCAAAGGCGTAGGACCGCTGGGCCCCACGCACACGGAAGAGGATGCGATGCTGCTGACCGCAGTGGGGGCGCAGGCGGACGGTGTACCGATAGTCTTGCCACGCCAAGAGCCCCGTATACGCTTCGGCGTCCTGTCCATAGTGGCTGCCATTCAGGGCGCCGGCCCTGGCGAACCAGCGCCCGCGGAGGTAGCTCCATCCGGCCATGGCGTCATCACGCGTCAGGCCAAAGGCACAGTCGGCCTCGCCGGACCAGTCCACCCGGTCCAGATACGCCACGGCGGTGGTTTCCTGAGCGGCAGAGAAGATGATGCCTAACTGGTCGAGCAGGACGGGGTCAGGACAGGAGATGGTATGCACCAGGGTGGTTAGCTCTCCTCCTGGCAACAAGGGCACCGGTGAGCCACAGAGGATGTCCTTGGTGTAAGAGTCGCGGACAAACAGCCGTGCCGTAACACCTTCGCCGATGGCCAGGTAGATGGAAGCAGTGAGGGTCTGGCCAGGGTAGATGAGAGGCGAGGTGCCGATGTCGTACCCGCTCTGCGAAATGTCATCGCCAGAAAAGTAGGTCTTGCGGAAGGCGATGCCCTGGTTCTCTTCAGAGAGGCGAGCCATGACGATCTTGAGCGCCCGTGAGCCGCTGGCTGCCCGGCTGCTGGTGTGCGAGGGATCGTAGGTGGCGTTGCCCATGTCGTGGATGGCGGCCATGCCCGGTCTGCGCTCGTATTCCCAGCAATGAGTGGACCCAGGAAAGGAAAAGTGGTACCTGGCCCCGGACTTGAAGACCCTGCGCTCCGCAAGGCCATTCACTGCGCGTCCCAGGTTGGCCACACGGAGAGCGGCGGTGGGGATATCAAGGATGCACTCGGAGCCCAGGATGAGCGAGGCCAGCACGTGATCGTTGACGTCGGTGAACCAATCGATTTCGCCGCTACGAATCCCTTCCAGGCCGGCGACCAGGCCCATAATACACCCCACGTTGCCCACGTTACAGTCAGTATCCCATCCAGCCATGTTGGCCACGTGCAGCGCCCGCGAAAAGTCGTTGCGGCTGTACGCCAGGGCCATGGCTACGACGGCTGCGTTGGGGATGATGTGGCAGCCGCCTCCGTACTTGTCATACCCGTAGCGCTGCTTGACCTGGGCAAAGCAATCACGCCAGTCGGTGTATGTGCGGCTCCACTTGACGACGTCACGCACGACTTGGGCATAGGTGGATTCGGAGGGGATCAGGGTGAGGCCCATGTCAAGCAGGCGCATGGTGTCTTGCTCTACGAATGCCGCCGCCTCGATGCCGGCAACAAACATGCCGCCATAGATGCCGTTGCCATCATGGGAAACGGATGCGGCTTTGCGGGCATAGCGGGCCGCTTTCTCCGGGTCACCCGGGCAGACCAGTCCCCAGGTGTCGATGAATATCTGGCCGCCGATCTGTTCAGCGACCACGTGGCCGTTCTGATCGATCGAGCCGGAGCGCGGGGCAGGGATGCCGTTGGCCAGGTTGAGGTAGGCGGTGTGCTCGGTGCTGACGCCATACCCACCCCACCACAACGTGCAGTGTCCATCGCCCAGGTAGTTGAGCCACGTATTGCCGATGTCCTGTGGGCTCAGGTCCTCGGTAGGAAAGTCCTCCAGGGCACGGATGAAGACGAGCGGGCCAGAGAGGTCATCGTCGGGACGGAAGTAGTGGTAGTGCTGGACGTAGCCGCGCAGCTCGCCGTGCGTCTGCCAGATGCGATCGTCGGTCCATCCCTCGATGGGGGCGCCGTACTGCACGCCGATCACTTTGCCCAGGAGCGCAGCATACACCTGCTCATCATAGTTGGCTGGAATGTGCGCCATGGTCTCGTCTCCTTTCCTAATGCGAGGCGGTGTCGCCGTTGAGGGTTGGTAGACGGAGTGAGGAGCTCTTCCTACCGCCAAGGTACAAAGGACAAAGGCTCCCCCACATGCTGTGCCACCCTTCAGGTAGAGATTATACACCCGGCGCGCAGGAGCGAGCAACTTCGGAGAGGTTTCCTCAGGGGGGCCGCACGTAGAGGTGCACCTCAATCCCGGAGAACTCGTGGCGCTGCTGCAGGGCAAGCGTCTGCTGCAGCGTCGAGGGCACCAAGCCGTGAGGGTCGGTGTACCAGTAACGGCTGTATACCAGCCAGACCCGGGGATGGCCGACGATGAGCGTGCGCAGACGAGGGACATCGCTGGGGGCCATCTTGGGCTCGAGCTCTCCGCGCTCAAAGAGGTCCGCCGGCACCCCGCGCTCCTCGGCAGGCGCGCGCAAGGGGCGAAAGTAGTAGTCAAACGGGATCTGGACCCAGGAGGCATGGAACAAGATGAGGTCGCCCTCCTGGGCGCCTTGGGCGACAACCGCGGCCGCCGCGTCCCATCGCTCCTTCTCATAGTGCAGGAGATACCAGCGCACGGAGGTGAGGTTAACCGCTGCGATAGTCGTTGCCGCTGCCAGGACAAGCGTGCGACGGCCTAGTTGGCGCAAGCCCATGGCAAGCAGCAGGTACAGCGGGATGGACGTCCAGATG
>Ga0315274_10009760_pt1 | contig 13843 bp, 12 predicted proteins | sample YL17G02_20_MG_FD_203700 | JGI IMG/M metagenome (GOLD analysis project Ga0315274, IMG submission 203700) | Sediment microbial communities from Yellowstone Lake, YNP, Wyoming, USA - YL17G02_20 | ecosystem: Environmental > Aquatic > Freshwater > Lake > Sediment | place: USA: Wyoming | collected...
AGGGGATGGAGATTCAGCTTCGCCTCGAGGACCATCGCCAACGTGCCCTCGCTGCCGACGATCAGCTTCGAAAGGTTCCAGCGATCCGTGTGAATGAACTCGTCGAGGTTATAGCCCATCACGCGGCGCATGATCTTGGGGTAGCGCTTCTCGATCTCCTCGCAGTTCTCCTCGATCACGCGTTTGACGGCGCGCAAGATCTCGGCCTTGCGGGTCCCGTTCCGCGTTTCGCGCGCATATTCCTCCGGGGAGAGTTCCCTGAACTCGACGACGTCGCCGCCGGGCAATAGAATCTTGGTTTCCAGAACATTGTCCACGGTCTTGCCGTAGATGAGGCTCTTCGTTCCGGACGAGTTATTCCCGATCATGCCGCCGACGGTTGCGCGGCTGCTCGTGGCCGGGTCCGGCGCGAAATGCAGGTCGTGGCGGGCCAGAACGACGTTGAGGTTGTCGCGCACAACCCCGGGTTGCACGCGCGCCCAGCGCTCCTCGGCGTTCACCTCGAGCAGCCGGTCCATATACTTGGTGAAATCCAGGATCAGGCCGTGGCCGATCGCCTGTCCCTCGAGGCTCGTGGCCCCGCCGCGCGGGGTGATGGGAACGTGGTGTTCCGCGGCGATCTCGGTGGCCGCCTGAACATCCGCCTCGTCGGCGGGGCAGACGACCGCGACCGGCGTGATCTGATACATGCTCGCGTCGGTCGCGTAGATTCCGCGCGTCGTCTCGTCAAACGACACGTCGCCGCGCAGGCGCGTCTTCAGCGCTTTCTGAAAAGCATCGTCCACTTGTGGTCGCGTCATTCGGGTTCTCCGGGAAGGTCCTTCTCGGTCCCTAGCCCAGGCTCAGCATCTTCCGCAAAGCGGCGAGGAGCGCGTTCACGTGGTTCTCCGTCGAGCTGCACCCCATGAGACCGATGCGCCAGACCTTGCCGGCGAACTCGCCGAGGCCGGCGCCGATCTCAATGTTGTACTCGTTGAGAAGTCGCCGCCGCGCGGGCGCGTCCTCCAAGCCCTCGCGGATCTTCACCGCGTTCAGCATGGGCAGGCGATACTGGGGCGCCACGACGAACTCGAAACCGAGTTCCTCCAGACCGTTGCGCAGAAGTTTGTGGTTGCGTCGGTGACGCTCGAAGCGCGCCTCGAGACCCTCTTCGAGGACCAGGCGCAACGCTTCGCGCAACGCGAAGATCGACGAGACCGGGGCCGTGTGATGGTACGCGCGCTGGGCGCCCCAGTAGTTCCTGACCATGTTCATATCGAGGAACCAGCTCTGGACCTTGGTCTTGCGGTTCTCGAGGACCTTGACGGCCCGCGGGCTGAACGAGACGGGCGAGAGGCCGGGCGGCGCGCTCAGGCACTTCTGCGTGCCGCTGTAGATCGCGTCGATCTCCCAGTCATCGACCCGCACGTCCGTCCCTCCCAGGGAAGTCACCGCGTCCACCACGAAGAGCGCCCCTGCGTCGCGAGCGAGCCGACCGATCTCTTCAAGGGGCTGAAGAACGCCCGTCGAAGTTTCGGCGTGCACAACCGCCACCAGCTTCGGCGCGCACGTCTGGAGAGCCGCCTTCACCTGCGCCGGATCGATGGGCTGGCCCCAGGGCGCGTCCACCCGCGCAAGTTGCGCTCCGCACCGCTCCACGATGTCGGCCATCCGCCCGCCGAAGACCCCGTTGACGCATACCAGGGCCCCGTCGCCCGGTTCGAGCAGATTTACGAGGCACGTCTCCATTCCGGCGCTTCCCGGGGCCGAGACGGTGAAGGTGAGGTCGTTCTTGGTGCGGAAAACCTGCTGGAGCATCGCCTTCACGTCGTCCATGACCGCCAGGAATTCCGGGTCGAGGTGGCCGATCAAAGGCGTCGCCATCGCCTGCAGGACCCGCGGATGCACGTCGCTCGGGCCGGGTCCCATCAGAATCCGTTGAGAAGTCCTCAATTCGCTGGGCAAAGACACCGTTTCCTCCCGGCGGCTATCCGCCTTCGGCCACAGTCGCGTGCCGCCGCCTCACCGATCCCGTCGGCCTCACCGACCCCGTCGGCCTCACCGACCCCGTCGGCCTCACCGATCCCGTCGGCGACGCCCCCAGAACCGGTCCCGGCAGGCGGGCTTCGAGCGCGTCCGTCTCTGGGCGCGTCGATGTTCGGACGCCCGGCCATCGGAGTCGCAGCGAAACGTACTGTTCCGAGCGAAAGATTGCAACAGGAAAGCCTCGCCGCCCAAGCCTGAGACCCTGGGGGAATCGAAATGCTGACTCAGGGCGGGCGGTAACGCGGGCATCGCGCCCCGAGTATCGCGGGCGTCTTGCCCCGAGTGCCGCGGCCGCCTCGCCCGCGGGCGGCGCCCGAGCCGCCTACTCGACGCCGCCGCTGACGCCACCGAACGGCGTCGCCGAAAGCGTTGACATCGCGCCGAGCGGGATATAGGATTCCCCGCGTCGGAGCGGGTGCGGAAGACATGAGCGGTGGGATTCCCGCCTTTGGGCGGGCCAGTCTGCGGGCGGGGGTCGAGGGACTCGATGCGGTCGAGGGGCTCGATGCGGTCGAGGGGCTCGATGCGGTCTTGCGGAAGTGAGCGGCGCGAAGGCGGTCCCGACCCAGTTCCGGCAGAACAAACGGAAAGGAAGCGCAGCATGGACAAGATTCGAGTGGGAGTCGTGGGGGCCGGGTTTCTCGGCCGCCATCATGCGGAGGTGTGCGCCGCGAACGACCTCGCCCAGGTGGCGGGAGTGGCCGATCCTCGACTCGGGGCGGCCCGCGACCTCGCCCAAAAGGTCGGCGCCAAGCCCTACGGCTCGGCCAAAGAGATGTTCGACGCCGAGAAGATCGCCGTCGCCGTCATCGCCACGCCGGACAACTTGCACAAAGACCCCTTCCTCGAAGCGATCGACGCGGGCGTGCGGGCCATCATCCTCGAAAAGCCCCTCGCTACGACCAACGAGGACGCCGATGAGATGATGCTGGCCGCGGATAAGGCGACAGCGCGCGTTTTCGTCAACTTCGCCAACCGCTTCGCCACGCTCTTCATGGCCACGCACCGGGTCGTGCAGGAAGGCTTCATCGGCAAGCCCGTCTTCGCCGAGTCGACGCTGGACGACAATATCAGCGTGCCCTATCGCCTCTGGGGCGACCGCAGCCGCGAATGGGCCGCCGGCTCTTCCACCGCCCAGTTCCTCTTCCCCCACATCATCGACCTTCTCCACTGGGTCTTCGCCCCGGCGCGCATCGAGGCGGTTCACGCTCTCAAGCAGCAGGTCGTTCTCGGTTTCACGCCCGATCTCTACGACGCCTACCTTTACTGGGACAACGGCCTGAAGAGCCGCATCAAGGCCGAGTGGGTCAAGCACATCGAGCCGCTCGTCGAGTTCTACCTCTGCCTGGGCGGCACGACCGGCAGCGTCATCGCCCGCCGCCGACCCGGCTACGGCGCGACCGAGGGCTGGCGCGCCATGGTCGACAGCGCCGTCCCCGAGGACAAAGTCCAAGCGGTCGCCAAAGCCTTGGCCGATGAGGGACTCGCCATCAAAAGCCAGATGATCCCCGATCCCACCTGCAACGGCGAGAAGCGGCGCGGCTACCTGGAACTCGAAAAACTCGGCGAACGCTCCGACACCGACCTCTACCTCCAGGCCGTCGCCGAGGACACCGACACTCCGAGCAACTGGCAGGGATTCGGCCCCCTTCCGACGGGCGAAGACGGCCTGCGCGCCGTCCGCGTCGTCAGCGCCATCGTCCAGTCGGCCGAGACGGGAGAGACGGTCAAAGTGCCAGGCTTCTAGTCGCGCGTCTCCGAAGGACTGAGGGAAGAGAAGCCCCCGCAACGCCAGGGGACTCCGGCGCAGAACTCCGCTCCGAGTCCTCACGGATTAGGAGCGCCGTCCGCACGCACAAAGGGGTAGCACAGATCGGTTTCGCCGCATGGGGCAGAAACGGGGACGAGACGCCGCGCGTCGCCAAACTGCGCCGCTATTCGCCGGTATCGGGATCCAGCGGCAACTCCTCGGGAAGGAACTCCAGGCCGTACTGGACCGATCCGTCCGGCATCTGTCGGGCCCACACGAGCCGCGCGGTGCGTTCCTCGCGCTCGCCATCGACGTTGAGGCGCATTTCCACCTCCAGCGGCTCGGGGGCGGAGAAACGGATCCCCGTCTGGGAGGCATCGATGCAGGTGGCTCCCTCCACCTCGGTGTCGATGAAAAAGTCCACTCCCGCATCAAGGCAAAATCGTTCCGATGCGCGCCGTTCCCGTTCGATCTCTGGACACATCACTTGTTCTCCCCTTCCTTGCCTGGATCCCGCATGAACGAACGAATGTCCTGGACGTGATGAGTCGACGCCCTCTCTCGTGACCAACGGTTCGGCCTGACTATTCCTTTGGGCGGGGGGGAAGTCAAGCTGTGAAGCACGTGGGCCAATGCCCGGCGACCCACGTCAACCCCCTTCCGACCCGGAACACCCAACCCGAAGCGTCATCTCAGGCCCCAAGCCCGTCTCGCAAGGGCCCCATCCGCCCTTGACACCGGCGTCCGCGTGCTCATAGTAGATCGGTGGGGCGCGTCTGACCCGACGCGATCCCGAAGGTCCGCGCACGCAAAGCTCCGCGCGCGCGGGAAGCGCCTCCGTTCAGGACGAGCCCTTGCGTCGGCTCGTCAGCGGCAGCTCCGGCGAAGGCTCCGATGTGATGGAGTGTCAGCGTCAAGGCCGGGAGGCCCGTGGCGTCTCGCCGGGAGGCGAAGCCCCTCCCCCAGCCTGACGGCCATTCGTTCGGCGGGGCAATGCCACTGGAGGGCGGATGGTCTGCTGAGACGGCGGCAGAGAATCGCGGAGGCGTAGGGGGCGAGGATGTTGGGCTGTTGCAGAGAGCTGATTCTTGCGGCAGCGGCCGTAGCGCTCTTCGGCGCATCGTCGCGGGCAGAGAATCCGCCCGCGAGCGGATCGCCCCCGGAGAGCCTGGCTGCCGGCCTCTCCCCAACTGAGGACGCGCAGGGGGGTCTGGAGACGAGCGCAGTTCGGCAAGCGGCTCGAGTCGACGCATCTGAGCGAGGACTCAGCGTCCTGGACGTCCGCCCGATTCGCGAACAGGAGCGATCGGCGCGTTGGGCGGTCGTTGTGGGCCGCAGCGTTGACAGCGGCGACAAGCCGTTCAAGGAGATCAGCGACGTTGCGCTGCTGATGTACGTCGGAGACGGAACCAGTTGCCGATCCGTGTCCAGCAGAGGGCCGCTTGTCGATCCCCGGCACACGGACTGGCCCGCGAGCTCCGTCACGCTCCAGTGCATTGACCTCAACAACGACGGCACGGATGAGGTCATGGTCGACCAGGGTCGAGTGGGGGCAAGCTGGACGCCGGGCTGCGCGTTCGTATTCAGGGTCCGCGCGAAAGGGTTTGCGCTGGTCGGCACGATCACAAGTCACTACGAGATCCGGGTCCGGGATCTGGACGGCGACAACCGGCGCGAAATCCCGTCCACGTATGCCATCGGGACAACAATGCCGCATTCCGCGCAACCACGGTGGACGGACTACTACGGCTACAACGGGCGGCGAATGGCGCTCGTCAACAGCCGTTTGTCGGCGCAGTTCCCCGAGTGGCCGGCGCAACTCAAGCGCGCGTTGGCTAAGCACCCTGACGATCCGGAGCTTCTATTCTTTCTCGGCTATTCTTACGGGATTCTTGGGAGAGACCGGGAAGCAAAGGGGGCTTTTGCGAAGGCGAGATCGCTCGGGTACCGCAAGCCTGACAGGCGCGCCCTTCAAGCTGGGATCGAAGTCGAAGAGGAGATTCCCGCGAACGCGGCTCTGCCGAGTCGGTGAGCTTCGCGTGAGATGCTTGAGGAGAGACCCTCATGGCTGACCGGAAGCTCGTCAGGGGCGCTTCCTCCCTTCTTCTTGCCGGCGCAGGTTCGGGGGCGCGGGACGCACACAGGGGGCGGTAAGGACGGCCGTGGCGGAGGTTCCGTCGGCTTGGCCTTCGCGGCGGTCGTTCGGCGCGGGCCTAGGCTTCGCCCCTTGTCGGCGACGCGTAGCCGTATGCGAGGAGATCCTGTTCGAAGAAGTCGAAGTCGTGGCGGCCGTCGTCGTTTCGCCAACGCCCGACGGTCTCCGCTCGAACGGGGATCTTCGCAAGGGGAAAGCCGAGATAGGCCTCCAGTTCCTTCAGCGCGGCGTCTTGGCTCAGGACGAAATCCTCGAACCGCACGGAAAGGAGGCGTTTCGGAAAGGGAGTGGCTTTGAAGATCTCCGACTGGTACTTCCAACTGACGGCGCGGCGCTCGCGGTCGTCGTCGGTGCGGTCGTAAGGAACGCCGAAATCGGCAAGGTCGTCGGTCACGTGACCGCTTAGGATGCAATCGCGCGGGTCGCGAATCCAGTAAATGTAGTGGACGTCGGGAAACATGCGCACGATCCAAGGGTAAATGAGGGTCGTTTCCGGGATCTTCCATCCCTTGCGCTCGGCGTCGCTGCCCAAGACGCTGGACAAGTAGGATTCCACAAGCCGCGTGAACTCGGGGTCGATCGGCGCGGTGCGGAGTCTGGAGAAGTCCCACTTCAGGTCGCCGCGGTATCTCACGTGCCGAGCCATGACCCGGCACGCTTCGTAGAGGTCTTCGGGCGGGATAAGATCGCCGGACTCGTTAAGCTGGGCCCCCATGTAGACGCCGCTTGCGCTGAGGGTGTGGGACATGGCGCGGGTGCCCGAATGGCCCCGACCGATGACGGTGATCATCATGTGCGGCGGATTCCCTTACTTGACGTAGACCACGGATTCGTTTTGGACCGACTCGATCGCCGCGGCCAGGACCTTCTGGGCGGCCAGACCGTCAGCGCCTGAACCGTCGATCTCCTCGGGCCGCGCGCCCTCTTCGAGCTGTTCGACGAAGCGGCGCAGGCGGTTGCGGAACGTGTCGCTGAAATCGCGCATGCCGCCGAAGACGGGATTGGAATAGACGGTCTTTTCAGGATTGCCCGCCGGGTAGAGCGTGACCTCGCGAAACATGTCTTCGATCACGAATCGGCCCTTCAGGCCGGCCACCTCGCATCGCTCCATCGGGTGGCCCCGCTCGATGTCGTAGCTCCCGGTCAGGCTGCCCACGACGCCGTTCTTGAAGCGCATGTTGAACTGGGCGGTGGACCAGATCTTGCGCCCCGGCGCCTTCGTGACAAAGCACTGCACCGCTTCGACGTCGCCGCAGAAGTAGCGCATGACATCGACCGTGTGCGGATGGAGGGCTTTGATCTGGAACCACGGGGAGCTCTCATTCGGGTTCTTGATCCACATGCTCATGTTGATGAACAGTTGATGGCCGATGCGGCCCTCCTCGACCCATTTCTTCGCCAGGCGCGCGGCGGGCGTAAAGCGATGGTTCAGATCGATGCCAAAGCAACGGCCTTTCTCGCGCGCTTTCGCCACCATTTCCTCCGCCCGCGGGATCTCGTTCGAGATCGGCTTCTCGCAGAGAACGTGGACGCCCCGTTCGAGCGCCTGCATCGTCGGCTCGTAGTGGTCGCTGCCGTACTCGATCCCGCCGGTGGCGACGCTCGCCATGTCGGGCCTGAGCGCGTCGAGCATCTCGGTGGCCGAGTAATAGGCGGGCACGCCGAGGCGCGCCGCCGCCGTGTCGGCCCGCTCACGGATGATATCGCAGACGCCGACGAGTTCGGCGCTATCCATCTCCCTGTAGATGTCGGCGTGCAGGTTCCCGATGGGACCGAGGCCGATGACACATACCCTTTGCACAGATAGGCTTCCCCTTTAGTCCCGTGATGGTCTAAGCGCTCCTTGAGGTTGGGCCGGCCTGGAAAGGGCCGGAAGCCCCCCGTCCGCTGATGAGCCGATCCCTCCACCGGCTTCCGACGACGACGCCACCGGTTTCCGACTCGCCGCAACGGGGGATGATCCGCCGCGTTGCTCGACGCCGTCCCTACTTCCGCGACTCGGACTGCAGCTTCGCCGCCATCGCCGGATCGCCGATGTGCAGCGTGTTGTAGGCCTGTTCGCTCGACTCGAAATAGTCGATCCCCGCGTGGCCGTGCCAGCCTTCCTGGTGGAGGATCGGGTTCGGCAGTCCGGTCTCCTTCTCGCGGCGCGCGATGTGGGCCTCCATCTCGCGTTTGAGTTGGCCGACGACATCGGGACGTTTCTTGGCCAGGTCGCGATTCTCCTCCGGGTCCTCGACCAGGTTGTAGAGCTCGACCTGAGGCTTGAAGTGGAAGTCGGGCTCGAGGGCGACGATGAGCTTCCACTCCGGAGTGCGCCAGCCGTGTTTGCGCATCCACGTGCACTCGGTGATGTAGAAGGACGACTCGAAGCTCGACTTCTTGCCCTGGACGAGCTGCATGAGGGATCGGCCGTCGAGTTTGAGGTCGGTCTTGACGCCGGCGAGTTCGAGCAAGGTGGGCATCAGGTCCTTATGCTGGTTGTAACCCTGGATGCGCAGGCCGGCGGGGACCTTTTTCGGGTACCGGATGATGAGGGGCGCGTGCAAGGTGACGTCGTAGAGACCGTGGTGGTCGAACCAGCACGCGTGGTCGTAGAGCGTTTCGCCGTGGTCGCTGTTGAGGGCGACGATCGTGTCGTCGAGAATCCCTAACGACTCGAGCTGGGTGAACAAACTCTGCATACAGGCGTCCATGTAAGCGAGGGCGCCGTCGTACTGCGCGATGACGTAGTCCTTGTCCGTGATTCCGGGCGGCATCCAGGTGCGGAAGAAATCGCAGAAGGGCCCAAAATCCATCACGGGTTTCATCGACTTGTTCCTCGGATCGCGCTCGTCGCCGTGGTAGAAGGCGCGCTCGTACGGTTCGGGAGGAAGGTAGGGCGCGTGGGGGTCCATGTGGCGCAGAAGGACAAAAAAAGGCTTCCGCGATCGCGCCAGGCGGTTGATCTCGGGGATCGCGACTTCGTTGAGGTTCTGCGCCTTGGGGCTGCGCCCCTCGTTCCAGCTGCCCCAGCCCGCGTAGTTGAGGTACTTGCTGAAACCGCGCGACGCCGGGTTGCCGGTGAAGCCGACGCAACTCGTATGGTAGCCGTTCCCGCGAAGGACCTCGGCGAGAGTCGCCGCTTTCGAGGTGAGCGGGCCCTGGTGTCGGAGAGCGACGATTTGGGTCCCGAAACAGTCGCGCCCGGTCAGCATGGAGCCGTAGCCGGGGCTGGTTGGAATGTGGGGCGAGTAAGTCCTCTCGAAGATCGCGCCCCCTTCGGCGAAACGATCGATGTGCGGCGTCGTCAGGCGATGGTAGCCGTAGCAGCTCATGTGGTCGGCGCGGAGCGAGTCAACCGCGATCAGGAGAATGTTGGGTTGTTTCTTCGATCTGACTGAAGCAGGCATTCGTCTTCCTTTCCTTGTCAAGTTCCAGGCGGTCTATGCGAGCGCAATCCGTCTCCCCTCCCGCGACGATTCGTAGCAGGCCAGGACCAGTCGCAGAACGGTCCGGCCTTCGTCGGCCGTTGCGATCGGGTCGCGACGGCCGAGCAGAAACTCCGCCAAGGGCGACGCCAGAGCCCGGATGCGATAGCCGTGGTCGGGCGGACTCGGGATGTCGCTCTCCGTCCATTCGCCGGTCTCTTGAAGGCGCCATTTGAGTCCCGCCGCGTTGCCGGGGCGAGGGACGTTGGCGCTCGGCACGTCGCCGTAGTTCTGGATGATCGTTCCCTTCTCGCCAATGATCTCGGTCGTGTTTTCCGCAGCCACGCAGGTGAACGAGCACGAGGCTTCCGCAAAGGCGCCGTCCGCGTAACGGAAGACGACGATGGCGTTGTCCGATGGAATGTTGGGGTTGAGGAGTGAGCCGATCTCGGCGGTCACGCTCTTGGGCATCCCGAGAAGCCAGTAGAGGAAATCGATGGCGTGGGCGGCGTCGTCGGCGAAGATGTCGCGGTTCAGCTCCGGCTGGACGTGCCAGCTCTTCTCGAAGTCCGGCCACGTCTGCGTCGGCAGACCATGGCGGCGTCGGACCATGAAAATCCGGCCGAGGACGCCGCTCTCAACCAACTCCTTCATCCGCACGTTCTGGGGATCCACGCGCATCTGCCACGCCATTGTGAACGGGACGCCTGAACCTTCCACGCTCTCGACGATTCGGTTGGCCTCTTCCATGGTCAGCGCGATCGGCTTCTGAAGAACGACGCTCTTGCCGGCGGACGCCGCCTGCTCGACCAGTCCGGCGTGAAAGACCGTCTCCGACGCGATGACGACCCCGTCGACGTCGCTCCGTCCAAGGAGTTCCCGCGCCGACTCGCACCGCTCCAAGCCGTGGCGGTCGCAGGCCGCGCGAGCGCGAGGCGCGTCATGATCCCATCCGGCCGTCACTCTCACGCCCAGCGTCTCATTCTCGCGCCAGGCTTCGCAATAGGCGTCCACGTGGCCGTGGGCGAAGCCGAGAATGCCGATATTGCGCTTCATGTCTTCTCGTCGTTGTCCCGGACGCCGCCGCGCCATCGCCTACCGCGCCCCGCATGCCTGGAGGCAGGCCTGCATGTGGCCGCGAGCCTCGGCGGCGATGATGCAGCAGCGCTCGAGTTCGTACTCCTTGGCGCCGATCACCTCCAGGTTCAGGGGACCGGCGTAACCGTGTTCGTGGAGAACGCGGACGTAGCCCAGCAGGTCGATATCGCCGCGGCCGTTGGCCTGGTCCTCCGGGGCGCCCGGGCCGCGCTGGCGGCCCTTACAGTCGCGGATGTGCACGTGTCTGATCCGCGAGACGACCTGCTCGAGCGCCTCGACGGGGTTCTCGTTCGCCCGATGGATATGGCTCGGGTCCATGTCGAGACCGAAGGCGGGCGACGCGATCGCCTCGAGCATCCGCACGGTCGTACGGGTGTTCCAGACGGCGGCGCCGACGTGGGCTTTCACGCACAGCGTCACGCCGTAATGCTCGGCGCGCTCGGCCAGACTGCCCAGGCTGTCAACCGACTGCTGGAACGACTCTTCGTCATCGGACTTTCCGCCGGGCCCGCAGTTGATGATCGGAATGCCAACCTCGACGGCGGCCTGCATGGCGTTCTCCATGACGCCGGGATCTTGCGACGGCTGTTCCATGGCCAGAGGCGGCAGATCGTACCGTGCGGAGAGTTCCTTGATCTTCGGCGCGCATTCCTTCCAGCGGTCGATGACCAGGTGCTCGCTCATGCCGGAGATGGCGGAGATCTCGATGCCGTCGTACCCCGCCGTTTTGGTGTACTTGAAGGCGGTCTCCATGTCGTAACCGCCGAAAAGGACGGAATTCACGCCGAGTTTCATAGGGGCGTCCTTTCAAGTTCAGGATTCAACCTTGGGGATTACAGTGAGATCACCTTCCCCGTGTCCCACGACTTGATCGCCGCCTCGATGATGATCTGCGCCTTCAGCGCGTCTTCGCCCTTGCCGTCGACCTGATCGGGGGGCGTTCCTTTGCGCAGGTCGTCGATCCATGCGCCGATGCGCGAGGGGAAGGTGTCGCCGAAACTCTGCATCCCGCCGAGATGCTCGTAGATTTCGACCTGGTTCGAGTCTCTGGGATAGAACGCGAGACGCTCGCACGCTTCGTTGATAATCACCCGCGCCTTCGATCCCATCAGTTCGCACGTCTCGAGACCGTAGCTGCCGCCGGCGTCGTAGCTGCCCGTGAGATGGCCGATGACGCCGTTCCGGAAGAGAAGATTGGCCTGCACGTTCGACCAGATCGCGCGCCCGGGGCCTTTCTTGAAGAAGGCCTGCACGCTCTTCACGTCGCCCCCGAAGTAGCGCGTGACGTCGAGCGAATGCGGGTGCAGGGCGCGCATGTGAAAATGCGGGCTCGACTCGTTCGGGTTGTTGATCCACATCGTCATGTTGATGATGTTCAGCTCGCCGAGGCGCCCGGCGTCGAGCCACTGCTTGGCGCGGATGGCCGACGGCGTGAAACGGTGATTCAGGTTGATGGCGTAAGGAAGGTTCTTCTCTTTCGCGAGCGCCACCATGCGGCGCGCCTTGGGGACTTCGTTCGAAATCGGCTTCTCGCCCAGAACCGGTATGCCGGCGCCGAGCAGTTCCATGGTGGGAACGTAATGATCGCCGCCGTTCTCCTTGCCCGCCGTGCACATGCTGCACGCGTCCAGCCGCACGCCGCTCGCCACCATCTCCTTCACGCTGTAGAAGGCGGGCGCGCCGAACCTCTGGGACGCCCGATCGGCGCGCTCCTTGATTATGTCGCACACGGCAACGACCTTCGCATGCTTGTTCTGCTCGTAGCATTGGGCGTGAAGGTTGCCAATGCCGCCCATCCCGACAACCCCGATTCGCAACATGGCGTTCCTGTCCTTTCTGCCTTCTCAAGAATCCGCGCGTTCTCGGCGATAGTCCCGTCGCGTCGAAGCCCGCGGCGAAGGCAGGGCTTGACTGACCGCGGGCATAGCCCGCGCAACGTGCGTCACACCATACGCGCCTTCAATGGGCCGCACAAGAAAAAGCGCGGCGGGTCCGAGAACGCCTGTCAGAATCCCGACGGTTCCGAAGGGGCTTTTCGGATTCCCAGGGCGCTTCCCTGGCCTTTGACATTTCAGCCCTTCAGGCCGGCGTTCGCGCCGTGCTGAACTCGCCGTGCGCGACAGTCCCAAGAACCGGCGTCGGGCGCTTTCACGGCGCGCCCTCCCCCGACATGCCCCGTCGCCCGACCACACATCCAAGGGCGTCGAGGTAAGCGCGGACCTGCTTTCTGCGGAGCCCCTTGCTCCACGGCGCCCGCAGCCAATGAACCTCATACGGGACGAAGTCGAACAGCCACTCGCGCAGACGGTAGTTCTTGAGACAGAAGAGCACGCGGTTCCGGTAGTCGACGCGCTGGAAAAGGGGACTCTGGTTTTCGAGAACGGCCGATTCGTGATGGGTGAGGACCGCCCGCGGAACGTAGACGACCCGATACCCCATAAGCCGCGCGCGGTAGCATAGATCAACCTCTTCGCAGTAAGCGGGGAAATAGTCCTCGTCCAGCCCCCCGCCGCACATCTCCAGGAACTCGCGTCGCACGGCCAGGCCCGCGCCGGTTACGTAGTCGACGTCGAGTTCCTCCTCGTACTGCCCCTCGTCCGCTTCCCGGTAGCCGATGTGTTCGGACATCCCGTTGCCGTGGACGACGCCCCCGGCGTGCTGAATGCGACCGTCGGGGAACAACATCTTGCATCCCGCGATCGCAATCCGCGGATCTTCGCGAAACGGACGCACCAGTTCCGTGAGCCATGACGGCTCGACCTCGGTGTCGAAATTCAGGAGCGCGACGATCTCGCCGCGAGCCCGCGCGATGCCGTCGTTGCATCCGCCGGCAAAGCCGCGGTTCTCGTCGTTGAAAACGAGGATCTCGTCGCGGCGGCAGCGTTCGAGAATCCCGCGCGTCCCGTCCTTGGAGGCGTTATCCACGACGATCGTTTCGTGGTCGGCGTGATCGAGCCGACGAAGCGAGGCCAGGCAATCCTCGATGAACCGGCCCCCGGTGTTATAGGTGACGATCACAATGCTCACAACCGGCGTCGGACAACGGAGAGGCGGAAAATCGGGCTGACGCCGCCGAATGCGTCTGGGAAGAAGAGGGATTATCATTCTAGCCAAGGGCGATGACGTCTTGGGAATGTGTCGGGGACTGTGGGCCGCAATCTTATGCCCCTGCCGGGGACCACGGAAAAACGTAACCGCCGTTTGGTCCACGGGAGTGTTTCCCGTTTCGAGACAATACCCCCTGCCCGACAAGGGGTCAACGGAACAAACCCAGCAGCGCTTCCGGGGGGGGTCGCGGTAGGGACGCCGGTTGCCCGGCGCCCCCCGCACAGATCCGTACGTGAGGAACTACCTCATACGGCTCCTACCTCGGGTTCCAGACGCCCAAGCGTTGCGCCGGGTAAG
>Ga0315274_10009761_pt1 | contig 13843 bp, 8 predicted proteins | sample YL17G02_20_MG_FD_203700 | JGI IMG/M metagenome (GOLD analysis project Ga0315274, IMG submission 203700) | Sediment microbial communities from Yellowstone Lake, YNP, Wyoming, USA - YL17G02_20 | ecosystem: Environmental > Aquatic > Freshwater > Lake > Sediment | place: USA: Wyoming | collected...
CGGGTGGCTCTATTTTGAGATTAGATAGGTCAGAAAAAGTCGTTTCTTTTAATGTCCATACGAAAGGCAAACTGGAAAACATCGTCAACAATAGCAAGCAGCCTAAGATACTAATCAATACTTTTTTTTGCAATTTTCTTCCTCTTCTTTTTTCTTTTTTCGTCCTTTCCAATTCCATTCTTTTCAATTATGGAATTTTCAAAGAACTAAATTACAATAAATCGGAATAAATTTTATGTCAATAGTTATAAATTTTAGCTCTAAGCTCTTTTAATTTGACTTATGTTTTTAAAAAAACTAAAATTAGTAAAGTTTTATGAAATTTACTCACCTCCATCTCCATTCTCATTATTCTTTACTTGATGGTCTGCCAAAAATAGATGAGATTTTGGATTATACCAAAGAACTTGGTATGGATTCTGTTGCCTTGACTGATCACGGGGTTTTATATGGCGCAGTTGAGTTTTTTAAAAAAGCAACTGAGCGAGGAATAAAACCAATCATTGGCTGCGAAATATACATGGCACAAGAATCACTTCACCAAAAAAGACCAAATATAGATGACAGAAGATATCACTTAATCCTGCTTGTCAAAAATGAAGAAGGTTATAAAAATCTGGTAAAAATATTAACTAAAGCCCATTTGGAAGGATTTTATTACAAACCCAGGATTGATGAAGAATTTTTGGCAGAGCACTCTCAGGGATTAGTTTGCCTTTCCGCCTGCCTCCAAGGAAGAATTCCAAAATTAATTTTAGCTAACAAAATTGAAGAGGCGGAAAAACTAGCCTTAAAATACAGGGAAATTTTTGGAAAAGAAAATTTCTATTTAGAAATTCAAAACCATATCCACATAGAAGACCAAAAAAAAGTTAATAAAGCTTTGATTTCAATTTCTAAAAAACTTAAGATACCCCTAGTCGCGACTAATGATATTCACTATCTGAAACCAGAGGATTCCGATGCTCAAGACATCTTGATGTTAATCAATACCGGTGCTGACCCAAAAGATCCGGAAAGATTAACGCTAAAATCTGATGACTTTTCAATGAAAAAACCGGAACAGATGGCAAAAGACTTTAAAGATTCCCCCGAAGCCATTGAAAACACTCAAAAAATCTCAGAACTCTGCAATTTTAAATTCGAACTGGGAAAAACAAAATTGCCAAAATTTGCGGTTCCGGGAAATAAAATCGATAACGAATATTTAAAAGAATTGTGCCTGGAAGGACTGCAAAAAAAATTTGGTAAAGAACCAAAAAAAGAAGTTCTAGATAGATTAGAAAGAGAATTGGAGGTAATTAAAAAAACCGGTTTTTCTTCTTACTTTCTGATTGTCCAGGATTTTGTTAATTGGGCAAAACAAAACGGCATAGTCGTTGGGCCTGGCAGAGGAAGTGCTGCCGGTTCTTTAGTTTCTTATTTACTGAACATAACTACTGTTGATCCTATAAAATATAATCTTATTTTTGAGAGATTTTTAACTCCGGACAGATACTCCCCTCCTGATATAGATCTTGATTTCACTGATGTCAGAAGAAACGAAGTAATAAATTACGTTGCCAAAAAATACGGCCAGGACAGAGTTGCCCAAATTATTACTTTCGGAACTATGGCTTCCAAAGCAGTTATCAGGGATGTGGGAAGAGCTTTGGGATATGCCTACAGTTTCTGCGATCAAATCGCCAAAATAATTCCTTTGGGTTTTACCTTAGACCAAACTTTAAAAAATGTTCAGGAGTTCAAACAGCTTTATGAAACCGATGCCCAAGCAAAAAAACTTATTGATTTTGCCAAAAAGCTGGAAGGAGTCGCCCGCCACGCCTCAACCCATGCCTGCGGCGTCGTCGTTTCTTCAGATCCTCTTTCCGAATTGATCGCTCTGCAACACCCGACCCAAGATGATGAAGCTATTGTTACCCAATATGAAATGCACTCAATTGAAGATCTCGGGATTTTAAAAATTGATCTTCTGGGTTTGAAAAATTTAACCATTATAGAGAATACTTTAAATTTCATCAAAAAAATCAGAGAAGAGAATATTGATATCGAAAATTTGCCTGACAATGATGAAAAAACTTACAAGCTTTTACAAAAAGCGGAAACAACCGGAGTCTTCCAACTGGAATCCGACGGCATGAAAAGATATCTAAAACAATTAAAACCATCTGCCTTTGAAGATATCGTGGCCATGATTGCCCTTTACAGACCCGGCCCGATATCAATTATACCTGATTATATTGATAAAAAATTCAAAAGGAAAGAAATCGATTATATCCATCCCAAACTAAAAGAGATTCTAGAAAATACATTTGGATTACCTATTTACCAAGAACAGTTAATGGCTATGGCCCAAAAAATGGCCGGTTTCACCCTAACCGAAGCTGATGTTTTGAGAAAAGCAGTGGGAAAGAAAATAAAGAGCTTATTGATGGATCAAAAAGAAAAATTGATTAAAGGAATGATTAAAAATGAAATAAAAAAATCTGTGGCTGAAAAAATCTGGGAGTGGGTTTTGCCTTTTGCCAGATACGGATTTAACCGCAGCCACAGCGTAGCTTACGCCAAAATCGCTTACCAGACAGCTTATCTCAAGGCCCATTTTCCTTCCGAATTTATGGCTGCGGTGTTAAATTCGGAAAAAGCTGATATTGAAAGAATTGGATTTTTGATTGAAGAGTGTAAAAAAATAGGTATAAAAGTTTTACCTCCCGATATCAACGAAAGTGAAGAAAATTTCAGCGTCGTAGGAGAAAATTTAATCAGATTCGGATTAGCGACAGTAAAAAATGTGGGAAGTAATTTTGTCGAAGAAGTTGTGAAAGAAAGAAAACAAAAAGGACAATTTCCTTCCTTGTCTGAATTTCTAGAAAGAATCGGCGCTAAAGATCTGAATAAAAAATCAATGGAAAGCTTAATTAAAGCCGGAGCTTTTGATAAGTTTAATGAAAGAAATTGTCTTCTCTTCAATCTGGAAAATATTTTGGAATACAACCGGGAAGCAAAGAAAAATAAAGCTCTGGGCCAAAAAAACCTCTTTTCAAATATTCTCAATTTTAAAAAAGACATAAAATTAGCCAGCGTGGAACCGGCAAAAAACATTGATAAACTCACCTGGGAGAAAGAACTCTTGGGCCTTTTTGTAACCAGTCATCCCCTAGAAGATTTTAAAGCGGTTTTTACAAAAAAATCATTTCCGATTGCTAAAATTAACGGCGATATTATCGGCCGACAGGTAAAAATTGGCGGCATCATCTCCAATATAAAAAAAATAATAACCAAAACTGGCAGGCCAATGTTGTTTGTAAACGTTGAAGATCTAACCGCCAAAATAGAAGTTGTCGCCTTTCCTAATATTATTGAAAGAAACCCAACTTTATTTCAGGAAAATAAAATCGTTTTTGTCTCGGGAAGAGTTGATTACCGAGACAACGTTCCAAAAATAATCTGCGACAATATAGAAGAAATAATAAATGGCTAAAATAATAAAATTCACCCTGTTAAATGCTCTTTGAGCAATTTTGCTAGAACAAAATTATTTAACAGGGTAAAAAAATATGCCTAAAATTGATATTCAAAAAGAAGAAATTTTACGTCATTCCTTATCTCACATAATGGCTTATGCGGTTCAGGAATTGTACCTGGGAACCAAGTTTGGAATTGGGCCGGCAATCGAGAACGGTTTTTATTATGACTTTGAATTCAAAAATCCCATAAATCCGGAGGATTTAGCAAAAATCGAAAAAAAGATGAAAGAATTGTTAAAAAAAGATATCTCTTTCAAGAAAAAATTGGTCTCTAAAAATGAGGCAAAAAAAATATTCAGCAATCAACCTTACAAATTAGAGCTGATCAAAGAATTACCGGGAAAAAACGTCAGCATTTATCAGTCAGGAGACTTTACTGATTTATGTAAAGGCCCCCATATCAAATCAAGCAAAGAAATTCCTTTTGATTCTTTTAAACTTACTAAAATAGCCGGTGCCTACTGGCGAGGTTCGGAAAAAAATAAAATGCTGACCAGAATCTACGGACTAGCTTTTAAAACAAAAACAGAATTGGATAACTACTTAAAATTCCAAGAAGAAGCGGAAAAAAGAGACCATCGCATTCTGGGTCAAAAATTAGATTTGTTCAGCACATCAGAAGAAGTCGGCGCAGGGCTGGTTATTTTGCATCCCAAAGGTGCCGCCATAAGAGATGCTATTGAAGATTTCTGGAAAAAAGAACATAAAAAAAGAGGTTATCAATACGTTTATTCCCCGCACATAGGAAAATTGGACTTATGGAAAACATCCGGACACTGGGAATTCTATCGGGAAAATCTGTACAGCCCTATTGATATAGAAGGGGTCCAATACTTACTGAAGCCGATGAACTGCCCCTTTCACCTCCAAGTTTTTAAGTCAAAAATCAGATCATACAAAGAACTACCGATTAGATATTGCGAATTGGGAACGGTTTATAGATTTGAAAAGACAGGAACCCTACACGGACTATTGAGAGTTCGCGGTTTTACGCAAGATGATGCCCATATTTTTTGCACTCCTCAACAATTAGATAAAGAAATAGAAAAAGTTATTGATCTTGCTTGTTTTATGTTGGGTACCTTCGGATTTTCCAATTTTGAAACGGAGCTTTCTGTCCGCGATCCAAAAAATAAGAAAAAGTATTTGGGAAGCGACAAGATCTGGCAAAAAGCCGAAAATGCTTTAGAGTATGCTTTGAAACAAAAAGAATTAAAATACAGAAGAGCTGAAGGCGAAGCTGTTTTTTACGGCCCCAAAATTGATATCAAATTAATTGATGCTCTTGGGCGAGGCTGGCAGGGACCGACAATCCAGGTTGACTTCAACTTGCCGGAAAAATTTGATTTAAATTATATTGATGAAAAAGGCAAAAAAGAAAAAGTGGTCATGGTTCATCATACAGTGCTAGGGTCTATAGAGAGATTTATGGGAAACCTGCTGGAACACTATGCCGGAGCCATGCCTTTGTGGCTGGCCCCCATCCAAGTCTGGATAATACCGATTGGCTCAAGACATGAAGATTATGCAAAAAATGTTGAAGATAAATTATTGAAAGAAAATTCCAATTTAAGAATAGGGGTCAAAAGCGAAAATGAAACTGTATCTAAAAAAATAAGAGAGGGGGAAATCCAGAAAATCCCCTATTTACTGGTTGTAGGAGACGAAGAAATAAAAGAAGAATCAGTCAGAGTACGATCAAAAAACAAAGATCTGGGAATGATGAAATTGGATAAATTCTTGGAAAAGGTTAATTCAGAAATTAGAGAAAAGAAATAGAAAAAATGTCATCAAAAAACGGCCTTCAAATCGGCCGTTTTTTGATGTAAAATAGCTGATATGCCCAGTAGAGGAATTACGAACCGTTCGCTTCGCTCCCTGTAATTACTTTATAATTAAACGAACAGTACTACTGGGCTAACCCCGTAGAGGAATTTCGGCTCACTTCGCAAAATAATGTTTTCTGAAATAAAACATTGCCGAAATTCTCGTACGGGGCTAATTTGGAAAATTTCGAAGAAATTTTTCATTCGAAATTCTCCTACTGGGTATGCGTTACTTTATTCTTACTTTCGGATGCCAAATGAACTATTCAGACAGTGAAAGAATAGCTTCGGTTTTGGAAAAAATAGGATATAAAAAATCTCAAAAACCTGAAATGGCTGATTTGATTTTGATTAATATGTGCTCTGTCAGGCAAATGGCAGTAGACAGAGTCTATGGAAAGATAAATGATTTTATAAAACTTAAAAATAAAAACCGGAAAATAAAAATTGTAATCACCGGTTGCATTTTAAAATCTGACAAACAAAAGCTTAAAGAAAAAGTTGATTTAATACTGGATATTAAAGATTTAGAAAAGCTTCCTAAAATGCTTGGCTCTTGGTACTCCATTCCAAAAGAAGAAAATTATCTAAGAATTAAACCCAAATATCAAAGTGTTTTCTCTGCTCCAGTGCCCATAATGACCGGCTGCAACAATTTCTGCAGTTATTGCGCAGTTCCTTATACCAAAGGCCGTGAAATCTCAAGACCAAGCGAAGAAATTTTATTAGAGATAAGAAATTTAATTAAAAAAAATTATAAAGAAATTTGGCTTTTGGGCCAAAATGTCAATAGCTACCACTCACCAATAAGCACGAATGTGGCCACGAATGACACGAATAGACATTCGCGAAAATTAGTGCCGAAATTAGTGAATATTCGCGATATCAATTTCCCCAAACTTTTAAAGGTAGTGAATGATATTCCAGGTAAATTCTGGATAAGATTTACTTCTCCCCATCCAAAGGATTTTTCCGACGAACTAATTAATGCTGTGGCTGAATCTGAAAAAGTCACCCCTTATTTAAATCTGCCGGTCCAATCAGGAGATGACGGAATTTTAAAAAAAATGAACCGGCCCTACAACATTACGCATTATAAAAATTTAGTTAAAAAAATTAGAAAGAAAATTCCTGATATTACATTGACGACTGATGTCATTGTCGGATTTCCCGGAGAAACAAAAAAACAGTTTAAAAATACGGCCAAACTTTTTAAAGAAATAAAATACGACATGGCCTATATCGCCAGATATTCGCCTCGGCCGGGAACGGCTGCCAGCAAGTTGAAAGATAACGTTTCTTTTAAAGAAAAAGAAAAGAGACGGTTAATTTTAAATGAAATATTAAAAAAAACAGCTCTGGAAAAAAATAAAAAATACATCGGGAAAAAAGTTGATGTCCTGTCCGGAAATTATAAGAATGGTTTTTTAATTGGTAAAACGAAGCATTATAAAACAATAAAATTTAAAGGAGAAAAAAAATTGATTGGTCGATTTTCGAAAGTAAAGGTTACTGATGCTTTTGCTTGGAGATTAGAAGGTTGCTTACTGTAAAAATACAAAAAAGTCCTTAAAATAGTAATGTAAAAATAAAAAAAATTGACAAAAATAGAAGAAATAGGTTATAATAAACAACTAATGAGGTGATCGGATTGAAAAGAAAGCAAAAAAGCAACGACAAAAAAAAGACGAAGGAATCCTTGACAATGAGTACCGCTGGAACTAATTTAAAAGGCTCGATCTTCAAAGCCAAAATGAAACCCAATGGACAGATCATAAAAATAATTCTTGGCGAAGAAGATCCGAGCGAAGGACTCCATCGGCAGTTCTAGGGGCTGATAAATAAAAAATCGGCTCTTTTTTTTATTAATAAAATTTAGATATAATAGGAGAATGACTAAAGATGAACTAGAAAAATTAATTGTTATTTTAGGCCCGACTGCTTCAGGAAAAACTGACCTTGCTGTTAAATTGGCCAAAAAATTTAACGGCGAAATTATTTCAGCTGACTCAAGACAGATTTATAAAGGAATGGATATTGGTACAGCCAAACCCAGCAAAAAAGAAAAAGGGCTTGTCCCCCATCATCTGATTGATTTAATAAAACCTGATCAAATATTTAACGCCGCAGTCTACAAAAAATTGGCTTTAAAGGCCATAAAAGATGTGGAAAATCGAAATAAAATGCCTTTTCTGGTGGGAGGTACCGGACTTTATATCAAATCCATTATCGACAATATTAATTTTCCTGCGGTTCCTGCTCAAAAAAAATTAAGAAAGAATCTGGAAAAGAAAACAGAAAAAGAACTGTTCAAAATTTACAGAAAATTGGACCCAGAAGGCGCAAAATTTATTGACAAAAACAACAAAAGAAGGTTAATCAGAGCCATTGAGGTCTGCAAGGTTACCAAAATTCCTTTCTGGAAACAAAGAAAAAAAGGAAAAAATCTTTTTAACATTCTGATAATAGGGATAAAATTGCCTGAAAAGGAGTTGGAAAAAAGAATAAAAACAAGAATAGAAAAAATGTTTAGACTAGGCCTTGAGAAAGAGGTTAAAAAATTGGTTAAAAGATATGGATGGAAAATTTCTCCGCTTCAAACAATCGGATATCAGGAATGGCATGAATACTTTAATAAAAAAACTGGGAGAAACGAAATAAAAAAACAAGTAATCTTACACACGCTTCAGTTTTCGAGGCGCCAGATGACTTGGTTTAAAAAAGATAAAAGAATTAAGTGGATAAAAAATTATAAAAGCGCAGAAAAACTGGTAAAAGAGATCATTTTGAATAAACCTTTGGATAAATAAAAAAGGAAGGCAATATAACTAAAGTTATTAACCTTCCTTACTAAAAAAGTGGATTTATCTTCTTGACTTTCGGTGGCTTAGAGGACAGAACACTTATGAGGGGATGAAGAATGGAGATTTTCGAAGGGAGAAAATAAAAGTGTTTGCTGTTTCTATCCTCAACATTATGCAATTACACAATGTTGCCATAACCGGGCAGAAGATTTCCACCTTACTTTCGTTGATAAAGGGCAGTTTGTAATGTGTTACTCAATTATAGAATCGTCAATTGTGATGGTCAATGATTTTTATTAACACCTCCTTGGCTACTTGAGGATTCGCCTTCCCTCTTGTCTCTTTCATTACCTGGCCGATTAAAAATTGGAGTGCGTTTTCTTTCTTTTGTTTAAAATCTGCAACTGCTTTTGGGTTTTTAGAAATAACATTCCTGGCGATATCTTCAATTTCGATCTCACCACTAATCAAGCTAAGATCTTTTTCCTCTATAATATTTGATGGATCGCTTCCAGTCTTAAACATTTCTTCTAAAACCATCTTGGCAATTTTTGAAGATATTTTGCCATCGTAAATTAAACTAATAAACTCGGCAAAATTTTCTGGAGTGATCAAAAAATTTTTGTCAGAAACTGATTTTTCACCTAATAATCCCTGCAAATCAGATATCAAATAATTAGATACTAATTTTATCAAATCTAAAAGTTTTTCATGTTTTAATCTTGGTTCCAGCTCGCTTATCACTTTCTCAAAATAATCTCCCAAACTTTTATTACGCACTAAAACCTCGATGCTGTTTTCATCAAGCTCGTACTCTCTTTTAAATCTTAGTCTTTTTTGCTGGGGAAGTTCAGGAATACTATTTTTAATTTTATCAATTTCTTCTTTTTTAAAATGGAGCGGAGGCAAGTCTGGCTCAGGAAAATATCTGTAATCCTGAGCTTCTTCTTTTTCTCTTTGAGTGACGGAGATACCTCTGGCATCATCCCACCCCCTCGTTTCTTGAATTATTTTCTTGCCAGATTCTAAAATTTTTTCTTGCCTCTTAATTTCGTAATCAATCGCTTTCTCAACTGCCTTGAAAGAATTCAAGTTTTTAATTTCTACCTTTGTTCCTAATTTCTTATAGTCAGGAGAGAGCGAAATATTAACTTCAACTCTTAATTCTCCTTTTTCGGGATCAGCATTGGAAATATCCATACAGCGTAATACCAGTTGCAATTCTTCGGCAAATTTCTTTGCCTCTTTCCCTTCTCTTATATCAGGCTCGGTAACTAACTCCATCAATGGAATTCCAGCCCGATTAAAATCAACTAATGAGTAACCTTTCTTGTGGATTAATTTCCCTGTATCTTCTTCCAAATGAACTCTCCTAATTCTAACTTTTTTTCCATTAACTTCCAGGAGACCTTCCTTACAAAGAGGTAAATCATATTGAGAAATTTGGTAGCCTTTTGGTAAGTCGGGATAAAAATAATTTTTCCTGTCAAACTTTGAACCCTCTGGAATTTGGCAATTGAAAGCGAGCCCTGTTTTGATTACTTTTTTCACCGCTTCCTCATTAATTACAGGAAGAGTGCCCGGATGACCCATACAAATTGGGCAAATATTGGTATTGGGATTTTTTTCCTCCGGGTCATTTGGAGAAGCACAAAACATCTTTGAATTAGTTTTTAATTCAACATGTATTTCTAGACCGATTACAGTATGGTATGGCATAATTTAAAGCTAAAAGACTACTCTCCTTTTTTGTAATTCGCGGAAAATTTTATATTCTTAGCTTCTTTTAATATCCCAATACCATAACTTGAACCGATAATGTCTGCACCGGCTTTTATCGCTCTTTTTGCATCCCTAAGGTTTTTTATACTTCCGGCAACTTTAATCAAAAGACCGGGAGCCCCTTTTCTCATAAGCTTCAAGTGGAAAAATTTCTCTTTCAATTCCCGATGCTCTAAGGGATCTTTCTCGGTTGCCGTTTTTACACAAATAGCTCCTGCCCTTTTTGAAATTTGAGAAGCTTTGATAATTTCTTCATCTGCTAAGTATCCTGATCCGATTATCACTTTTGTCGGCAAGATTTTGCAAATTTCTTTCAGATCATTTAAAACCCTTCCCCATCTTTCATGTTTTAGATCAGGGATTGAGACAACGACGTCTAGTTCATCGGCCCCATCTTTTTTTGCTTTTTTGCAAATCTTGACCCTTTCTTGATGAGGGCTGTCGCCTATGGGCGGATCAACTAAACAAATTACTTTTACCCTGTTAAATTGCGGCTCTGCCGCACCCGCTTTACGGGATTTAACAGGGTGAATATTTGTCCCGCTTAACTCTTTTTTTACCAGTCTGATCCATTTCGACCTGACACAAACACCTCGGAATCCATATTCCCTGGCCTCTTTGCAAGTTTCAATAATATCTTTTTTAGTTGCCTTTTTTTGGATATTAGTATGATCAATAATGCCGGCTATTTTCATATATTTTTGTATTTTAAAATTTTTCGCCAATTATTTTTGTAATATCTGAATTTTTTCTCAAAAACTTCTTTAGGTGTAATTTTGATGCCTAAGGATTTAATTTTCTGTTCCAAATATTTATGAACTTTTTCTTTTTTTCTGATAGTTCCGATTTTCTCCAGTTCAAGAATCAAACCATATCCTTTTGTATCATCCAACAGAACTTTTATCTCCCCTGATTTAAAAATTATTCTTTTTCTGAACCACCTGATCTTATCTTTATAGCCTAATTTTTTAAATAATCTCTCTATTTTACCAAAATCTTCTCTTTTAATTCTTACTTCCATCTCCTCCCGGGAATCATCATGAATTTTACCTTCTTTCAAAATAAGATAGGCGTCTTTTTCATCTTTCCTAATTCTTAAATCTTTGTTCTTTGCTTCAAAATAGACTGTTTCTTCTTTTATTGAATCGATAAATTTAGCTTCTTTTCTTAATACTTTTTGCAGCTTCTTGTATTCATTTCTGGTTATAAAGCTCCTGACCTCAATCTCGATATTTTTCATAAATATTATTTTATCTTATCAAAGATAGGTATGGGAAACTCCCTATTTACACCTTCAAAATTATCAAAAGCTATACGGAAAACTTATTTTATACTCTATTTATTTTAGCACATATTCTATTTTTCAAAGAAATAATAAACCGTCCATACACTGGGCAGTTTTTATTTAATGATTCGGACAATCATTGAACGAGGAGTCAAAGCGACTAATTGTCTCAACATTAACGAATGAGGACAGAAGCTATTAGTTCGAACATATTATTTTACTTAGGAACTTGGAAAATAAGAATTGTTTTGCCAACTTTTTGAATTAAATTGTTTTCTAATAATTTATATTTGGCGTTATAAATTTCATACCTTGATATAGAGAGCGCTAAGTATGAGCCAGGTTCAGGTAAAGCATCCTTCTTTGCGTTAAAAACTCTATAAACATCGCCCAAATACCATTGCAAGGGAACATTGCCCTCTATGTCAATATAAATATTTTTAATATTATTATCTTTAACATATTTAACCAATTTTTTTGCATCCTGCCCCCAGTCAAAATTTGAGTCCGTTGCTATCATATACCCATTATCCGTTCCGCCAGCTAATGCATTAAAATAACTTATATAATTTGGGAATGAAGAAAAAACTGATAATAGTATCGCTAGAAATAAAACATAGAAAATATAGCTAAATTTAATTCTAAGTAATTTTTTATCCCAAAATAAATCCACTGCCATGGCTGTTAATATGGTTACCGCTAGAATTATTGGCATAATAAGCCTTAGTCCAATTTGCAGATTGGATGAAAAAGTGGTAATTGCATAAAAAAAAGCGAATAATAATAACAAAAATGGAAGCGGATTTTTAAAATACTTCCTTATTTTTTCAAGTATCTTTCCTTTAGCTGAAAAGGATTTCCAAGCCACCAATAAAATTGCGAGTAAGTTTAATATCAACAGACCGATAGAAAGCTTGGTGATATATAAAATTGGAAAATAAAGTAAACCCGCCCCTTCTGATCCATAAACTTTCCCCATAAAGAATATTTCCTGGTATGCCACGTTCATTCTGGTAAAAATCATTATAACCCCACTAATATATTGAGCTAGCCCTTTAAATACTTGACTACCCCGGACAAGTTTTACCAATAATTCTTTGATTCCAAATGGCAATCCTGTTGGATAGTAATGATTGAATTGCGCGACCATATCTTTGCTATCCATATTAAAAGTGTGGAAGTAGTAAAAAATCGTAATAAAAATTAAAATCACAAGGCAAAGGGAAATAATTTTGAAAAAATAGTTTAATAGATATTTACAATTTTTCTTAGTTATAGCCACATAAATAGATCCGCCTATGAACATTGATGGAAGCAGAAGGAGAGAGGAAAATTTTGCTAAAAGTGCCAAAGAAAAGAAGCTTGAGGTTATAATGAATAACAGCATTGTTTTTTTATCTTCGGCAAAATTCTTTAGATATGTAGAAAAACTGACAATTGCTAACATTTGCAATACGGAAGACATAAAATCCATTGTAACTATTGAACCATGAGCAATGCTGAATTGTGAAAAAACAATTAGGAATAAGCTAATAAGAGCAACCCTTTTGTTCCAAACCTTAGAAAGCAATAAATATAATATAAATAAGAATAAAGCGTTAAAAAGAATAACTGAAAACCTTGCCCAAAACACTATAAGTTCGGGATTATTTTGAGGATTAAACAAAAATACTCTTCCCCAGTCCCATTCATCATTTCTTATTTCAAGATTTTTTGAATAAATAAATTCTTTGGGCGGATAATTTTCCCAAGCATATCCTTCTGGAAAAATAGTGTCAGGAGAAATCTTTGGCAACACTGGATTTAGAAATAAAAGAGGCAAAGCGGATATATCCTTGATTAGCGGTGGATGTTCAACATTCAAGAAATACTTGCCAGTTTTCAAATAATAATAACCACTTGGAATGTGAGCTAATTCATCAGTTGTTATTGCATTTCCGCTATACTTCAAGTCTTTCCAATTAAAACCCTCCACCGAAAGAAATCCAATAACAGCAAATGCGATACAAAGAAAAAAAGCAATCACTACTTGTTTTTTTAAAAATTTAGTTATGATATTTTCCATAACAATAATAAATCTGTATTTTTTCTTATCTCAACAATCTTTTCTCCAATTTAACTTTTTTAAACCCTTTTTTCAACTCTTGTCTTTTTCCCAAATGCAGTTTTTGTTTGAGTCTCACAATCATTGTTGTTCGCATAATCTATGTTGTAAGAATACAAAACCGCCCATTTCGGGGCAGTTTTTATCTGGCTTGAAATTTCCTAAAAATAGGACTATTTTGGAAGTAGATTTATAAAATAATTATCTATGGCAAAATAAATAAACTATGTCCGGAGAATATAAAAATAATCATTACGTCCCAATTTGGTATCAAAAAAGATTTGTAAGTGACCCCAGATCTGAATATGATTTATATTATCTTAGTTTAAAACCGGCGCAATTCATAGACAGCAAAGGTAAGGTTCATACTGGTAATGCAGTAAGAAAATTGGGGTTCAGACATTGCTTCACAGAAGAGGATTTATACACGACGAACCTCAACGGCGTTGAATCAAGAAAACTTGAGCAATTATTCTTTGGACAGATTGATACTAGGGGGCGAGCTGCAGTTGAGT
>Ga0315274_10009764_pt1 | contig 13839 bp, 10 predicted proteins | sample YL17G02_20_MG_FD_203700 | JGI IMG/M metagenome (GOLD analysis project Ga0315274, IMG submission 203700) | Sediment microbial communities from Yellowstone Lake, YNP, Wyoming, USA - YL17G02_20 | ecosystem: Environmental > Aquatic > Freshwater > Lake > Sediment | place: USA: Wyoming | collected...
CTGCTGCATAGGAGCAATAACGTCGCGAGTCCTGAAGTGAACGGCTTTGTCGTGGCGATCATCGACCCCAAGCAAATTATCAAAAAATGGCATGACACAGGCATCGAACCCCTGGGCATCAGACTCGTGCTAGGTGCGAAAACCATCATCGGCGGGTCAGCATCAGACCAGCAGCCGACGCAATCCATGGAGTCGGCGACGAAGCTGATACCGCTGCCTGGTGACCACACACTCCAACTCACCTTGTCGAGCCCAGCAGACGTCGTATTTGCACCGGTAAAGGCTGATTTATGGACCGCCCTTGGTGGCGTTTTGGTGATGGTGCTAGCCATGCTCGCCTTAGCCATGATCGTGTCGCGGCGCATGGCGTCGTCACTCAAAGGTCTCGAGGGCTGCATGGAGTCCTACCAGCAAGGAGTCCCCGTCGGTCCTATCGATATGCGTTATGCGGAATTTGCGCGTCTAAAGACCCTGCTCGATCATTTGACCACCAGCTTGGAGGACTACCGTCGCCGTTCGGTGATGCTGAGCCGGCAGGCAGCGGTCGGTGAGATGATACAGATGCTAGCCCATGATATCCGTAAGCCGTTTTCCCTGATGCGCATGGGACTAAATATGCTCAATTCAGCGACCAGCGAAGCAAGCTTGCGCGATCTGTTGCCGAAGGTGACGTCGCGTGTCGAGCAGTCCTTGCAGTCGGTCCATGCGATGCTCGCCGATACCATGGCCATGGCTGATCATGCACAACTAAAGCAGGAGGATGCGGGACTGCCGGCACTGATCAAGTCTTGTTTGGACGATCTCCTGCCAGCGCTAAGCGGTAGCGAGATCTCTTTCGAATATTTGATCGAAGGACATCCGGTGCTATACATCGACGAAGTAAAGATTCGCCGGGTGATGACCAATATCATCGACAATGCCATCCAAGCCTGTGACCGCCAAGGAACGATATGGTTTCATGCAAGGGCAAGCAGCGAGCCAGGATTTATCGAGCTGACCATCGGCAATAACGGCAAGTGTATTCCCGAAGAGGTCCAGGCGCATATTTTTGACGCCTTTTTTACTCATGCCAAGAAGGGCGGTACCGGCCTCGGCTTGGCCATTGCCAAGACCTTCATTGACCTGCATGGAGGGACGATCGCCTGCGCTTCGTCACTGGAACGTGGCACCGAGTTTATCCTCAAGCTGCCTGGAAAAGTCGCCCAAGCGGCGTGATATCAGGCGCTGAGCAGCAACGCTCACTCCGCGCGAAGCGCCTCGATGACCTGTAATTTTTCGGCTCTTACGGCTGGCACCATGCCGCTGAAAAGCCCCACAGCCAGGATGCTGCCGACGGAGATGCCGAAAGCCCATGGATCGAGGACCCATTCAAAGGCCAGTCCGCTGACGAATTTGCTGGCGGCAAAGATGATCATCTCAGTAGCACCGAGGCCGGCGGCGATTCCGACCAGTCCGGCGACGGTGCAGAGTACCAGCGATTCCATCAGCACCTGGACTTTGATACTGCGACTGGTGGCGCCCAGGGCTTTGCGTAAGCCGATTTCTTTGATTCTCTCCGTGACTGATACCAGCATCATATTGTGGATGCCAATCCCGCCGACGAGCAGAGAGAGAAAGGCAATGGCGGCGATCAGAGTGGCAAAGATATTAAGAAAGCGCTTGGTCTGCGCCACCAGAGTGCCTTCGGTATCGATCGAGAATCTGCCGGCCTTGCCGTAGCGCTGATCGAAATAGGCTTTGAGCTTTTTGGCGGCGATCTCGACGTCGGTATCCGCCTTAACCTGGACGGAGAACGCTGTCAGCTTTGCCGACCAGTAACTGGCGACCGCTTGAAACATGGTGTAAGGCACCAAGATTTGCATATTGGGGTGCGCCCACTCTTGCTTCGTTTGCTGTGGCTTCAGGACGCCGATGACCGTGCATGGAAAGGAACGCTGCTCCTCGACCGAATCGGTGATCATTTCGCCGACGGCCGGTTTGCCTTGAAATAGTTGCGTCGCGAGCTCCGAGCCGATGAGGCAGACCCGTGCGCGCTCGGCGACATGATAGGGCGTCAGCATGCGACCGCTTTGCAGTTGGGCATTGGTGATGGCGAGGTATTCATGGTTGACTCCACGCAGGCGCACGTTGTCTGACACCGAGCGACCGCCGGCGGTGACGGTATTTTGGTAGTTCGCGTAGACCGGAGAGATCAGCTGAATCTCGGGAAAAATTCGGCGCAGGGGTTGGAGGTCTGTCTCCCACTCAAAGCCGCTAAAGGTTTGCTCGGTTTCGTCGGTGGCTTTGCGCTCCCAGTTGGGATAGCCACGGACCACCAGCTTGTTGACGCCCATGGCTTCATAGCCCTCCATGATGCGGTTTTTGGCGAACTGACCCAGCGAGATCATCGCTAAAACGGCAGCGATGCCGATGACGATGCCGAGCATGGTCAAAAGCGACTTGGCGCGGTTGCGGGTCAGATTGCGAGCGGCGCCGGGCAGTGATTTCAGTGCCAGGCGGGCCAAGCTACTGGTCCACGATTTAGGTAGCTTGGTGGCGGTTAGGGCGTCGCTGATGGGAGTCCAATCAGCTGGGATGTTTAGCTGCTGCGACGCCTCGGTGGCCGCCGGCGAGACCTTGCCGTCGCGGACCTGCAGGACCTTGCCACAGCGTCGTGCGACCTCGCCGTCATGGGTGATCACGATAATGGTGCGGCCTTGGGCATGCAGCTCGTCAAAGATCGTCATGATCTCGGCGGCGTTTCGGCTGTCGAGGTTACCGGTCGGTTCGTCAGCTAGTAACACGCTGACGTCGTTGAGTAGCGCGCGAGCAATCGCCACGCGCTGTTGCTGGCCACCGGAGAGCTGATTTGGTGTGTGTTGCAGATGTTGGCTTAAGCCGAGGCGCTCGGCGATGGCTAGGGCCTTGGCTTTTTGTGCCGAGCGCGGCAGCACCAATTCGGCGGGGTAACTCCCAGGTAGCAGGATGTTGTCGAGGACGCTGGCCCGCGGCAGCAGATGAAACTGCTGAAAGATAAAGCCGATGTGCTGATTGCGAATCAGTGAGGCCTGATCATCGCTGAGTTGGCTTAGATCGGTGCCGTCAAAGAGGATGCGGCCGGTACTAGGTCGCAGGAGGCAGCCGAGGATATAAAACAGCGTCGACTTGCCCGAGCCGGACGGCCCCTGAATGGCGACGTAGTCACCTCGGTCAATTTTAAACGACACGTTCTCTAGGATCTCGACCTTACGGCCAAAGGTCTCGTAGGAGAATCCGAGCTGGTCTACGAGCAGCAAAGGCAGGCCAGCGGTCGGCATCATTCCGGGGCACCGCCCATGGAGATGGCCAGGAAGTCAACGGGACGCACCAGGTCGCCCGCTTTGACCCCGCTTTTGATCTCGAAGGCCTCCTCGTTTTCCATGCCGATCTCGACGCGGCGCTTTTGGCCATCAGCCATGGTGACCACATACTGGTCTCCAGTCTTTTGCACATACTCGTGCGGGAGCAGGAGGACGTCCTTTGCCTCTCGGACGATGATGTCCAGCACGGCGGACATACCGGATTTGAGCATCTCATCCTTGTCGAGGATATCGACGCGGATGGCAAACTCGACGCGCGCGCGCTCCCAGCGGTCTTGCTCCTTGGCAGCCTGGGTGATTTCGATGATCTGGCCGCGGTAGGTATGCTGGGGCACGGCGACGGCTCGGATCACGACAGGCATACCGAGTTTTAGCTTGCCGAGATCCACCTCAGGGACGTTGGCATCGATGTTGAGGCGGGTGATGTCGTCGATGCGAACCAAGGTGGGATCGGTGTTGCCTGGGACCCCGGTGGGCGTGACAAACTCCCCCTCTTTCTTCCACACTTGGACGACGATTCCTGTCAGCGGTGAACGTAGGGGAAAGACCTGCTCCTCGTTGCTGCCGATGGTCTGGGCGATGCTGACCACGGGATCGCCTTGGCGCACGTGGTCGCCAATCTTGACGTAGACCTTTTGCACGTAGCCGTTATACGGCGGCGTAATGACCGCATGGCGTTTGGGGATGATGCCGCCGGCAATGGTCACCTTAAGTGTCAGGTCGCCGCGCTTGACGCTACCGAGGCTAGCCTGGTCCGTGGCCGCAGCTTTGGTCTGATAGCGGCGGTAAGCGTAAAATCCGCCAGTAATCATCCCTATCAACAAGAGAACTTTAAAACCTCGCCACAGCATCGGCAATCGTCCCTTCGTAGAAATGGTATTGCGCCAGAGCCTGCTGCGCGGCGAAATAGGTCGAAAAGAAATTGACCTTAGCATTGAGCAACGCAGTCAGGCCGGTGATCAGATCAAGGTAGACGACTTTGCCCTCGCGGTAGTCCTGCTCGATGTTTTTCAAATTCTCTTGTTCGAGGGTGATCAGCTGCAGGTTTAGCCGCCAGATATCGCTTAAATTACCGAGCGACTGCATGAGCGTCGCGATGTCAGCGGCTAAGGCGGCAAGTTTGTCCTTAGTGTCCTCGCTCTGGATCAGCTGCTGGCTGGCGGCGATGTCGATATCGTGGCGCCTCGAGCCATCGTCCCAGAGGTTATAGTTGAGACCGACGGTGACATTCCAAGCCAAGAGGTCTTGGGCCTGGGGTCGTCCATGCAGGCCTAGGTAGTCGGGGTTTTGGTAGTTCACGCCGGAGCTAATGGTCAGCTGCGGCAGATTTTTGCGGCGCGCCAGCTCGACGCGTTGAGCTGCTGACGCGGCATCGAAAGCGGCGATGCGTGCCTCATAGCTCCGTTCAACGCCTGGCACGGTACTAGGAAAGGCGAGCGTATTTTTGAGCACCACGTCGGCCGGTATGACGCTAAAAAGGACAGTGCGGTCAGATGGCGGGGCGCCTATGGCGCGCCGAAGATCGACCTCGGCCGCGTCTACTCTGGCCGCTGCAGAGCGAACATCGACGGCTGCTCGGCGCACCTCGCTTTCGAGGCGCAAATACTCCCGCTTGGTTTTCAAGCCTTGGCGGTACATGGTGCCCAGTAGGCGGAGCTGCTTATCCAGGAGCTCATGCTGCTGCTTGTTGGTCTCTAAGAGGATGTGCGCCTGCGACAGCGCATAGTAGGACTTCATGGCGCCAAGCAGGGCTTCGTCGCGGGTCTTCTGCACCGTGAGTGCTGCAACCTCGCGGTCGGCGTTGCTGAGGTCCAGTTGTGCTTGCGATTGGCCGTTGTCGTAAAAGGTTTCGCTGAGGCTAAGTCCAAGGGTCGCAAATAGAGGCGGGTTATTGCTAGGAGACGCAGCGCCTGGGTCAAAGGCATCGCGACGTGCAGCCCATGGCGGTACGACGCTCTTTTGCAGACCCTGACTGGTCGTCACATCGAGCGAGGGGAGAAACTTCGCCTTGGCTTGGTCTTGCTGCCAACCGCGGATGCGCAACTGCTCTTGCGACTGCGTCAGGCCAGGCGCGTGGAGCAGCGTATATTGCAGGATCTCCCGCATGCCCATCGTGGCTGCCCTGGCTGGAGCCGCGACTAGGACTAGACCGCAAAGGCTTAGGTGGATGAGCAAACGGGCTTTCGCAAAGATCATGCGGAGCAAACCACCGATAAGAGACGCAACGACGTGGTCAAACTGCCACCACCATAGCAGCACGGCCGGATGCTTCAAAGGATGAAGCGGCGGCACGTGCTGCCGCGGCACTTTAAGACAGGCTCACACCATTATTTCATCGCAGCAATGATCGCCTCGATATCGTCTGGATCAAGCTGACCCTGGTAGCTTGGCATGGTCGCCTGATAGCCCTGAACGACCTGTGCTTTAGGATCTATGATGGACCGACGCAGATAATCCTCGTCGGCGACGACCGTCGTGCCATCCTGCAGCGTCACGGCTTTACCAAAGAGTCCAGGCAGAATCGGCGCGCGCAGGGGTGAGCCGGTTTGATGGCAGTCGCTGCAGCCAACATCATCCAGGAGGGCGAGGCCGCGGTCTTTGAGCGGTAGTGAGGCTAGTTTGCGCTCGTTCTCAGAGCGCAAAAACCTGGTGAGTTGGAACAAGCCGGCAGCCACCGCCGCGGCCCCAACGCCAAGAAACAGTCGCTTCAAAGTGGCACTGCTGATGGCCATGCGCTGTGCTCCCCGCTTAATCTCAGGGCTTGGTCGTCGGCAGGCCGGCGTCTTGCCACGATTTGAAGCTGCCGAGGTTTGCGGTTTTGAAACCTTTGGCTTCTAGCTCGATGGCCACCTTGTTGGAACGAGCGCCGGACACGCAGTAGACGATCACCTGCTTTTTCGGGTCAAGGCCATCCAGCACTTTCTGGTAAAGGGCCGTATGGTTTTGGACATCTGAAAGCGGTAGGGAGATGGCAGGCGTTGCTTTGCCAAATTTGATCTCGTCGGCTTCGCGCACGTCGATCAGCACGGCATCACCGGTTTGGACTTTCGCCGCCGCCTCTTTGGCCGTAATAGGCGTGGTAGCATGGGCACTGGCGCCGAGCGAGCCAACGAATGCCATGCCCAAAAGTGCGGTGCTCCAGGTCGTGAAAGCCATAGCTTGAGCCTTTCATCAATTCAGAAGAAAAAGACGGCCCCTGCCACTCATTGAAGTGGCAGGGGCGTTGACACAATGTGATTTAGAGTGTGGCGTGGAACCAGCAAGCTGGGCGCAAGCCGACGGTGTAGCTGTCAAGCGCCGTGCACGAGTGATGTGCTGCAGCCTCTTCGCCAGCCCGGCTGTTGTCGGGGCGACCGCCTTCTTTACCTGGGATGACGTTGGTGTCCCAGGCTTGCGAACAGGTTGCGCCAGCCAGATAGGTATCAAGGCGGCACTGAGCTGCCGGGTGACCCGTGTAGGTGCTTGAGACCACCGAGGTATCATGCTGATTAAAGCTGGTGCGGGAGCCGCCGAGTGCTGCTAGCAGATCAGTTGTCGACTTTGCCGCCAGCGAAGCGCGGTAGCAAAGGTTTTGTTGGTCAGGGGACTTCCAGACATCATTGCACTGGCTTTTAACGATCTCTGGAAGCGTAGAGGCGATCTCTGCAGTGGCTTCATCATTCCACCACAGAGCTGGGCAGACGTGTGAGGCAAAGTAGTCGGCTTGGCCTTCGGATGCCGCCCATTTCGCCTCTGGTGGCAAGAAGCCTTTGACGAAGGGGAAGCCACCAAGGTGGTGACCGAGCTCATGGCAAAGCACAAAGGTGAAGCCATCGACGGTGATTTCAGGCCGACGTGCCAAGCCGCCGTACATGTTGACGATCCAATCATCGCCGTCCTGCGTTGCTGAGGCGTTGACGGTGGCGTCACTCCAGTGATCGACGATGTTCAGAGTGCCGCCTTGGGCAGCGATGATCGGAGTGAAGATCCGATTTGCCTTGGCGATCACGTCTAGATATTGCTGCTGCGTAATCCCGCTTTGGGATTCACAGGCAATACAGTCCTGCTTGTAGAGATCGTTTTCGGGCATGAAGGTTTCGCGGTAAGTACTCGCTTGTGCCGAGACTGCCGAAACTAGTCCGCCTAAGATTAGGCCAGCTGCATACTTCAACGACATGGTGGATCTCCTCTACGTGACACGATGGGGCGATGCGCGAATGTTGAAGAGAAATTAACTGGCTAGCCGGCCGACGAACAATCTTTTCCGTGAATTCTTTATAAGTTAATTATAACAAATGGTTAATCGCCCAGGGCGAGGGCGGTATTTAAGAGCTCTCTAAGGGGTTAAAAAAAATCTCGTAAATATAGCTGGTTGCGCCTCCAGGCTCGAAAAAATCGAAAAACCTCAGATTAAAGCGAGCCGTATTGAAGATTTAGGCCTTCTTTCTCTCAGAAAAGTCCAGTCGGCTCGACTGCCGAAGAGACGATGAGGTTTTTGGTTTGGGTGTAGTGATCGAGCATCATTTTGTGGTTTTCGCGGCCAAAACCCGACTGCTTATAGCCACCGAATGCGGCATGAGCAGGGTAGAGGTGGTAGCAGTTGACCCACACTCGTCCGGCTTGAAGATCGCGGCTCATCTCTGTGGCGGAGTGCAAGTTGCGCGTCCACAGTCCAGCGCCTAAGCCATAGCGCGAGTCATTGGCGAGCTGCACTGCTTCTCGCTGTGTTTTGAATGTCGTTACGGCAACCACGGGACCGAAGATTTCTTCTTGAAACAGGCGCATCTTGTTGTCACCAAGAAATACCGTCGGCTGCATATAAAAGCCTGCTTCGGCACCGGGGACAGTGACGCGTTGGCCACCATGGAGGAGGCGAGCACCTTCGCCTTTGCCGAGTGCTACATATGACATGATCTTGTCCAACTGTTCGGGCGAAGCCTGCGCACCCATCATCGTTGCCTGGTCCAGTGGATGGCCAACCTTAATCGACGCCACGCGTTTTAAGGCTCGTTGCATGAACCGGTCATAGATGCGCTCATGAATCAATGCACGCGACGGACTGGTGCAGACCTCGCCCTGGTTGAAGGCAAACATGGTAAAGCCTTCCACGGCGCGATCGATAAAGGCGTCGTCGTGGTCAAAGAGGTCTTCGCAAAAGATATTTGGACTCTTGCCGCCAAGCTCCATGGTCGCTGGAATCAGATTGTCTGCAGCATATTGCAGGATGAGGCGGCCGGTGGAGGCTTCGCCAGTAAAGGCGACCTTGGCGATGCGCGGGGACCTTGCAAGAGCTTGGCCCGCCTCGGGACCATATCCATTGACGATGTTTAAAACGCCCCTGGGCAATAAATCACCGATTAATTCGGCCAGTACGAGGATCGACACCGGTGTTTGTTCGGCGGGCTTAAGTACGACGCAGTTGCCAGCCGCAAGCGCCGGCGCCAGCTTCCAAGCTGCCATCAACAGTGGGAAGTTCCATGGAATGATCTGGCCGATCACACCTAGTGGCTCGCGCAGATGGTATGACAGAGTATCTTTGTCCAGCTGTGCAATGCCGCCCTCGTCGGCGCGGATGACGCCGGCAAAGTAACGAAAATGGTCGACGACTAACGGTAGATCTGCGCCCAAGCTCTCGCGGATCGGCTTGCCGTTGCCCCAGGTTTCGACGATGGCAAGTTGCTCGATGTGTTGTTCTATGCGGTCGGCGATCTTTAGCAAAATCAATGAGCGGTCGCTGACGCTGCTCCGGCTCCACGCGGGAAAAGCTTGATGCGCCGCATCTAAGGCTAGATCGATGTCTTTGCTGGTTGAGCGCGGAACTTGCGCATAGGGTCGTCCATCGACTGGACTAAGCGCAGCAAAATAGCGTTCCTCCACCGGTGGTAGGAAGACACCACCGATGAAGTTGCCATAAACGGCTTGTAGCTTTACGGATGAGCCTGGTTGATTGGGTGCAATATAGGACATGAGAAAACCTCCCGTTCTAGCTGTTGTGAGCAACGTCTTATACCAGGCTAAAGTCGGTGCTGGTTTATGTCTAGGTGCTTGTGAGCGACGGCAAGGATGTTTTGTCGCTCGGCATCGATTTTTATCTTTCTTAGTCGCTTAGACCCATGTTAATTTCCGACCGGACTTTCAAAGTACATTTATACATTTCCTGACAGATTGTAGGTCTCGGCACTTTAACCAAGCGAGGATATCTCGAATGGAAACGATAGTGATCACCGGCAGCACTCGTGGCATTGGTCTTGGTATCGCCAAGGAGCTACTCAGGCGGCAACGCCGCATCGTTATCAATGGCCGCCAAGACAGCGCTGTTCAGGCACAAAAAGCAGCTCTTTTACGCGAATTTCCCGGAGCACAGATCGCCGCCTTTGCTGGCGACGTGACCCAGTATGATCAGGTGCAGCAGCTGTGGGATTTTGCCGTGCGCAGTTTTGGCAAGGTCGATGTGTGGATCAACAACGCAGGCGTGATGAACGGGCATCTGCATACCTGGGAGCTGCCTGCGGGCGAGCTGCAAAAAGTCGTCGAGGTGAATCTCCTCGGCCCGCTGTTTGGCTGCAAAGTGGCCATCGCTGGGATGATGCGGCAGCCAGGCGGTGGCCACGTCTATAACTTTGAGGGATTTGGGAGCAATGGGCGGCAGTTCCATCCGTATATGTCGCCCTATGGCAGCACCAAGACGGCGGTGCGCTATTTAACTAAAGCGTTAGCCAAAGAGACTAAGGGCTCGGCGGTTAAAGTCGGGGCGATTTCTCCAGGGATCGTCGTCACCGATCTGCTGCGCGATCCTTATGTTGGCAAGCCAACCGAATGGGCAAAGGCCAAAAAGATTTTTAACATCCTGGGCGATCATGTCGAGACGGTGACGCCCTATATCGCCGAGCAAGTGCTGAAGCAGCGCAAGTCTGGCGAAAGCATCGAATGGCTGACCTTCGGTAAAGTACTGCGGCGCTTTCTCGGAGCCCTGGTCAGCAAGCGTGATCTGTTCGTGACGGCATCCGCGGCGCACTAACCGCTTTCCTCTTGATCCCTAGCGCTGGAGAACATCTTATGTCTATCGTTAAGAGTCTCGCGACAACGACCCTCAATACCATCGCCTCGACCCTGGAGCTGCGTGAAAACGGCTCTGAGGCCCAGCCATTTAAAGTCCTGCGCTCGGCCATGTCGCCGCAGGCAGTTGGCGCGGCTCGGTGGTTTCACGGTGCCAAGGGTGAACAGTTGGTCTATATCGGTTTAAGCGTGCCGATGATCCAACTAGATTCTCACATGGTGTTTTGCTTTACCGGTCCGGATAGTTTGGTGCCGCACTTTACCGTCGATGCCGTACATGCAGGCGATCATCATGCCTTTCACTTGGACCTTATTCCCCGCGTCGATCTCGGCGTTAATCTGAGCTACATGCGCCAGGTTTATGAGCCCTTGACTCCAGTGCAGAAGGCAGCGCAGGCGATCCCTGGACTTTCGGCGGCGCACCTAAGTCCGACACAGTTGGCGGTCATGTCACCCTGGATGCTGGCGCATCGTGCCGACGCCGGTGCGATGGATGCTGTTGGTCAAGTCTGCTCCGACTATCTAGGTCACTGGTTGACCCTGCATAAGCTAGGGGTGAACGTGTCTACTGGCATCCACGGCCAAGCTCCTGCCGAACGCGATCAGATCCATCGCAGTGTCTTGTTTGATCGCGAGGTCGATCCGGTTTGGCTGCAGGTGGACCGCCTACTCGGGAGGGAGGCAAGCGAGGAGCTGCGTAGTCTACTTCTTGGCCGCTCGAACTAAGTACGATCTACTCGACGGTTATCCCGCGGACTAAGGAGGACCCATGCTGAAATTCGTTGTCCCTGCATTCTTATTAGCTAGTCCTGCTGCCTTCGCCTTAAACGGCCTCAGGCCGATCGGGGTATCAGCGGAATCCAATGCTCTTGGCGGCACTGGAATCAGTAATTTTTACAATTACTACGATGCGCTCTACAAGAATCCAGCGATGATGGCCAATGCGCCAGGGCGACCGGGGCAGTCGCAAGGCGTCTTTGGTATGACATACGGTGCGTTCAATCCGGAGGTGCGGTCGACGACTGGTTCCGATCAAGATTTTAAGAAGCCGATCAATGATACCGCGGCAGCCTTCCCTAGTGCCTTTGGCATCGGCAATAAGCTCAGTAATCGCTTTGCGATTGCCACTGGCTTTTACGGCGGCGGCGGTGGCGCAGATTACGGTGAAAAGGCTGATAGCGTGTACCGCGCCAAGAGCGCGACTAAAGTATGGTCGTTAACTAGCGGTCTGTCGTTCGCTTTTGCCAAAGATTCTAGCGTCGGCATCAATTTGACCGCGACTCAAGTCGATACCCACGCTAGCAACCTAAGCCCGGTCAAGGGGGTGATCACTGAGACCGGGGGCACAGCCTATACCTACGGCACCTTGGTTGGGTGGCGGCATCAGGTTGATAAGGCGACTTTTGGTGCGATCTATCAGCCGCGTCAGAACGCCTACATCCAGAAGGCCCGGGATATTGAAAATGACGGAATCAAAAACGACCTTAGCTTTACCGCCGTGCCATCAGAATTCGCGACCGGGGTGACCTGGCGCGAGGATGAATGGATGATTGAAGTCGATTACCGCTTTTTGCAATGGTCGCAGGCTGAGTTTTTGAAGTCCGTGGGTTGGAAGGACCAGCATGTCCTGGCTTTAGGTTATGAGTACGGCACCAAAAACCGCCTACGCCTTGGTTTCAATGTCAGCACCGATGCCGTCTCAAGCCGCGGCAATACCGATGGCTTTGCCACTAGTACCGTCAGCGGCAAGCAGATGATCAATCTAGCGGCAGATGCCTTTGCGACGACGTCCGGTCTTGGCGTCACCAATAAGCACTATACGATCGGATCGAGCCACGAATTGAGTGAGGCCTTAAAGCTCAATTCCGGGGTCGTCTATATGGTGCCTGGATCGATCACTAGGACTGGATCCTATGCACCGCCGACCGGAGCAAGGGATTATGGTTGGACGGCAAAGTTTAGCGGTTTCACCGCCCAGTTGGACCTCACCTACCTTTGGTAGCAAGGAGCTTGCAGATGAGTACGATCCGCGTTGCGGCATTGCAGTTTACTATCGGTATCGACCTGGTAGAAAATCAGGCAAAAGTGCTGCAGATGATCGACCAGGCCGCACTGAGTCAGCCCGATCTGATGGTCCTGCCAGAGTTCGTCAATCATGCGTCGTGGTACCGTGACGGCGAGCATTGTTACGACGTATCGCTGCGGCTGGATGGACCGTTTCTGCAAGAAGTTGCTGCTAGAGCTAAGTCCGCTCGTTGTTACATCGTGGTAAACACGACCTTGCAGCGCGAAGATCATCGCTGCACCGGATCCAGTATTCTGTTTGACCGCGGCGGCGAGGTCCTCGCGGTGTCCGACAAGCAGGTGCTGATGGGCCACGAAAACGATTTTCTGACCAAGGCCGTGCAGGTGACGCCCGTGGTCGAGACGGATATCGGCCGCATCGGCCTCTATGCCTGCATGGACGGAGTGATCGCCGAAACACCGCGCGGTTTGGCGCTGCGCGGCGCACAGATTCTTTGCAATAGCCTGAATTCCTTTGCTGTCGACGAAGCCAGTCTGCATGTGCCGGTGCGCGCCGCCGAGAATAAGGTGTTTGTCGTAGCCGCTAATAAGGTCGGTCCGCTGATCCCGGCCGATCAGCTGGCCATGGCCAGCCAGTTTACCCATATTCCGCAGCACTATTTGTACGGCGCTGGCGAGAGTCAGGTGGTGGCTCCAGACGGTACGGTGATCGCCCGTGCTAGCTTGGCCAATGAAGAGGTCTTGATTGCTGATATCGATCCGCGCTGGGCCGATGACAAGAGGCGACCTGATGGTAACTCGATCATCGCCCACCTGCGTCCTGAGATCTATCGTCCCTTGGCCGAGGAGCCGCGACCGATTCATCATGCGCCCCACTCTGGCCCGATGCGCGTGGCCTGCTGGCAAGGCAATGACACAGGTATTGCGGCGATCGCCGAGCTAGTGGCCGCTCTCCCAGAGTTGGACCGCAATCACGATCTGCTGGTCCTTCCTGAGCTCTTCTTCGTGCCGAAGCTAGAGGACTTGGGCTTTGGCAACATCGTCGAGCTGTCGCAGGCGGCGACTAGCGCCGTCCATGAGGCGCTGACAAAGCTAAACATCTTGGTGGCCGGAAGTTTCCTCGGCCTTGGGCAAAATCGTTTGCAGCACCGCGGACTGTTGCTCCAAGGTGGCGACATCGTTCTTGAGCAACGGCAGCTTCACGCCTCCAGTCGTTATCCTGCTGATCTGGAGCTTGGTCACAAGCTAGAGGTCGTCGATACCAAGTTTGGGCGAGTGGGGCTGGTCGTCGGCGAAGACGCCATCTATCCAGAAGTATTTCGTCTGCTCGGCCTTGCTGGGGCGGATCTGGCGATCATTAGTGGACATGTCCAGGAGCGCTGGGAGTTGGAAACGGGTTTACTTGAGCGCGCGGCGGAGAATCGCCTTTGCCTTGCCTTTG
>Ga0315274_10009766_pt1 | contig 13838 bp, 12 predicted proteins | sample YL17G02_20_MG_FD_203700 | JGI IMG/M metagenome (GOLD analysis project Ga0315274, IMG submission 203700) | Sediment microbial communities from Yellowstone Lake, YNP, Wyoming, USA - YL17G02_20 | ecosystem: Environmental > Aquatic > Freshwater > Lake > Sediment | place: USA: Wyoming | collected...
GCGGTGTGCCTGCTGGGTTCAGCCACGCCAGATATTGGGACACGTTCGCGCGCTGAACAAGGGAAATATCATTACCTGAGCCTTCCGGCGCGCGTCCTCGCTCATCGTGAGGCGGTGAAGCTCTTTGAAGCTGCTAAAAATTATAAAAGTTTATACCGCCCGTTAGAAGGAGATGCCGAGACAATCGACCTGCCGCCTGTGCAAGTAGTGGATATGCGGAGTGAGTTGCAGGCTGGCAACACCTCGATGTTCAGCCGGGACCTACAAGCCGCCCTGGGAGAGACGCTCCGGCAGGGTCAGCAAGCGATCTTGTTCCTCAACCGCCGCGGTACCGCCACCTATGTCTTCTGCAGGGATTGCGGGCGTTCACTCCAGTGTCCCCGCTGTGATCTGCCTCTGACCCTGCATGTGGAGGCACATTCCCCCCCCAATGCCCCAGCCGCCAGTCTGTTGACATGCCATCACTGCGGGTATGAGAGGAAAATGCCCGTTAAATGTCCCGCCTGCAGCAGTCCGAAAATTCGCCAATATGGAACGGGCACGGAGAAGGTGGAAGCTGAGGTGCAAGCGTTATTTCCTAAGGTGCGCACCATGCGGTGGGATTACGAAACCACGCGGCAGAAGGGCGCCCACGAGATCATCCTCAGCCATTTCAGTAACGGACGGTCGGATGTGTTGATCGGTACACAAATGATCGCCAAAGGGCTGGACTTACCGCTGGTTACATTGGTGGGTGTAGTTCTGGCGGATGTGGGGTTGACCATGCCGGATTATCGCGCTGCCGAGCGCACTTTCAACGTGCTAACCCAGGTTGCCGGGCGGGCGGGACGCAGCCCCCTCGGCGGCAGGGTGCTGATGCAAACATTCCAGCCGGAGCATTATGTCATCCAGGCAGCTGCGCGGCATGATTACGACAGCTTCTACCGCTGCGAGATGGAAAACCGCCGCAAACTGGGTTACCCTCCTTTTGGACACCTTGTGCGGATGGAATACCGGCATTCCGTAGCTGCTGAAGCTGAATCAGCCGCCCAGAAGATGGCAGTCCAGCTCCGCGGTTGGATCACGGCCGGGGAGCGCCGCGCCACCGAAATTATCGGCCCGGTTCCCTGTTTCTTTGCCCGGCTGGGAGGGCTGTATCGCTGGCAGATCATTTTACGCGGCCCAGCCCCAGCTTCACTGCTACGCGATCATGCCCTTGGCAATTGGAGGGTTGAGGTTGAACCAGTATCTTTGCTATAATAGGGGCTTGTGCGGAGAATAGGAGTTAAGCATGCAACCTTTGCGTCGTGAGCTGGTTACCTGGGAAGATGTCAACAAGTTGATCGATCACCTTGTACCCCAATTCGAGCGGGAGTACGCGGCGATGGTGATGATCACACGCGGCGGGATCATTCCCGGCGGTTTACTGGCGCAAGCGTTGGGCATGAATGTCGTACTTACCGCGGCAGTAGATTTTCCAGCCCAGATGGAGCAGGAAAAGGCCGGCTTGTTTGCCTGGCCGCGCTTCCTGCAATTCCCAGAAGAAGAGTTACTTCGCGGGCATAGAACAATGGTCGTGGACGATGTATGGGGTTCTGGCCGGACTATTACGGCGGTAAAACATCGTGTCTCGGCGGCAGGGGGATTCCCGTTTACGTGTGTGCTGCATTTCAACCCCTACCGTACCCTGTTCGGTACCGTTAGGCCGGATTATTATGCTGCCGTCACAGATGCCCATATCGTCTATCCCTGGGAGGTAGATCGCGGCCCGGATCGAGTACACCTGGGTTAAGCAGCGAGCGTTTGGTATTTCCGATAACTGAGAATGAACAACCGGCCACAAGCTGGTCGTTCATTCTCAGTTTTGTTATTCATGATATGGTGATCCCGCCTGCAAGAAAAGATGGTACACCAGGGCGGGAACTATTTCGAGGGCTGTTACGTTTGTAAGCTACAACACAAAAAGAAAGTGTCTGAAAAGCCAGGCGCGATGCCCCTTATCAGGCAATTTCGAAAAATTTCTATGGAGGTACCTATGCGTACAAAATTTATAGCCCTTTCAATTGTCTTAATCCTGGCACTCACGGTGAGTAGTTGTACTGTGAAAGTATCACAGCCTGCCACTCTGCCCACGTTGAATGTCAATGGCAGTGCCCAGGTCACGCTAACACCGGATATCGCCTATATCTCGGTCGGCGTGCACACCGAAAATGCGGATGCCAATGAGGCCGTATCTGGCAATACTACCCAGGCCCAAAAAGTTATCGATGCATTGATAGCGATGGGTATTGATGCAAAAGATATCCGCACGAGCAACTTCAGCATCTCTCCTCAGCAGCAATATGATGATAAAGGTAAGCTGACGGGTGTGATCTTTATCGTAGACAATACGGTATATGTAACCCTGCGCGATCTGACCAAGATCGGTGACAGCCTGGGAGCCGCGGTCAGCGCTGGAGCGAACAACATCTATGGTATTCAGTTCGACGTGGCCGATAAAACCACAGCTCTTACGAGCGCCCGCAAGACAGCAGTTGGGAATGCTCGCCTCCAGGCTGAGGAGCTTGCTCAGGCGGCGGGTGTGAAACTTGGGTCCGTGCAAAATATCAACTACTACAACAGTTATCCGGTGATGGCGGAAGGTAAAGGTGGGGGTGCGATGGTGGACCAGGCCTACTCGGTACCGATTACACCGGGCCAGCTGACCTTCACAGTAGACGTCAATATCGTCTATGCGATTCTAACCGTAAAGTAGTACCCTGTCTCCCGATTACCAGTTTCCCTGATGACTCCCCCTTCTTCTCCTTTAGAGAAGGGGGAGTTTTTTTGTATCGGGGTTGTCAATTCTGACAGGAGTGGGTATAATTAGGTTAACTTAAGTTAGAACGCGACGACCGGGACGAGTAATCGATCCTAACCCGCCAGAGAGAGGAGATCGTTGGCTGGAAATCTCCTCCGGGACTGACTGGTGAAAACCCCCCGCGAGCGTGACCCCGAACCATCTGATTCCCTGGATGCAGTACGGTAAACGGATGACCCCGTTAGCAGTCCAAAGAGATGAGCCTGTGTGAACGGTTACGGCCTGGCTCAATCTGGGTGGAATCGCGAAGTGGAAAATAACGCTCTCGCCCCAGTGGGTGAGGGCGTTTTTATTTTAATACGGAGGAAAGAATGTCCAACCAACCCCTTGAACGTTATGAGGATACGGACCTGTATCGTATCCGCCATTCAGCTGCCCACGTGATGGCTCAGGCGGTAGTTGAATTCTACCCGGGCACGAAATATACGATCGGCCCCCCGGTTGAAAATGGTTTCTATTATGATTTTGAGCTGCCACAGCCCTTGCTTGAAGAGGATCTGCCGAAGATCGAAAAACGCATGCGCCAGATCATCGCCGGTAAGCACCTGTTCGAGCGGAAAGTTGTCAGCGCGGATGATGCCCGGCAAATCTTCAAAGACCAACCTTACAAGCTGGAATTGATCGAAGGACTGGAGAAGGGCGGCACCGACGAGTACGGGAATCCCCTCGAAACAAACCCCGAAATCTCGGTGTACATCCACGACAAGTTTACCGATCTCTGCCGCGGCCCGCATATGGACCATACTGGAAAGATCAATCCTTCAGCCGTCAAGCTTATGAGCATCGCAGGCGCTTATTGGCGCGGCGATGAAAAGAATAAGATGCTCACACGCATTTACGGCACAGCCTGGCGCACCGCCCAAGAGCTCGAGGAATACCTGCATAAACTTGAAGAGGCTAAAAAGCGGGATCATCGCAAGCTCGGTAAGGACCTGGAAATTTTCTTCTTCGATGATGAGGTGGGTCCTGGCTTGCCGCTTTGGCTGCCGAACGGCGGGATCCTGATTGAGGAGCTGGAGAAACTCGCCAAGGAAATGGAAGATAAAGCCGGGTATTTCCGCGTCCGTACTCCGCATCTCGCCAAGGAAGATCTATTCCTGCGTTGCGGTCATCTACCATATTATGCTGAGAGTATGTTCCCGCCGATGGAATTGGAAGGCGTGAAATACTATGTAAAACCGATGAATTGCCCCATGCACCATAAAATCTTCGGCTCGAAGCTCCGTTCGTACCGTGAGCTGCCCATCCGCCTGGCTGAGTACGGTACCTGCTATCGTTACGAAAAATCAGGCGAGTTGTTCGGTCTGCTGCGCGTGCGCTCGATGCAGATGAACGATGCCCATATTTATACTTCTGAGGAGCTTTTCGAGCAGGAATTCATGGGCGTTATCGATCTGTACCGGCAGTATTTCCAACTCTTTGGGATCGACAAGTTCGTTATGCGTTTCAGCTTGCATGGCAAAGAAGGGCTGGGAAAGAAATATATCGATAACGAGCGTCTATGGCTGAAGACCGAGGAGATGGTGCGGAATGCCATGATGAATGGCAATGTGCCTTTTGTGGAAGCTGCCAATGAGGCTGCCTTTTATGGTCCGAAGATCGATGTGCAGATGTGGAGCGCCATCGGTAAAGAGTTCACACTGGCTACCAACCAGGTAGACTTTGCCCAGCCTGCGCGCTTAAACTTGACTTATGTGAATAAAGACGGCGTTGAAGAAACTCCACTGTGCATTCACCGCGCTCCGCTCAGCACGCATGAACGCATGATCGGCTTTTTGATCGAGCATTACGCTGGGAATTTCCCGGTGTGGCTGTCTCCCGAGCAGGTGCGCGTCATCCCGATCACGGACTCTCAACATGAGTATGTCTCCCAGATTGCCCAGCAATTGCGCGATGAGGGCATTCGTGCCAGTGCTGATCTTGGCGCAGAACGCATGAATGCCAAGATCCGCAATGCGCAATTGATGAAAGTGCCCTATATGCTGGTTGTCGGCGAGCAGGAGGTCAATAACGGCAGTGTGTCTCTACGTGTCCGCGATGGCAGGCGCAAAGATAACATGCCACTGGCTGAATTTATTGCCCAGGTGCAGGAGCGGATCAAAACGAGATCGGCGCAGCTGTAAAGTGAAGGGGTCCAGAATCATGGAAAGAATACGTTGACGATATTCGACGGTGTGTGGTATCATCCGCCACGCTAATTTGATAGCAAATTTCAAAAGAGGAGAACCCTATAAGCGCGTCCAATTACCGCGTCAATCAATTTATCCGTGTCAGAGAAGTCCGCCTGATCGGCGCGAACAATGAGAATGTCGGTGTCGTGCCTATCGAAGAAGCCCGTCGTTTAGCTCAGGAAGCAGACCTTGATCTGGTCGAAGTCGCCCCAAATTCTGAACCTCCTGTCTGCCGGGTGATGGACTTTGGTAAGTTCTTATACGAGCGCACGAAGAAAGAACGTGAAGCGCGTAAAGCACAGACAAAAATCGAGGTGAAGGAAATTCGCCTTCGCCCCAAAACTACTTCCCACCACCGCTCGTTCAAAGTACGGGATGCTCGCGGCTGGCTGGAAGAAGGCATGAAGGTTATCGTGCGTATTCGTTTCAAGGGACGCGAGATGGACTACGTGGACCTTGGGTTGCAAGACCTGAAGGAAGTTGCGGAAGAGTTGGTGGATGTGGCAGTGGTGGAGAGACCGCCTGTCATGGAGGGGAAAAGCGTGTTGATGGTATTGTCATCCTCCAAGCCTAGTAAGAAAAAGCCCTAATCTCAGCCCCAACCAGGCGAATGAGATATGGTATAATGCCGCTCCCGGCGCAGTTTTTTTGTCGCAGAGTGTAGAATCCGCGGAGGAGGGGTAGGCTAGTTCGCCCCAACGCCGCGGTGTTTTGTGTGTGAGAGGAGTTTTGTCGTGGCTCGCAAGCAGAGAGAAGGCAAATACAAGATCAAGACTCATAAGGCGACCTCCAAGCGGTTTCGCCTGACCGGGTCGGGCATGGTTGTGCGTACCAAGATCGGCAAAGGTCACCTGCGCCGTCGTACCTCGGATCGCACCAAAGCCCTGTTGGCTGAGATGATCCCCGTCAAGGGTCGTGGGATCGTCAAGCGTGTCAAGCGCCTGGCCCCTTATCTTGGCAAAGGTGATTGAGCGAAGCGGTATCCAACCCTATAAGAGCAGCCGTTGGGTGTATAACGGGCAGGCTGACAGCTTGCTGACGCCCAGGGGTTCGCAGGAGAGTAAAAGATGACTCGTGTAAAGACTGGCGTTGTACGCCGTCAGCATCACAAGAAAGTCCTAAAAATTACTAAAGGACAGTTTGGTACCCGCCATCGCCTTTTCAAACGGGCTAACGAGGCCATGCTGAAGAGCCTTTGGTATGCCACCCGAGATCGTAAGCTGCGCAAACGCGACCTGCGCCGCTTGTGGATCACTCGTATCAACGCCTCGGCGCGGCTGAATGGAATTACCTACAGCCGCCTGATCAGTGCTATGAAGAAAGCCAACATTACGATCAACCGCAAGATGCTGGCTGAGTTGGCTGTACGCGATGGCAAGGCGTTCGGGGCGGTTGTGGCGCAAGCCAAAGCCGGGTAAATCCCCCCAAAGCGATAAACGAACAGGTGTCCCTCAAGAGCAGGTTATCTGCCTGCTCCTGTTTTTGGTTAAATCCCTTGGCTTGTTGACGAGTGATGGAAAGCGGTGCTACAATCACGCAAGACATGATCACCTCCGCCCGTAACCCTAAAATAAAGTTTATCCGTGATCTGCTTGCCCATTCGAAAACTCGCCGTGAATTGAAAGCATTTGTTGTCGAGGGGGTCCGCCTGGTTGAAGAGGCGCTGCAATCCGGATGGGAAGCACAATTGGTGTTGCATACCGATGATTTGCCATTGCGCGGCCAGGCAGTTGTGCGTGGTTTTACGGAACGGGGCGCCGTTTCTGAGGTCATCTCGCCGCAGGCACTGAAAGCGGTCAGCGATACCGAGGCACCGCAGGGCATTCTGGCTGTGTTGAGTATGCGGTCATTGCCGATGCCCACAACACCTGACTATATTCTCATCCTGGATGGATTACGCGACCCCGGAAATATGGGTACGATTTTACGGACGGCTGCCGCGGCCGGGGTCCAGGCTGTAGTGCTGCCCCCCGGTGCAACGGATCCGTTTGCCCCGAAGGTGGTTCGTTCGGCCATGGGCGCACATTTCCGTTTACCCATACAGATCGTGAGCTGGCCTGAAATTCGTGCTTATGTAAAGCCCTCTGGCGAGGGTATCCCTTTGGTCATTTACCTGGCAGACTCTACGGGCGGAGTGGCTTACACCCAGGCTGATTTTCGCTCACCGCTGGCATTGATCGTGGGAGGCGAAGCCGAAGGGGCAGGAGTCGAAGCCCAGTCACTGGCTGATACACGGGTGCACATCTCCTTGCCGGGTGAGGCCGAGTCGTTGAACGCCGCGGTTGCCGCAGCGATCTTGATGTTCGAAGTAGTGCATCAACGTTTACGATAATCTCACAATGCACGCAATAAAAATCCCTAAGGTAGCCAAATGAAGATCCGCTCCATCACGTATTTCCTTGACCCCGGATGGCCTCTCGACCAGGATGTGTTAAGACAGGCTGGCGAGCTGATCGCTTCAGCGCGGCCGGCCTTCGAACAGGCTGGCTACCCAGTCCAGTCCACGCGCCTGGCAACCTTCTCGTTTGCGCGCCGTGTGCCCAGTCTGGATCCGGGTGAAGTCGTCGCTTTTGCTCAGGAGCTCGAAGTGTCCGCCCGAGCCCTCGGTTTTGAATACATCTCTATCGGGCCGGCCCTGTCTCAGCTTCCGGCCAGTTACCAGGTAGTCCCCAGTATATTGGCATCTACCCAGAATGTGTTCGTCTCCGGGCAGATGACCACCTCCGATGGCGTATCGCTGTATGCGGTGCGCGCGTGCGCAGAGATCATCCATAAGGCTGCCACAATCTCTCCTGATGGATTTGCCAACCTGCGTTTCGCTGCCATAGCCAATATGCCACCGGATGCACCTTTCTTCCCGTCTGCCTATCATGATGACGATATGCCCAGTTTCGCCCTGGCGATGGAGGCAGCCGACCTGGCTGTTGATGCGTTTACTCATGCTCCAGATCTTAAAAGCGCCCGGCGTGGGCTGATCGAGGCGCTAGAGCATCATGGCCGAGAATTAAATGTTATTGCCTGTATAGAAGCTCGAAAGGGCAGCCTGCCGTTTGGTGGGATTGATTTTTCGATGGCGCCATTCCCGACCGAAGCTGTCTCGCTTGGGGCAGCACTGGAACGGTTGGGTGCCTCCACCGCCGGGCTGCACGGTTCGCTGGCAGCCGCGGCTATTCTCGCCGATACGCTGGATCGGGCACGTTTTCCACGCGCCGGATTCAGTGGGCTGATGTTGCCTGTGTTGGAAGATTGTGTGCTGGCCCGCCGGGCTGGGGAGGGCAGCCTGACCGTGATGGATCTGCTGTTGTATTCTGCGGTATGTGGAACCGGCCTTGACACGGTTCCACTACCTGGAGATACCACCAGTGATCAGCTGGCAGCGATCCTGCTCGATCTCGCCTGCCTGGGCCAGCGCCTCGATAAACCACTCACTGCCCGGTTGATGCCTATCCCGGGCAAGAAAGCCGGTGAAATGACCAATTTCGACTTTCCTTACTTTGCCAACAGCCGTATCATGGCGGTTCGAGCTGACCGGCTTGGGGGGTATCTGGCTGGCGATGAGCCATTCACCCTCACACACCGTTAAAGATACATGCGGGTGGTGGGGCGGCTGTTCAGTGGAGGATAAATCCCCGGATGGTCCAACCGCCCCGTTGTTTGCCAGGTCAAGCCCATTACGAGTTCGGTGACTCTAGTTTCCAATAGATCCCCTTTGCTCTGGCAAGGTAACGATTATCTACCATGTACCGCCGCAGAGAGGCCGGGTCTATAAAGTAGTTCAACAGTTTCGAATTGACTTCTTTTTCTGGGTAGCGCACCCCTGGCTCAAATTCTTTCTTCACCAGATAGCGCAGGATCACCAGCAGCTTCTTATGTTGGGCAGGGAGGGAAATGAGTTTTCCCTGCGGGGTTAAGAAATCTGCCAAAACTTTTCGCTCATAAGCTTCACATTCAAAATTTTCTGCTTTTGTTTGCTGCCGCTGCTGGGCAAGCGTCTGGCGTGCCATCGCCTCCACTGCGCGGGTATCCAACCGGTAGCACAGGTTCTCCAGTTGGATCAAACCCAGCTCAACCAGGTTATCCACATGATGCGAAATCGTACCGATAGGAAGACTCAGGCGAGTAGAGAGCTCCTCCAGGGTAAGTGTTTCGGTCGCCAGGGCGCCGATAATTTTTAGACGTTCTACATTGGTCATCGATTTGAAGAAGTCCAGCATAAGCGTATTGGTTTCTATGTGTGTGTCCATATCATCACTCTCACTCATCGTTCTCTATCTTCCAATATTCTCCTCCTGCCCGCGCCAGGATACGGTATCCGATCAGCTCACGGCGGAGGGTGGCAGTGTCTTTATGAAAGCGGCTCAGAATATCGTTGATCTGCTTTTCCGTACAGCGGACGCCCGGCTCAAATTCACGGGCGATGTGTCGTAATACGACTTCCAGTTTTTTTCGTTGTGCCGGAATCGCTTTCAGACTGCCATCCGGGAGTAAAAAATCGTTGAGTACTTTCCTATTGTAGCCATCCATGTCTACGGTTGCAGCCGCGGCAGGCAGCACTTCGTCTGACAGCAGGCTTTGGGTTATGCCGCGCAGGGTTTCGCTCTCCAGCTCGTAAACGTTGTAATAGCTTTCTGTGTGGCCACTGACCAGCCCGGCTTCGGAGAGTTTCGACAGGTGATGAGAAACGGTCGAGGGGCGTAAATGGAGCATGGCGGCAAGCTGCTCAACGGAGTAAGGTTGCTGGGCCAACAGGCCAACGATCTTAAGCCGGTTGCCGTCTGCCAGGGCTTTGAAGAAAGCCAGGAGTTGATCATCGTGCGTGGGTAAATCGTCCATATAGTTCTACCTTTGCGCAACTAATTCGATGTATATCGAAATAATTATACCAGGCGCAAAGTATTTGTCAAGGAAAAATTTTATTTCCTACGTTGACGATCGACTTCGTATAGCAATATAGATGTCGCACAAGCTACATTCAATGAAGTAGCCGAGCCATACATTGGAATGGTAACTATCGCATCACAGATTGCGCGGAAATTTTCGTTCAAACCGTGATTCTCGTTTCCCACCAACAAGACGGTCGGCGCGGAAAAGTCATAGTTTTGAATGGGTAGCTCTGCCTTTGCACTCGTACCGACTATTTGGAACCGGCTCAAGCGTCGTTTTTGCCCTTCAAGCCAGGGGATCAGTTCCTTGTAGGATGGCAGGCGGATGACAGGCAAGCTGAAGAATGAACCGGTTGTGGCGCGGATAACCTCGGGATCATATAAGTCGACGGAGTGACCCGTGATGATCACCCCATCCACTCGCAGGGCGTCGCAAGACCGGATTACAGTGCCAAGATTTCCAGGATTGGTTGGACGGTCTAGCACCACCACAAGCGGGTCCTCCCGTTCAGGAATACGCGAGAATTCATCATCGGGCATGGCTGCTAATGCGATCAGCTCAGAAGTATCCTCCTTCTGACTCAGTTTATCCATCAGGGGGAGGGACAGCACGTAATGTATCTTCGCTTCTGAGTCTTCTATGATGCCCTCGGCCCAATCGGATAACCGCTTATCGCGCGTATAGACCAGAGCGTTGATAATCCAGTGGTTTCGTACAGCCTGGTTGATCGACCGGACACCCTCTACCACAAACTCTTTGGCCCTATTCCTCTTCGTCCGGTTACGCTGGATGGTTTCGAGATACTGAAACTCACTATTCTTAGTATAGATTTTCGTGATGGTGGCTTTCATAGAATTCCTGACGGGTTATGCTCAATCTGCAGAAAAGAATACATCTGCTGATAAGCTTTTTCCCAGTCCTCGTGAGGATTCTGGATTTTAATTTTGCGATAAGGCCAGTCATTGTATAAGGCCTGAACCATGCGCTGCCATTCTTCGAAGAATTGCACCCATCCTGCAAAATCACTAAGCCCGCGAGATTGAAACCACGGATAGGATATGGTTTTTTTCAGGGCCCATTGCATCCATTTTTTACCTCGCAATGTGTAGAGCCGGCATAATGCAGACTCGCTATCATTCTGGTCAAGATACACCAAGATTGGCGACAGGGGAGCCAGCACTTGCCACACCTGTTGGCTGAACCGGAGGATATCATCGGCCTCCCATTCGCTCATATACATGAATAAAGCCGTATTCTGCCACAACCGGCTCTCCATAACCGTAACACATGATTCCTGTGTAGCTTGTTCGGTAAAACTCGACCACAAGGGAATCATTTTTTGTGGCAGCCCCTTGATCTCAAAATCGAGGCAAGCAATGGGGTGGGGATCGTCATCTTCAAGATACCATCGGCATTCGATGCCGTGCCGCAGGAGAACTATTCCGAGGTGCTCGGTTGTTGTGGATTTGCCTGCACCGGGTAAACCTTCAACCAGAATGAGTTTGGTTTTCAGCATGACGGTATAAACAGCTTGCCAACGCTCATAGTATACATCTTACCGCTCAAGATCACAAAAAACGTTAGGTTATATCTGATTCAGGCCCCCAATGCTTGCTGCTGCAACTCCCACATTCGCCAGTACAAACCGCGGCATGCAAGCAAATCAACGTGGCGGCCGCGTTCTACGATCAGCCCTCTGTCCAGCACGATAATTTCATCCATCCATTCCATTCCCACCAGGCGGTGGGTTGCCATCAAAACGGAGCGCGGGACTTTCAACTGGCTCGTAATTACTTGTTGGATAGGTTTCAGCACCTCTTGTTCGGTCTGAGCATCCAGGTTGGCGGTCGGTTCATCCAGGATCAGCAGTGGGGTATCCTTGAGCAGCGCTTGAGAAATCGCCAACCGCTGGCGCTCGCCGCCGCTCAGCCGTAAACCGTGCTCGCCGATCCAGGTTTCATATCCTTGCGGCAGGGATTGGATAAATTCGTGGATTTGCGCCCGTCGGGTCGCGTCCACCATTTCGCTTTCGGAGGCCTCTGGGCGGGCGAGCAGTAGATTTTCGCGCACCGTGCCGCTGAACAAATAGGTATTTTGAGAGACAACCGCGATCGATCGCCGCAGGGCATCGGGATCGTAACCGCGCAGATCGCGCCCATCGAGTAAGATTTCCCCATCCCTGAATTCCCAGAACCGCAGGAGGAGATTGATCAGGGTGGTTTTGCCTGCCCCGCTGGGTCCGACCAGGGCGATGCGTTTGCCAGGCGGGAGTGTAAAGTTGACCTCGTGGAGGGCGGGCATCTCAGGGCGGTCTGGGTAGAGGAAAGCCAGCCGGCGGACTTCGATCGAAAAAGCGGAAGGCAAGGGCAGGGGAATGGCGGGCGGGACGACTTCCGCGGGGGCATCTACCAGCTCGAACAAGCGGCGGGCGGACTGCAGGTTCGATTCCAGGTGAGTGGCTGCCTGCGGGAGGGGCAGCACCGCCTCAAAGCTGGTCAATGCTGCCAAAATGACCACGGGCAGGAGATAGCCCTCCAGACGACCGGCTCTCACCAGCGGTGTGCCCAGCGCCAGCACTGCCCACATCCCAGTATTGGCGAAAAGAATCCCGAGCGCGGTTTGGAACCCGGTGATGTGTGCCATCTTCGCCTGGGCAGCAGCCAGCTGGCAACCAGCCGCCTTGATCCGTTTGCTCTGCTGAAGCGCCTGCCGAAAAGCTAACAAATCAGGCATGCCCTGCAGGCCGTCCACGAGAGCCGTGTTCAACCGGGCGCGCGCCTCCACGTTCTGCTGGCCGGGCGCCCTCGCCAGCCAGCGTGTGACGGCTGTCACGCCGATCCCTGCCAGCGCCAGGAAGCCCAGCAATGCAACTGCCAGTAGGGGGGCGAATCCAGCCATATAAATAACCATTCCCAACGCCACAAAGGCAGCTACCAGCGGGGGGGCCAGGGCGCGCACGTAAAAGTTTTCCAGTGAGGCGATATCACCCATCACGCGGCTGAGCAGATCCCCACTGTGGTATTGCAGCAACCGGGCCGGGGCAAGCGGCTCGAGGGCCTGGAAAAAACGCACGCGCAGCCGTGCCAGCACGCGGAAGGTGACGTTGTGCGATACCAGCCGCTCCAGATAACGGAAAACACCGCGCGCCAGCCCGAAGAAGCGCACTCCAACGATCGCTACCTGAAGTACCGCGATCGAGGGGTGCAGGGCAGCCCGTGCAATGATGTATGCTGAGGCGCTCATCAACCCGACACTACTGGCGATCGTAGCGCAGCCGAGTAGCACGGATAGAGCAATGAGGGATAAGGTGGTTGGATGGACGATAATGGCAAAGAGGCGTAGAAAATAGGCTCTGTTTGTATTAACTTTCTTAGCAAGCCTTTTAACGCTTCGCTCTGTAGCGCGCGTATTTAGATCATCGTTGGTCGTAAGCGTCGGGTTGAGAGCATCCGGCGCTTGAGCGTTTTTGTTTACAGTGTGCGTATTTGCATCATCGTTTGTTGTAAGCGCATTAGCTTCATCGTTCGTAGTAAGCGCTTTAGCGCTTTGGTTTGTTGTACGCTCTCTAGCGCGGCTGGCCCAGATCGCTGATCGCTGATCGCTGTCTTCATCCTTTGTTCCGTGATTGGCTAAAGACGCGTGAACCGATCCCCGTGCAGCGGTGATTAATTTCCGGTAGAGTCCTTCTTGGGCAGCCAGCTCAACTGGTGTACCGGTTTGTACTACCTGACCCTGGTTGAGAACAACGATCTGGTGCGCTTGGACAGCTGTGCTCAGGCGGTGAGCGATGATCAGTACCGTGCGGTTCTCCGTCAGTTTTGTGATGGAATCATTCAACAGCTCCTCGGTAGCAGGGTCAAGATTGGCCGTGGGCTCATCGAGGATCAGGAGGGGAGCATCCATGAGGAAGGCACGCGCCAGAGCAATCCGCTGCGCTTGCCCAC
>Ga0315274_10009769_pt1 | contig 13835 bp, 27 predicted proteins | sample YL17G02_20_MG_FD_203700 | JGI IMG/M metagenome (GOLD analysis project Ga0315274, IMG submission 203700) | Sediment microbial communities from Yellowstone Lake, YNP, Wyoming, USA - YL17G02_20 | ecosystem: Environmental > Aquatic > Freshwater > Lake > Sediment | place: USA: Wyoming | collected...
TAGGTATAACAGCAAAGCAATTGGAGGACTATGCTGACTTAGCTTTAGGAATAAAAATTAGAGATTGTGTCGTGAGTCAAGGCTCGTGCACATTCGATGCTGAACTTTAATCATTAACAAATAAAACTTAAACAATGAACATACCTGAAATAAAAATCAGTTTATCCTTCGACAAGAAGGTAAAGAAGTCAGAACTTCGAACTATCACGGGCGCAGCGAGTTGCGTTGAGGTTCTAAGGGAAGTGTTCAACAAGGACACGTTTGATTGGACTGAAGAAGTTGTAATGCTATGCCTTAATAGAGCCAACAAAGTTGTTGGCTTCTATAAGGTAAGTAGTGGTGGACTTTCGTCCTGTATTTTGGACCCACGAGTTATATTTACAATAGCATTAAATTGTGCCGCAAATTCAATAATATTGTCGCATAATCACCCATCAGGCAATACAACGCCATCGGTACAAGATAGGGAGATAACGAAGAAAATAAAAGAGGCAGGTAAGTTGTTGGACATTACTTTGTTAGACCATGTTATCCTGACTGATGACAACTACTACAGCTTTATGGAAGAAAGCGATCTTTAACAATTAAAAATAAACAATGGTAAGCAAATCAATTTTATCAATGTTGGAACTAACTGACATTGAGGACTATTTCGAGTACATTATGGAACGCTTTGAGGATGGTCGAGGACTTGAGGCAAAGGGTTTATTCAGTCAGCTATCTGAAGATAGTGGCAATCGTAAAGGTCAGAGGACGCAGTTCTTTGATTGGGTAGAGACCACTTATTACTACGATGCTGAAGGTATAGACGAGATGAACACAGAGATGACAAACATTTATAATTTTTTCACAGGTAAAACTAAAATTTAAAAAAATGAAAGGAAACGCACACAAAACAGCAAATGGATGGATGGTAAGTTATTTATCAGGCATTAAAGATTTGGATAGCATAAGTGTTATCCCCTTGAACCCCCAATCATCAGGGGACGGATTAGTAGATGGCCAAGAGATTGACTTTGAATTGCAGATAGGCGCAAAGTTTGATTCAAGCGACACGTCTACATTTAGGATGGCAAAGTTGATACCATCGTACAACAAAAGCGAACACACGGTATCCGAGATAAGATTCACTATTGACGAGTGTCTTGACTTGTTCAGTAAAAAGATACATACATTTCGTGCCTATAGGGATGGCGAGATGATATACGAAAGAGAGTACGGATACGAGTTACTTACAGAATCAGATTACCTAACAAATTATTTATCACAAACTAAAATTTAATTAAAATGAAAAAAGTAATTCTTGGATTAGCTATTATCCTATCAATAGCAAGTTGTAAAAAAGTTCAGCCGTGTAATTGCGGTACGGTTTTAAGCGATAGAGTAGGTGACTACTCTGTAGTAATACGTAACAACTGCTCAGGCAATGAGCAGAGGTTTGTATTAGAACCTGGCGATTGGATGAACGCTTTTGTAGGAAGTAATTATTGTATTTATAACGTAATAAATTGGTAAAACTATGGACAGAGACACACTTGAAAATGTATTCATTACCGCCCTTGAGGGTGGCAGTAACTATTGGTATATAATCAGCGATGCTGCTAGGAAAATAATCAGAAGTCACGTACACGAGAACTTCGATCCTTATCTAAGCACGGCTATGTTTAAAGCCATAATGGACCACAACGCTATTGTGCCAATCAATGATGCTGAGCACCCTGATGAGATATTAGGGTGGATTAGCCAAGATAGAATTGAAGAGATGATAAACAAACTAATTACTGACGAGAATTATAATTGGGCATTAAAGAATGAGATGAATGATAATGGTGACGCTGAGAGCAGCGATATAGTATTCCAATACCTTGTCATTGGTGGTGTTGAGTTTTCATAATAAGGTCACTCAGGAGCGTAATGAGGCGTGGTAGCCGAGTCCACAATGTGGTTGCATATTGCATGTTCGAATCATGCCCTGAGTACTAAAAAAAATAGTAATAAATTAATTTGTTTTTAAAAATAAATTAGTGTATATTTGTAACCCAATAAAAAAAAGACACATGAAATTAGAAGTATTTAACAAGTACGTAGAGCAGGTCGCAGACTTGTACGGACTTAAGAAAGAAGACCTTTTCTTAAACTCAAAAAGAAAGGACATTGTAGACCCTCGTCATTTATTAATATGCCTATGCCAGAGGCGAGGGATAAGTTTTACCTACACAAAAATCTACATGGCAACCGGTGGGTACAAGCTCACCCATTCATCATACGACAATTCTTTGAAGTACTCGGAGAATAAGATGAGAGATGATGAGGACTACATCTACGTACTCAAAAGAATTGAGAACTCAGTATTTATTTAATCATTAAAAACAAAACAACATGGAAAAGAAAACAGTATTTGAAAGGCTATCAGCCATCAATGTGAACGCTCACGTTGAAAAGAAAAAAGACCTTAGCTACTTATCATGGGCTTGGGCATGGTCAGAGGTAAAAAAGAATTGCCCTGATGCTACGTACAGAATTGGCGAAACAGAGTATGATGATGCACTTGGTTTCATGTGCCATACTACCGTTACCATCGAAGAAGAAACATTGGAGATGTGGTTGCCTGTAATGGACGGAGCCAACAAGAGTATGAAGAAACAAGCGTACACGTATCAAACAAGATTCGGAGAAAAGCAAGTAGAAGGTGCTACTACCTTTGACATCAACAAGACCATCATGAGATGCTTGGTTAAGAACTTGGCTATGTTTGGCTTAGGTATCTACATCTATGCCGGTGAGGACTTACCTGAAGTTGAAACTACTACACCATTGGTAGCGAAGAAAGAAGAAGCACCTACTGAACTTATCGTTCTAAAGAAGGGTACGACTAATTGGGAGGCTGTGGTGAAGTACGTAGAGTCAAACAAGGACTTGAGTATGGATAAGCTTGTTCAACAATTAGGTAGGAAGTACACGCTTTCACCTGCAATACAAAAGGAACTATCATCATTACTAAACAAATAAATCATGCAAGACATTCTAAACAAACTAAAAGACGACAACGAGTATTACTCAGGTGTCGGAAAGAACTATCTGTCGAACTCAGACATTGACGCACTACTCAACAATCCCTACGACTTCAATAAGCCTCGTGAGGACAATAAAAACTTCGCAGAGGGTAGATACTTCCATCAGCTCCTAATCGAGCCAAATAAGGCTGTAAACGTGCCATTTGTTGATGTGAGCACAAGAACGACAAAAGAGTACAAAGCTTTTTGCGAGGAGAAAAACCTGCCCTTCGCAATGCTAAAGAAAGAAAAAGATGAGATCGAGCGTTTGGTATCGCTTATGAGAGGCAATATCTTATTCTACGATGCCATCTATCAGGATGGAAACCAATTTGAGATACCGATGATTGGAGAAATACACGGTATGATGTGGAAAGGTAAAGCTGATATTGTAACAGATAGCATGATTATTGACTTAAAAACCACGAGTGATATACAAAAGTTCAAGTGGTCAGCTAAGGCATACAACTATGACTCTCAATGCTTTATCTATCAGCAGTTGTTTAACAAACCGTTAGTTTTTTATGTAATCGATAAAGGTACAGGACAACTTGGTATCTTTAGGCCATCAGAGAACTTTATCAAGGGTGGCGAGTTAAAAGTTCAAAGGGCAATTAAAGTATTTAATACGTACTTTAGCGATACCAAAACAGATGACATTGCTAACTACTACATTGACGAGACATTAGATTAAAAATACTGAGTGCAATGCTTAGCCCCAAAGGTGTTGCACTCAGATAAATAGATTGGGGCAATTTTAAAAAAAGTAACATGCAACAAGAAGAAAAAATCTTTGCAGACGGATTCGTGTTTAAAAGAAGTGAAAACGCACCTGACTTTGTAGTCGGCAGACTTTCGCTTAAAGTAGATGAGGCTATTGCCTTTATCAAAGCCAATGAGAAAAGAGGTTGGATCAACCTTAATATCAAAACGGCAAGAAGTGGTAACCATTACATTGAGTTAGACACTTACGAGCCAAAGCAAGGCGGACAAAATGAACCTGCTTCGAAACCAAGTAAGGCAGCACCAACAGCAAAAAGTGATGCAGTTGATTTGCCGTTCTAACATTTTATGAAAAACCAAATAGATTAAGGGGAGTTCGCTCCCCTTTTCTATCCCTTTTACAATGTCGCAATGTCAATTAATTTTTCCTATATTCTCTATATATATTTTACTCTCTCTCTTATTTTTTCTGATTATATTTTGAATAAAAAATCGACATAAAAGACATTAATATTGATAATCAATTAGTTAGATAAATTAAATCGTCATAAAATAGACATAAAATGAGTAATAATCAGGTAACTATATTCCAAAACATCAGAGATACTGATACACCATTCTACCGAGATGTCTTCAAGATACTTGAAAGAGTAAAAGATGGTTCATCAAAAGAGTTGGTTAAGAAGATACGTTCAGAGAAAGGTAAGCCTGAACGCAACGAGATTAAGAAGCAATTACCTGCCGTTTGTTTTAGTGGTACCTTCAATAAAAGGTCAGACAGCTCACTCATTGAGCATAGTGGTTTAATATGTCTTGACTTTGATGGATACGAGAAGACAAAAGAACTACTACACGACAAAGAGAACTTGTCTAAAAACAAATACGTATTCGCTGTATTCATATCGCCATCAGGCAATGGCTTAAAGGTATTGGTAAAAATACCGGAAGACCCTGACAACCACGTAAACTATTTCAATAGCCTTGAGAAGTACTTCAACTCACCATACTTTGACAAGACAAGTAAGAACTTGAGTAGAGTATGCTACGAGTCTTACGACCCATTGATACACGTAAACGTGAACTCGTCAATATGGGACACGATAGAAGAAACTGAGTACGTTGAGGTGAACAAGTTCAGGGACATAGCAACCATACCAATTACTGATGAGAATAAAATCGTTGAGATACTTGTTAAGTGGTGGCACAAGAAGTACCCAATGCAAGAAGGACAACGCAACCATAACGCATACATACTTGCGATGGCGTTCAACGACTTCGGTATCAACAAGAGTTTAGCATCATACGTATTAAACCAATACTCAACAAGCGACTTTAATATATCAGAGATTTCAATTACAATTGACTCAGCATACAAGAACACCTCAAACTTCGGTACGAAGTACTACGAGGACGAGGAGAGGGTAAACCAAATCAAAGCCAAGCTAAGACGTGGTGTGTCAAAAAAAGAGATACGGAGTCAATTACAAGACTCCCACTTAGAATTAGAAACTATTGATTCCGTATTAAATAAAATTGAGGAGGATAACGAGAAGCAAACATTTTGGATTAAGAATGACAAGGGTATGATAAAAATCATACACATACTATTCAAACAATTCCTTGAGGACTCAGGGTTCTATAAGTACTGCCCTGAGGGTGGAAAGAACTACATATTCGTGAAGGTTACGAACAACTTAATCGACCACACATCAGACAAAGAGATTAAAGATTTTGTGCTATCGCATCTTTTAGATTTGGATGACATATCAATCTACAATTACTTTGCCGACAACACGAGGTTCTTTAAGGAAGAGTTTCTGTCGCTACTATCTACCATTGACATCTACTTCATTGAGGACACCAAAGAAACAGCATATCTGTACTATCTTAACTGCGCTGTACGGATAACGCACAATGAGATAACACCTATTGACTACATTGACTTGGGTGGTTACGTATGGAAGGACCACGTTATAGACAGAAACTTCAACCTTTGTAGCGTTACTGATACGTGCGACTTCAAGAAGTTCATAAGCAATATCAACGGCTCCGATCCAAACAGAGTGAAGACAATGGAGAGTACAATTGGATTCTTAATGCACGCATACAAGAACTTATCTTTTTGCCCGGCAGTAATACTTAACGATGAGGTTATCAGCGATAACCCTGAGGGTGGTACAGGTAAGGGACTTATAATGAACGCACTAAGCAAGATGAAGAAGTTGGTGGTAATAGATGGTAAGTCATTCGCATTTGAGAGAAGCTTCGCTTATCAGTTGGTATCAGCAGACACGCAGATACTTTGCTTTGATGACGTTAAGAAACACTTTGACTTCGAGAGATTGTTCTCAGTAGTGACTGAGGGATTAACGTTGGAGAAGAAGAATAAGGACGCTATAAAGATACCATTCAGCAGGTCGCCAAAGATTGCCATAACAACTAACTATGCTATCAAGGGTGCAGGTAACTCGTTTGCTCGTAGGAAGTGGGAGTTGGAGTTGCATCAGTATTATAGCAAAGAGTTTACACCATTGGATGAGTTTGGAAAGTTGATGTTTGGAGATTGGAGTGATGATGATTGGTGCGAGTTTGATAACTATATGATTAACTGCCTTAAGAGTTACATAGGTACAGGACTTGTTAAAACTACATTCGTGAACTTAAAAATACGTCAGCTATCGGCAGAAACTTGCCACGAGTTTATAGAGTGGTGTGGTTTGATAGATGGGCAAGACAAAAGCAATTGCTTGGATACAGGTATTAGGTTGTACAAGAATGACTTGCATTTAAACTTTATAGAAGAGTATCCTGACTATGGCCCACGAGGTAAGATGAGCATTAGTCGTACAAAGTTTTACAGGTGGTTAGTATCTTACTCATTGTATAAAGAGGGTGTTCAACCTGAAGAAGGTAGAGACCAAGCAGGACGTTGGATAATAATAAAAAAGAAACAAGATTCACAAATACAAAACAAAATAACCGATGAACAAACAGCAGAGATTGCACGTTGGGATGATAAACTCTTTTAACCTTATAACTGAGAGGGTTACGATTGAGGAGATAATAGATTCAGGCATATCAGTATTTGCACACGTTCCTGATAGCGACATAAAGTTCAAAGACATCAACCTTATGGTTATATACTTTAAGGACTTGGAGATGTTTGAGGAGTGCTCAAAACTCGTTGAGTACATAAAGCAAAACTTCAACGATGACGGCAGTCCTATTGAACAGGAGTGCAAGTGCGAGTATCCTGAGATAAATAAATACGTTAAGAAAATAAAATGTTCAAACTGTAAAAAAAGATTAAAAACATGATAAAAGAAACAAGAGGTCGTAAGCGACTGCCTGAAAATAAAAAGAAAAAACCAATTAGTTCATTTCTTTCAAATGAAGATATTGAACTACTCGGTGGTGAATTAGAAGCCAAATCGTTATTACAACAATATGCAAACTACAAAATAAAACAAGGTGAAAGAGTTAATAAAAAGAACATTGGGGTATAGCAATGAAGCAATGTTGAACTATTGCGAAGATTTGAAGACTGTGATAACAAAAACTAGAGAAGTCAAAACAGGATCAGGCAAGAACATAAAACTAACAACCGTTAGTAAATACAAGGCTGACGAGTACACTTTAAATAAGATTACCAATAGCATAGATCATTACAAACAATTACTCGAAAAAGAAATGAACAATCAATTTACATTCAGGGACTACCAAGAAGATATCATATCGAGAGGTACTGACATCATAAACAAAAGCGGATTCGTGTATCTATCAATGGAAGTTAGGACCGGCAAGACGCTTACAAGCCTTGGTATTTGCAGTAACCTGAATCCAAAAGTTGTATTGTTTGTAACCAAGAAAAAAGCAGTCACCTCAATTGCCGCTGACTATAAGACGCTCAATCCGAGCTACGGTATAACTATCATCAACTACGAAAGTTTACACCACGTAGTTAATGATGAAAATTGGGACGTGATTATTGTTGATGAAGCTCACGGTGTTGGCGGTGCCTATCCCAAGCCAAGCGCAAGAGCCAAAATGATTAAGGACTTGATCGAGAAGGACAATCCAAAAGTTATTTTGCTATCAGGTACGCCTACGCCAGAGTCGTACTCCCAAATGTATCATCAAGTGTATGGTATCCCTAACAACCCATTCAAAGAGTTTAAAAACTTCTACAGATTTTGCGATGTGTATGTAAAGGTAAAAGACAAGAAGATAAATGCACTTATCACTAAGGACTATTCTCACGGCCTAGAATCAATTATAGAGGCAATGAAGCCTTATACCATTAGTTACACGCAGAAAGAGGCAGGATTCAACGCTGAGACGATAGAGGAGGTATTGTATGTAGACATGAAGCCTGCTACGGTTAATTTGATTGCAAAACTGAAAAGAGATTTAGTTATAGAAGGCAAGTCGGAGATTATACTTGCAGACACACCTGTAAAGCTAATGACTAAGGTACATCAGCTATGCTCAGGTACAATTAAGTTTGAGAGTGGCAACTCAATGGTACTCGACACATCAAAGACTGACTTCATCAAGGAACATTTTGAAGGTTGTAAGATTGGTATATTCTACAAGTTCAAGGAGGAGTTAAATGCTTTGCAACAGGTGTTTGGTGATGACTTAACTACGGAGCTAAGCGAGTTTGATTCTACGGATAAAAATATAGCTTTGCAAATAGTATCAGGCAGAGAAGGAATATCGCTAAAGATGGCTGAGTATTTGGTTTACTACAACATAGATTTTAGTGCAACAAGTTATTGGCAGTCAAAGGATCGGATGACTACAAAGGATAGACTTAGAAACAATGTGTATTGGATATTCAGCAAAGGCGGAATTGAAGATGACATATACAAAGCCGTAACCAAAAAGAAAGATTATACACTAAACCATTTCAAGAAAACTTTATGAGTAAAACAAACAATACCTATTCATTGGCAAAGTCTTTGCACCACATCAATATCGCAAGAGAGTATATGCTTGATGTAAAGAGAGATGCCCATAGCAACGTAAAGAATATGTTCACCAATTACGTAACAAAGTGCGACTACATCTTAGCCGGAGTTAGAGATATGCTTAGCGAAGAGAACAGGATTATGTTTAAAAAAGAGTTGAAGGATTCATTTTTAATTGAAGCCATAAATGATAAGCTTATACATTTAGATGAAAATGAAAAGATAGAAGTGGAAAATTTCATAGATTTGATAATTAAAAAAAGCAAAAATGAAAAGTAAAAGAAACTCAATGGCGGGTAAACACCCCTCTTATGACAAATTAAACATGTCTCCTGAGAGAATTAAAAAGAAACTTGCATATGACAAAGCATATTCAGCTACTGAGGCAAGTAAAAATCGCAGAGTAGAATTGAATAGAGCCAACAGGCAAGCAGGTACCTATGGTAATGGCGATGGTTTAGATATGAGCCATACAAAAAAAGGAACATTGGTAAAAGAAAGAATGAAAACAAACAGGGCTAGAAATGGTCAAAACAATAAATCAACAAAAAAATAAAAATTATGAAAGAAGCAAAAAAATTAATCGGCATGGGTTTCCTTGTTGGGTTAATCAATCCCATTGCATTCACTAATCACCAACAATGGTATCAAGGTTTTGTCTGTTTACTGGCATCATTCATTGGAAGTGGATTGATATTTGGTTTTGATGGATACAGAGTGAATCCAAAAAAGATTGGGAATGCTGATGCAACACCACAAATCAACCAAGTGTGGATGATGTTTTTCATTGGTGCAGTTGCTAATTTATTATTCGCTACAATGTATGTATAACACGTACCGCACTGCATACCATAAGAACTGCTTTGCGGTCACTTTATATCAATATAGAATTTAATAAACTTAAAAAAGATTAATTATGACATCAGTAGAATTTATACATGAAAAATTATTTTGTGATGAGTATTGGTATGAAAAATTAACATTTGAACAAATCATTGAACAAGCCAAAGAAATGCACAAGAAAGAGATAGAAAATGCTTATTGGGATGGTGGGCAACATATACCAATGAGTGAAAAATCTTGTGAACAATACTATCAAGAAACATTTAAAAAAGATTAATTATGACATCAGAAAGAATAAAAGAGATACAACAACAAACTGCATATCCTGATAGTATAAGTGTACAACAAGCATTATTACAAGTATGGAATGAGTGTTCACAACTTCCCAAAACAACATCAGATAAATGGAAAGAATATCAAGATTGGTTAAATGAACACCCCGAGGATAACCTCGTAGAGATAACTTATACAGAAAAAGACATTAGGCTTGCCTATATGCAAGGTTATAACAGAGGTAAAGATGGTAATCCTAAACATATGGAGGAGTATATAACTCATGTAAAATCTACAAAAACACCTGATGTAGAAATATCAGATGAAGAAATAGAGAAAGGTGGAGAAAATGCTTGGTCTGATTATGAATATCAAGAAGGGAACTTGTACTCCACTACTTTTAGAGATGGGTGGTTAATGGCAATTAAATGGTATAGAGAACAATTAAAACTTAAAAAAGATTAATTATGAATACATTTTTTATATTACCATTACTTACATATTGCAAATTAGAAGATGGTAGTAAAGTAATAAATATTGGATGGTTCAAAAAAGCATGGACTATCAATATAGAATTTAATAAACTTAAAAAAGATTAATTATGACATCAGAAAGAATTAAAGAAATACAACAACAAACTGCATATCCTGATAGTATAAGTGTACAACAAGCATTATTACAAGTATGGAATGAGTGTTCACAACTTCTCCAACAAGAAATATCAGATGAAGAAATAGAGAAAGAATCTTGGGGATATAGGGAAGTAACAAAAGATATGGAAATACCACCAAATGAAGATTGGTCTAATGGTGCTAAATGGTATAGAGAACAATTAAAACTTAAAAAAGATTAATTATGACATCAATAGAAAAAGTATTTGAGCAATTAGAAGAACAAGGAATTGTTTTTAAAAGTGCAAACAATTTACTACACATATCAATAGATGCAAGTGATTACCTTGACATTAAAAGATTAGCCAAAGAAATGCACAAGCAAGAGATAATGAACACTTACATTATTGCAGATTCAGAAAGCACACAAGAAGATTCTGAACATTATGCCTTAAAGTTTTATGAAAGAACTTATGGAAGTAAAGGAAGTGATACATTAAAAGATTATCATATTGTTGACACCAACGAAATGGTCATGTCGGAAAAACCGACTAACCAATCAGACAAGTGGAAGAGTTACCAAGATTGGTTAAACAATAAAATAGATTAGTAATGCCAATAGATAAACAATATCATTTTATTGCAGGAATGATCATCTACATTATTGCATTATTTTTTATGCCTCCAATATGGGCAATGGTGCCTGTAATTGCTATTGGAACAGCAAAAGAAGTGTATGACTATATTAGCAAAAAAGGTACACCCGATATCAATGATTTACTTTACACCATCTATGGTGCATTGCCTATTTTAATAATTAAACTTTTATTATCATGAAGAAATTACTATTCGCATTGTCATTACCAATGTCTTTGTCAGCACAGAAAATGCTTGAAGGGACTTACATCTCAGCATCAGGGACAGGCGGTATAGCACCATACACATTCAGTTTGGATGGAAGTGGTGTATACCAATCATCAAATACATTCTACAACGTGCCTCCGGGAAATCATACCGTGTACACAAAAGACTCAAGAAACTGCATAAACGTATCTACTTGTGTGCTATACGCGCCAATAAAATTGGCATTAGTTTCTACAACAAGAACGTCAATAACAGTATCAGCATCATCAGGTAAGCCTCCGTACTATTACAACATAAATAGAAACTCAAACTACACTTTGAACAAAACAAGATTCTCAAATCTTAGAAAAGGAACTACTTATATCATAACAGTTAAAGACTCGCTAAACTACACATCATCAATAAGCGTTGGACTATGACCGAACAACAAATACAATCTAAAAAAATAAAAGAACTTGAAGCTGAAGGGTACTATGTAATAAAACTTATCAATACCAACAAGAACGGCATACCTGATATAATAGCCATAGCGCCAAATGCTGATGTGTTATTTGTAGAGGTTAAAAAGAAAGATGGTAAGGTTAGCAAGCTACAAGAGTTCAGACTAAAAGAACTAGACAATCACGGACTAAAAACTCAAATACACAGAGGAACATGAAAAGACTACCAACACAATTTGCAGACACAGAAATGAACTCTTTAAAAGAAATAATTTCAGATACTACAGGCATAAACATAATGGATAAAAATAGATTCAGACAAGTTGTAGATGCTCGTATCGTATTCTCTAAGATTATAAGAGAGAGAGGTTATACCTTCTCATCAATAGCAAGGTATCTAAACAAGGACCACACCACAATTATTCATTACATTTGTGAGTGCAATTCCCTTATACAAACCAATGATAAGATAATGGAAACGTACTTAATTTGTAGAGACAAGTTCTTACAAGATAAAGATGCATTGCTTACCTATACAGACAAAGATGCTGTAAAGGAAATGATTGTATTGAAAAATGACATAGAGAACTTAATGCTTAAAAACAGCAGGATAAAAAATCTTGAAATAAAATATGAAAGGCTAAATGAAATCATAAATCTAATTGATAAAAGAACTCCCGAAGGTGATGAGCATAGAATACGAAAGGAAATAATGAAAATGTTTAACGGATTATAAATCCATACCCTATGGAAAACAACAAACAATTAGAAAATGAACGAGCATTTAGAATTGCATTGAGATTAGCCAATTGCCACATATCTTTGACAACTATTTACGAGAGTTTAGTGGATAGAGAATTTGACTCTATAGAAAAAGAAACTAAGCGTATTACAATGGAAATGAAATTTATTTTGAAGTCAATTAAAGATGATGATTTTTGAAACGGATGAAGCGTTAAAAAAAAAACTAAAAGCAATATCTGTATTTGTAAATATGTTCAATGGGTCGTTTAAAAAACTTGATCTATTTGATGTTGATTACAAGATACTTGATAAAGATAAAAATCTAATAGCATACTCTGAAGTAGGTATAATCTCAAAGACAATATCCAACGCATATCCGCTGCATATCCAAGCAAACAAAGTTATCAAATTAGCAGACAAGCGAATACCACCTGTAATCGTGTGGCATTGTAACGATGGCATTATCTACGGCAAAGCAAACAATCTTATTGGAACGATAAAGTGGGGGACTATTCCCCCACAAGTAAATGATGAACTGATAATTTATTACGACAAGCAAATTGAATTGAAGTACATCAAGTTCACTTAGTTGCCTGATTGATAAGACCTTTTATACGAGCTTTTGTATGTTCTTTTATACGTTCTTTTGTATGAGCCGTCCGAATTTCTCTTACTCTTTTTTTCTTTTACCGGCTCAGAGAATCCTCTTTCTTTATCCTCAGCTTTTTGCTCCAACTCTCTAACCTTCGCTTCCATCTTTGACTTAGCTTCATGCCTATTGTAATAGTCAGAACCTTCACCAAATGTTTTCTCATACAAAGCTTTATCATACCTTCTCATCTCGTCTTTTGAGTCGTACTCTCCAAGCAACGCATCAACCTCAGCCTTGTCTGCTTTCACTTCTTCTTTCCTTTCTTTCTTGTACTTCTTCTTCTCATCATCAGTCATTCTCAAATACTCAATACGCTTAACTGCTTCGTTAATGATGTCATTATCTGTTTCAGTAGTTATCAACTCCTGCAAACTCTCTAACTCTTTAGAGTTTGCATCTTCTTCTTTTACGTTCTTCTCTTCTTTTACTTGTTGCTCTTCCTCTCCTGTTGGTCTATAAGACGATGCTACACCAAGCATATCGTACATGTTGTCTTCATCAACCTCTCCTTCAACTACAGAGTTTATAACTCCCATAAATGGTTCAAATTGAAAACCTAATTTAGACTCAGCAATAGGACGCAATGCATAAATTATATTTCCCTGTTCTTCATCATAAATCTTAGCTATTTTTTTACCTACTTGCAATAATGGATTTGT
>Ga0315274_10009771_pt1 | contig 13835 bp, 16 predicted proteins | sample YL17G02_20_MG_FD_203700 | JGI IMG/M metagenome (GOLD analysis project Ga0315274, IMG submission 203700) | Sediment microbial communities from Yellowstone Lake, YNP, Wyoming, USA - YL17G02_20 | ecosystem: Environmental > Aquatic > Freshwater > Lake > Sediment | place: USA: Wyoming | collected...
TGGTACTTCATCAACACCCCGGTGGGGCGGTTGTGGTGGGACAAGACGAAGCTGGTGCTGCCTCTGATCCGCACACTGTGCCGCAGTCTCTACATTACGCGAAGTCTCCATACAATGGGCGTTCTGACGCGGGCGGGCGTTCCGATTCTCAACACGATCTCCATCACGGCCCACATCTCAGGCAACGCTCTGTACAAGGACATGTGGCTGGGGGTCTATGAGGAGGTGCGGCAGGGCAAGAAGATCGCTGCCAGCCTGAGCCGCTACACGCTGATGCCCAGCAGCGTCGTGCAGATGATTCGAAGTGGCGAGGAATCGGGCAACATGGCCGATGTCCTCAGGGATGTGTCGAGTTTCTACGGCCGTGAGCTGAAGACCGTGATCAAGGCGGTGACATCGATGATCGAGCCGATCATGATCGTCTGCATGGGCTTCATGGTGGGTTTCATCGCGATGAGCATCATTCTGCCCATCTTCAAGATGTCGAACCTCGTCACGGGCAAGTAAGCGTAGCGGACGTTTTCGGGGGGTACAACGATGTCTTCAACGCGGAGCCGCAACGGGTTCACTTTGATTGAGGTCATGATCGCCGTCGTGCTGGTCGGATTGTCGATCACGGCCCTGGCCGTGGCAACCAACTCCTTTACGCTGGCCAACGGTGTCGGGGCGGACCTCTCCACGGCTGAATTCCTGGTCGAACAAATCCGGGAGCTGACGACCATGCTGCCGGTGGCGGACCCCACCGTGACCACCTGGACGACGCTGGGTCCGGAAAGCGGCGAGACGACCGTGGCTGCCTACGACGATGTGGATGATTTCGATGGTTTCAATAGTGCCACACTCGGTGCGCCGATCAACGCCAACAAAGCACCGCTCAACGACTTGGTGGGATTCAGCCAGCAGGTGATCGCGCAGAAGGTCAGTTCGTCCAATTTCGACACGGTGGTGGCGGATGCCGATTCGAGTCCGTTCGTCCGCGTCACGGTGAACGTTCGGCAGAACGGCGATCTGATCAGCTCCGCAACCTGGATTCGTGCGCGATATTGACGTCTCGGGAGCATCTCTGCCAACGGGGGCGTTGGCGTTTCCAAGGTACAGGCATGAAGAACATGAGCAAGCACGATCATCACACAGTCCATCGATTGCAGACCGCAGGCTGGAGGCGCAGTCGTACAGATTCCCGATGGCAGCTTCGAGCCTCCGGGGCGGGGTTCACCGTCATTGAATGCCTGATCGGTTTGGCCATATCCGCCATTCTGCTTGCGGCCGTGGCGGTGGCCTTCAATGCCTCCGTAATGAACTACGGCGAAAATGAGCAGATGTACCAGACGATCAACGGCGCCCGCCAGGCACTGACACGAATGACCAGCCAGCTTCGCACGGGGTACACCGTCGATTGGAGCACCGCCGACAACCGGTGCGACTTTTTCACCGCTGCCGACGAGTACATCAGCTATGTGTTCAATGCCACCGACGGGAAGCTCTACCTGGTCACCAACAGCACCGGTCACCAGTACGTGCTCTGCAACAACGTCACCGCCGCCACGTTCATCAAGACGCCGATGGACGGTGGTTTCAACCGTGATAATGCGAGGGACTGCAAGAGCGTCCAGATTTCCCTGACCGTACGCACCGGCGACTTTGAGCGCACGCTCTCAGCCGCTGCCGTGATAAGAAAGAATCTGCCCTTCTGATTGCGCCTGTACCCGGTGGGGCTTTCCGCCCGCCGGGGCCTATCCTCGCAGATGCCGCACACCCGCATTTTGCAGAATTCCGCAAAATCTCTTGATCTTGCCGCATTCATCGCTCATAATGCAGGCTGAAGGTTAGGTACGGGCGGTTAGCTCAGTTGGCTAGAGCGCGTGCTCGACACGCACGAGGTCACAAGTTCAAATCTTGTACCGCCCATTGGTATCTTCTGCGAAGTTCTGCAATCCTCTGCAAAGCCCTGAAAAACGGCGTTTTCCGTCACTTCGTCAGAGGCGTTCTGCACGGCATTGCAGAGGCTTTCAGCCGGTTGCTGTGCCGGATTCTGTGCCGCGCTGGGCGATTCAGCCGCCCGCAGGAAATCTTCGTCGCGGGCCATCAGGTAATGCTCGCGCGCCACGATTCTCGAATTGCCGAGCCACCCGCAGACAATGTGCTCCGGCCAGTGCTCGGCCAACTCGGTTTGTCGCGTTGCTCGCAGGTTCTGGAACAATCTCGGCCACGGCTTGACGCCGGCCCTCGCCATGATCCTCAACATCTGCGTTCTCAGGTTCGCGCCGCTCTTGCGGTGCTTGGCAATGACGAACTCGGACCCGGACTCGGCGGCCTCAAGTGCCTCAAGCAAGAGGGGTTTCAGTTCAGGGAACAACGGGATATAGCGGGATTCGCCGCCGGGATGATGCTCCGTTTTCGGACTCCGCACGAACAGCTTACCTTCGTCCCAAAGCACGTCGCCCCATCGGAGCAACAGCGTTTCAGACGGCGTCCGCAATCCGGCGTACCTTGCCAAGCTGAAGATCAGTTTCCATTCGATGTTCGGGCAGGCGTCAAGGATCTTCTCGGCGTCCTCGCGGACCACGAAGAACTGTCGCTCCGGGTTGCCCCGCACGCCGCTTTGTAGGTCGGCGAAAGGGTTGCTCCCAAGCAGTTTGCGGCGGACGCCGGTCCGAAAGAACTGGCGGGCCATGCCGCACGCGCGGTTGCACGTGCTGACCGCAAGCCCCTGGCCAAGCAGATGCAGCCGCCACGCATCGGCATCGCCTTCGCTGATGTCCAACAGTCGCTTGCCGGCATCGAAGAAGCTCAAAAGATACTGACACGTCCGGCCGTAGGTCAGTCGCGTGCCCGGCTTCACGTCCACGCGCGACCCTGTGTATTCCTCCAAGAATCGGCCAAGGCTCATGCCGGCGCCCGTTGCATCAGGGTTCGTCGCTCTCGCTTCTACGAGTCCGACCGCCACGAGCCGGCTGTGAAGATCGTCGCCTATCGCGGCCAGCCATCGGCCCGTCTCGTCCTCGATGGGGCTTTTCGTCAGCTTGGCGGTCGCCAGATTCTCGATATGGGTCTTCACCGTCGCCGCCTGCTTCGCGGTCGCTTTGCCCAGGCGGACCGTTCGGCGGCTGCCATCCTCCGCCACGAACAAGATTCTTCGCCGCCCGTTGGGGTCTCTGCCTATCGAAGCCATCGTGTCACCTTCCCTTCATTCGCCGGGGCCTCAGTTCCAGTCCCAGATAGTCACACAACTTGTCCGCCACGTTCATGCTGCATCGGCCGCCGTTCACGAGCCGGCACAAAGTGGCCTGGTCGATCCCGGTTTCCTTGTGGATTTGGTATCGGGTCTTCCCGGATTTCCCTATCGCCTGAGTTATGCTTTTCACGATCATATCGAAAAGCCTACACCATGCTTGTAAGTATTTCAAGTACAATTCTGACCACTGCCACACTTTTTTTCAGTGGCCCCCTTGATCCACTCCCTCAGAGCCTCGACACTGTACCGGACAGAGAAGCCGATCCGCACGACGGGGAGCAGCCCGCGTTTCGTGTACGTGGCGAGGGTCCGCTCGCAGATCCCAAGCGCGCTGGCCGCCTGCCTGGGGGTCAGGAGAAGAACCGGAATTGTCTCGACTTGTTTCGTCATCGTTGCGTCATGTTCTGATTCACCTTTCGCTGTGCTCATCAGCCTCGCCTTCATCGGTCCCGCCATCCGGCAGGCTTTCACAGTCCTTCGCGAGCGTGTTCAACGGGACCGCCAGCCAGGCTCGCGAATTGCTCCGGCGGCAAGGTGGCGATCCGCTGGGCTTTAGAACTTTCATTCCTCGATATACTCAACTCAGTCAGCGTTGGGGCATCAGTAAAAGGTTGTCCCTGCCCTGGACAACCTTTTTTTCGCCGGCCCGGCCCGCCGAAACCCTCCAGGCCGTCCCACATCGCAACCATATGCGGTTGCCGCGTCCGATCCTCGATCCACTCCCAGGGCACCGACCCGGACTTTCGCATTTGCACCAGTATCCGGCCAAGGGACTCATACTGGCGCTCGGTGTTCTCAATAGCCTGACGGGACACGAGCGCGTAAAAGCATTGTCTGAGCGTCGCCGGATGTGACGTGGCCAGTGCCTCCTGAACGGCCTCCTCAATCTGCAACGTTTTCTTCCCCTTACCCCGTGGCATGAGAACACACCTTTTCTTCCTTTGGGGGCATACGGACGGTGACGCCGAATCCGTCCGTCTTGGCCCCACGATCCAACATCGCCTTGGCGAGGGTATCGCAGGCCCGACTTGCCTCCACAGCAGATGAACAGACGGCGAACGGCAAGTAGGAATTCGTCCAGCCGCCAAGAATCTGCCGCAGATTGCTCTCCATTGCTTCCTCGGCCGTGGCAACGTGAAAGCACTTTTGCTGAGGCGAGTATTCCGCCAGATAGATTTCATCAAGATTCAACATTACTTTTCGACTCCTTTTTGACAATCACGCCCCGCTCGGAAAACTCCATCGTGCTCCAGTCGATTCGATAGCCGACGCTCATTCCTTGCCCCCTCCCCTTTCGCGACTTGCAAATGTGAATCGTTTCGTCGATCTCAGACTTGAACCGGCCTGTATCGCACAGCGGATTCATCATCATGGCCTCCTTCGCAGGTTTGTGCCGCTCCAGGAGCAGGAGCGACTGACCAAGCCGCTGAAAGGCCGCGCCACCAGCTATAGCGTCCAGGTCCATCCGTTGGGCGCCCTTACTGCAATGGCTAACGAGCAGCAGGGACGCGTTGGCCGTCGATAGAATGTGTTCCGCGGCAGACACGAACGCATGATCAGCAATCCACGGCGTCACAGACGGACGGCATACCGTGATCGGATCGACCACGATGCACCTATAGCCATCGCGCACCCGGTTGCGAACCCACTCCGTCACCCAGTCAAGAGTGACCTGCTCGCCCGGCCGATCCCAGACACAACGATTGAACCGATCAAGGGATCGCCGGTGGCGTTCATAGACCTGCAATGACTCATCGGAATGATTCTTGATCCACTCGTCGTCCAAGAGGTTGCCGTTGTTCTCCAATAGAGCCACAAGCCGCCAGTTGACGAACGTTCTGTCCTCCTCCAGAGTCAAGTACGCAAACCGAACGCCCTCTGTGAACCAGTGCAGCAAAATGCGAAGCACAAAGAACGATTTCACGGCCCCCGGCCGCCCGGCGACGATGCACACGTTCTGAGGGAATAACGCCTTCGAGAGCTTGCTCAAAATCGGGAATGGAAACGCCAGCGAATACCACGTGCCGTCGATAATCTCATCGAACCTCTCTCGCAAAGCACCCGATAGGTTCGATGTCTTCGCACCGGCCAAGACCTCAGTGATAATCCGCTTTGCATCGGTACCCGCCCTCTCGCACTGAACCACCAGATCAACCACGTCCTCGCCCGGCCCCAAATCCAAGTCGGCCGGGTTGATCCATGCAATCTCGGGCGGATGCGGGAGTCGGCCCAAACACGATTCCGCCTTCTTCGTGGCCGCCAGGCCAGCCTCGTCGTTGTCCGGCCACTCCGTCACCCGCTCCGCGCCGTCAAGAAACGAAAAGTCGGCCAACTCCACAGCGTTGCTCCCACCCGGCCAACAGGTAGCGTTGAAGCCCATCGCCAACAACCGATCCACCTTGGCTTCCCCCTCAACCAGAACGATCCGCTTGGCCCCGTGATTCTCCCGACGCCGATACAACGGCTGCTTACCCGACGGCTTGCCTTCAACCCAGACGCCATCCGGCCGTTGGTGGAATTGCGGCATCTCCTTCTTGCCCTTGGCCTGCCCCGACTCCGGCGGTTTGCGATAGCGAAGAACCAGAAGATCAACCCGGCCCGTGTCTGGATTCTCGTAGGGATGCGACGCCTCAAATGACGCACCCAACTTCGCTTTCTCGGCATCGACGATTGCCCTCAACCCCTCATAGCTCCCGAACGTCCTCGCCGGCTTGGCCGGGGTAGACGGTTTCGATGCCATCTTGGTTGTCGTCCCCTCATCCCTCTCTCGGATTTCCGCCATGATGTCGCCAGACTCCTTTCCTCGGATCGCACCGAGCACGTCAAAAATGTCACCATGAAACCCGCAACCTTTGCACGAGAATCGAACGTATCCATCCTCGCCAGCCTTGATCCAGCCGCTCGGAGTACGATCCTCGTGCTTGGGATTTGGGCACGTCGCATACTGACCCCGAACCTTGGACCACTGCTTCGCACTGCGCAATGCGTCCTCCATCGCCGAAACGCTCCGCAACATGCTTTCCTGAGTCGCCGTGTATGCCATATCATCCCTCGGCAAAGGCCGCTGTGATTTCGTCTTCGGTTGAGCCGTCGAAATTCAACTCGCTCGACTGCTTGGGTTGATCGAACAGCCGATAACTCTCCAGATTGAAATTGTCCGGCAGGAACCGCCAGAACTGTTTCGGCGAGTCCTTCTCCCGGCCCTGTTTCCGAGTCAGGAATTCCGGCAACGACCACACACAACTCCAGAAATAGTCTGGACTCAGCAGTACCTCAGCGTAGTTGGTGATCGCGCCGTTGATCTCCTCGACGGAGTAGTTGGCCAGCACCGAGTTGACCGCCGCCATGATCTCAGGCGATAGACTCCCATCCGGCCGCCGCCTATGCCCGATCCATAGAACCGGACGGCCCCGCTTGTTGGCGATCCGACCGGAGTAGGAGTTCCAGCGCTCAAAGACGGCATCTACAGGTGATTGTTTTCCCACAGCGGCCTCCTCATGCAGTGCAGGAGTATCGCTCTCCTCCTTTGTATGTGTTCCCTTTATGTGTTCTTGCTGACAGCCGTCTGGGTGATTTGCAGACAGCCGTCTGGGTGATTTGGTTTCAACACCCACACCGCCGTCTGGGTGTTCACCTATACCACCGTCTGGGTGATTTGGGGGTATGGTGATCTGGTATCTCAAACCTCTCCCGGGTGCAGTATGGGCAGGCCGTGTGGTTTTGGCTTTAGATTTCCCTTTAGGAGCACCAAGGCCGGAAGGAGATGCGCGGCGTGCGCTCTTAGCGCATGTACTTCCTTGTTCCTTCAGGGCGCTCGGCGCATCTGTTTCTGGTAGCTTGGCGCATCTGTTTGTCGGCTCAAAAGGGCGCTCGGCGCATCCGTTTATGTCAGTCGAAAAGGGCGCTCGGCGCATCTGTTTGTCCGACAAAACCTCATAGTGATTCGAGTGACCCCGGCCCGCCCGCCCGGATGTCTTCTCAACGCACCCAGCCACGCATAGACGACGAACGGCGCGTAGGCATGTTCCGTGGTCAATGTGCAGGTCGGTCTCGATGGTCCTGAGACTCGGCCACGATGTGCCATTCTCCCCCTGTCGCCATCCAAGGTAGACGAGTACCAGCTTATCGACCGGGCAGAGCCCCTCGGCCTGCACCAAGTCGAGGACACCGAACAACGATTCCCGCTCCCTGTTCATGACGTCACCTTTTTAAGATTGAATTTGGGCTGGGCGGCTCGCTCTAAATGATGCGATGTTGACACGGTGTCCCGATTAGGATAAACTCCACCTTGATGATTCTGACTTGGGGCCATCGCTGTGCCGGCGGTGGCCTTTTGTGTTTCAAAGGTCTTCGCGTGCATGGACACTCTCCTTTGTCTGCCGTGATTTGAGGAACTCTCTGACCGTGCTGACAGCGCTTTGGGGGAAGAGCCGCACGATCCCAGCGCGGCCGATGGGCTTTACCCCAGTCTTTCGAATTGCGTAGCTCACGCGGTCTCGGTCTTCGTTGACCTGTTCGGCGATCTGCCCGGTGCTCAGAACAACCATTGTCTACCCTTTCAAGAAGGAATCGCTGTGGTCTTCTACTGGTAGACATTAAAACTCTGAACATGCGTTGTCCGAATTCTGTTCAGAGATTCCGCGCAAGGGACGCACAACTGCGGTTCAGATACGGTATCAGGTAGGGCTGCCTCTGGCTGGGAGGTCAGCGAGGAGAATGAACAGAATCAGTTTTGTTCATTGTTCCGTTTTGGGCCGTAGATACCTCCGGCATTGAACTCTTGCGGCATCGCCAGACTTGATGCCGTGGGTTTCAGCGGCTTTGTTCCAAGCTCCCTTGCTGCCAATACCGGTCGCGAGCACTTCTTCGTACCTATCCCGTACCCGTTGCCAGAATGCCACGTCATGTACGGGCTTGCGCCCGCCCTTCTTGACGCCTTCCCGTGGCCCGTTCGCTTTCAGTTCGGGCTTCTGCGCCAGAAGCTTGGCGGCTTCGTCCGTCAAGACCACCTGTTTGTGCGTGCGTTCGCCCGGGATTTCCTTCGGCGTCTCGCTCTCCAGCAGATGTGGCCGCACCGAATCCCATGCCCGCTTGAGCTCACCGCTGGACTCTCGCTCCTTGAGGCTTTCTTTGATGTCCTCATAGACCCTTTGAAACGCGAAAAACCCGTCCTTGTATGCTTCCCAAGTGCATATACGCGGTGCTCTGGGTTCAAGAAGGCCGCACGCGTCATGGGTTATCGACAACACGGCACAGTTCAGAAGAAGAAGCGTTCTCTTGTCCAGTGATGGGAGCGATGGCACGTGAGATGGTTTGGTTGCCAAGAGGAGGTCCCCAGGATCGTCAAGCCTTCGTGGAACATAAAATGAGGCATATCCCCGACCTCGCAACCACAATGCGAATTCGGGACAACACCTCTTCCATTCTGGCTTTGCCAGATCGCCGCGCCGGGGATCCGCCTGGTATTCTTCTCGCCGTCTCTTCCATGCGAGCGTTGCCCGCTCCATTTCGGATTTCTCGTACTGCTCGTTGTACTCGCCATTCTGTTCAGCTTCGTACTTGTGCCACTCTTGGGCGCAGGCATCGGCCCACTTACAGAATTCACGCCACTTGCGCTGGAAGAAATCGACGTTCGCGGCCACGGCGTTCGTGATGTCCTGGCGGGTTACAGGGGCGGGCGTCTCGTTGTTGTGTGTGGTCATGGCTCCCTCGATCCAGAAAAAAGCCGGCGACTGCTATCGGCTCGGTTAAGCCGTGGCCCGTGGGCCGTCGCCGGCGGAATGACGTGATTGCAGGTTGTTTCAAACGACCGATTCATAGCACACGCATTATCCTGCTTCCGTTCGCTGGCGTCAAGCGTTCTTCGTCAAATGACGATACGCCAGATAGCCTCCGTGAAACAGCCTGTCATCCGCGTGATTCCAGCCGGTCCTCAATCGCCTCGATCCGGCGTGTGAGGTCGTCAAACTCGCGGAACTTCACGTGCTGGTCGAGAACGTCTCTGGCGGCCAGCCGCTTCAATCGGCCGTCCCCGGTATCCAGAAGGCCCACCAGCGTCTCTACCGCCTTGCTGACGCTCTGAGAGAGCAGGGCAAACCCCTGGGCAACGAGTTCATCCCTCTGCCTCTCAAGCTCGGCCTTGAATGCCGGCTGCCGGAGCCATTCGTACAGGGTCTGCCGGCTCACCCGGCCCTTCTGGCAGGCGTCCGTATACGTCGGGCTCGCCAGCAGCACGGGCAGGAACTTCGTCTGCCGGGCCGTCAGCTTCGATTCTCCGTCGTTTTGTAAGATTTCGTCAGATTCCGTCGGCATCGTCTGTCGGCCTCTCAGCGATTCGCCCCGTTCCCAGCCCCGCGACTCTCAGCGCGATCTGGGGGTCGTTCAGGCTCTTGCAGCCGGGCACTTCGGTGAACGTGCCATCGGGATTCGGCCATCGCAGCCACGGCCCCTTGTCCGGCTCCAACTGCTCTTCGATCCTGTCAACTCGTCTCGATAGGCTGTCCATGCTGTGCTCCTTCCAGCCGGGCCCGGACACTCTCATAGGCGACGTGGCGGACAATGACGTTGCCGCGTTGTTCATCCGGCGGCAGTGACCCGCCGAAGTGGACGATCTCGTGAACAACCGGCTCGCGGGCCGTGCCCAGCCTCTCTTCGGCCCGCTCGATTCTCTGTTCGATGCTGTTCATGCTGATCGCTCCTAAAGGGCGTTCTATTATACAGAAGTTTGCTCAGGGGTATCGTTGGTCAAGTTATCTATTTTCGGACGCCCCGGGGCCAATGGAGGCCACTGGCAGGGCCTTCCTTGCCACGCCTGAGCCAGCAACAACCGCCACAAGACGCCCTTTGAAGCTCTCGGTGGCCTGGCGTTTCCGCTTGGCCCGGCATTCGGCACAACATCGCTTGCGTTTGGGCAGGATTGCCCCGCACCCACACCGACGCTCGCCGTCCGGGCCGGGGATGGATACCGGATAGGGTACATGAGGGCTTAGTGACCGTGCCGGATGTCGCTTTGCCTGGGCTGGCTTATCCTGAGTGTCGCGGTCCTGATAGGGTGAACCGGCCAGCTTGCGAGACGTGGCGGGAAACCTCTGCCCGCAGGTGCCCGGCATCACGTCGGGCAGGCGGTTGAATTTGCCGCAGGTGAAGTCCTGCGCGGCCGGCCAGGCTGTGCACCCATCGTAGAAGCCCGCACAGTCGTAGCAGTTCTCGTGCACGTCGAACGGCCGCTGCAATTCCTTGCCGAAGTCTGGGAACGTCTTGCGGTTCATGGGGAGTCCCTTCGAAAACTGTACGCCGTATGTTCATTTGCTGTACAGAACAGGCCCGTAGAGCACCCCGGGCCCTGGTGTACTGCGTCCAATCCCTCGCGTACTCTGTACAGAATCGTTCTCACAGGCTCCTCTCCCCGCTCGCCATGCGCAGAATCGCCTCGCGAACCTCGGCCGGCAGGACCGGCCAACGGCGGACGATCAGAGCAAGATCGGGGTCACAATCCGCAGAAGCGTCTTTGGGTGTGCCGGATTTCGTGCCGCGCGTTTCTGAGATTGGCGTTTTTGAGGGCGTCACTGCGGTTTGTTCAAATCTTGTACCGCCCAGTGTCGTAATCCCTCGTCGAACCTCTACTGACCACGGGTGATACGCTGCTGGAGCCACTGCGGCACGGCTGGTTTCGGGGATGCGGAGAAACCGGATCAACTCCTCTTCTGTCATGACGGTGGGACAGGGGAGGGATTCACCGTCTGGACTTGGCACGATGGCAGGCAAGTCAAGGCTTCGTCGCGTGCTACGCGACCAAGTACACGTTCCGCGAGCCCTGGACCGCTGACCTGTGCCCGCAAGCCTCCTTTCCGGGAATGTTCGTGGAGATTTCGCGTTCTCTCAACGGTCCTATGGCCGCCTGACAAGGGCACCCAGGTTCGGAAATGGGCGGCTTTTTCAGTAGTCAAAGGCGATGCGAGACGGTACAATGAGTTCACCGGAAATGTAGGAGGTCATACAGTAAGGGGTGAAACACCTGCGGCACTCTGTGACTCTGCGTGGCCCAGCGCGTGTTATGCGCCTCGTACGCCGATCCCGGTGTGACCGCCGATCTCAAGTCATTGTTCAGGGGGTATAGGAGGTGCGACTATGAACGGGATGAATCGCGAGCGGCATTTCGCGTCTGATCGCGTCTATCTGGCGGTAGTGTTGGCTCTTGCCATCATCGCGCCCATGGCGGTGGCCATAGCGCAGATGTCCGGCAACGGGACGAGAGAGGTGACGGCAGAGGCGGCCGGGCTCTTGGGCCAAGCCGCTGCCAGCGCTGCCTTTGGACCCGTCGAGCTGATCAAGGTGACGCCCTATTGGGACCCGGACATGAACGTCTCGGCGTACGCGATGGAGTACGCGCAGCGGGAGGATGGCGCAGCCGTGACGGTGATCGCCAGCGCCAGGCGTGACGACGTCCCGATCATCATGATGTGGCGGGGCCTGCCGAAACACAGCGACCCGGATGTTCTGGCGGCGGATCGGCGGCGTATCGAGAGTGCCCTCGGAGTGGTCGTGAGCGACCCGACCGACCTCTTTTGGCTCGATGCGTACGAGCTGTGGGCCCAATTCCCCGAGGCGAATCCCCAGACCGGCAACGCCATCCTCTGCAATCTCTACACGGGCGAGATCGCGATCCTGGCGGAGCTTCAAACGAAGTGGCAGAACCGCCAGAGAAATGTCCAGGTGGAGGCCCAGGCCGCTCGCACGTCCGGCATCGGTATTGCCGGCGGGCCGCAGGACCGCGTGGTCGGAAGGACCACAGCTCAGGCGGAATACATCGAAGCCCAGTGGGTGGCGGCCGACGACTTCCTGGCCAAGGGTGCACGCGGCGCCGCGGATATCTCCATTCAGGGAATGCCCCACTACACTCAGTATGTCGCCGACGTCCCAAATCTTAACGAGCAGATCGCCTGGGAAGGCCTGGACTGGGCCGGCGACTCCCAGGTCGTGGCGGCGATGGACGTGGCCCTCTTCTGGGACACGCGCGGATACGACCGGCTCGTGGATGGCGACGATCTGGATGCAGTGCACGGAGACCTCCGCGAGGCCATGGTGTGGGATCGCGGCTCCACCGATCCGAACGCGGCGTCCGGCCTGGCGGAGTTCATGAACGGCCTGTCCTATGGCAACCAGTACTCCTTCCTCGTCGAGCTGTTTGACATGTGGGCCTCGCCGCCCTATGCCTGGCCGTCTTTTACCGACTGCCGCCGGGAACTCGACAACGGCAGGCCCGTCCTGCTGGGCGTCAAGAACTACACCGACGATCCCACAAACCCCACCGACTTTGAGTATAGAGACCACATGATGTGCGCGGTGGGCTACTTCGAGGGCAATGCCTTCGACGGCAGCTCCAGCACGCAGTGGGTGGTCGTTCACGACAACTGGGGGGGCGGCGACGCGACAGATCCGTATCGTATCGACGACGAGCCGTTCATCGACTGGAGTCGGGCGACGGACAGCCTGGTGAGGGTGCAGCCAAGCCCCTCCGGCACCGCCGTGACCTACCCGAGCGCATCGGGCATCACGTGGCACTGCGGCGAGACCCAGTTGATTACGTGGAGCGGTTTTGCGGGCTCCGACGTGAGGATCGATCTGTACAAGGGCTCATCCCTGAGCCGGACGATTGCATCGTCAACCGCCAACGATGGGTCGCACGCCTGGACGGTGCCCCACACTCAGATGCCGGGCTTGGACTTCAGGATCAGGATCACCTCGATCTCCAATCCCTCGCAGTACGATTCCTCGGACAACTACTTCGTGATCGCAGACCTCCCGCAGGTGGTGTATCCCACGGCATCGAGGATCACCTGGGACCGCGGCAGTTCGTACGAGATCACCTGGAGCGGGTTCACGACCGCGTCCGTGAAGATCGAGCTGTGCAGGGGCCTGGCCGTGAACCGTACGGTCACGCCCTCCACGGGCAATAGCGGCTCGTACCTCTGGACCGTGCCGAGCGACCAGACGATCGGCTCGGACTACCGCATCAAGATCACCTCGACCTCGGACTCGTCACAGTACGACTACTCGGACAATGACTTCGCGATTGCGGACGTGCCACAGGTGATCTACCCCACAGTCCCTGGCGTGGCCTGGGGACGGGGCATCGCCTACACCATCACCTGGGACGGCTTCACCACCTCGTCCGTCATCATCGAGCTATACCAGGGCTTGCGTGCCTACAGCACGATTGTGCCGTCCACAGGCAATACCGGATCGTACGTGTGGATGGTGCCGAGCGGCCACGCCCTGGGATCGGAGTTCCGCATCAAGATCACGTCGACCTCGGATTCGTCGCAGTACGACTTCTCGGACAGCAGCTTCGAGATCAAGGACGTGGCCACGGTCACGTATCCCACGGACGCCGGGGTGACCTGGAGGCGAGGCGAGTCCCGCACCATCACCTGGGCCGGGTTCGCCGGCTCCAATGTCAAGATCGATCTGTACAAAGGCACGTCTCTGAACCGCACGATCACCTCCTCGACGAGCAATGACGGCTCGTATACGTGGACGATATCGAGCAGCCAAACCCTCGGGGCTGACTTCAAGATTCGCATCACGAGCTCGGATTTGT
>Ga0315274_10009772_pt1 | contig 13834 bp, 12 predicted proteins | sample YL17G02_20_MG_FD_203700 | JGI IMG/M metagenome (GOLD analysis project Ga0315274, IMG submission 203700) | Sediment microbial communities from Yellowstone Lake, YNP, Wyoming, USA - YL17G02_20 | ecosystem: Environmental > Aquatic > Freshwater > Lake > Sediment | place: USA: Wyoming | collected...
GTGTCCACTACCCCGCTTCACTTACCGAGCAACCCATAGTGAAACAGACCCTCAAGCCGAAGCCGTGTCCCGTCTCCGAGGACCTGTCGAGACGGATAATGAGCCTACCCATGCATCCCTACCTCAGCGAGGGCGAACTAGGAAAGGTTGTCGAAGGCGTCGAGAAAGTCGCGAATCATTACATCAAGCGCTAATTGGCTTAGGATTAGTCCCCCTCTTGGTTATGTTGTTTATCTCTCAAATTCACCGTTCAATACGCCCCGATATATGTCGTAGAGCCGCATACCTAGTTTTTCATTGTCATAGAACGGCTTTACTTCCATCAGTTGTTTACTAGTGGACGACTCTCGATACGCGTCGTCGTTTAGCAGTCTTAAGACCTCATTGGCTATATCGGATGGCGCGTCGATTCCGGAAGAGTGGTAGCTTACAAGCGGCTTTCCAGTGAAGATCGCTTCCAACTCGATGAGACCATGAGCGGGTAGTTTAAACTGGCCTAGGACGAGGGCCGCGCCCTTAAGGTAAGCGATGTAGTCTCGACGTGTTAACGGATCGATCCAAATGACCCTGTCATCTTTCTTAGTCTCGGCCTCGTGCTCAGGATAACTGCGGCCCCACCTTATAGCTACGAGGCGCAGGTCCGGTCGACGCTCTCTTATGATCCTCCATGCCGCGAATACGCGATCAGACGATTTTATGGCATCGTCCTGTCGCGTCGGGTAGAAAATATACTCAAAATCCTCTTCATGTTTGTCTCTGAACTCGTTTATGGTTGGATCAATCGGGTTCAACAGAACCACAGCGTCGGTGCCTTTCCAGATGCACTTCATGAGGTCAGGCGTGGAGAGCACAATCTGGTCATAATGCATAGCGTATCTGAAGTACTGCTTGAGAAGCCACTTCCCTGAAGTAAAATCCTTCTCCACCCTTATCTCTGTGCCGTGAAAATGAGCTATCCTCCTACTGGGAAACGTGTTGACGATGGTTGATCCTAGTAGGCCACCACCTGCATGTAGTTCAACGATATCATAGTCGTCGCGTATATCCTTCAGATCCATGGCTCGTTTCCAAAAGCCGTCGCTCAGCCAGCCCAAGTTAACATTGAGGGGGTTACCAGATTCGTAACCGTACATAATCTTGCTCATAGCCACGTTCCTGGGGGTGACTCTCTGGTAGACCGTCGATTCGACGCCGTACGTCTTTAGGATGTGGCTGTAATAATACGCAACATTAGCGGTGTTGAAGATGTGGGCCACCCTGATCCTCATCGTCAAGCCCTCTTTTCAAAGATGTACATCGCCCCAAGGTCCTCCAAACGGGTCAATGTGTCGACGTTGATGAATCCATGTCGCTCAAAGAGTGGGAAGTAATCACCCATGGGCCTAAATCTCTGGTATTTCCCGTCCATATCGCTACCCTTTAGGTATCGTAGCGCCTTTATGGCCCCGCCTAGTCTGCGTTCCCTCACCGCCTGCTTGAATAGATAGCTAAAGCTGAAGGGTGACCTCTTCCAAGTGTACACGAAGATAAACCTGGTTGAAAGGGAGCAGAGGTTTTCTAAAACATCCTTAAAATCTTTCTCAGGCACGATGTGGAAGAGCACATCGAGACACAACACAATCGGCCTCGGTTCAACCTCCCCCACGCTTGAGGGTGTGTAGAAACGCCATCCGGGCCTAAGCTTCCTGTTCATCTCCAGAATCGTTGGCGAGATATCGATCCCAACATAGTCCTCACAGGTTTGGCCCCCCCAAAAAGAGAGATCACTGCATCCGTAATCGATCACATGGTCTACTCGAGACGATGTCTTAGATTGAATAACCGACCACTTCCACTCTCTAATTGATCCGATGGACCCAACCCCACTAGACTGCCCCCTTTGATAGCGATTCTCCCAATAATCTCGCTGATCTCCAAAAGATTTCCTCAAAATCTTATGCTCCCAACCCTATTGACTTATAGCAATTAATAGATGTTCTTTCCCCGCCCTTCAAGTCGTATCTATGATAAAAATCGGAAAACCGACGCTCAATTATGGATATTAAGACAAGAAAAGGTGCAAACATTCGGCGACCCTTAGCGATCTCCCTTCTCCCACTGACTCTTCTTCCCTAGATATTCTGCGAGGGTCATCCTCGGCTTCGCCGGGTTACCGAAGACGACCGTTTCAGGCGGGACGTCTCGTGTGACCACCGATCCGAAGCCCACGACCGCCTTCTTTCCCACCGTCACTCCAGCCTTTAGCATGGAGCCAGCGCAGACTATGGCGCCGTCCTCGACCTTCACGCCCACCATCTTCGGCGACATCGGGTATGGGTCGTTCGTGAATATCACGCCGGGGCCGACGAAGACGTCGTCGCCGATGACCGTGAGGGGCGGAATGTAGGCCGAGCCCTCGATCTTACACCTCTTACCGATCTTCACATTGTAGTCGATGTGGACGAGTGACCCGATCTTTGTGTCGTCCCCGATCTCCGTGTTGTCCCCAACGTAGGTGAAGTGCCACATGCGGACGTTCTTGCCCAGCTTGACGTTCTTCCCTATCTGCTGAATCACGTCGACCATGTATGTTCCTACTCCCTGATGCGTGCCCGCGGGTAAATAACGGTTCTAATCGACACAGCATCGTTTAAATCGGTCTCCATGTCATCTGGGAACCCAACGTGAGGGCACCCCTCCTAGAAGAGATGCGGCTTGGAGATCGACGCGCGGCACCCGATCAGGACGATTACGCGTATGGATACGGTGACCGCTGCGCTCGTCGTCCAGTTCCTCGTCTCCGTCGCCTTCAACCTGATGGGCAGCTTCATGCCCCTCTTCCTCAGCAGCGAGTTGAACGAGACGCTCATCGAGGCGACGGGGTGGACGGGGACCTCCTCCTTCATAGCCTCGACTATCATGGCGGTCACCGCCCCATTCTGGGGCATGATGTGTGACCGCATCGGGACCAAGAAGGTGCTTCTGGTCGTCCTAGCGGGGAACATAGTCGTCTACGCGGGCATGTCCTTCTCCGCCGACGTGCTCCAGATCGTGTTCTTCCGCGCCCTGCAGGGGGGATTCGGCGGGATAAGCACCGTCATGTTCGCGATTGTGGCCTCCACCGTCTCCCCTCAGGGCCTCAGGAAGGCGCTCAGTTACCAGATGGCGGCGATGACGATGGGTGGGCTTGTGGCGCCGGGCATCGGCGGCCTCATGGCATCCATAATCGGCTACCGCCTGACGCTTCTAACATCGGCGGTACTCTTCATCCTGATCCTGCCGCTGGTCCTCAAGCTCACACTTCCCCCGCCGGCGGCGAAGGAGGCGGACACGAGGCCATTCAACCTCTCCGACTTCAAATCCCTCCTCCCAGACATCACGGCCCTCATCCTCGTCTACATCTGCATAAGCTTCCTCACCCCCGCCATCTCGTGGTTCCTAGCGTCTCTGGGCGTCCCCGACGATCAGTTGCTGCTCTGGACCACCGCCGCCACCATACTGAACGGCCTCGCCTACGCGGTGGCGACGCCCCTGATGACAAACGCGGTTACTGACCGCACGATGCCCCTGCTCTCGGTGGGGGCCGCCGCGGCGATCATGGCGACCGCCTTCGTCTTCAACCCGATCCAGTTCATAGCCCTCCGCATCATCATCGGGGCGGCGCAGGCTGGGATCCCCCCCAACCTCCTCGGCGGCAAGTCGGGGAGGAGGGGTACCGGTATGGGCTTCCTGAACTCCGCCCGCTTCCTCGGTATGGCAATCGGCCCCATAATGGCTACCACCATACTCGGGGACGGTGTCGCCCCGCGGCCCTTCTACATGTTCACAGTGATGGCCGGTGTATCAATGGTAGCGGCGGTCTTCATTTACCTGACCCACAAGAAGAAAGCCGAAAAGGAATCCTAGAGAAGACGGCTTAGCCGAGGATCTTTATTGCCTCGTACAGGCTATCCTTGATCGTTGCTAGGAACTCGTCCTTGGATACTTGGAGGGATTCAAGTGTGTTGTACTGGATGCTGGCGAGTTCCCTGAGTTCCTTCAACTCGTCCTCCGTTAGGGCGCTGGCGATGTTCTCCAGGTAGGCGGTCTTGTTTCTCTTCTCCCCTACCATGTTGTCGAAGTGGTCTATGTCCCACCTGTAAGCGGGTGCCTTGGCCGCGTGCTCTCCCTCCGAGGCCTCGCCTATCGACCTCCTCACCTCTAGGAGCTCTAGGGCCTCGGATGCTGCGCCGAAGGCGTCCTCCATCTCCTCTACCTCAGCGGCGAGCTTCTTGAGTATCTCCTCGCGGCGGCTGGACCAGATCTTCCCCTCGAAGGCGTATCCTTCGAAGAGTTTTGTGAACGTCTCCTCCTTGACGGCGCCGTCCCTGTATAGTTTCGCGAGTTTGAGCTTGAGAGAGATGTTCTTCGCTAGGTTCTCCATCAGGTCCTTCGTGAGTGGGTCCGGGACGAATGTCTTGGGTGCTTGGAACTCTTCAACCAGTTCGACCGCCTCGATCTTTGAAGCATCTATTCCCGTAGATAAGGGCTCGCTCACCGCTTCAACCGGTTGGGGTGTCTCTACTTGTGCTGGTGGGGCCTCGACTACGGGGGTAACGGCCTCCGCTACCTCCACGACCGGCGCAGGTTCCGGGGTCTCCACCTCTGGCACCTCGGGCTGGGGAGTGGGCTCCGGCGCCGCCTCGGGTTCCTTAACCTCGGGCTGGGCGACGGGTTCGACTTGTTGAGCCGGCGCCTCCTCGACGACCGGCGCCTCTTCCTTGACCTCCAGTGTCACCGGCGGCGCCTCCACCTTGGGCTCCTCCGACTTCACGGTCTCCTCCTCGTCCACCATGATGACCGCGTCCTCCTCCTGATGCTTCGCTGGCTCAGGCTCAGCTTCGGGTTCCGCCTTCACCTCTTCCTTCGGCTGCTCCTCCTTGTAGAGGGGGAAGCCACAGTTCAGGCAGTAGAGGGTCTTTGGGACATCCTCTTTGCAGTTTGGGCAGTGAACGACCTCGCCAGAAGCTCCGCTCGCCATAAACACACCATCCAGTCGATAACGATAATATATCACATTTCATAGATTTAATCATTTTCGATCCTCTCCTCGGTTGTTATTGCTTGAAAAGGGTTAAAAAAAGGCTAAAAACCGCGCCCCGCCTCTATATAAGGTTCCTACGCTCGTTTTCGTTCTGAAAACGATAAAAGAATGCCTTCAGGGAGGCTCCCATTTTACTTGGCGGTGTAATTTATTCCCCGGGCAGCCGGCCCCGCGCGAGGCGTCCGCTGTGGAAATCCTCATACAGGAAGCATGCTGCGCCATGCCCGGGCTCCACGGTGAACATCTCGGGTTCCTCCTTGAAGCACCTGTCGAAGGCGTATGGGCACCTCGGGTTGAACCTACAGCCCAGGGGGAGGTTGATGGGTTGGGGCGTCTCTCCCTTGATGGGGAGGTCGCCTCTCTTCTTCTCCGCGTCCGGGACGGGTACCGCTGCCATCAACGCCTGCGTGTAGGGGTGATCGGGATCATCCAGCACGTCCGAGACGTCGCCGATCTCGATGATCTTCCCGAGGTACATGACTCCCACCCTGCTGGACATGTACTTCGCTATCGCGAGGTCATGGGTGATGAAGAGATACGTCAAGCCCAGCTTTTCCTGGAGGTCGAGCATCAGGTTGAGGACCTCCGTCCTTATCGAGACGTCGAGCATGGAGACTGGTTCGTCGGCAACTATGAACTTTGGGCGGAGTATCAGGGCCCGCGCGATGGCGACCCTCTGGCGTTGCCCGCCGCTGAGTTCGTGGGGAAACCTGAACAAAAAGTCTTCAGGGGGTACTAGCTGGACTTCTTCCAGCGCTGCTGAGACGAGTCTGCGCCTCTCCTCGTCACCCTTCCCTATCTTGTGTATCTCTAGGGGCTCCACAACCGCCTCGTAGATCGTCATCCTCGGGTTGAGTGACTCGAAGGGGTCCTGGAAGATGAGCTGCATCTCCCTGCGGAGCCTCTTCATCTCCTCCTTGTCAGCCTTGAAGATGTCCTTGCCGTTGAAGTAGACGCTGCCCCCAGTCGGCTTGACGAGTCTGAGTATGACTCTCCCCGCCGTGGTCTTGCCCGAGCCGCTCTCCCCGACTATACCGAATGTTGAGCCGCGGGTTATAGTGAAACTGATTCCGTCTACGGCCTTGACCATGAGGGTTTCTTTCGCCCTGAGGCTCGCCAGTATGCTTGTTCTCGCCGGGAAGTGTTTCTTCAAGTTTTCGACTTTGATGAATCCGTCCTCGGTCATATGTGTCACCTGTACTCTGGGTGGTGGTTCACCATGTGGCAGGCCACCCCGTGCCCGCTGTGGGCTTCTTGGAGGCGTGGTTGAGTCATCTTACACACGTCCTTGGCGTATGGGCATCGAGGGTGGAACCTGCAGCCTGTGGGAGGATTGAGGAGGTTTGGCGGGTTGCCCTTTATCGATTCGAGGCGCTTCTTCTCCCCCTTTAGCTTTGGGAATGCGCCGATGAGGCCGATGGAGTAGGGATGGAGCGGGTGCCTGAATATCTCAAGCGTGGAAGCGTCCTCGACGATGTTTCCCGCATACATTATCATCGTCTTCTCGCATGTCTCGGCGACGACGGAGAGGTCGTGTGAGATGAGGATCATGGAGAGGCCGAGTTCCTTCTGCAGCTTCTTTATCTCCTTCAGCACCTGTGCCTGGACGATGACGTCGAGTGCGGTCGTCGGCTCGTCGGCGATCACGATGTCCGGGTTGCAGCTCAGCGCCATGGCCATCATTACCCTCTGTTTCATGCCGCCGCTGAACTCGTGGGGATAGTTGTTAGCCCTAGAGGGGTCTATGCCCACCCTCCTGAGCAACTCCAGAGTCCTCTCCCCGGCCTCCTCCTCGGATACGTCCTCGTGTGTGAGTATCGCCTCGACGATCTGGTCCTTTATGGTGAAGACGGGGTTGAGGGCGTTCATGGAGGCCTGCGGGACCATCGATATCCTCTTCCACCTTACCTCGCGGCGGATCTCGTCGTCCCCCATCTCGAGTACGTTTTTGCCGTCGAGGAGGACCTTACCGGTGAGTATCTTAGCGTTCGAGGGGTAGAGCTTCATGAGCGTGAGGGCTACGCTCGTCTTCCCACACCCTGACTCCCCGGCGAGGCCTAGGGACTCCCCCTTCTCAAGGGAAAAGCTGACATCATCCACCGCCTTTACGTCCCCCTTCATGGTGGAGTAGTACATCTTCAGGTCCTTCACTTCGAGTAGCTTCGCCATGTCATCGCCTCCTCAGCTTGGGGTTCAGGATGTCATCCATGGCGTACCCGATGAAGACGAAGGCCATGGAGAGCAGCGCGATGCATAGCCCTGGGGGTATCGCCCACCACCACTCGGAGACCGCGCCATAGTACTGCACGTCGTGGAGCATCTTCCCCCACGTCTGCAGGAACGGGTCTCCTAGGCCGAGGAAGCTCAGTGCCGCCTCGGTCACGATGGCGCCCGGCACCGTCAACGCGAGTTGCGTGTAAGCCATCGTTATCACGTTGGGGACGAGGTGTTTCCCAATTATGTGCCAAGTACCCCCTCCGCTCGCCCTAGCCGCCTCGACGAAGGCCTTCGTCTTCAGCGACAACACCTGAGACCGTATCAGCCTGGCTATCCCCATCCAGCCGAGGAAGCCTATCAGGATGACGACTGAGATTACGCTCGGCCCCATGACCGCGGTGAGGACTATCAGGAGCGGGAGGCTGGGGATCGTGAGTAGGATGTCGTTGAACCTCATCAGCACCTCGTCTATCCACCCCCCCACGTACCCCGAGGTGAGGCCGACGAGTAGGCCGAGGCTGACGGCTATCACGGCGGAGAAGACGCCGATGAGTATCGATATCCTGCTCCCGTAGACGAGCTGTGTGAATATGTCTCGGCCATAGTTGTCGGTGCCGAGGTAGCCGAACGCGTCACCCCAGACCCTCGCGCTGAAATCGTCGACATAGAACTTCACGCTACCACCCTCAGTCTTGGTGGTCAGCTTCAGGACGAGGGTGTAGTCTCCCCGTGTTGGGAACAGCTTGGATGCGTCCGACAGGATGTCCTTGAACAGCCTGATCCTGAGCGTCGCGTCGTTCGTATCTATCTGGGGCTTGGGTACCGACCAGTCGGTCGAGCCTCTCTGTGTTCCCGAGTCCCAGAGGATCAGCTCGGTGCCCGTGGTCTGCCTGAGGATCACCTGCGCGTCCCAGGTAGCGTCTCCCGTTACCTCCGCCTTGTAGGCGAGGTGTACCGAGAACCTGTGGGGCGAGTTATAGCTGTAGGTGATCTTGTTACCCAGGGTCACCATGCCGTCCCCCGCTGTGTCAGTGGTGGATAGCTCGACGGACCCCGGTCCACTTCCCACCTCCACCAACGCGATACCCGGATAACCCGCTTGTCCGGACCATCCCGCCGTTATGCCCGAGTTGGTAACCGCCCATTCCCCGAGGGCGGCCGATGAGGTGAACCCGGGGTCTTTGACGTAGTATATGTTTTGGGGGATTGAGGCGTCCAGCCACTGGGGTTTTGCCCTGAAGTTGGCCAGCTGCATCGAGGTTTGAGGGTCGTACGGCGTTATGACGGGGGCAAGGAGGCCGATCGCTATGAAGATCAGAAGTAGGGCGAGGCCTGTTACGCCGAGCCCGCTCTTGCCGTAGAGCGCGGCGAACTCCCTGAATCCCCTCAGGAGCTGGTTCTTCTCCGCCATCAGTCATCACCTAGTCGTGTTTCACCCTCGGGTCGAGGAACCCGTAGATTATGTCCGCGATGAGGTTCGCGGCGACGACCATGACGGATATTATGAAGAATATTCCCTGGAGGGCGGGGTAGTCCTGCCTGACAATGGCGTCCCAGATGTACCTGCCTAGGCCATACCATGAAAACACCGTCTCGGTGAGGAGTGCGCCGCTTAGGGTGAAGCCGAAGGCGAGGGCTATGACGGTGACCATGGGGAGCAACGCGTTCCTGAGGGCGTGCTTGTAGAGGACGTTTCTCTCGTCGACGCCCTTCGCCCTGGCGAGGGTGATGTAGTCCTCGGTGAGCACATCCATCATCGCCGCCCTCATAACCAGCGCGAATCCGCCGAACTGGATGATGACGAGGACGAGCGTCGGGAGCGCCATGTGCCACATTATGTCAAGCACAAGCGCAATCGGCTCAGTCGGGGAGGGGACACTAGTGGTCCCCCTGAGGGGAAACCACTGCAGGTTCACACCAAATATCAGCAGTAGTAGGAGGCCGAGCCAAAACGTCGGGACCGAGTTGCCGAGGAAGCCGAAGCTGATGGCGCCTATGTCCACGGCGCTCCCCCTCTTCGCCGCGGCGACTATCCCCACCACCATCCCGATGACTATCGAGATGATCGTCGAGACGCCGACGAGTAGGAGCGTGTTGGGCAGCCTGGCCATGATGTCCTGCGTGACCGGGTGCTGTGTATAGTAGGAGTAGCCGAGGAAGCCCTGCAGGGTCTGGCTCATATACGACACGTACTGCTCCCAGAGTGGCTTGCCGAGGCCGAAGAGTTCGTATAGCCTCGCCACCTGCTCGGGCTTCAGCCTGATCTGGTCGGCGAGCATCGAGATGGGGTCCCCGGGCATCAGGCGGAATATCGCGAAGTTCAGGGTCATTATGATGAAGATGGTCACGGCGGCGAAGATGATCCTCTTGGCTAGAAACGATAGGAAGCCCATGCATGCATCCCCGTATACCTATGAGAATATTGGGCGTGGTATTAAAAAAAGGGAACGGGTTGGCGCCCGTCTACTTCTTCTTCTGTCTCTTGAGGACGATGTAGCCCGCGGCGACGACGACGACTGCGGCGGCTAGGATGCCCCCGTAGAGCACGTAGTCGACGGGTTTCTCTGAGACCGTGAGCTTGTACTCGTCGAGGCTGCCGAGGCCGACTATTCCGACCTTTACGGCGAGTTCGACGGACATGTCGTATGTGCCGGGTGCTAGGTCCTTGGTGTCTAGTTTAGCGGTATAGGTCCCGTCCGCGGCTGCTGTGCCGGTGAACGTCTTCACGGCGGTGCCGGAGCTGGAGACCGTGATCGTGTACGTGCCGTTCGTCACGGCTACGTTGTTGTAGACCGCCTTGTTCGAGGCGTATGTCTTAGTCTCTCCCTGCGTCAGCTTGACCTCTGTGAATGTGAGGGTGCTGCCCGCTGGCTTGAGGAAGTAGTTGGGGTTGGCCGTCACCACGACGTATTCGCCGGGCTTGTACTCCTTGAACATGTATGGGCCCGATCCGATGAGGTTGCCCTCGCTGATGGGCTGGTATGTCACGGAGTCCTCGATGTTCTGCCAGATGTGCTTGGGGATGATGGGTATGTTTGCGCCGACCCAGTGTAGAGCCCAAAAGCTCGTCGTATTCATGTAGGCTATCGCGGTGAGCTTGTCAGGGGCCTCTCCCTTGACGAAGCTGGTCAGGTAGGAGATGTAGACGGGGTTCTGCTGCTGCTGGGCGTAGGTCCAGGTGAAGACGAGGTCCTCCGCCGTCAGGGCCCGGCCGTCGTGCCACTTGATGCCGTCGTTGAGGGTGAAGGTGATCTTAGTGCCCGGGATCCCGTTGGGGGCTGTCCACGGCTCGGTTTTCCAACTCTTTGCTAGCCACGGGGTCTCGGTGAAGGTCTTGGGGTCGAGGTTGATGGGTGTATCGTAGATGACGCCGTTGAGCATGGTGTCCCACCACCAGTTGATCTCGAACATCGGGCTGGGCTGCTGCGGGTCGGATGTCCAGCCGATGTTCAAGACCGAGCCGAATTTCTGGGTCTTATCGGTGGCCACCGTGAATGTCAGCGCGTTTGTCACGCCGCTCCACCACGGGAGGTCCACGACGTTTGTGAGCCTAGCGTTGTAGGGTGAGAGATATGCCTTGGCGTAGAGTGGGATGAAGGGTAGCTGCTCCGAGAGGTACTTCTGGGCGAGCTGTGCGCCCGCGAGAACCTCGGCGTTAGTCTTACCATACTTCAGCTGGTTGAGCGCGACGTCGACCGTGCTGTTCTTGAATAGTTCGAAGTTCTGGGTGGGTGGTGATGTCGAGTAGAATAGGTCGTAGAGCCAGTCAACGTCGGGGCCTCCTCCCCATCCAGCGGTGTAGATGTCATAGTTCTGCTCGTTGAATACCAGGGGTGAGGCGACGGATCTGGGGACCTCTTGGAGGTCGTATGGGATGCCTATCGCATCGAATTGTTTGGCGAGTTCCCTGGCCGCGAATATTCTGTGTGGGTGCTCCGTGCGGGCGATGATGACGAGGGCCCTCATGGTCGTCCCTGTCTTGGGGTCGATGCGTAGCCCGTCGGCGCCCTTCACGAATCCGATGCTATTGAGTAGCTCAGCGGCTTTCGTGGGGTTGAAGTCGTAGGTCGTGTACGTCGTCCCTCCCCAAACGCCGTAGCCGGGTGAGCCGAGGAACGTCTCAAGCTTGTACCCGAGGCCCTGCAGGCCTTCCCTGACGTACTTGTCCTTGTCACAGAGGTACGCGATGGCGCGTCTGAACTCGACCAGGGTTAGTGGGTATCTCTCGCATTGGAGGCTGAAGCCCCACATCCCCTGCTCGGCGTTCTGCACCGTGGCGAGTTTGCCCGAGTTCAGGCCGGGTTGGATGTCGGGTATCTGCTCCGCCTCGAAGAAGTCGACGACGTCGACGTCTCCCGTGAGGAGCCCCGATACCTCCGCCTCGGATGTGGCGTATATCTTGAATCGGAGCTCCTTGAAGTATGGGCCTTCGAGGGTTCCGATGCTCGATGATACGCCTGCCTGGGCGGCGGGCGTGATGACTACTGACAGAAGAAGTACTGTCGCAATCATCATGGTTTTTAACGTTGATAGGTTTGTACTCTTCATAATCCTCAAGTAGATGGGGTGAACCGGATTATATTTATCAGTTGCTCTTAATAGTTTGGTTGGCTTGGTCGCGGTGGAATGAACTATTTGTCTGAGAGAAGGTTGCGGAAGGACTCCTGGATGGAGAAGAAGCCCTATCCTGGTTCTCGTCTCCAGCCATTCATCTCGGCTGGGCTCCTGGTAATGTCCCTTCTAGTGTTCTTGTTGTTTTCATCGGGAGAAGTCGTAGTTCAGGCTCTGCTCCTCGTCGTCTCCGCCTCCTTGACATTCAGCGTCGCCATTTTCCCCCAGTACATCGAGTTCACGGGCATGGCGGGAGCCCTCGTGAAGGATGGTGTTGCCAAGGCCAAGGTCGTTAAGGGTCTCCGTAGGCTCATGCCACTGTTCTCCCTTCTCGTGGTTCTGCTCGTTGCCCCGATCCTGATCCTTGTAGTTGCTCCTCCTTGGCTGTTCCTCGGGTCCCTGATGGGGATAATCGCGGGCTTCGCCGGCTTCCAGCTCGGTTTCACGCTTTATGTTAGGGGCTGGGAGAGGGCGAGGGGGCTGAGTGTCTCCCGCTACTCCCTCGTCTCCGAGGACGAGCGCGGGAAGCGTCTAGTCCTTGAGTACGGGTTGAGAGCCGAGAGGACCTGACTTGGGGCGCAGGCTGGTCCTCGACTACCTTTCACCGATCGTATCCTGCCTAGTCATCTCCGTTGGGTTTGTGCGTCTCTTCCTCATCGGCGGCCTCGGCAACACTATCCGGGGCCCCCAGCCCGGGTTTGTTGAGCAGATCCTTCTGACCGTCTTCCTCACCTTGGTGGGGTTGCTGGGGGTCGTTCTCCTGTACTGGTTGGCTGGACGGAGGAAGGGCTTCGAGGCAAGCGTTCTGGTCGCACTCGTAGTCGCCCCGACCTCGGCGATACTTGTCATAATCGTTTCTCAGACTGTGCTCATGGTTGTTGCGAAGACCGTCTCCTCGTGGATGACGTCGATAATCGTGCTGGTCTCGCTCTACGTGTCGGTCTTTTCGATGATCTTCATCATGGGCAATGTCTTCTCTTCGCGGGTCAGGAACTTCATCTTCATCGTATATGGCGCCCTGCTCGGCTCCTTTATCAGTCTTCTCTTGCCGACGGTCTCCCTGATTGTGATGCTGGTCGTTGTGGCGGTCTTCGACTTGGTCCTTCTGAATACGGGTTGGGTCGTGGATGTGATCAAGGGGTTCGGTGAGAATCGCGCGAAGTCGCCAAGGCTAAGCTACGTGGGCGAGGGCGTCGAGGTGGGTATGGGGGAGCTGATATTCTACTCGTTCCTCCCCGCACACGTCGAGGCCTATTATGGTGAGGGGCTGCTACTCGTGACTCTACTCATGGTCGGTGTCGGTGTGATGCTGAATCTCTGGCTGCTTGAGAAGCGTGGGGTTGTTGCGGGTCTCCCCGCGCCCATATTCCTCGGCTTGACGCCGCTGATAGTCTACCTGCTGCTCTAGCTTCTATGGTTATATTCTTTTCAATCACCGCCGCGTCGTCTGATATATGGCATCCCGCGGTGGCTTCGGCTCCGATGAACTCGCCTATTATTCGCGCCAGCTCGTACTCACTGAGATAGGGTTGGAGGGGCAGAAGAGGCTCAGGGGTGCCAGGGTCCTCGTGGCGGGTGTCGGTGGGCTCGGCTGCCAGCTCTCGGTTCAGCTCGCTTCCATGGGGGTCGGGTTCCTAAGGCTCGCTGATCGCGATGTCGTGGAGATGAGTAACCTTCAGAGGCAGCACCTATACGGGGTCGACGTCGTCGGGTACCCCAAGGTGGAGGCGGCGGAGATGCGCCTCCGCAAGGTGAATCCCTTCATCGACATCGAGGCTCTCCCCGTCTCGGTCAACGATCGGACCGCCGCCAAGCTGGTTGAGGGCGTGGACCTCGTAGTAGATGGGCTGGATAGGCTTACCCCGCGTCTGGCCCTGAATAGGGCGTGCGTCCAGCACGGCGTACCCTACGTATACGGGGCGGTCATCACGCACGTCGGGAACG
>Ga0315274_10009773_pt1 | contig 13834 bp, 12 predicted proteins | sample YL17G02_20_MG_FD_203700 | JGI IMG/M metagenome (GOLD analysis project Ga0315274, IMG submission 203700) | Sediment microbial communities from Yellowstone Lake, YNP, Wyoming, USA - YL17G02_20 | ecosystem: Environmental > Aquatic > Freshwater > Lake > Sediment | place: USA: Wyoming | collected...
GACAAGATTAGTGTTCTGTGCAGTGCTCTGCATCATGGTGACCCAGTGGAACTACAGTATCCCACAGGCGACAGGTCAGCCCGGGCCCCAGGAACAGCCGGCAGTTGCCAAGAAGCCCAAAGCGCTTGTTGTCTATTATTCCCGCACAGGCAATACGAAGGCGATTGCTGAATCAGTCAGGGAAGTCCTCGGAGCCGATATCCAGGAGATCAAGGATATGAAAGACCGGTCAGGTTTTTTTGGTTTTATCGGCGGGATGATCGATGTGAAGAAATGCCCAATCACGGAAATATCACCTAAAGAGTTTAACTTGAAAGATTACGACCTGCTCTTGATCGGTTCGCCTGGATGGGGAATGAAGTTTGCCCCGGCAATTACCACTTTTTTTAACATCGCAGATTTTACCGGCAAAAAGGTGGTGCTCTTCTGCGTTACCTCTGCTCGCTTCAAGCAAGCGAGTTTTGATGAGTACAGCAAGCTCATCAGCTCAAAAGGCGGCAAGGTTATTGATACCTTTCTCATTAAGACCCTGTGGATAAATAGGAATGAAATGAAGGGGGAAGCAAAAAAGATTAGCATTGAACGTGCAGGCAAATGGATGTGATAGTGAATTATTGAACGGAATCAGGAAATTAAATAAGTTTATATAAAACTTTGCGCAATTTTATTTTTATGTTATTAACCTTGTCCATTTTAATGGACGATACAGAAGGAGATCGGAATCAGACGGTATGCCGGACGGCTGGGAGGTTGACAACAAACTGAATCCGCTGCTCGATGATGCAAGCCTTGACGTGGATAACGATACCTACACCAATTTGCAGGAATACCTGGGCGGGAGCGATCCGCAGGATCCGAATTCAATCCCGGGCGAGTGCTCGAAGTGGGATGATGTGATTACAAAGTACACCAAGTATGTGAGTGGCCAGTCTTCCTGGACAGATGTGATAGAGTGCTATAACGGATATGTAAGCAGCCCCTGACAGCAGAGTTCTGAAAAATGTTGTAATGGAATATCTCCTCCTTCCCGAAAAATTAATATGTAAGTATTGAAACATAGAGGGGAACTGCCGTGATGAATATGTTTCTGCCGGGGAAGGAAAGATCGGGTTTTTTCAGAAAAATTCTGAAGGCAATCAGACTCTGTTCAGTATTTTCGCTTATCCTTCTGAAAACTCTTTTCGTCAATTTCCTTCCTGCCGGCGCAGACCAGGCGAGCTGGCAAACACTCTACCAAGAAAATTTCGAAGACGGCAGCGCTGACTGCTGGAGCCTTGAGACGGGATGGCAGGTGGAGCAGGATGGTGGTAATTACGTCCTCAGCGGTACCGGGCACAACTGGTCAACCCTCCTCGTCGGTTCAAACTGGACAGATTACCGTTTCACCCTGCAAGTCAAACTTATTAATGATTGTGTCCACATCAACATCCGGAACAAAGGTCCGGATCGCTATATTGTGAGATTCTTTGAAGGCGGTCTTTACCTGAGCAAGCAGGTCGGTGAACAATTTTTTGTTAACCTGGTTATGAAGGATTGCCCTGTTTCCACCAACGAGTGGCAAAAAGTTGAGATCACCGTTGAAGGAAATAACCTCAAGGTTAAGGTAGATGAAGTGGAGTGGCTTACCTACACTGACGTGGACAACCCCCTGTTAGAAGGTTCGGTGTCGCTCGAGACGGTTGATGATGAAAATGCCCATCTCCACTTCGATGATGTACTCATAGAAGGTGAACCTCACACTGTCACTGTACCGCCGCCCATCCCTGGTGACTGGGTATCATTGTACGATGATAATTTCGACACCTTAGCTGAAGGCTGGAACCTCGGCTCCGGATGGGCGCCTGAACAGGAGAGCGGTAACTGGGTCTTGAGCGGCGAAGGTCACAATTGGGCAACACCGGATGTGGACGGCTGGGTCAACTGTATCATCCAGGCGAGGATAAAAATATTCTCTGCAGGGTTTCACTTCAATTTCCGGAAGTCGGAACAGAGGATATCCCCCACCGAACTGATCCCCTGCAGGTATCTCCTGGGGATTACTGAGAGCATGCTCTATCTTTCAAAACAGCGGGGCGATGATAATTATACCACCCTATACAGTGGGAGCAATTGCCTGACCCGGGGGGTCTGGCACGACGTGAGGATTGATTTGGAAGGGCCTTCCATCACGATGTACCTGGATGACGCCCTTGCCTTTGAAATGACCGATGACGACCAACCGCTCCTCTTCGGCACCTTTGCCTTTGAGACGCTGGACAATTCCCATGTTCACTTTGACGATATCTTGATTTCAGGGCAGACACCTCCTTCTGCACCGTCCGGCTACACCTGGACCAAGACCGGCGGACCGGCTGGGGGACTGGGCTACGACATCAGGATTCACCCCGGTGACAGGAAGGTGATGTATGTAACCGACAACCCGAGTGGCGTGAACAAGAGTATTGATGCCGGTGCGACCTGGATCAAGAAGAACACGGGAATCACAACCCGAACCGGTCCTTCGATGGATGGCATCCCTGTTTTTTCGCTTACCATAGACCCAAACAATAATGACATCGTCTGGGCAGGAACCCAGAACGCCAAGGGTATCTACCTTACAACGGACGGCGGCGAGACCTGGACCAAGAAAGACAACGGTGTCACAGAAAGTGACACGATAAGCTTCCGTGGCTTCGGTATCCACCCGACCGATTCCAACATCGTCTTTGCCGGTGCAGAGATCTCGACGGGAATCCTGGGAAAGGAGTTTGACAGGACGAACGGGAAGATCTACAAGAGCACGGACAGGGGGGAGAACTGGCACGCTGTATGGGAGGGCGGCAACCTGGCACGATTTGTTTTGTTCGATTTTACCAACCCGGATATCATGTACGCCTCGACGGGAATCTTTGACCGGGAGGCATATGCTGACACAAGGCCCGGAATACTTAAATCAACTGACGGCGGAGAGACCTGGACGGAGATCAACAACGGGATACCGGATACCGATGGAAACCGCTTCCTCGGATTTCTGGAGATGGATCCAACGAATCCGCTGCGACTCTTTGCAGCTTCAGGCAATAACGCCGCAGGGTATGGAGGTGTGTTCCGCACGCTTGATGGTGGTGAGAATTGGGAGATGGTGCTGGCAGGTGATGATAACTTCACCGTGGTGGTCATCAGTCCCTCAAACCCCAACGTCGTTTATGTCGGAAGTGCTTTAGCCTTCTGGCGGAGCGATGATGGCGGCAATACCTGGCAGAAGTTCCAGAAAGCTGATGAGGGATGCTGGGGGCCTCCTGGAGAAAGGCCCGGCTTTCCCATTGGCGGGGTTGTTGACCCGCAGGATTCAAATACCATCTTTGCAAACAACTATGGCGGGGGAAACTTTAAGTCGAGCGATGGGGGAAAGACCTGGACCAACTCGAGCAACGGTTATACCGGTGCGAACTTGCAGGATATCGCTGTAAATGCTTCAGAGCCGTCAACGGTCTATGCAATAGGGCAGAGTGGCCCCTGGCGGAGCGATGACGGCGGCATGAACTGGAATGGAATAGCCTACAGTCCGGCAAGCTTTGGGGTGTGGAATGCAGTCACGCTCAATCCGCAGAACCCCGAAGAGGTGATCGTCGCTGACCAGCATCAGGGAGTTATCCTCAAGAGCACTGACAAAGGGAATAGCTGGACACTGGTATTTCGTCAGCCCGATGTAGATGCCAGCGATATTACCAAACGGCATGGTTTTAGAGATATCGCCTATGCCCCTTCAAATCCGAGCATCATCTATGGCGGGATGAGAAGAGAATCACGGGCCATTGATGGTGACATAACCCCCGGGCCCAGTTACGGTATGTACAAATCCATTGATGGAGGCAATACCTGGGGGGCGATTAACGCCGGCTTGCAGACCTCTTATATAAACATCAACTGTGTGGCTGTCCATCCTACCAAACCGGATATTGTTTACATCGGCACCTGGATGGATGGTATCTTCAAGACCACTGACGGTGGGACAACCTGGACACTGAAGAGCAACGGCCTCATCTCTGCTGACTGCCGTTCCCTTGCCATTGATCCGAAGAACCCTGATACCGTGTATGCAGGGCTGGGAGGAGGAGGTGGTGTATTTAAAACGACGAATGGTGGGCAGCAGTGGAACGCGGTCAATACCGGAATGAACGTTGTGTGTCCGTCGAGCCTCCTGCCCGTAGGCAAGGTGCAGACAGGCATCTCCTTTGATAAACCGCCGAAGAGGGCAACCGGGAGCGCTTATTATTCCGTTCCCTGGACGTCAGTCTGGGCCATCGTCGTTGACCCGACAGATTCAAATAAGATTTATGCCGGAGACCACCAGAGCGGTGCTTACCTCTCTTTCAATGGAGGTATTGAGTGGTATCCTATTAATGACGGGCTTTCCACCAAGGCGATTACCGCCATGACCATCTCTGCTGACGGCAGGGTGGTTTATACATCAACAGAGGGCGAGGGAGTCTTCCGGATTGGTACAGTGCAGTTGTCGGGATGTCTGACTTGGAGTGATGTCATATCAAAGTATAATACATACGTGGGAAACCAAGCAACATGGACGGATGTGATTAACTGTTATACCGCCTATGTGACTCCTTAATCCTCGTTCATTTCAGATAGTTCCCGTTCTCTCCCCAATAATTTACACTTTATTTACAGTTATTCCAAAATTTATTCACATCTCTCATCCATAATAAATTTGAAAAGGCAGAGGTGGGAAACAAATGATTTATTTTCTGAACAAAAGGAGGGCAATAACAATGAAAGGCAGACACATGGGTTTCACAACAAAGGGAGTTTGTTTATTTATCATCATCTCTTTTCTTTTCATCCCGCTGCTCTCTCTCGCTCAAAATACGGGCAAGAACATCCTGATCGTCTATTATACACGGACAGGCAAGACGAAGCTTGTTTGTGAAACATTACAGAAGAATCTGCCAGGTGCTACTGTTGTTGAAATTAAGGATAAAACAGACCGATCTGGAGGAACGGGATATAGTCGTGGATCACTTGATGCTACTCTAAACCGTCACACAATTATCGAGCCAGCGAAAATAGATCTTTCGCCCTATACCCATATCATTATTGCCACACCGATCTGGGAATGGAAACTGAGCCCCGCAATGCATACCTTCATTGAAGCTCACAACTTTAACGGCAAGAAAATCCTCCTCCTTACCACTGCTAATATCAGAATGGACAAGTATGAGAAGTACGGCGATGATGCCCCTTATTCGAAAAAATTCTTCAAGAATTGGTTGCGGGGAAAGAATAAGGGCATGGAAGACTTAGCCAAAAGTAGAGGAGGAGAATTTCTGGGTCATGTCCATTTTGCCACTCAGTACGATGATAAAAAACTTAAACCACCTGAACAGATTGTAAAGGACACTCTCAGTGCTGTTGATAAGATAAAAAAACTGGTTTCCTCTTAATCACCCTTTGGGCAAAACGCACAAAGAAAAAATGTAGACAAAGTGTTTACCCAAAACGTTAGCTGAATAGCTTGAGCAGATATTCGTCAACCCTGAAGCTAAAGGAGGCGCAGTATGAAAAAAAGTTATGTATGTTTATTGACTGCATTGGTTATCATTAATTGGATGTTTATATCATCCTGCATCCCTGTAAGACTTATAAACAGGAATCTGGATTCCACCTATGTTTACCTGAAATTCTTTCCAGAAGAAGTACATGACGGGATTAAGGAAGGGACTATAAAGGGGACAATATATGTGGATGATGCCTTTCTCCCCCAACACCATTTGAAGAAGGAAGGAAAAATTTCACGATTCATCATTATACCTCACGGGAAACACAAGCTTACCATAAATGCTGATGGTTATAAATTGTGGGAAAGAGAATTTTTCTTCTCTGGAAGCCACCTGCCTCTAAAGGTCGAACTGGAAAAAAAGTAAGAGCTTACTCAATCGAGTTAGGTCTGATTCTTTAAGAATAATATGTCTTGACTTAATACGTTAGTTTGATATGTTACGCATAAAAACGCATTTTTTATTTGCAAAAGCGTTGTTTATGTTTATGTATTTCAATCCGGCTGTTTAATGAAATACGACTCGGCATGTAAACGTATATAAATAGATAGTTAAACACTAAAAGTATAAAGACTTTTACAGGAGGATAAAGACAATGTTAAGGGCTATTCTTGTTGCTTTAGCAGGTATAGGTTATTTCGTTATATCACTACTGCTCTTTATGCCTCTTCGGATGAGGCCTCTTGTGAATTATAACCTCGTAATATTCCCTCTTTTGGCTGCTATCGCGCTTGCCCTTTTCTACAAGATATGCACTGTGACTGATGAAAATAAGGCCTATCTCTACGCCTATGCCTGTGCGATCGTTTTATGGCAGGTTCTTGGGGAACTCGCATCGATTCGGGTAAGCGAAGGGGTTATCCTGCAATTCAGTGGGGTGAATATTAAATTGCTCGGAGGGTATATGTATTGCGTAGCGTTTTGGGTTTTCCTACACATCCTCTGGAGGACGCATGCAATTCCGAACCGATTCCTATTCCTCATGCTTATCTTCCTCGGTATCTGGACCTTCGAACTCTATATGGAAAATTATTCAATGAAACTTTCGCTTGATATGATGCCGAAAGTTGCCAACGCCGTTCTGGCTGTTTTTCTCGTTCTCACTGCTGTCATACTCTATGCGGCATGGAAGTCAAGTAACATTGGGACTCAGACAGTAATGGGAGGCCTCTTGTACATCACTCTTTCCGTTGTCATCATGGCAGGAGGCCAATGGAAAAAGCCTCAGGCGTTTTATGTGAAATATGAAAAGCCCGTCATCGAGAGCGAAATCAAAGAACTCCAGGGAGAGTTGGAACATCTCAATCAACTTCGAGAAGTGATGGGGCTCGATAAGAAAGAGGAAACACCGGCTGCACCCCAGCAACAGGGGCAGACGCCTTCTGCACCTGGTGAACAGGAAAAACAGCAGACCAAGCCATAAGGCAGGACAGTCATTTAGAAAGGGGGTTAAATTATGGAAGAACAAACTCGCTATGTATCACCGCTTGCCAAGTGGGCACGGATCCTTGAGATCTTTGTCCCTGGCTACATGTTCGGAAAGTCCTGGGGGATTGCGGATGAGAAGACCGTCGACCTCTTCCGAGCCATGTTTCCCCCCTTCCTCATTGATGGTGCGGAGTTCCTGAAAAGGATGATTCATACTGACAATGTATATCTGCAGCGTCTGATTTCCACCTCTGCCGGGGCAGTAGTAGGGTTCCTGGTCATCGCTGTGGTTGCACTGATTATGCACTTTGTACTCCGCGACCGGAAGTACATCGACTCCCTCCGCTTCACGGCAGTCTGCATGATACCCATAGCCGTTCTGAACGGGACCCTCTCCCATGCGGTCAAGACACTGGTCGAAAATCTCACCACCCAGGCACCAGAGACACTCAAGGACAGCGTTGTCCGGGGGCCATGGAACTTTTTTGCATTGAACTTTGTCTTCTTTATGACCGCCCTGTGGATGATGTCACGTCGGACAGGTGTAGCACGTTCACGAAGATGGGGTGTTCTTGCTGTCGGTGCAGGTTTTATGCTCCTCTTTGTTGCCCTTGGTCTGATGATCTTCCCTGCTGAGTGGGATGCGTTACTTCCCAAACTGCAGCAGTCTCTTTCTCATTAAGGAGGGTTACTATAATGGAAATCACGAAACAGCGATTCATCAACATTCATAAATATGCCCTTTTTGCTGGCATTGCCTTTTATCTCTACAGTATCTTCGTTTCAAAGAGCCTCCAGTTCGGGATCTTCTTTGTACTGGCCGTGAGCTGTTTTAACCTCCTCCAGCTCAGGTTCTTCCAGGGACGCCTGCGGCTTGCAGCGCATACCTGGCTTGTCCCTGCGATAGTTGCGATCTTCAGCTCATCGGTTCTCATGGAGAAAGAACCCGGTGCATCCAAGCCTCTCTACACAGCAATTACTCTCATTATCAGCCTGATCCCCTTACTCTTGCTGGCAACGGGAAAAGCAGTTGAGAAAGCGAGCCAACGGCCGAGGTTGGAGATCGTTAACTTTCGTATCATCGTTCAGACCCTGGTCTTCACCCTTTACCTCGCTGTCTCGGCAAATACCTGGATCCTGGGAACCAAGCATGAGCTCCTCTTCTGGGGTATGTTTCATGTTTTTACTGTCGCTATCTTTCCATTTCTCTTCGGCAGGGTGCTCTGCGGCTGGCTCTGTCCGAATGCCACCTTGCAGGATGCACTGCACAAGAATCTCACCTTCAAACGTCCGATATCGCGTCTGCCCAGGGCAATAGAGGAGCAGAGTCATACAACAGCCATGTACCTGAGAGATGCTGATAAGACAGCACCGTTTTTCCCCTTTACATTGCTCCTGGCCTGGTTCCCCATGTTTTTCACGGAGACTGTTTTCGACCTTACGCCTGTGCCTTGGTATCCGACGGCATTTCTCTACGGACTTTTAATCTGCTCTTTCCTGTTGCCGTGGAGGAAGCTGTGCACTCACTTCTGCTGGCTTTCCTCCTACCGAGGACTTGCCGGGCAGGCCAGCCTATGGCGGATCCGCTACAATAAGGCCAATTGCAAGGACTGCAAGGTATGTCTGGCTGAGGAAGCATGTCCTTTCTACATCGATATACGCAACCAGGATAACGAGATGCCTGCTACCTGCTGCCTCTGTTTCAGTTGCATGGAGGCATGCCCCCGTGAAGGTGTTTTAACCTTCAGGAGGGCAAAGGAAGAGAAGGAGCGGATCAGGGCGATAGGAACTGCTGCCTGAATTAAAGACAGGGGCAAGTAGCAAGGGTCAAGGGACAACTCGACCCTATGACCCCCTGACCCTACGACCCTATTGCGACCCTTTGTTCCTTGTTACTGACAATTATTCACCCCAGAGGGAGGTCTTATGAAAATCCTCGGTATCTGTGGCAGCTTGAGGGAAGAGAGCAATACGAACAAGATCGTAAAAAAGATAGTTGAATCCTCTGGAAGTGAGTTTGAACTTGTGGATCTCGGAAAGATGGATATCAAGCCATGTACGGGTTGTCTCCTGTGTACAATGAATGAGGGTCAGTGTGTTATAGAAGACAACATGCAGGGTATCTACGATAAACTGATGAGTGCTGATGCTATTGTTTTTGGCGCCCCCACCTATTTTATGGATATCTCAGGTGCTGCCAAGGATTTCATTGACCGGAGCATGGCAATCTTCTACCGGGGGATTGGTCCTGATGCAGAGCTCGAGGTTCTGGGCAAGAGGCCCCTTGCTGGCAAGCCTGCAGTTGCAGTCACCACAGTTGCCGGGAGCGGCCATGAGCGGGCAATTGAGACATTGAGGATCTTTCTCCAGATCAACAAGATGAATGTCGTCGCAGAACTGGCAGAGCCTGTGGGCATGAATGATGTTGACGATATGCCTGAAGTGATGTCACGGGCAGAAGAGGCAGGAAAAAAACTGGGAAAAGCCCTGAAACAGGGTAAGTAATTTTTTCTTGACTTCTCTTTTTTAAGTGAGTTTTAAATCCTGAAAGGGCAGGGGTCGGAAAAGGCCTCTGCCCTTTTTTATAGGGTTCAAGGGGCCAAGGATCCAGGGGAATTGCAACAGCTTTTAGTGGATGGAGCATAGAAGGCAGGAGCCAGAATTCAGAATTCAGGAGAAAAACTCCTGACTCCTGGCTTCTGACTTCTGGATTCTTTATTTTGCCCTCGAACCCTTGAATCCTGCTTGACACTTGTGATAGAAATAAACGTAAGGAAATCGTTTTACAACGAATAACTGAAGGGAGAGGAATCATGGCCGATGAAGAAACCATCACATGTCATCAGTGCGGGAAAGACCTGGTGATGAAGTTCATCGAAATCAAAGATAAGGTGTTCTGCTCCACCTCGTGCTTTGAGGACTTTAAGAATTCGATGAGCAGGAAAGAATTTTACCAGCAGTACGGTGACATATTTAAGCCTGATGAACAGAAGTGGGTCCCGAAATATGCAAACGATTACATAAAAATGTGCGGCTACTGTCCGTCGAAACTTGCGGAGACCTGCCGGGAAGAACTTGATATCAGCGGGGTATACCATGATGATGTGGTTGAGTCAGAGACCATGCACTGGTGCTGTCATGCCCGCTTTATCCTGAGTGCTGCCCTGTCAGATGGCACGGTTCCCTGGGAGGTAGGAAGGAAGGCACAGGCTCATGCTGAAGAGCTCGCACGGAAAGACCGTATCAGGGGGGTGACCACAATTCATATCACCAGTGCCCTTGCAGACCTTGCGAAGTCATTTGACTACAAGCCGATGAAAGCAAATCCTCCTGAGCCGAAGCCTATGGCGATGAGCCATGCAGCAGCCTGCCTGCTCTGTAATCCTGATTTTGCAAAGGAGTGTGAGTCTTTGGTGATTAAAGAGTTCGAGGCGGTGAAGGATGTAAAAAAGATGGTCAAGAGCATCTGGTGCCAGCACACTGTACAGGCGCTGGCGGATATCTACATGACCAGGGATAAGAGAGATAGGGAAGAAGCTGTCAAGAAGGTCATGCAGTTGACCGAGCAGGTGGCAAGGGAGAAGGGGCATCCCGGCGTGATCACCCGCGACCTCTTTGTTGCCCTCGGGAGGGCGTGCAGTTAAATGGAGAACGTTTAATGTGTATTAATACGAACGCATTAAGTAAAGCGTCATTGCGAGGAGTGAAACGACGAAGCAATCTCTTGTTTATGAGGTGAGATTGCCACGCCTGCGTGCTGAAACGCAGCACTTCGGCGTGCAGGCACGCTCCCGTTGGTCGCTCGCAATGACAATGTAATAGCATTTAATGCGTTTGTATTAGTCCAACTTACTTAGTTCAAGGTGTGGTAAAATAGTAGCATGATAAAGAAGATAGTGACCAAACACAGCTTACGAGATTCTTCCCCCAAGAACTATGACTTGGCCTATTGGTTGAGTAAAACCCCTGAAGAACGAGTTGCTGCAGTAGATTATTTAAGAAGGCAATATCATGGAGATACAGAGAGACTTCAGAGAACTGCTCGCGTTATTCAACGAACACAAGGTTGATTACATCATCGTTGGTGCTTATGCACTGGCGTTTTACGGCGCACCACGTTATACTGGTGATATAGATATTCTTGTCAAGCCTGATACAGTAAATGCCCGGCGAGTTATAACAGCTCTTGAAGAATTTGGTTTTGGATCAGTTGGATTGACGGCGACAGATTTTACGAGCCCTGATAAGGTCATACAGCTTGGTATGCCCCCGGTTCGGGTAGATATATTGACATCAATCACGGGAGTTACATGGGAAGAAGTATTTTTAGGCAGGGTCGAAGGGAAGTATGGGGGTATACCCGTTGCCTATATCGGACGCGAACAATTCATATCGAACAAGAAGGCACTTGGAAGAAAGAAGGATCTCGCTGATCTGGAAGCGCTTGGTGTAGAATAAATATGGGATAGGTAAAAGAACGCCGGGGCTTGATGATTTAAGACAATTGGACGTCTAAGATTTACCAATCCGCCTTGCACATTTGAGAGGGTAGGGGCCAGCAAAGGCCTCTACCCTTTTTGTTATTGCTTTTGCAGGTAATTATCTGTAGATTGTCAGTATACCGGTGATCTCGGTATCTTTGCAGGTCGCAAAGCTACAGGATACTGTTTCAGGAGATAAACCTTGATCCGAGAATTGCGAAAGCCCTATCCGAATCGCTACGGGAAGCCCATCCTTGCCCGGGTGGACACAGATATTTTTCTCAAAACATATTTTTCCCATTGTTTGAAATGCACGTTTTGTTGCGACGCATGTTGCTCGCATGGCGTTGATACGGCGTTTGATGAAGTGAGGCGGATTGAGAATTACGCCGGGGCTTTAGAGGAGTATACGAGTGTTTTTCGAGAGCATTGGTTTACCGGGACCAGCCTTGAGGATGATGATTTTCCAGGCCGGGGCAATACCCGCACCGGAACTAATCATAAAGGCTGTATTTTCCTTAACCCCAAGGGGCGGGGATGTATGATCCATAGCTTCTGTCTGGAGAACACAATTGACTATCATGACCTGAAACCCATGGTTAGCTGTCTGTTTCCGGTCACCTTCGGGGAGGGACTTCTATTGCCGGCTACGGAAGTGGATGATAAAACGTTACTGTGCCTGGGCAAGGGATCGAGCCTCTATGCAGGCGCCCGTGGTGAACTTCAATACTATTTTGGGCAGGAACTAATTTCTGAGCTGGATGCTTTAGAAGCATTAAGCCTTGCGGATAGTATTCCCTGAGCCGCTTGGTAATCAAAGAGGGGCTAAGGTTTTTAGCCCCTCTTTGATTTTAGCCAGCTTTTGTTTTACTTCTTCTCCGGTTCTGCCTTGGTTTCAGGCTTGGCTTCCGGTTTTACTTCGGGTTTGCTTTCAGGCGTTTGAGGCTTTGTCTCAGGTTTCTGCTCTTCAGCAGGAGGTGCTTCCTCCTCTTTTGCCGCAGCTTTCAGGAGTTCCTCGTTGATTGTAACCTTGTTTTTGGCTTTAAGAGAGGCAATTAATCCTTCGACCATTTCCTTCTGTTTATCCCTCTTCAACTTGGTTGTGATTCTCACCTTTACGCTGTCAAGCCCCTGCTGTTGAGCCCCCTTCTTCTCATCCACCTTGATGATATGGAAGCCTTCCTGATCCTTGACCAGAGCGCCGACCTCTCCTGCCTTTGTCTCAAAGACCACCTTGTCAAATTCCGCTGACATTCTGCCCTTGGTGATGAACCCCAGATCTCCGCCCTTGGTTTTTGTGCGGGCATCATCAGAATTTTCTTTAGCAAGGGCCTCAAAGTCACCTCCTGCCTTGACCTTTTCGAGCAGTTCTTTTGCCTTTGCCTCCTTCTGGGCTACTTCTTCAGGCGTGGCATTTTTCTCAACCTTGATCAGGATCTGACGGGCCTTGATCTTTTCCGGGATCTTAAATTCGTCCAGGTTGGCATCGTAGTATTTTTTTGCTTCTTCATCGGTGATGACAATTTTCTGGTTTATCTCCCGGTTGATCAGTTCCTGAATCAGGATGTTGCTGGCCAGGTCTTCCACCTTCTGTTCAACCTCGGGTATCTTATCAATCTTTACCCTCTTGGCTTCCTGAGTCAGCAGATATCGGTCGATGATATTTTCCAGAAGTTTCTTTTTGTCCTCACCCTTAAAGGTCATCCGGTACTGGGGAGGGATCTGCTCAAGCTTATCATTGAGCTCTTTCATAGTGATTTGTTTTGTCCCTATGGTTGCTACGACCGCATCTTTGGCTTTCTCACCTTTTCCCTTCTTGGAATTTTCTGCTTTCGCCGGAGCTGAAGCCTTTTCAGCCTCTTTCTTTGCCTCTTCTGCTGTGACTGCAGCGAGGTAGCCAAATGAGAACAGGAAAGCAACAACAATAACCAACAATCTTTTCAACATCTTTTTCTCCTTTCTTTTACTTCCTTGAACTAATTTTGTGCATTATCATTATCCATAAAAGAGATTGCTTCGTCTCCGCCTCGCAATGACAAGAGGGGTTTTGTCATGCCGGGCAAAGCGAGAAATCTCACCATAAACGCTTAGCGAATCAATCCATACTCCCGCATTACTTTCCTGAGCTTCTCAAGGTTTGCCGCACTCATGGGTGAAAGGGGCAGCCTGAGCTCAGGTGAAATCTTCCCCATGAGACCGAGGGCGGTCTTGACCGGTATGGGGTTGGTCTCAAAAAACATGGCGTTGTTCAAGGAGAGGAGCTGGTAGTGCAGCCTCCGGGCTTCAGCATAATCTCCGCGCTCAAAGCTCTTGCAGAGGTTGGCCACATCCCCGGGGACTACATTTGCAGTTACCGAGATCACCCCTTTCCCT
>Ga0315274_10009774_pt1 | contig 13833 bp, 14 predicted proteins | sample YL17G02_20_MG_FD_203700 | JGI IMG/M metagenome (GOLD analysis project Ga0315274, IMG submission 203700) | Sediment microbial communities from Yellowstone Lake, YNP, Wyoming, USA - YL17G02_20 | ecosystem: Environmental > Aquatic > Freshwater > Lake > Sediment | place: USA: Wyoming | collected...
CCCTGAAAGAACATGTCTCGGACGAACTTCAAGCTCAAGTCTTAATCAAACGCTACCATCTCTTTCCAAAGCTGAACTATACCCTATCCCCAGCAATTTGAGAAGTTATTTTTCCGCAAGCCCTTAAGATGATTTCACGGGTCCAGAGTTCAAGAATTCCATCTATGCCGCCGATTTCGGGAATGATAGCATCGTGAATCTTCGTTACCTGACTCTGGATATCCCAGGAGTACTTGATACCTTTTACAAAATCATTTAGGTCTTGCACATCAACATCCTTGCTTCTTAACGAGGCGAAGCCCTTGAGGCTGTCTGTCCCCGCTTGATCATAATGAGACTTGATCACGGAGATCGCCTGCCCCGCAGTTATTCCTACGGCATATTGCTCCACTTTGGTCGTATCCAGCTTAAGCTGGTCGGACAGACTATTGAGGGCGATGATGATATTTTGTAGATCGCTCAAAACTTCATCGAGCTTATTTTTCATTTCATCGAGGCGGGCATCCGTATCGCCCCCTCCTCCAAGGTTGAGAAGGCCCAGGATCCACCCGGCGCCCGCCCCACCGACTTGACTGGCCGCACCTTCAAGAAGAGATTTGAAAAGATCCTGAAACAGAGAAGAGCTTGCGGACTCGGAAGCATAGAAGGAACGAATCCTGCCTTCATCCATTTCATCCAGGAACTGATCGATCAAGGAAGTTATGCCCCCATTGGCTCCAGCTTCTTTCATAAAGAGGTAGTGTGAGAAATGGTAGCTAAACCATTCGCTGCTATAAATGACATCAGAGATATCCACATCATCAGGGATGGACAAAAACTTCTCTATAGCCTCTGTCACTTCACTGTAAGACATTTCCGGATGACGGTCTTGATACCTGCCCATGAGGGTGGTAATCGCATTCACTTTATAATAATCCCATTCGTAAAAATGGGGAACGATACGGACAACCTCATGAGAAAATGATTCGCCTCCAAGGCTTCCGCCTGTAATAACAATTTTGAATGACTCCGGCAAAGGGCAGGTAATCGTAAAAGAACCGTCTTCGGCTGTCGCATTCTGCTCAACATGGAGAAGAGAACCCCATAAGTCATAGATGCTTACGGTTGCGTTGGAAATGTCATTGTCGAGAAATACAACTCCCTTAAGCGTTCGAGGCTGTTTGAAAAGCTCCTTTTTCACGAGATCCGACCAGCCGGCTTCGGCAGAGGGTATCGGAAAAGCAGAGATAAAGAAATACAGCAAAAAGGCCAGATGAATTAAAAGGGGAAAATGCCTTTTTTTCATATACATCATCTCCTTTCTATTATGGTTATGTATGGTGTTGGTTAGAAATAAAAACCCAATCCTAACTTAACTGGAATCGTCCAGGATCTCTCTGCCTTGGAAGGATAGCCTAAAGCCGAGTGAGGCTTTCCAAGGTAACGCGGCAAAACCTCCAGGCCGATGCCCCATCGACCAAAACGATACTCCAGACCTCCCCCGGCTTCAACAAGGAAGACCCACGAAGAATCCCAGTACCTCCCTTTTAGCGACTCATAAGAGATATCCAGGGACGAAAGATGGGCCGCCCCTAAATCCACTTTGAGATAGGGATTCCACCGTGAATCTTTGGGGAGGATATGGGACTTGCCGCCGAGGTAGAGAGGAATCACCTTAAGATCATCAAAGGATATATCCTGGTGTGTTTTGCCATTGTAATTTTCGTAACCGACGCCTCCAAGGAGACTGAAACGATTGCAGAAACGCCAAGAAAATTCTACCCCGCCCCCGATGCCAGTGTCAAAGGCATCCCGGTAATCCGGTGCGCCAGAACCGCTTCCTGCTTCACCCGAGATGAAAGGTGAGATCTGCCCCCGGAGATGAAAAGAAAAATCATCATCCTTTGCAGACCCACTGCTGGGCAATAACATGAAGGCCAAAACAAAGAGACAAAACCCAAGATAGTAGAACGATTTCTTTACCATTTCGCCCCCCTTCTCTTCAAGGTGGTCACTCCACCTCTCTGAAACAATAAAAGATATTTCGGAATCCCGATGAATTCTATCAAAATAGACAAGAATTGCAAACAAATTCATTGCGAAATGAACATCTCTTTTCCCACAACAGAGAGGATCGAATTCATTACCTAGAAAATAACTCTGCTAAATCCCTCCCCACCTCCCTTTACTAAAGGGAGGCGCAACCTCCCCCTTTGAAAAGGGAGACCGAGGGGGATTTTCATCGTTCGAGGATGACGTAGCCGTCATGGAACTTTACCCATAAGATTTCCCTTGAAAAATTGCAGAGAACTGTGGTAGGAGCTTTATGGATTGAAACTGAGGAAGATTATTTCAGGAAATCCTTATCTCCCAACTCATGACTCCGAACTCCAAACTTGATTTAGAGGCTGTTCGCATTCCCATTGAGGATTGGATCGACCTTCATACCTTTTCACCCAGGGAAATCCCTTCTCTTTTGGAAGAGTACCTCTTAGAATGCCAGAAGAAAGGTTTCAAAGAGGTTCGAATAATCCATGGGAAAGGAAAAGGTGTTCAAATGAATATCGTCCACTCCTTCCTCAAAAAAAGTCCTCTCATTGAATCCTTTAAACTGGCTCCACCTGAGGCTGGTTCATGGGGCGCCACCATCGCCTACCTAAAGAAAGAATAATAGAGAGTGGCCTTCTCACAACCGTCCAATCTTGAAGAACACGGGTCGAGCTCCGTCGCTGCAAGGGGTCGCAGAATTCTAAACTATGAGTTAAAAGATAATGGAATGAGAAACTTGGAACGACATGAAGATTGTACTAATACAAACGCATCCAATTCTTTGACACGAGGCCCCCTCACCCTCCCCTCGTGGGAGGGGATTAAGGGGAGGGGGAAAGTGGCTGAAATTATTAATAAAGTTTCTAACATTCTCACCCCCACCCTCACCCTCCCCCATCGAAGGGGGAGGGGAATTTGCTTGGGACCGGAGTTGCTTTGAGTGGTTTATTGAAATGCCTCACCTTTTGAACGTTACCAAGAAATTATATCACTGCAGAGTTACGGGCGGTTTTGAGAAAGGCACGATAATGATTTTCAACCTTCATGATATAACGTTGTGTCTCCTTTGGGAGGGCTTCCGGCCGCTTTTCAAGATTACCCATCCCCCAATTATAGGCAGCAAGCGTTAAGCGAAGATCCCCTTGGTATCGATCCAACAATTGACGTAGATATTGTGTTCCCGCCATGATGTTTTGAGCAGGGTCAAATGGATTGTCCACCCCTAATTCAGATGCTGTTCGAGGCATCAGTTGCATCAGGCCTTGTGCACCAGCAGGTGATACGGCATGAGGGTTTCCGGAACTCTCAGTCTCGATGACGGCTTTGATGAGTACCGGGTCTACATCATACTTACGCGAGGCCTTCCCAACAATATGTTCAAAATCTTGATTCTCCTGTAAATTTTTTGACGCTTCTTCTACAGGTTGACTGTTCGTTGAGAAAGACTGATTGTTCTTTTGCGAAGATGGAACAGAGATGTTCAATGATAACAAGGAAGTAAGAAAATGGGCATCCTCTTCAGACGGGTTTATCGATAGGAATGTTTCTATGGTCCGGCTTAGAAATTCAAGCATCATCCTTTCCAATGGCCTTGAAACTTCAAGCCTTTCTTCCAGGATAGACTGGAAACCAGCACTTTTTGAAGTAAGGGATGATACTGTGGAAGTAGCGGTATTGGAATCAAAAATGGGTTTTGGTTCGATTTTACCTATCATATGCTAATTGAGATAGCAAAATCCGTACCAAATTGTTTATGCGCTCAGGGAATCGATATCGACAAAAAATTGTCGATATTTATTAACGGCCAATTGGTAGCCGCAGGCTTTAGCCTGCGCATGTGGCTCGGGATTAGAACGTACTCCGAAACGCAACCTGAAGGTTGCGGCTACCTGGAAAACAATGGCCCCGAAGGGGCCACCTATTCCGGGCGAAGTCCCGGACGAGGCGTAGATTCTTACATGTTTAAGTCTGAGAATTTATCTCTAACATTTTGCCCCCTCACCCCCTCCCTCTCCCCGTTGGGGAGAGGGGAAGGGTGAGGGGAAATTTCAAATATTTTTGTTTAGAATTTATGGAAGGCGGGGCTCAATTTTCCATGATTTACCGGTCTAATACATCGAAAAGAGTACCCAGGACCTCATCTTCAGCCTTGATTGTTTTGAGATTGGCGGTGTACGCATGTTTGGTAGTGATAAGGTTGACCATCTCTTCATCAATCTCCACATTGGATGCTTCTCGTGTCTTGGTGGTCGCTTCCTCGGAAGGTAAGGGTGCACCCGGTTCATCGATCCGGTTTATAGATACTGTGACACCGGAAGGGGAAGCTTCTTGAAGAACAGCGCGACTCTTTTTGAACCCGTCGGTGTCTATATTGGCAACATTATTGGCAGTGACCTCCAACTTCTTTCCCAATGCCCTGAGGGCTGATAGAGCTGGGCATATAGCATCGATCATCTGACTCAACCTCCAAGAGAATTTACACCTATGAGTTATTATCGGCGATATTTATGAATAACTTGAACAATTTAATATTAGGGATCATATTCCTTAGCGGAAACCCATCACTTCAACCAGTTCAGTTTTGAAGAGCCAGACATATCATCCTTTAATCTATTAGTATTAGTACAGAAAGGATATCTGTTGACAAGGAGTAAGAGACTTTGATAAATTGTGAAGAGGAAAAACGGAAATAAAATAAGAAAGGAGGGATTTCTATGAGACAATGGTTAAGCTATATTTTTATGATTCTCATCACACTTCTTCTCATCATTCCAACTCAAAGTGTGGCTCAGGTCTCTGGAGGGACAGTCATCTATGCTGCCGGTGCGGATCCGGACAACTTGGATCCTGCCAATGCAGAAAGTAACCCTTCTGAGGCTGTGAACCGGATGATGTATGAGAATATCGCTCGATTCGATGAGAAATTGAAAATCGTTCCAGGATTGGCAACCAAATGGGAACAGTCAAAGGACGGATTGACCTGGACTTTCTTTCTCAGGAAAGGGGTCAAATTCCATGATGGCACTCCATTCAATGGAGAGGCAGTCAAAATTTTTATTGAGAGGATGATCGGACCGGAAAAACCTTCTCGGTCGGGACTCTATACCCCTTTCGTCAATTCGGTGGAGGTAGTAGATGATTACACAGTAAAGATTATCTTAAAAGCACCTTTTGCCTTCTTCCTGAATAATCTTGCCCACAGCGCATCAGGGATTATCAGTCCAACTGCGCTGAAGACTTACGGAAAGGATATTTCCCGCCGGGCAGTCGGGACCGGTCCTTTTAAATTTGTAGAATGGATCCATGGTGACCACCTGACCATGGTCAGAAATGATGAGTATTGGGGAGGGAAACCTAAACTTGACAAGATTATTGTTAAGACGGTTAAAGAGGACAGTGCCAGGGTGATGATGCTCCAATCGGGTGATGCTCAACTGATCGTCCGGATCCCTTCAGAGGACATCCCGAGGCTCGAGAAAGACCCAAACATTAAACTCGACTCCACAGAAACCTTACGTGTTTTATTCATTGGAATTAACGTCACCAAAAAGCCCTTAAATGATGTCCGGGTGAGACAGGCGTTAAATTACGCCGTCGATAAGGAAGCCATTGTCAAAAACCTTTACCAAGGAAGGGCCCTGGTCAGTGCTGGAATGGTGGGTCCTTTAACCACCGGATATGTTCGCATCGAGGGTTATTCCTATAATCCAGAAAAGGCAAAACAACTGCTTACTGAGGCAGGTTATCCAAATGGATTCAAGGTGAAACTTTGGAGCCCCCAGGGCCGCTATCCAAAGGATTTTGAGATGGCCCAGGCAATCCAGCAGCAATTAAAAAAGGTCAATATCGACTGCACCCTCGATACAATGGAGTGGGCTGCTTATTTAGCTGCCACTCGGAAACCGCCTGAACAAAATGAATCAGAACTCTTCCTGATTGGATGGGCGCCTTCCACAGCAGAGGCCCGCTGGATCCTTGCCCCTCTCTTTACAACAGAACAGTGGGTTCCAAGTGGAAACAATCGAACCTTCTTCTCCAATAAAGAGTTCGATGAGATGGTGACCAAATTTACTGGAGCTACCACCAAAACAGAAATGGACAAATACCTAAAGGCCGCTCAGGACTTGCTTTCCAAGGAGGCACCTTCTATTCCCATCCTGGTGACCAAAGAGACGATTGGCTACAGCAAAAAGCTCAAAGGGGTGATCAATTCGCCACTGGAACTCACCTATTTCGATAACAAGACCTATCTGGAGAAATAATGGAGGTCTAATCCCCTTCTGTCCCCCTTTAGAAAAGGGAAGGTGTGAAAAAATCGGGCACATGGTTGAAACGGAAAGGACGGGTGGATTGGAGAAGCTTTAGACCTGCCTGCGCGTAGCCTGCTTGCGCTAAAGCTTCAGCGTAGGCAAGCCGCTTCGGCGAAGGCAGGGCGCAACCTTTGGAAATTGAACCACTGTGCCGTAAGCTCGCTTAACGAAATATCCTTATTCCTGTGGCGGGTGACCCTTAACCTCAAAGAGCGCATTCTAAAGCTTTGGAAATCCACTCGTCCTTTCGGGACAAAGGTTGACGAAAGCAATTTTTTCACGGCTTCAGGGGGATGAAGGGAGATTTGCCTCATCTGAAGGGCGACTGGATCTTAAGTCGCCCTTTCAGTTATTGCTCTCACCCCTTCCCTCTCCCCTGGGAGATTGTGTTGTAATCATGATGGAGGGTGGATTCCAGCGGAACAGGCAGTCAGGCTTCTCAGCTTTAGAATGCGGTCGTTTAAAGTCATGGGTCATCGGCCTTCTTAGAAATGGGTTTCTTTTCATGGGCTTGGAGCCCCGAAGCTGAGCAATGAGAGGTTTCCGCTCTAAAACTTCGTCACCCGACCGCCTGTTCCCTGTTTCAACGGAAGTAGTTTCTGGCGGATTGCGACACAGTCTCTGGGGGGAGAGGGGAAAGGTGAGGGGGAGATAAAAGATGTCGCGTTACATTTTAAAAAGAATCTTCATGCTCATCCCAGTCCTCATTGGAGTTTCACTGGTCTCCTTTTCTTTGCTCCACATGGTTCCCGGGGACCCTGCTGTACTTCTGGCTGGTGAGGATGCCAATCCAGATTTCATCAAGGCCCTACGAAAAGAATACGGCCTGGATAAACCTCTTTATATGCAGTACTTTCAGTTTATTTCCCACGTAGTCCAGGTGGATTTTGGAATATCAATCAGAAATCGTGAACCCGTCATCAAACTTCTCAAAGAACGCTTCCTCTTCACAGTCCAGCTCTCTTTCCTCTCTATTTTGATTGCTGCTTTTATTGGTTTGATTGCAGGGGTCATCTCTTCTACCAGGCAATATTCAATTTTTGATAACCTGAGCATGGTGGGCGCCCTCTTCGGGATCTCCATGCCCATCTTCTGGTTCGGCTTGCTGCTCATGCTCGTCTTCTCCGTCCACCTGAGATGGTTCCCAGCCGGAGGGAAGGGAACGATCGTCCATCTCATCCTCCCAGCCATTGCTCTGGGAGCTGCCTCATCTGCGGTCATCGCCAGAATGACCCGAGCATCTATGCTCGAGGTCATCCGGCAAGATTATATCCGAACTGCCCGGGCCAATGGTCTTCGTGAATTCATCGTTATTTATAAACATGCCTTGAAAAATGCCATGATCCCGGTGATCACGGTCTTCGGTCTCGAATTTGGATATATGCTTGGCGGTGCGGTATTGACTGAAACCGTCTTTTCCCTTCCCGGTGTAGGGAGGTTGATGGTGGAGGGCATCTTCCAGAGAGATTACCCTGTGGTTCAGGGTTCGATGCTACTCGTCGCGACAACTTTTGTAGTGGTAAACCTCTTAACCGATATCGCTTATGCCTTCTTTGATCCAAAAATACGATATGAATGAATCAAAAGAATTTAAAACGAGCCAGACCGCAGACGTCTGGCGAAGACTCAAACGAAACCGAGCGGCCATCGTAGGTGGAATAATCGTTCTCCTCTTTGTCTTCATCGCCATCCTGGCCCCTTTGATCTCACCCTACCCCCCTAATGAGGGGGATCTTGCAAAGCGGTTGAAACCTCCCAGCCGAGAACATCTTCTGGGAACCGATCCTCTCGGAAGAGATCTCTTAAGCCGGGTGATCTATGGGGCTCGTATATCTCTTCAGATCCAGGTGATCGCGGTGATGATTGCACTGGTGATTGGAACGCTCCTCGGAATGGTCGGCGGTTACTACGGAGGGAAATTGGATCACCTCATCATGAGGCTCATGGATATCCTCCTGGCCTTTCCGGGGATCTTTCTCGCGATTTCCATCATTGCCGTGCTGGGCCCAGGGCTTACGAATTTGATGTTGGCCGCTGGGATCTACTCGATTCCTCAATTCGCAAGAATTGTCCGGGGATCTGTGCTCTCTTTAAAAGAGAAGGAGTTCATTGAAGCTGCCCGTGCGGTTGGGGAAAACGATTTCAATATCCTCTTCCGCTATCTGTTGCCGAACTCCATCGCACCCATCATTATCCAGACCACCCTCCGAATGGCAACTGTTCTTCTCACCGCCTCCGGTTTGAGTTTTCTTGGGCTGGGAGTTCAGCCCCCGACCGCCGAGTGGGGTGCTATGCTCTCCACTGCAAGAGCCTACCTGATCACCGCTCCCCATGTGGCTACTGTTCCGGGCTTGGCGATCATGCTGGTGGTGATGGGTTTTAATCTCTTTGGCGACGGCCTGAGAGATTCACTCGATCCAAGGCTGAGAGATTAATACACCCCCTCCCCAACCCTCCCCCCTCGAGGGGGAGGGTGAGGGTGGGGGGGCGCTATGCGCATTGTTATGAAGATGGGTACACTCTTAAGTGTTAAGAATTTAAAGACCCAATTTTATTCCTCTGGTCGAACGATCCGGGCCCTTGATGGAGTGAGCTTCGATATCGAGGAAGGAGGGGCCTTTGGTCTGGTAGGAGAGACCGGCTGCGGAAAATCGGTCACTGCCCTCTCGATTCTGAGACTGATTCCATATCCGCCTGGCAAGATCGTGGAAGGTGAAATCCTCTTTAGGGGAAGAAATCTTCTTGCCCTTACGGAGGACGAGATGCGATCCATCCGAGGGAAGGAAATCTCCATGATCTTCCAAGAACCGATGACCTCCTTAAATCCTGTGTTTCGTATCGGCGATCAGATGATGGAAGTGATCATGTTCCACCAGGGTCTGATGAGAACTCAGGCTTTTGAAAAGGCCGCCGAGATGCTTGACCGGGTCAATATTCCCGATGCCAAAAGGGTGATGATGCAATTTCCGCATCAATTGAGCGGCGGGATGAGGCAAAGGGTGATGATCGCCATGGAACTCTCCTGTCATCCCTTTCTCCTCATCGCAGATGAACCCACTACGGCATTGGATGTCACCATTCAGGCCCAGATTCTCAGGCTCATCAAAGAGATAAAGAAAGAGCTTCATACCTCGATCCTCTTAATCACCCATGACCTGGGAGTCATTGCCGAGATGTGCGACCGGGTGGCCGTGATGTACGCAGGCTCTATTGTCGAACAAGCGAGCGTAGAAGAAATCTTTGAAGATCCAAAACATCCTTATACACAAGGACTCTGGGGGGCCATTCCCCGAATTGATCAAGAAAAGGAGGCTCTGGCCGTCATCTCTGGCACCGTTCCGGACCTGAGTCAACCTCCGCCGGGCTGTAAATTCCATCCCCGATGTTCCTATCGATTCGATCCTTGCGACCGAATGATCCCTCCTCTCTCTCAAACCTCACATGGGCATCTCGTTTCCTGCTATCTCTATGAGGGAGGGAAGAACCTTGAATGAACCTTTGCTCCAAGTGAAGAGACTTAAAAAATATTTTCCCGTCACCAAAGGATGGCGGCAGGAGAAAACCTTCGTTCGTGCCGTGGATGGGATCGATCTTTCGATCGACCGCGGGGAAACCTTGGGCCTGGTTGGAGAATCGGGCTGTGGGAAGACGACGGTTGGAAGGCTCATCCTCAAACTGATCGAACCAACCGAGGGGTCAATCCTCTTTGAAGGTAAAGACCTTGCCCGTCTGGATAAGAAGGAAATTCACCCGATGAGGCGAGATTTTCAGATCATCTTTCAGGATCCCTTTGCCTCTCTAAATCCCCGTATGACCGTCAGCGAGATTGTGGGACGACCAATGGAAATCCATGGATTGGTGGAACGATCCCAAAAGGATGAAAAGGTCTTTCGACTGCTCGAATCAGTGGGGCTCATGAAGGAACATCTCAGCCGATATCCTCATGAATTTTCTGGTGGGCAGCGTCAGCGAATCGGGATCGCCAGGGCACTAGCCACTCAGCCCAAGTTGATCGTTGCGGATGAACCCACCTCCGCCCTCGATGTATCGGTTCAGGCCCAGATCCTTAATCTGATGAAACAGCTCCAGAAGGAGTTCGGATTGACCTATCTTTTCATTTCGCATAACATTGGAGTCATTCGTCATATCAGTGACCGGGTAGCGGTCATGTATCTCGGAAAGGTAGTGGAGATGGCAGGAAAAAGGGTCCTTTTCCAATCACCAGCCCATCCTTACACAAAGGCACTTTTATCTGCGGTCCCCTCTCTAAATCCAAGAAAAAAGAGAGCGGAAGTAATCCTGGAAGGGGATGTCCCCAGTCCGATCAACCCTCCCTCAGGATGCCGGTTTCATACGAGATGTCAATATGCCCTTCCAAAATGTCTCGAAGAAGAACCTTTCTTCCATCAGGTAGAGGATGGCCGATGGGTGGCCTGCCACCTCCGTTCGTGATAGAACGATTATCGATTTCGGAGTGCGGATTGCGGAATGCGGATTGGGGTTGGGCTGACGAAGGTCAGTCTTGATTCAGGATCTGGTTTATTAGCTGCTGAAATAAATTCAGCATGACATATAGCAGGTCACAAGGAGGAAATGATGTTCACCTTAATTAAAGGAGCATCCCTTTATGGTCCTGAAAAAATGGGGACAAGAGATATCCTGATCGTCGGAAAAATAATCGCAAAGATTTCGGATCAGATTGATCTGCCAGATCATTTTAACACCCGGGTGATTTCAGCTTCCGGGAAAATGGTGACACCGGGTTTGATCGATCTCCACGTCCACCTCCTGGGTGGAGGAGGGGAAGGTGGACCTCGGACAAGGACTCCAGAAATAACCTTATCAAAAATCTCCCGTGCAGGCGTGACGACGGTGGTGGGATGCCTCGGCACGGATGATGTGTCCCGCAGACCTGAAACCCTTCTTGCTAAGGCAATGCAACTGGAAGAGGAAGGAATCTCTACATACATTTACTGTGGCTCCTACCAGTTCCCTCCTCCGACCATCACGGGAAGCGTCAGGAAGGATATCGCTCTTATCCCCAAGGTGATCGGAGTGGGAGAGATTGCTCTCTCAGATCATCGATCCTCCCAACCCAACTTCGATGAACTCTGTCGGGTAGCCGCAGAGGCACGGGTTGGAGGAATGATCGGAGGAAAAGTGGGATTGGTGCATCTTCATATGGGAAGTGGCAAGCGAATGCTCGACCCTATTCTCCGGATCGTCAAAGAGACTGAGATCCCCATAGGTCAGTTCCTCCCAACTCATCTGACCCGGGCACAATCGCTCCTGGAACAGTCGATCCAGTTTGCCAAGATGGGAGGAAACATCGATTTCACCGTGAGAGGACAGGAACTTCACTTTCCCCTGACAACGGGAAAGGCCCTGAAAATGGCTCTCGATGGAGGAGTCACAATAGACCAGATTACCTTGAGCTCAGATTCCAATGGCTCGATGCCAATATTTGATGAAAAAGGGAAAATGATAAAACTGGGTGTTGGAGATATTCAAAACCTCCATTTGGAATGGAGAGAACTGGTAAAGGAAGGTTTTTCACTCGAGGACGTCCTAAAAATGGTGACATCAAATCCCGCAAAAAGAACCGGTCTCTTTCAAAGTAAAGGGAGTATCGAAGAGGGAAAAGACGCCGACCTGTTGATTTTAAGTAACGACTTAAAAATCGAATCGGTCATGGCAAAAGGCCAGATGATGATTCATCAGGGTGAGGTTCTGATAAAGGGAACTTTTGAAGAATGAGGGAGAAAAAAATGAGGCCACTGATCGGAATTACCTGTTCAAGGGTGATTGGAGGGGCCTGGGGGCTCTATTCTCTAGGTCATTTTATGGACTATACTTTCGATGAGTATAGTCGGGCCATTCAATATGGTGGAGGTGCTCCATTACTCATCCCGGTTGCTCAAAACCGTGATACCCTCCGAACAATCCTCGACCGGCTGGATGGCCTCCTTCTGAGTGGCGGTCCGGATATCAATCCGAGGTTTTATGGTGAACAACCCTTAGCAGATTTGGGAGAGATAGATGAAGATCTCGATCGGATGGAATTGGAAACAGCCGGAATGGCTCTTCAAAAGGACCTCCCGATTCTCGCCATCTGCCGTGGGATCCAGGCCTTGAATGTCTCACTGGGAGGAACGCTTTATCAGGATATCCCCGCCCAGGTTCAGGAAAGTATCAATCATACCCAAAAAGCTGACAAAGGAATTAATACACATTCGATAAGCATTGAGGCAAGAACCTCTCTCTATCGCATTTTTAGAAGAAAAGAAATCTGGGTCAACGGTAAACATCACCAGGCGATCAAGGACCTGGCCCCGGGTTTGATCGTCAGTGCGAAGGCGAGTGACGGCCTCATTGAGGCGGTGGAACATCATAAAAAGAAGTTTGTCATGGGAGTGCAGTGGCACCCAGAAGGAACCTGGAGGGATGACCCCTATTCACAAAAACTCTTCCGGGCTTTTGTTCAGGCATCCCTCCATTACCTGAAGAAACAGTGAAATAACCTTAACGTTTTAATGGGTGCCTTTTAATGGGTGCATAAACTTTTGACGATACGAACATGGGCAAGCCGTTCGGAAAGGCTTCGAGGCGAACCTTTGGCCGAATCGGCACTCTCGTCCCCTCCCCTTGCTGGAATTCACTTGGAGTGATATCCTTCGATACCCTTAAATTCTCAAAACAACCGCCTTCCGAAGCCTTAAAGGGCGGTTTGCCCATGTCCGTTTTCAACTGTCGGGATAATTTATCTTTTTCCCCAAATCCTATCACAACCGTTCAATCTTAAAGAACACGGGCCGCGCCCCATCGCTGCAACAAGAGTAGATGATGCCCTCTTTCTTCATCCAGGGATAGTTTCCTCCAAAACGCAGCCCGGTCACGGCCGGATAGATGTCATGCCAGGCCCACGTGCAAAACCCGGATGGCATCGCTCCGGGCTCTTCTACAATAAATTCTTGCCCCACTTCCAACCGATCACAATAAGGTGTCATATCCTCTGACACCTCGGGAAGGGGCTGACCGTAAACCTCCTTCGAACTCAACTTCTTTATTACCGTGATCTTTAGCGGGTGCCTTTTTGCCATTTTTTCCTCCTTTCACCAAGGTTTAACAGAAAGCAAATGCGTCTGATAACCAATAAAGAATGAGAACTTTAAATCTCAATGAAAATTGATATGTAATGTCCACTGTTTCATTTATTGTATTATCATTTTTTTGCGATGTAAAGTATTCTTTCCCATCCCCACTCCCTTCCTTCCTTCCGGCTTCCTGGCAGGCATTCTTTTTCCCACTGGCCCAGTACATCGCTGGTAGAGAGGGGAGAAGAAGCTAAGCTTGATTTAACCCCTCCATTTCTTTTAAGATGAAAGTAATGAAAGGTTTTTTTAATCGACTTCTAAGGGTTGATCTCTCGAAGCAGAAGTCAGCCATCGAACCCATTCCTGAATCGACTCTTCGATCCTACTGGGGAGGGAAGGGT
>Ga0315274_10009778_pt1 | contig 13830 bp, 7 predicted proteins | sample YL17G02_20_MG_FD_203700 | JGI IMG/M metagenome (GOLD analysis project Ga0315274, IMG submission 203700) | Sediment microbial communities from Yellowstone Lake, YNP, Wyoming, USA - YL17G02_20 | ecosystem: Environmental > Aquatic > Freshwater > Lake > Sediment | place: USA: Wyoming | collected...
CAATAACCTTCAATCCTTACGCTTTAACCCTGTTAGATATAATTAAATTGTATCATTTTCAGATATAAAACATAACACATCAACTTTCGTATAGCAATATCTAACATGGTTAATCTTCCCGAGTCGGATCTTCCCCAAGAATCGGGAGCGATTTGCTTCGACGAAAATACCACAGAGACACAGAGAAATAAATCCTGTTAATCCTGTCAGAAAAGACGAAGGGTCGATTCGACAAGATGTTGCCAAAAATTGCAGGGCTAAAGACGGTTCACCCTGTTAGAAATTACGGGACTCTCTAAATTTCCGCTAAACATTTGTTTTTCTCGGTCTACTATATTATTTCTAACAGGGTTAATGTCTTTAATTAAGTATTGTTAAGATTTGAGGGGTCGCACCCCTAAGATTCCAAGAGATTACACCGATTAAAGAGCGCGAGTTTTTCAGAGTTCTCTTTAATTTTATATTGACATCGCAATTTTTACCGATTACCATTTTATTATGACTCGATTTCATAGTTTACTGCTTGGTCTGGTAATTTTTTATAGTTCAACATTAGGTTGGATTGTTGTGACTAAAACCGCGACTGACGAACGGCAATCAGCGGTTGTCTATTTTAATAATCAATTTCTGGTCTGTTGGTCAGACGGTCGCGATTGGGCGACTGATTCTGCCGCAACGATTCGCGGTTGTCGAATATCGGCTAATGGGACCGTGCTTGACTCAAATAGTTTTCTTGTTGAAGCTGGTTATCCCGACCGTTTATTGCCTTCGGTTTGTGCCGGCAATTCGGATTGGATGGTTGCATTCCAGAAAGGGTGCTGAGCCGCAGGAGATGTGAATGGTGCCCGTGTGGCATCAAGCGGAAGTGTCATAAATCATTTCGAAATCAGCAACTATCCTAATCAGCAACTTCTGCCGGATTTAGCATTTAACGGACAGAATTATCTTGCGGTCTGGACCGACCGACGCAGCGAAGTCGGTCATATTTACTACACAAGAATTGCCCCGAGCGGGACGGTTCTTAATGCCGCCGGGATAAAACTGAGCGGTCGAGATTCATCAGATTTTTACTCAAACGCCACCGTAGCGTCAAACCACAATAATTATCTCGTTTCCTGGCTGGGCGCAAGATACTGGGGAAACATCTTGCTCTTTTCACTTATAAGTAATACTGGAATTATCTCAGATACAATACCTAAACAACTATCAAGCGATAGTTTGCTATTAACGGCGGATGTCTCGGTTTCGGATGGAAATAATTATATTGTCGTTTGGACGAGCGAAGCACCGGAAACAATCGGAATGGATTTATATTTCCGAAGAGTTAGTGCCAACGGAATAATTTTAGACAGTCTACCAATACTGATTGCCCGCAGCAGTTCGGGTATCTTTGAACCAGAAATTGCATTTGGCGGCGGATATTATTTTGTTGTTTGGAATAGTCTGGATGAAGTCTGGGGTTGTCGGATTCGTCCGGATGGAACCGTGCTTGATTTAAATGGTTTTCGAATTTGTGCTGATGATGGACAGCAGATTGACCCGGCGGTAGCGAGTGATGGACATCGGTTTTTAGTTACCTGGACTGATGGTCGGTCAGAAAATTATGATATTTATGCAGCATTTGTTGATAGTGCCGGCAATGTCGGTTTAGAAGAAAACCTGACAATGCCAGCACAAAATTCATTATTACTCGACATCTCACCGATTCCTTTTAATAATAAAATAAGAATTAAATGTAACTATCCTTCACAAAATAATTTTTCACTTAGTATTTACGATGTGAGGGGTAAATTGGTTAAATCTTTTATCAACCCGTACCGTAATGATATTATCTGGGATGGCAAAGACAATCAAGGTTATGCTTTACCAAATGGCACTTATTTTTGCCGGCTCGGTTCTGGTTCTAATGCGATAACAAAAAGAATTGTTAAATTAAAGTAAGATAGAAAACATTGGTAAAGAATTGTAAGTTTAAAATTAATATCAAAGGAACCGAGCTATTAATAAAAAGGAGCAGCAATGGCTTATCGGTATGATACATATTGCGGTTTATACTGTGGCGCTTGTGAAGTATTACAAGCAAACAAAACAGGCAAATTGAACACAACCGCAAAAAGGTGGAAAATGAATCCTGCGGACATTACGTGTCACGGCTGTAAAAGTAATGTACTCTCGATTTATTGTAAAGATTGTGATATAAAAAATTGCGCTGAGAAAATGAAGATTAAGCTTTGTTTTGAATGCGTAAAATTTCCTTGTAAAAGAATAATTGCTTTTAATAATGATAAGCACCCTCATCATTCAATTGTTCTTAAGAACCTGAACACAATTAAAGAAAAAGGCAAGAAATCTTGGCTTCGAATGCAGGACCGACGCTGGCGATGTAAGAAATGCGGAACAAGATTTACCTGGTATACTAAGAAATGTACTAAATGCGGTTCACTGGTTTATAGTTGTATATTAGAAGAAAAAGAACTGCAACATGCATAATGCGCAAATGCATTCTTGCCGGTTAGGCATTTTTTTACATCATATATAAATAAAATATGAAAAGATTGCTACTTGTACTAATCAGTTTTAGTTTAGCAATTGCGATACCACCTAAACCGGGCAGTTCTTTTAAAAACCCAATTTTTCCACCGGGTATCGAAGAAGCTGGACCGGACAAATTATCAAACCGCGAGAATTTAGAAACCGTGACGATATTGATGCAATTTCCCGATAACCGAGCCGATACTTTAAGGCGTTCACCGGCACGATTTGATTCGATGCTTTATTCAACCGGTATTTATACTAATCAGCCATTCCGTCAAGGTAGTCTGAATGATTTTTATTTAGAAAATTCGTATGGAAATTACCATGTGCTGGGTGCGATTGGCGGTAACCGATGGTTTATGTCTACTCACAATTACTCGCAGTATTATGACGGAAACTATATGTTGACTACCGGCAGTCAATTAGCACAGCAGAATGTCGGTCAAGTTGACCAATATGTTAACTTCCATGATTTTGATTTGAATAACGATGGTCATATCGATGCGATGTTTATGGTTCATGCCGGCGCCGATGGTGCGGATAACGGTAATGTTAATTGTTGTTGGTCGCATGCGATTTCGAGTTTTAACTACACAACTAATGACGGTGTCGTAATTGATGGTGTTACGAACGTGCCCGAGTTTGCGATGGTAACGCCGGCGTATGAGACGACGATGTGCTGTATTGCGGTGATGTGTCACGAACTCGGTCATCTGGTTGGTCTGCCCGATTTGTATGATGGCACTCGTAATAGTTGGGGTGTTGGTTATTGGGGACTCATGGGTTATGGAGCTTGGGGCGCGGGCGGTAATACACCTTGGAGTCCATCGCATATGGAAGCGTGGAGTAAAGTGAAAGCTGGATTTGTTACACCGGTTGTAATAACCAGTGATACGCATAATCTCAAGATACTCGATATCGAAACCCATCCGGTTGCCTACAAAGTATGGCGTAATGGTTTAAATCGCGATACTTGTTTTTATTTGGAGAATCGAGCGCAAAAAGGTTTTGATACACCTTTACCGGGTGCTGGTCTCGCGATTTGGCATATCGACCCAAGAATGTCCGGCTGGCATAATGTAGTTGACCTGGAAGAAGACAGCACTTTTCATCTTGACCACGGCAACGGCATTCGTCCCAATCCGCACTATTATCATCAGGAACTTGGCGATACGAGTGATGTCTTGCCGGGTATCTGGAACCGAACCGTATTTGATAATTATTCGATACCGAATAGCAAAGATAATCGCGGCAATCCAACTAATGTCGGCGTGCGGAATATTCGACAAATCGCTGATACTATCATCTGCGATATAACATTCTCTCCGCAAGCAATCGAAGAAATCGCATCGCAACCAGTCGCAAATAATCAGCTATTGGTCAAACCAAATCCGTTTTCAAGATTTATCAAGATTTACCCCGCCCCTGTGCACAGGAGCGGGGTTCAAATGACAAATAACAATAAACCATCCGTGTTAAATATTTATTCGGTTGATGGTGAGCTTGTTTATAACACAAAAATATCGGATGGTTTTACCTGGTTTGGGACAGATAATAATGGTAAAGAATTGCCAACTGGGGTCTATATTGTGAGAGTCAAAAAAGGCGATTTAGTTGTAGGTCAAAAAATAGTTATTCAGCGGTAATATAACCATAGATGAGATGTAGGGCAAGGCTTCAGCCTTGCAAACCTAAAGGTTTGCCCTACAATGAAACCACAAGGGCAATGAATTTCCATCGAATTTCTACGAATATCCAAGGAATTTCTGTGATTATCGGGGTTTACCCCGTTAGAAAATTAATTCTTACGAAATACTATAACCAATCAAAACACAACACTGTTTCGTTATATTATTTCTAACGGGGTGAGAGGAACGCGACCGGTAATATCATCTCATCCATTGAGACACCACCGTGCTGGTAGGAATATTTATAGGTCTGTTCGTATTCTTTAGGTTTGGTCGGATAGATAAAATAATAATCCGATTTAGCAATTGCAAACCGGGTTCCTAAATGTTCAACCGGCAACATATAATCAGCGGGCTGGTCTAAAAGGATTGCGGTTTTTTCATCAATCTTTAAGGCACCGCCATATTTATACCGTAAATTAGCGGAAATTTCCTTACCACCATAAACTAAAGTCGGTCGATTGACCTTAATAAAACCGTGGTCGGATGTTATGATAATATGAACATCTTTATTCTTTAATGCCTTAAGCAATGTAAATACGGTTGAGTTTAGAAACCAGAGCCGGGTTAATCCGATAAGACTCTGTTCATTGGTTACGATTTCATCAAGTAACCTTTGTGATTTTATCGAATGGATTAGAAGGTCTAAAAAATTCAGAATTACCGCGGCAAATTTAACATTAGCATTTACGATTGTTTTCATCGCGGATTCGATGTCTTCATTACGGCTGGTCTTCAAATATAAAATCTTTTCGCGGAATTGATGACGCGCTAAATTTTCGATTAAAAGCTCTTCTTCGTGACGGTTCTGGCCGGTTTCTTCAAACACCCAGTATCGCCGGTTTTTCTCAAAAATCTCCAAAGGCAGCATGCCGGCAAAAAGAGCATTACGGGCATAAGGGGTCGCGGTAGGAAGAATTGAATAATAATATTGGGTTTCGATATCATAAAACTCTTTCAGAATCGGCAATAAACTCAGCCATTGCTGTAAACCCATCGAATCGAAAAGAAATAAGAAGACCGGTTTTTTACCGAGTTTGGGTAAGATGAAAGATTCAAAGAATCGATTAGACATTACCGGACCCGAGCCTTGTTTTAACCATTTGGGATAATAGGTTTCAATATACTGGACAAACTCTTTATCGCTTTCCCGTTTTTCGTCATAGAAGCTTTCTTTTAAAACCTCGTCACCAAACCGCTCTAAGGTGCTTTGCCAGTTAAGTATTGAGACATAATGGTCAATCCAATCCTGCCAATTTTGAACCGACTGACGCTTTATTCCAATTGATGAGAATTCGCGATGAATCCGGTCCGCAATCAATTCTTTCTTTTCGATTAAACGTTTTAACACGGCTAAAATTTGTACCGGGGTAAAGGGCTTGATAATAAAATCATCGACCAGCTGACCAAATGCTTTATTCATCAACTGTTCTTCAGAAACTTTGGTTACCATGGCAACTAAAATATTTGGGTCATAATCTTTAAGCGTCTGGAGCACGGCTAAACCATCCATCCCGACCATCATTTCGTCTAACAAAACCAAATCAAAACTCTTGGTACGGGCTAACTCGAGTCCATCCGGTCCGTTAGTGGCGGTTTCTACCTCATAACCTTTCTCTTTCAAAAAATAGACATAAGGTTTTAATAAATCGACTTCGTCATCAATCCATAATATCTTCATCATAAAATTAAATATTAAATATTAAAAACCAAAAACACAAATGAAAAACGAAAAGATACTTCATCGCTTGTATGGTTTTTACGTTTTTAATATGTGTTTTTAATTTTTGGTTTTTCATTTTTAATTTTTATGTGAGTGGCAACAATATTGCAAATACTGTCTTCCCCGGTTGCGATTCTTTCAAGAGTAACTTGCCATTATGATATTCTTCAATAATCCGTTTGGCTAAGGTCAAGCCGACGCCCCAGCCACACTTTTTGCTCGAGACGCCGGTTTTAAAGATTTCTTTTGTCTGTTTGGAATTAACTCCTTCGCCCGAATCGATAATATCAATTTCTAAATACCGATTATCTGGCGTTTCGCTCGTCATGACTTCAATCTTGCCGGTATTGAGTCCAATCGCATCAACGCTATTTTTTAAGAGGTTTTCTAATGTCCAGGAGAACAGGACGTCATCAACTTTTGCGGTTGGATTAAATTCAAGATTAGAAGAGAATTCAATATTCTTAGATGCACGCCGACGGACAAATTCAATGGTTTGTTCAATAATCTCTTTGGTCGAATGCGGTTTTAATTCGGGCGGTAATCCGATACGACTGAACCGCTCTAATATTTCTTTCATCCGCGACAAATCTTTTTCCATTTCCGCTAACTGCTCCCTGCTCCCGGCTCCCTGCTCTCTATTTTTTAATGTTTCCATCCAGCCGGCAAAAGACGACATCGGCGTTGCCAGCTGATGCGCGGTTTCTTTGGCTAAAGTGGTCCAGATTTGCTCGCGTTCCCGTTTATGATAAATCACGATTGCCCAGATACCCAAGAGAATAAATATTACTAAGAATCCGAGCTGGTAAAACGGATAAGTTCTGAGCGCTTTTGCCGACGATGACATACCATAGTGAATTTGGTTTAATATCCTCGTTGTATCGTTAGTAGTAATTGTGACTGGAATCGGTGCGTGCTCGCCATCTAATTTTCGCATTATGATTTTTAATTGTTCGGGATTGGGATTTTCTTCGCCAAGATTTTTAAAGGCGACCGGTTCGCCGAGCGCATTGGTAATGATCACCGGGAAATCAATCTTTTGAATCACCTCTTCAAAAATAATATCAAGTTCGGCGGATGTTTCCGTAGATGGTTCGGTTGCGCGGCGCATATACTGCGCATAGATACGGGTGCGGACTTCGGTCTCTTTTTCTAATTGTTTGACTAGATTACGGGTATAAAAAACCCATAACCCGGCTAAGATAATTAAACCGACGATAAAATAATATTGTAAAAACCGATAACCAATCTTTATTTTGGTCATTTATTTTCATATGATAACTTGTATTATAATTCAAGTCAATGATAAATTTTGAAAGTTATCTTGAGGGGTGCGACCCCTCAAGGGGTCGCACCCATAAGACATAATTTTTCACTAATGCTGGGCGATATTTTCCCGAGACATTAAAAACCTTATTCTATCATAGTCTTTTCGTAAAAACGTCAGAAAAAATACCGATAATTTCTCTTGACAGTAATTGTATTTTCTGTAACATTTATCAAGGCAAAAAATAAGTATTAGTTAAAAACGAGCATGGTGTTCAGAATAAAAATAAGCAGTAAAAAAATCATATCAGGAGGTATTATGTACCATAATAATATTATAAAAAAAGTAACACTAATACTCACCATATTAGTAGCAACAACCTTCGGTCAACTGTTGTTTCAAGAAAACTTCAGTTATACCGCCAATGACCCTTTAACCAATAATGGCTGGACCGCGCATAGCGGTGCGGGCACTAATCCAATTCGAGTTTATACATCAGGTTTAACCTATGCCGGTTATGCTGGTTCGGGAATTGGTCTTGCCGCAAAAGTTGATACGGCCGGTGAAGATGTTAACAAGACTTTCACACAACAAACCTCGGGCACGGTTTATACCGCATTTATGATGAATATTCAAAAAGCGACTACCACCGGTGATTATTTCTTCCATTTGTCAACATCGCCATTAAATACCTACGACTTTATTAGCCGACTCCACATAAAACGTGATGCATCAAACAACGTCGCAATGGGATTGGGTAAACGGCAATCAGACACAACCTTCACCACCTTTTCTGGCGTACTTAATACAACTTATTTAATCGTATTAAAATATGAGATTATTGCTGGTGATAGTAATGACCGGCTTAGCTTATTTGGTAGTACTAGCGGTGTTCCGAGTACAGAACCGACCACACCACTCATTGGACCAATCACACCGCTAAGTTCTGACCCATCCAATGTCGGTTCGATTGCGTTAAGGCAAGGCAGTGCCGCACAAGCACCGCGTGTCATTATTGATGGCATTCGCATTGCAACATCCTGGAGTGGTGCGGTTGCTGGAATTGAAGATAACCGCTTACCGCTAATCGCTAACCGCCTGGCGCTGGAAATCAGTCCAAATCCGTTTACTAATTTTACCAACATCAGTTTTAATGTCGAACCAACTTCGCTCCAAGCAATAAAAATCTTTGATGCGACCGGAAAAGTAGTTAAGACTTTGAATTACTCGCATGGTTCAACTATCGTTTGGGACGGACAGAACAGCAACGGTACGTTAGTGTCATCCGGAGTTTATTTTGTCGTTGCCGAAAACAAGAATAATGAAAATCAAGTAGCAAAGATTCTCTTATCAAGATAAAGAATGACACAAGAATTTTTCACCACTTCAGAGAACACGAATTACACTAATTGACGAATGACACGAATATGAAAAAAGAATTTTATAAATCATTCGTGTTATTTGCTTTATTCGTGCTATTCGTGGTAATCTTTTCATTCTGTGACTCTGTGGTGTATTTTTAAGAATAATAAAAAAAATATAAAATAAAGAAAATGGGGGAAAAGTGAGTAAAAATATAAAGATATTAGTATGTGTACTGTCGTTATTATTCATAATCACGACCGCACGGGCAGCAACGCCTTATTTAATGTCGGGTGGCAATTATTTAGAAAATTTTGCTGATATCGCAAATTGGACCGATAATTTTGCGAGCGGAATTGGTGCTGCATGTTGGGGTTCGGTTGCTATAAATTCATCCGGTACAATCCCAGATGGAGTCAAAACAACTGTTTCAACCGCAACGTTCAAAACAGGTACAACAGGTGGTGTGCAAAGAGGTTCTGCTCAAACCACACCGACACAAACCATTGTTTTACTATCAACAGGTACTTCTGATAACACAACTGCATGTGCAATCGATTTATTTTTGGATTTTACTGGTCTCAATGCAGGAACTATTAGTTTTGATTGGGCAGAGGTCGCTTATAGTGGTACCGGTAACAGATGTGGTTCGGTTAGAGTTTATACTAGTACGGACGGCACTGCTTTTAGTGAGCTTTCTAGTGCATCAGTATTGAATGTTGTAATTACTAGTGGCGCGTCAGGTACAATTAGCGCGGTTATACTTCCGACTTCGTTTAACAATTGTGCGACCGCACAAATTAGGTTTTATTATCATAATGGTACGGGTGGGTCAAGTGGTTCTCGTCCTAAAATCAGCCTTGATAATATCGGCGTTACCGCAACATCGGGCGGTGGCAATCAAGCGCCGGTTGTTACTTATATAAATAGATTTCCCAGCACGACAATTCATCCGAGTCAGGTAGTTGTAGTTAAAGCAAAAATTTATGATGATTTAACTTCACTTGGTGCGATTAATTGTAGTTTGCGCTATGTTATAAAGCCGACTGGAGCAGAGACAACTTGGACTTTATCTTATCGCGATAGCATGAAAACAACTGATTCTACATTTTACTTTCATATTCCAGGGGCTTCGAGTTATGATACAGTATATTATTATGTATGGGCAAAAGATACCGCACCAACGCCACTTTCAAGCCGAACCGCAACTTACTGGTATGTGGTTATACCCAACCAACCCCCGACCTTTCCTTATATTTCAAGAACACCTTCGATACCTGCTCCGGATGAATCAGTCTTAGTAAAAGTCAGAGTTACTGACGATTATGCCCCGACCTCCGCAATTCTTTGTACGCTCCGCTATGTCGTAAATCCAGGCGCAAGTGATACGACCTGGACTTCACTGGATAAACGTGGTGTCTCGGATGATACATTCTCCTTCAAAATTCCCAACCGACCAATAAATGATAAAGTCTGTTACCATATCTGGGCACAGGATGATTCCGGCTTATCAAGTCGAACCGCAACTTATTCATATACGGTTAGAGAAGCCCTCAGATTAATGATTTTGGCCCGACCAAGATATGTGCAAGGCGGAGCAGGAACCGAAACCGGCACACCATTTGCAATGCTTACCGGAGTTAAAGATTCTATTGCCAATGATTCTTTCTACTACAAAGGGAGAATTGGAACCAGAGGATTAACCTGGAATATTGTTGGTGCTACCTGGGCCGCTGACAATGCGGGCTACACAAGTTTATCAAAAATTAGAACTGGAGCGGTAACCGAAACATCAAAAACCTGGGTATTTATGAAAGCCCAGCCAACCGCAACCACAGACACACTTCTTACCTTCCGTGTGCGTAGATTTGGGGAAACATCAGGTAGTGCGGATTCACCAACCGATACGGTTAAAATCTTAGATATGACACAAACAACCGGGGATGGTGGTTGGCTTTATGGTCACATCTTCGAATCCGACGGTGGTGCGAAAAGACAAAATGCTATCGTCTTAGCCTATCAAGGTAATACCGTGGTTGGCTCTTATGTAACCGAGGATAATAGTATAAATGAAGGATATATTTCGACTAATTACGGCTATATCCGAATGGCGGTCAAAAGCGGGACGATTGATTCGCTGCAAGTTCGAGACCGAACAACCAATGCGCGTCTTTCGTTCTATACACAAATTGCCGGTCCTTGGACCGTTACCGCGGGCGATAGTACATTATTAGACGCACCAGGTGGCACGCCAACAAAACTTGTCATCACGACCGTCAACAATGGAAATAGTCCGACCATAAACGCGCCATTTAATGTTGTTATCGAAGCACAGAATCAATTTAATATTGCTACAAATGTTATTCTAAATACGGATATCGCGCTTACTAAAGCAACTGGTACAGGAACACTGGGCGGAACATTGATTGGACAGATTGCCGCTGGAACAAACACCGTAACGATAACCGGGGTTACATATAATACCGCCGAAGCAGGCGTTAGCATTACGGCAAGCGTTACCGCCGGCGACCCGCTCACCGCCGGAACGAGTAGTGCTTTTACGGTTCTGGCTGCGGCATCAAAACTGGCGTATGTGAATATTCCAATCCGAGCGCAACTGAATATTAATATGGGACGATTTACGGTTGAAGCACGAAGAACTGATAATTCAGTTGACGTTACTTATACCGGTAATGTAACATTAACAAAAGCAACCGGTCCGGGCAGTGTCGTCGGCGGTTTAGTTAAAGCATGTGTAGCAGGAGTCGCTACGTTTGACAGTGTCAGATTTGATGCGACCGGTGCTTACACGTTGACGGCTTCGTCCTCCGGTCTAAGAGATACCACCAGTGAAACAATTACGGTTACACCAATCACAATTCCGATGGTTGAGAATTTTGAATATACCAACGGGACTTCCTTGGTTCATAACGGCTGGTCAGCCCACAGCGCACAAGGGTCGGTTCCGGTCATGGTTACCACCCCAGGTTTAATTTATTCCGGGTATTTGTCATCAGAAATTGGCGAAGCCGCGACTGTGCTTGGCGGTGGTTCCAGAGAAGATGTAAATAAGAAATTTACCGCACAGACTTCTGGAAGTGTTTATGCCGCATTTATGGTAAAGATAACCTCGGTTACGACTGCCGAAGACTATTTCTTACATTTAACTACCTCCGGAATTGGTGACTTCGATGGCAGGGTCTATGTGAAACGGGATGCTTCGAATAATGTCGCATTCGGTCTTGTCAAAGGCAGTTCGGGAACACCGGTATTTACTGCATTCACGTATGCACTTAATACAACTTATCTGATTGCATTAAAATATTCATTTATTGATGGGACGGGTAATGACAGTGTAAAACTCTGGATTAATCCTGCGTTAACCGGTCCAGAACCGACCGCGAATTTAGCTACTTCTGATGCGAGCGGTGATTTATCTAATGCCGGCGCAATTGGTTTACGACAAGCGACTACTTCTTATACGGTGGTTGTTGACGGTATTCGAGTCGGAACAAGTTGGGGTGTTGTCAACGGCAACGATGCACCAACAATTACTAATGTTTCCAGAGACCCGTCGATACCACTATCCGGTGACGAAGTAACCATTTTGGCAAAGATTTATGATGATGCAACATCACTTGCAAAAATTGACGACACTTTATTCTATAAAGTGAATAATGGTGGTTGGAACGGGGTGTTAAAATACGCTTACAACACTTCAGATTCGATGTTCTTCTATACAATCCCGGCAATGAAATCACAAGGCGATACAATCTTTTACAAAATATTTGCCGCGGACACGTCTGGCAGCAATAATACCTCAGCAACTTATCGATATACAATACCGTTAGAACGGACGATTGACCAAATACAATATGGTGCTGGCAATGGTTTGGCATCTCCGGATACCCATAATTACGTGCATACCAAAGGAATCGTAACCGGTACATTTGGTCCGCGTTTCTTTATCGAACAGAGACCAGGTGGCGCTTGGAATGGACTCTATGTTTATCGGCCATTCTCAGACTCGACACCAAAGCTTAATATCAGTGATAGTATTAGTGTTGTCGGAACGGTTAAAGAATTTTCATCCATTACCGAAATTGATGCAAGTTATAATATCACCGGCGAAGTGAGGGTGTTGGCAAGCGGAAAACCGCTGCCCGATACGAGTGTTTTAGTTTATGATGGTGTGGTAGAAAATTACGAGGGCTGTCTGGTTAGAATTAATAATCTCCATTTCCGACCAACCGGTGTTTTTGTTAAGAATACAAATTATTGGGCACTTAATAATGATGAGAGCGATTCCGTGCGTGTGAGAATTGAGTCGACTGCAGTTGGTATCGTCGACCAAACAATTCCGGGCGATGAGATTGCAATTATCGGCGACCTGGGCGCACTCCGCGATACTTTACAGCTAATGCCGAGATTTTTAAGTGACTTGCATCTTGCGCTTTCCGCACCAGGTTTAGTCTCACCGACCAATGGTCTTGTAACAACTAATCAAAGACCAACCTTTAGTTGGGAACAAACTACGCCCCCGGCAACTAATTTCAAGATTGTACTTAATAATAATCTTTATCAGACACTTTCTGGTAGCACGACATCATATACCCCTGAAGAAGGCGATGAACTTGGGGATGGTGCATATACTTGGTATGTCGGAGCGAAAAATTCCATAGATGTGTGGGTTTCAACCTCGGCGGTGTGGACGTTTGCGATTGACCAATCGCCATTGAGTGTCCCGACCATAACTTCACCAACGCCGGGTTATGCCTATACAACCGAGTCGCAAGAAATCAGTTGGGGTGTGGTTGCCGATGCCAACCTATATAACCTTGTTGTCGAAGGCGTAAAATTAGATGTTAATACAACTAATACATCCTACATAGTAAGTTTGCCGGCTGGTAATTATACTTGCAAAGTTCGCGCACGAGATGCAGGTTATAACTACTGGACCGTTTTTTCAACCCCGGTGAGCTTTTCGGTTTCATTACCGAGCTGGCTTAGAAAAGCCGATATCCTATCAATTAATGCCGATACTTTAAAAGCAGTTTACGATGGCGGAGCATTAACTAATGACGGTGAATATATCTATGCCTTCCACGGTAACAAAACAAAGCGGTTCTACAAATATGCGGCAGGGAAAGCTGGCTGGACTGAATTAGAATCACTCGGCTTCCGTAATAAAACTTACGGTATTCCTGGTGCTCGAATTAGTTTAGATAAGGCATATCCTGCGGCAGGCGCAGCAC
>Ga0315274_10009780_pt1 | contig 13829 bp, 14 predicted proteins | sample YL17G02_20_MG_FD_203700 | JGI IMG/M metagenome (GOLD analysis project Ga0315274, IMG submission 203700) | Sediment microbial communities from Yellowstone Lake, YNP, Wyoming, USA - YL17G02_20 | ecosystem: Environmental > Aquatic > Freshwater > Lake > Sediment | place: USA: Wyoming | collected...
GCTGCCACCGACGTGCTTCTGGCCGGGGGCAGGTTCTACGAGTTCCCGGAGGAGCGGATCGACACCCCGCATACGCACGGCGCCGGGTGTACCTATTCAGCCGCCATCGCCGCCGGCCTGGCCCAGGGTCTGGATCTTCCCGAGGCCGTGAGGCGCGCTAAGGCCTTTGTTACTGCGGCGATACGGTCAGCCCCCGGCCTGGGAGCGGGCGCCGGCCCGGTCAACCACCACGCCCGGCCTTGACAACGGCCTCCCGGAGGCGTACAAAAGGGGCCCAGGGGGTTTGTCGCATGCCGGGGCCCAGCAAGCCGGCCAGACCTGAGTTGGAGGAGCGGCGGGTCATCGTGCTGGAGTTCGTGGCCGCCAGCGCCATCTTCTCGATCGTTGCCCTGGTGCTGTACATGGTCTTCAGCTACCGGCCGGCGTAGCGGCGCCATCGGGGGGCTCGAACCGCGCACGCACCAGGTCCAGCGCCTCTTCCGGGGTGCGGATCTGGCCCTCCAACTGTGCGTCCTCGACGGCCTTCAGCATCCGGGCGAACGACGGCCCGGGCCGGTAGCCCGCGCCAATCAGGGCATGTCCGGTTAGCAGCGGCCGCGGCTTCAGTTCCTCGCTCGAGAACTCCTCCAGCTTCGACTTGGCGAAGTAGTAGTTGCCCAGCATGCGGTGGCTGGAGACGCAGTCCAGGCGGTGCAGCTCGAGGTGCTCGGCGAAGCGGTCCAGGCGCAGGAAGCGCTTCAGCGTGCTCGCGCGCATTTGCGGGACGTCTTTAAAGCGCAGGTGGTGGGCGGCCAGGGCCGCCACGTGCCGGACGTCGTCGTTCGAGAAGCGCAGCCGCGAAAGGATCTCGACGGCCATCTGGGCGCTCAGCTCGGCGTGGCCGTCAAAACGGATGCGCTCGCGGACACTGAAGGTACGCGGCTTGCCCACGTCGTGCAGCAGGACTGCCAGGGCCAGCGTGGCCGTGGGGTGGCGCATTTCCCCCAGCATGAGGCGGACGTGTGTCCAGACATCGCCCTCGGGGTGAAACTCGGGCGGCTGCGCTACGCCCTGCATGGCCGTCACTTCCGGCAGGAGCACCGCCAGCAGCCCGGATTCGTCCAGCAGGTCGAGGCCCCGCGCGGCGCCGCCCTCGGTCAGGATCATGACCAGCTCGTCGCGGACCCGCTCGGCGGAGATCAGCCGGATGCGCTGGCACAGGCGTTGGATGGCCGCCAGGGTGGCGTCTTCGATCCGGAATCCGAGGCGCGTGGCGAAGCGAACGGCGCGCAGCATGCGCAGGTGGTCTTCCGCGAACCGGGTTTCCGGATCGCCCACCGCCCGGATCACGCCCGCGGCCAGGTCTGCGCGCCCCCCCACGTAATCCAGCACCTCGCCGGTGGCGGGATCCATCAGCAGCGCGTTGATGGTGAAGTCGCGTCGCAGCACGTCCTGGCGGGGATCGGTCTCGAACTCGACGGCGCTGGGATGCCGCCCGTCCAGGTAGGAGTGGTCGCTGCGGAAGGTGGCCACCTCGACTTCCGCCTCTCCCTCCCGCACCAGCACGACGCCGAAGTGCGCACCCACCAGTTGCGCGCCGGTGAACAGCCCCAAAACGCGCTCGGGCCGCGCGTCTGTGGCCACGTCGTAGTCCTGGGGCTCGCGCCCCAGCAGCAGGTCGCGCACGCAGCCGCCCACCAGGTACGCCGCGTGACCGCAGATGCGCAACTTCCCGGCTACCCGCCGGGCCAACTGCACTGCGCTGGAGTCCACCATCAATTATGATCGTAGAATATCCGATGGGAGTCTCAAGGAGCCTCTGATGTCATCCCTGGCGGGACGCCCCGCGGCGCCCCCCAAAGTAGTCGTCGCCACCACCGTCGCCCTGTCGTTCATCTCCTTCTGGCGCGGCGCCGCCATCGTGCTCGCCGATCTGGCCTCCTCCTCGTTTTACGCCGGCGGCATCGCCGAGCAGGCCGTCGGCAAGTCCGCCCCCTGGTTTGTCCTGGGGGTCATGCTGTTCAGCTTCGCCGTGCGCTCCATCTACATGGAAAGCTGCTCGATGTTCGTGCGGGGCGGCGTCTACGTGGTGGTGCGCGACAGCATGGGGCCCTGCATGGCCCGCATTTCGGTCTCCGCGCTGGTCTTCGACTACATCCTGACCGGCCCCATCAGCTCGGTGACGGCGGGGCAGTACCTGGGTCGCCTGGTCAACGAGGTGAGCGGGCTGCTCGACCAGAGCTTCCGGATCAACCCGCACTACTTCGCCGCCGCCTTCGGCGTGGCGGTCACCATCTACTACTGGTGGTACAACATCAAGGGGATCCACGAGTCCAGCATCCGGGCGCTGCGGGTCTTGCAGGTGATGACCGTCATGGTGGTCGTCCTGCTCTTCTGGTGCCCGATTACCCTGCTGGTTCGAGGCGGCGCCAGCCTGCCGCTGGCGCCCACTCCGGCCAACCTCCACTTCGGCAAGGATGCCCTGGGGTGGTTCGAGGGCACCTTCTGGCCCCAGCTTCCGTGGGTGGCGGTGATGGTCGCCTTTGGGCATTCCTTCCTGGCCATGAGCGGTTTCGAGACCTTGGCCCAGGTCTATCGCGAGATCGCCTCTCCCAAGCTGAAGAACCTGAAAGTCACCGCTAACATCGTTTGCGTCTATGCCGTAGTCTCCACCGGCCTCATCACTGTCTTTGCGGGGATGATTATCCCCGACGCAGCGCGCCCGCAGTACGTGGACAACCTGCTGGGCGGTTTGGCCATGCACCTGGCCGGAACGCCGCTGATGCGCCTGGGCCTCCACATCTTCGTGGTGATTGTCGGCGGGCTGATCCTCTCCGGCGCGGTCAACACCGCCATCATCGGCGCCAACGGGGTGCTCAACCGCGTGGCGGAAGACGGGGTGCTGCTGGACTGGTTCCGCCAGCCGCACCGCCGCTTCGGCACCACCTATCGCATCATCAACGTGATCACGCTGCTGCAACTGACCACCATCATCGCCAGCCGCGGCGATGTCTACCTGCTGGGCGAGGCCTACGCTTTCGGCGTGGTGTGGAGCTTCTTCCTGAAGGGCCTGGGCGTCACCGCCCTGCGCTTCCAGCGCCACGACCAGGAGTACAAGACGCCGCTGAACCTCCGCATCGGTCGCATCGAGTTCCCCGTGGGCCTGATCGTGACCACCGCCATCCTCTTCCTGGTGGCCATGGCCAACCTGTTCACCAAGCGCATCGCCACCATCTATGGCGTCGCGTTCACGGTGATGTTGTTCGCGGTGTTCACGGTCTCCGAGCGCATCAATGCCCGCAAGCACCGGAAGGAGAGGAAGGGCCTGGAGCACTTCAACCTCGTGCTGCAATCCCAGATTGACGCCGGCGCCGTGCAGGCCCGGCCGGGCTGCGTGCTGGTGGCGGTGCGGGATTACACCCACATGGCGCACTTGCACCAGGTTCTCCAGAAGACCAACCTGCGGCGGCACGACATCGTGGTGATGACCGTCCGGCTGGTGGTCACCCGGGCGGGCGAGTACGAATTGAGCGATGCGCAGCTTTTCGCCGATTACGAGCGGGAGTTGTTCAGCCGCGTCGTCGAGATGGCCGAAAAAGAGGGCAAGCCGGTGGACCTGCTGGTGGTGCCCGGCGTAAACCCCTTCGACGCTATGGTGCAAACCGCGGCCCGCTTGCAGGCCTCGCGGCTGGTCACCGGCGTTTCGGCCAGCATGGACTCGAGCGAGCTGGCGCGGCGCATCGGCCGGGCCTGGGAGCGAGTGCCAGAGCCCCGGCACGCCTTCTCGCTCGAAGTGATCAGCCCGGACCGGCCCTCCGTCTACGTCAACCTGGGGCCGCACCCGCCGCGCCTGTGGCCGGAGGACCTGGACCGCCTGCACGAGATCTGGTTGCGCTTGTCCGCCGAGGAGTATTTCGGCGCCAAGCTCCATCATCGCGACGTCGTGGGCGTGGCGCTGAGCCGACTCGAGAAGGACCTCCAGGGCGAACGGCAGGCCGAGGTCATCGACGAGCTGCGACGGCAGATCCCCAAATAGCCGTTCAGGCCCGCAGTTGCGCCAGCGCGCGGAAGAAGTCCGGGTAGGAGACGGCCGCGGCTTCCGCCCCGGCCACGGTCGATTCGCCGTCCGCGGCCAGGGCTGCCACCGCCGCCGCCATGGCGATGCGGTGATCGCCGAAGGAATCCAGCTCGGCCGCATGGAAGGACTGCCCGCCGGGCACCTCGAAACCGTCCGGGCGCACCTCGAGCGCCACGCCCATGCGCCGGAGGTTGTCGGCCAGCGTGGCGATGCGGTCGGTCTCCTTGATGCGCAACTCGGCGGCATCGCGCACCGTGAGCCCCTGCTCGCTGGCCGCGCCCAGCACCGCCAGCACCGGGATCTCGTCGATCAGGGCCGCGGTCAGCGCTCCCTCGACCACCCCGCCCCGCACCCGCGAGTGGCGCACCACGATGTCGCCGGCCAGCTCTCCGGCCTGCTGCGCCACCCGGGGAATGCTGATGCCGGCGCCCATCCCCGCCAGGAAGTCGAGCAACGCCGCGCGGGTGGGGTTCAAACCCACCTGTTCGAGCACCAGCTCGGAGTCCGGGACCAGCAGCGCCGCCACCAGGAAGAAAGCCGCGGTCGACAGATCGCCCGGGACCGTGAGCTCACGCGCCGTGAGGCGGGCCGGCCCGCGCACGCTGATCACGCGCTCGCGCACCTCGAGGCCGGCGCCGAACTCGCGCAGTGCCAGCTCGGTGTGGTCCCGCGTGCGCACCGGCTCGCGCACCGTGGTGACGCCGCCGGCGTGCAACCCCGCGAACAGCACACAGGTCTTCACCTGCGCGCTGGCCACCGGCAGCGCGTAGTCGATGGGCTGCAAGGCGCCGCCGTGGATTTCGAGCGGCGGGTAGCGCCCCTCGCGGGCCTGGATCGAAGCGCCCATGGCCGCCAGCGGGCGCATGATGCGGTCCATCGGCCGCCGCGAAAGCGATTCGTCTCCCGCGATCTGCGTGCTGAACGGCTGCGCCGCCAGGATCCCGGAGAGCATCCGCAGGGTGGAGCCGGAGTTGCCCGCGTCCAGCGTGCCGGCAGGCTCCTTCAAACCGGCGAGACCGCGGCCCGCGATGACGACCTCATGGCCCTGCTGCTCGACCGGCGCCCCCAGCGCGCCCAGGCATTCGAGCGTCGAGCGGCAGTCGGCGCCCGGGGCGTAGTTGCGGATCCGCGTGACGCCCTCGGCAATCGCAGCCAGCATGGCGTAGCGGTGCGAGATGGACTTGTCGCCGGGCAGCCGCAAGGCTCCGCGCAGGCTGGCCGCGGGCGTGATTCGCTCAAGCATGGAGAACTTCCATTGTAAGGGCGGCTACTCGACCGGGTAAGGCCCCGGCTGCTCAACCGTCAGGTCGCGCCCGGAACCGTCCACCGCCTCGAGGGTGAACTCCACGGCCCGCGCGTGATCCTTCAGTTGCCAGCGGAACTCGGCATCCTCTCCGGGCTCGAGCACCGCCGGGTCGATCGTGCCCCGCTGGGTGGTGATGACCTGCCTGTCGGTCGTCCGGAAGTGGAGCAGCAGCGTCAGTTTCGGAATCGGCCGCAGGCCGCAGTTGCCGACGCGCCCGTCCACGTTGATCAGGCCCTGGGAGCGGTGGGCTGTCACCTCGATCACCCGGACGTCGGGGGGCCGGGGCGCCTTGCGCTTCGGGCCGGCGCCGCACCACAATGGGGCGAGCGCCATCAGCAGCAGCAACACGCGCCTCATGAGGACCTAGTTTACCAAGGAGCATTGCAACCATGAACCGACGCCAGTGGATGTTGGGATCGCTCCTCGTGCCGGCGGCCGCGGCCGCCCAGGGAGCGCCGAAGAACATCGTCATCGCCAGCGCCAACGGGCTGCGCGCCTGCGCCCGGGCCCGCGCGGTCTTGGACACGGGGGGTGACACTCTCGACGCGGTGATCGCCGGAGTGAACATCAACGAGGAAGATCCCGAGGACAGCTCGGTCGGCTACGGCGGCCTGCCCAACGAGGAAGGCGTCGTCGAGCTGGACGCCAGCGTCATGCACGGCCCCACCCGGCGCTCGGGCGCGGTGGCAGCCCTGCGCAACATCAAGACGCCCTCCAAGGTCGCCCGCCTGGTCATGGAGCAGACCGACCACATCATGCTGGTGGGCGAGGGCGCCCTGCGCTTCGCCAAGGCCTTCGGGTTTGAGGAGCACAACCTGCTGACGGAGAAGTCGCGCCTGGCCTGGCTGGTGTGGAAGAAGTCCTTGAAAGACCCGCGCGGCCAGTCGAACTGGGGCGAGGGTCTCGCGGCGCCGTCGAAGAAGCCGGCGGCCTGGCTGCGCCAGCAGTTCCCGCACGCGGACGAAAACCTGCTGGCCTGGGCCTGGGAGGTGGCCGTCCATCCCCCGGTGGGCACCATCAACTGCCTGGCGCTGAACCAGAAGGGCGAGATGTCCGGCGTCACCACCACCAGCGGCCTGGCCTGGAAGATCCCCGGGCGCGTGGGCGATTCGCCCATCCTGGGCGCGGGCCTGTGGGTGGACCAGGACGTGGGCGGCGCCGGCTCGACCGGCCGTGGCGAGGAGAACATCCGCGTGGCCGGCGCACATACCATCGTCGAGAACATGCGCCACGGCATGTCGCCCCGCGAGGCTTGCCTGGATGCGCTCAAGCGCGTGGCCCGCAATTTCTCGAACGACCTGAGCAAGCTGGTGCAGTTCGACCTGAGCTTCTACGCCCTGCGCAAGGACGGCGCCTATGCCGGGGCCGCCCTGTGGGGCGGCGCGATGCGCCAGGGAAAGCTGGTGCGCCGCCAGTTCGCGGTCAACGACGGCGCCGCCAGCCGCCTGGAGCCGTGCGCCGGCCTCTACGAGACCCGGCCGTCCTGAGGGCGAGGCCTGCCTCGCCCCTACACGACGGTAGGGTTCGGGCACGCCCCACCCGCCAGCCCGCCCCCGGCCGCCAGCATGGCCAGGGCGATCGAGCGCAGCTTGGTGTCCGGCGATTCGGCGCGCGAGAGCAGAATCAGCGGCACTTTGGCGCCCACCACGACCCCGCAGGATTCGCCCTTGGCGAAATAGAGGATCGCCCGGTAGAGGATGTTGGCGGCCTCGATATCCGGGGCGATGAAGACGTCGGTGTCCTCGACCAGCGGGCTGGCGATGCCCTTGCGTTCGGCGGCGAACTTGCTCAGGGGCGCGTCGAGCGCGATGGGGCCTTCCAGGTAGGCGCCGCTCAGTTGCCCGCGCCGGTTCATCTGGGTGAGCGCCGCGGCCTCGACCGTGGCCGGCATGTCCGCGTTCACCAGCTCGAGCGCGCACAGCAGCGCCACGTTGGGCTTGGCGATCCCGATGGCGTGGGCCACCCGGATGGCGTTGCGGCAGATGTCCGCCTTCTGCTCCAGCGTGGGCGCGATGTTCACCCCCGCGTCGCTCATCAGCATCAGGCGGTCGAAAGCCGGCACCTGGAAGACGATCACCTGGCTCAGCAGCCGGCCCGTGCGCAGGCCCGCCTCCTGGTCCAGGATGGCCCGCAGCAGCGCGCCGCCCGAGATCTTGCCCTGCATGAGCAGGTCGGCGCGGCCCTCCCGGATCATGGCGATGGCCCGGCGCGCCGCGGTGTTCTCGTCGGGTTCGTGAACGATCTGCTCGTCGGAGACCTCGAAGCCGGCGGTGCGCGCCAGCGCGCGGATCTTCTCGGCGCGGCCGATCAGCGTGCCGGCCGCCAGGCCCATGTCGGCGGCGCGTTTGAGCGCCTCGATGACGTCCGGATCGTGCCCGGCGGCTACGGCGATCCTGGCCGGGCCGCGGGCACGGGCGGCTGCGACCAACTCGTCTAGGTTGCGGAACATGGCTACCCCAGCACCGCCTTCACGATGGCCTCGAATTCGGCGTCAGTGAGCAGGCCCTTCTTCTCGATCGAGACCTGCTTGACGCGGTTGACGATCTCGAGCGTCTGTTCCGGCGTGGCCTTCAGCCCCCGCCGCTCCAGGTGCTCCTCGACGTTGGCCACGCCGCTGCCCTTGCCCAGCACGATCTCGATCCCCGGGCGCCCCACCAGCTCCGCCGGGAAGGGAATGTACTCGAGCGGCTCGACCCCCTTGCACCGGCGGTGGAACATGCCCACGATGCCCGACTCGATCTGGTAGAGCCGGTCGCCCACAATCGGCCGGTTCGGCGGCAGCTCGATACCCGCCAACTGCTGCACCAGTTTCGACAGTTCGTAGAACTTCTCGGTCTTGATCCCCACATCGACCCCGTAAAGGCATAGCAGCGCCATCACCGTCTCTTCCAGCCCCACGTTGCCGGCGCGCTCGCCGATGGCGGAGACGGTCACGTGCGCCACTGAGGCCCCGTTGGCCAGCGCGGCGATGGTGTTGGCCACGCCCAGGTGGAAATCCTCGTGGCAGTGGATCTCCAGCGGCTTGTTGAACCGCGCCTTCAGCTTGCGGATCACCGCGCCCACGGCCTGCGGCGTGCACCCGCCGAAAGAATCCGCCAGGGTGAGCGCGTCCATGTGGCCCTCGGTGGCCACCTGCTCGATCAGGTCCATGTAGCGGTTCAGGTCCGAGCGGGTGCTGTCGATGGTGAAGAAGACGGTGTACAGGCCGGCCTCGCGGGCCGCCTGCGTGGTCTCGATCGAAGCGCGCACCGCCCACTCCAGGCTCTTGCCGTACGCCTTCTGGATGAAGTGCTCGCTGGAGGGGATCTCGGTGATGATGCCCTTGACCCCGCACTTCTTGGCCAGGGCCACGTCGGCGGGCATGCAGCGGGCGAAGGCGAAGATCTCCGAGTCGAGGCCCAGGGCCACGATGTCCTGGATGGCGGCTTCGTCCTCGGCGGAGACCGCCGGCATGCCCGCTTCGATGCGGTGGACGCCGGCCTCGGCCAGCTTCCTGGCGATGGCGACTTTCTCATGGCGCCGGAACACCAGGGCCGCCTGCTGCTCGCCATCGCGCAGCGTCACGTCATGGATCCTGATCTGCGCGGGGAAGTGGAACTGCTCGCGGACTTCGGGGAACCAGTTCCACGGGCTGGTGAAGTACCGGTCCGTCTTCCAGGGTTGGCTCATGCGGGGCTCCTGCGAGTTGTGCTCGAAAGGCCCATTATAGACCGGCGCTTCAGGCCCCGCGTCGCCCCGGCCGCCAGATGACGATCAGGTAGGCCACCAGCCCCACCAGGTTGGTGAAGAACACAAACAGGCCCCACAGCACAGCCGCGTCGCCCCGCGCGCGGGCGTCCCGAGCGACCCACAGCGGCAGGCCCAGCCAGTAGAGGCCGAAGCCGGCCAGGCCCGTGAGCAAGAGCGCCAAGTAGCCCGCATCCGGCGGTCCCCCGACCGCGGGGCTGAGGTCATAGGCCAGCACCACGATGGCCGCCAGGCCGCCGGCGGCGTTCGGCGCCACCCGCGCCAGGTGGCGGAACACGTCGTTGTGGTCGCCCTCGCGCCGCATCGCCGCCACGGCCAGCAGCGGAACCCTCTGTGCCTCAGGAAGCGCGCCCGGCCCGAGCGCCTCCACCGTGGGAACCATGTCGTCCCGGGTCAGGTCCTGCACCTGGTCTCCTTGCTTGCCGGGTCCCCCGCGGTGGAACACGATCTCCCCGCCCGGGCTCACCACCCATGTGGCCGCCACATAAGGGGCACGGTTAAGTTCCTCGGCCGCCCTCAGCAGCCTGGGATCCCGCGCCGATTCAACCGACTTGGGCAGCAACGTGCCGAGCGAGTTCTCGACCGCAGCGCGCGTGGCGCCCGTGTCCACCAGAATCCGCGAACGCTGCTGGGTCAGCACGACCCCGCTGGCGACGCTCCAGGCGATCCCCGCCACCGCCGCGACGGCGATCCAGTTCCTCTTAGCTTGCATGGCCATGCCTCCTGCTGCGAACGAGCACCAGCGCGGCCAGCGGACTCAGGGCCAGATTGCCGGCCAGCGCGACGCTGGCCATCATCCTGACGGCGGCGTCCGGCCACGGCGAAAGAGCCAGCAGCCCGAGACCCGCCAGGCACGCCGCGGACGCGGCGATCACCCACCACGGGAACCCCACGGCGCGCCGGCGCGCCACGGCCCGCTCGCACACTTGGCGGACCTGCTCCTCGCTCATCGGACGCGCCTCAGCCGCCAGCGCCTCCCTCAGCACCCGCTCGAGATCCCGATCGCTCATTTCTGGTCTCCCTCCTTGAGCCGCCGCCACAGGGCCTCCCGGGCGCGCGAGAGCAGCGATTCGGCCGCCTTGTACGACCGGTTCAGCCGCGCCGCAACGGTCTCGACTCCCGTGCCTTCCAGGTAGCGCGCCACCAGCGCCAGGCGGTAGTCCGCGGGTAGCGACCACAACGCCTCGATCACCGCGGCGCGCGTCTCGTCCCGCTCCAGCACCTCATCGGGCCGCGGACCGCCGGCGCAACGCTCAGCTTCGACCGGCAGGTGCTCCCGCCCGCGCCGCCGCAGCTCATCGGCCACTTTGTGCCGGGCGATCCCGCACAGCCACCCGAACAGCGGCACCTCGCCGCGGTAGCTGCCCATGCCCTCGACCGCCGCCAGCAGGGTTTCCTGCCGGACGTCGTCCGCCGCCGCGGCGTCGCCCGTGTGGTGGTATGCGTAGCGGAACAGCGGTTCCCCGTACGTCCGGCACAGCTCGCTCCAGGCCTCAGACTCGCCCTGTTGCAGCCCGGCGACGAGCTTCCTTTCTGCGCCCGCGGTGCTCAATCTCATCTGCTATGTCGGGGCGGCGGCAGGTTTCCTTCGGCGGATCTCAGGGGAAGATGGCCCTAATCTCCCGCTGGTCGCCTCCCAGTGCCCGGAGGTGGATCTCGATGCGCTCGGCCGGCCACAGGTCCGGGAAGCGCTCGCCCCACTCGACCAGCACCACGGCGTCCCGCTCGAGCAGTTCCTCCAGACCCAGCGTGGCCACCTCGCGCGGCTTCTCCAGGCGGTAGAGGTCCACGTGATAGACCTTGGGGCGGGTCCCGTATTCGTGGATCAGGGTGAAACTCGGGCTGGAGACGTCCTCCGGCTGCGCCGCGCCCAGACCCCGCACGATCCCCTTGGCCAGCGTGGTCTTGCCCGCACCCAGTTCCCCGATCAGCAGCACCACCGCGCGCGGCGGCAAGCTGCGCGCCAGTTCCTCGCCCAGCGCGATGGTTTCTTCCTCAGAGGCGGTCCGGTACACCTGCCAGGACATGCATCCCCTCCGGGAAGAAGCGCAGCAGATCGGTGGCCAGCAGGGCCTGCTCGCCCAACTCAGCGGCGCCCAGCTCGCCGGCCAGCCCGTGCAGGTACACGGCCGCGGCCACGGCCAAGTCCGGCTGCTCCCCGAACTGCGCCAGCAGCCCGGCAATGGCGCCCGTCAGGATGTCGCCGGTGCCTCCGGTGGCCAGCGCCGGAGTGCCCGTGGGATTCACCCACACCCGGCCGTCCGGAAATGCGATCAGCGTCCGGTAGCCCTTGAGCACCACGGTCACCTGCCGCTCGATGGCGAGCCCGCGGGCCACGCCCACGCGGTCGGCCTGCACCTCCGCGGCGGTCTTCCCCGCCAGCCGCGCCATCTCGCCGGGGTGCGGGGTGAGCACGCGCAGGTCCGGCAGGCCCACCGGCCTGCCCCACGAAGCCAGCGCGTTCAACCCGTCGGCGTCGATCACCATGGGCTTGCGACACTCCTCCACCAGGCGCCGCACGAAGCCGGCCGTTTCCGGGTGCGTCCCCAGGCCCAGGGCCACCACCTCCTTGCTTTCCACCAAGGCGGCCAGCCGCCCGTAGTCGAAGCTGCGCGGGGAGATTGAGCCGGCGTCGGTCTCCGGCAGCGGCTCGGTCATCAGCTCGGCGCAGTGTGAGGCGATGACTCCGATGGCCGACTCCGCCGAGGCCACCGTCACCAGCCCCGCGCCGCTGCGGAGCGCCGCCAGGCCGGTCATAGCCGCGGCGCCGGTCTTGCCGCGCGAGCCGGCCACCACCAGCACGTGGCCGAAATCGCCTTTATGCGCCCACGAGGCGCGCGGGGCAAACAGCGCTCGGAGCCATTCCGGCTCCACCAGCGCGAGGTACAGCGACGCATCCTGCTCGAAGAGCTCCGGCGGGCTGCCGATCGGCGCCACGCGCAGCCGCCCCACGCGCGCGCAATTGGGAGGCAGCACCTGCCCCACCTTGGGCGCGGTGAAGGTCACGGTGTAGTCGGCGCGGACGGTCTCGCCCTCGCTCGCGGCCGCGTCGCTGTCCAGCCCCGAAGGCATGTCCACGGCCACCACCTGGGCCTCGGGGAAGCCGGTGTTGACCTCGCGGATCAGCTTCGCCATCCGCCCGGTGGCCGGCCCTTTGAGCCCCGTGCCCAGCAGCGCGTCCACCACGATGGTGGCGGCGCGCATCTCCGGCGTAATCTCGTTGTGGACGGGGCAACCGCAGGCGCCGAGCATGCGGTAGTTCTCCGCCGCCTCGCCGGTGAGTTCCTCCGGCTCCCCGGCCAGCACCACGTCCAGGGCGCGCGGCCGCACGCGGACGTGAAGCTGGCGCGCCACCACCAGGCCATCCCCGCCGTTGTTACCTTTGCCGCACAGCACCACGATGCGGCGCCGGGCGAGCGGCGCGAAGGTCTCCTCCAGGAACTCGACCACGCGGTGGCCGGCGTTCTCCATCAGGATCAGGCCCGGAATGCCCAGTTCCATGGTGCGGCGGTCCACCTCGCGCATCTGGGCGGCAGTGAGGATCTTCATGCGCGCGCCTCCGTGAGCAGCCGCTCGAGCCGGCGCAGGTTGTCGTGCTCGCCCATGACGATCAGGAAGTCGTCGGCCTCGACGACCGCCTCGGCGGGCGGGTTGAACTGCATCTGCCCGTCGGCCTTGCGTATGGCCAGCACGATGACGCCCAGCTCGCTGCGCACCTGCAACTGCTTGAGCGAGCGGGAGACTAACTCGCTGGCCGCGGCCACCCGCACCTGCTCGATGCCCACGTCCAGCCCCATGCTCTTGGTGGCCACGTCCAGGAACTGCACCACATGCGGTCGCAGCAGCGACAGCGCCAACTGGTGGCCGGCGTTCGAGTACGGCGCGAAGACCACGTCCGCGCCGGCCCGGCGCAGCTTCTGCTCGGCCTCCTCCTCGCCGGCGCGGGCGGCCACCTGCAGGCGCGGATTCAGGTTTCTGGCCGACAGGATCACGAACAGGTTGTCGGCGTCGGTAGCCAGCGCGGCGATCAGGCCCCGGGCGCGCCCGATGCCGGCCTCCACGAGCGTCTGGTCGCGCGTCGAGTCCGCATTCACGGCCAGCATGCCAGCGCGCACGGCCCGCTCGACCCGTTCCGGGTTCCGGTCCACCACCACGAAGGGCACGCCGGCGCGCTGCAGCTCCCAGGCCGCCGCGCGTCCCACCCGGCCGAAACCGCAGAGGATGTAATGATTTTCCAGTTTCTCGATCATGCGTTTGATCCGCCGTCTGCCGAACAACTCCGGCAGTTCCATCTCCAGCACCGCCTGGGTCGTGGCCCCGATGGCGAAAAACATCACCGTGACGCCATAGATGATCAGGAAGGAATTGAAGACCCGGCCCGCCGCGTGCAACGGCCGCACCTCCTGGTAGCCGATGGTGGTCATGGTGATGAGCGTCATGTAGAAGGCGTCGAAGGGCGGGTAGCTTTCAATCAGCACGAAGCCCGCGGTCCCCGCCACCAGGGCCCCCAGGATGAACAGGCCGATGTACAGGAAGCGCCGTTTCAGCCGGTCCATGCGTCCTCAGATCCTCCTGGCCACCAGCATGGTCATGTCGTCGTACAGCTCCGGCGAGGCGGTCCAGTGGCATACGGCGTCCATGACCGCCTCGATGAGCTCCTCGCCCTCGCCCCGCGCGTGCCTCAGGATCAACTCGATCAGGCGCTCCTCTCCGAACATC
>Ga0315274_10009781_pt1 | contig 13828 bp, 8 predicted proteins | sample YL17G02_20_MG_FD_203700 | JGI IMG/M metagenome (GOLD analysis project Ga0315274, IMG submission 203700) | Sediment microbial communities from Yellowstone Lake, YNP, Wyoming, USA - YL17G02_20 | ecosystem: Environmental > Aquatic > Freshwater > Lake > Sediment | place: USA: Wyoming | collected...
CTCATATCGGGGTTCATCTTGTTCGCCATGAACTGGCTTCTTCGGGCTATGGTCACCTGCTTGCCCTGGTCTGCCAGGAACTCGGCGGTCTCGCAGCCTACCAGGTCGCCGCCGATGATGAATACCTTGTCCCCCACCTTTGCCTTGCCTGCGAGGACATCCTCAGCGGTCACCACGTTCTTCAGCGTATCAATATCTGGTATGTCTTCTGAGGTCGGTATGAGAGGTTTAACGCCGGCGGCGAGTATGACCACATCCGGCCTGGCCTTCTTAATTTCTTCGGCGGTGGCGGCCTTGCCCAGCACTACCTTGACCTTGAGCTTCCGCAACTGGTTTATCATAAAGGCGGTCAGGTCACGTATTTCCTTCTTATACGGAGGTATCGCCGCCAGAATCAACTGCCCGCCCAGCTTCCTCTCTTTCTCGTAAAGGGTTACGTGATGCCCTCTCAGCGTTGCCACGCGGGCTGCCTCCATGCCTGCAGGCCCGCCGCCCACGATAATCACGTTTTTGGGCTTGGCTGCTTTCTTAATCTCGAATTCCTTCTCTCTGCACACTGCGGGGTTGACCACGCAAACTACCCCGTCTGCCCATGATAGGGTCTCCATGCAGTGATTGCAGTGGATGCAGGGGCGGATATCTTTCTCTCTGCCCCGAGCCAGCTTGTTGGGGAGCTCAGGGTCGGCCTGTAGAGGCCTTCCCATAGAGACGAAGTCGAGCTTGCCCTGTCTGATAGCCTGGTCGCCGATCTCAGGGGTGATGTGCCCCGCGGCTATCACTGGGACATCTACTACCTTCTTGAGCTGCTCGACTAGATTGAGGTATGGGGCTGGGCCGTGCATTTCCACCGGGCATAGTACAAGGTACGCTAAGGTGTAATCATAGAAGCCGAAGGTTGAAGTGTGTATGGCATCGGCGCCAGCTTTAACGAACATGGGAGCTTGTATTAAGGTGTCTTGAATGGTAACACCATACTCGGCTACTTTGCTGACCCCTGTGTAGAACACCTCAAACAGGCTAAGGCGACACCACAGTGTGAAATCTCTCCCCACCTCTTTTCTCACAGCCTTGAGCGTGTCGCACATGAACCGCGCCCTCTTTTCCACGCTGCCACCATACTTATCGTTGCGCTTATTCCAGACGGCTGAGCGGAATTGTGTCTGCGCATTAATGTTGGAGCCGTGGATCTCGATGGCCTCGAAACCTGCCTCTTGGGCCCTCCTCGCTGCCTCGACAAAACGCTGGATAATCAGCTCGATGTCCTCTACTGATAGTTCTTTCGGTAGGTCTGTTCCAAATATTGGCCTCTGCCCAGGCTTAGGCCAGATTGAGCCATGGAAGATTTGCAGGGCAGGCTTGGCACCATTCTTCTTAATGACCTGGGCCAGTTTGCGCAACCCCGGGATGTACTTATCGTCGTCGATGTTCAGCCCGAAAGGCAGGCCTGGCGCTGCTGCACGGTCAATATTGGCGTTCTCGACGATGATCAACCCAGCACCGCCCTTGGCCCGGGCCTCATGGTAGGCCAGGAACTTGTCCGTGACTTCGCCATCAACGCATACGTTGGTCCCCATTGGCGGATAAACAATGCGGTTTTTGAGCTGTAGGGTCCCGATCCGGCCTGGGGAAAACAAGTTTTGATACTGGGATTTGGGCATCTACTCCTCCTTGATTTGAGAATATTTTTTAGAAATTAGATTTAGGATTGAAACTGATACAGGCTAATAGGGGGTTGCAGCCTCTGCGAACGCAATAATCTCCCTGAGGTGGGGTGACGGGCCTAAGATTATCGCTGAAAAAGAAACGGGGATGATCAAGGGGTTGGGATAGAGGTCATTTGCGAGCATGGCGGAAGCATAGTAGCCCATCTAATGGCGGTTGTCAATAGCTGTCCAGGGGTGTACAGGGCGTTTCACGAAACGCCCTTATAAAGCCGATTTGGAACTCTGAAATTTTCGGCTTGAAACATTTTTGGGGCGGGGCAGCCATACCTTACGCTGTTTGAGGGAGCGGGTACACCGAGGGTTGGTGAAAAAAAGAAATTGGCCTTGAGAGATTAAGTATGTTCTCGCGGCTTGACCTTTGCGTGAACATATTCAACCCATTGAAGCACTACTCTGTTCTCGTTCTTCCCTTTGAAGTAGGCGTTCTTCAGAAACTCTCCGTTGGCGATTTCTATCGGCAAAAATCCTCTTTGGGGAAGGAACTCTTGGATAGTTCCTTCCTCTATCCCAAACCTGTAGGCTTCTCCACGTCGGGCAAGTGCCTCTCGCGATTCCTTTGCGCCTTTGCGCTCACAAGTCCCATCTACTACAGACTTATAGATGTAATCGAAGACGATAGAACTGCCTTCGCCTGAATTGTTTGCCACAAAAGCCAGGGTCTCATCAACTGCCTGAGGCGTTATGTAGCTGGTCACAGCCTCCCAAATGAACAATGTTTTCAAGTCCTTCTTATATCCGCTTTCAAATAACCTTCTATCTAGCCTCTCCTTTTCGAAATCTACAGGAACATAGACTACATACTCCGGAAGCGTGCCGAATACTTTCTTGACTTTCTCTATCTTTGCTCTCTGAGTGTCTGGATGGTCTACCTCAAACACCTTGACCCTTCCTCTCAACTCTTTGAACCTGTAAGCCCTAGTGTCATATCCAGCCCCCAGGATAACCAATTGCTTGATGCCATCATCAATGCACGCCTTAAGCCGATCATCAATGTATCTGGTGCTGAGCACCTTGTTGCTGGATGCGCCGGGCCCGACCTTGTCTGAATACCACATCGCGATTTTCGTCAGTAGCCGACTTTTTCCAAGCAGGCTGTACATGCCTCCGAGGAAGCATTTTGCATAGGGATCGTAGCAAACCCGTTCATTCTCCGGTTTCTGCGACTCTGCAGCCCTCCAGGCAGCGGCGAGGTCTGCGGTTTGACTAGCTTGACCTTTTTTCATGATTTATATCCTCGCTAACATTTCCTGCGTCCTGGCTAGCCAGTAATCCATGCCCATCCTACGGAACTCGGTCTCGGCTTTCTTTAGCGTTTCGAGAGCCCTCCCCGTCTGACCTGTGTCAGCGTACAGCTCTCCGAGGTAGAGAACCCCTATGCCGGACCAAGGTTTCATCTTCAATTCATGTAGAATGCTGATACCTTGAATTATGCATTCTTCTGCCTTACTATACCGTGACTTGTCTGTTTTCCCCAATACCCTGCCTAGGGAGTACCTTGCTATTCCCTCCAAGTGCCTTTCATTGTTGCTCTGCGCAAGCGCCAAGGCCTCGTCTATGTAGGTTCGAGCGCTTGTCAGATCACCCATATCCAGCTCGACCCAGCTTAGGACTATGTAGTGGTTAGATAATGCCATAGGGATTCCGGCACTGCTCTGCACCTCAAGGCCTTTTCGTAGGTGTGTCAGAGCAGTCTGGAGTTCTCCTTGCAAATAATACCCGAACCCTACCCCCATCCAAGATAGGCCTGATAAAGCGACGAATTGTGTGTCCTCGGCATATCGAGCAGCATTCCGAAAATGCTCGACACTGCCCTTCCCATCTCCTTGCGATTGAAAGAGCCAGCCACACATAAATTCTGCAAAGCACGCACTGCCCAAATCGTTGATTTTAAGCGCAAAACTGATAGCCTTTTCACAAAAGCGCTTACCCTTCTCGAAATCACCCATCATTCCCATTGCACAGCCACAGTATGCCAGCAGTGACGAATAGGAATTGAGGTGCCCGGAGGAGAACTCAGACTGCCTGTTCGTTGTCTCGAGCAGCTCGATAACTCTGGGGGCAACCTCGACTATCCTGAAGTAATCTCCTGCAAGCTGGTAAGAAGCGCAAAGGTCGAAGCAAGTCGGAGCCATTAACTGAACATCTTGTATCTCCTCTGCCTCTTGAAGGCAAGATTCAGCATATGTTCGTCCTTTTAGGGGATCCCCGTGCATTGTGAAATAGAGGACCATACTGCTGAGGAAGGTCGCCAGGCTCTTTCTATCGCCGAGTTCTCTGGAAAGCCCCTCGCCTTGCTGAAGGATCTCGAGCGAGCCTTCAGGGTAGCCAAGAAACGTCATCGGCCGTATCATCAGAAGCCTAATCTCGACACCCCGTTTTCGGTCTTTCTCAATTTTACTTGCATTATTCGATATGTCCATCGCCTCTTTGTAGAGACCAAAGGATTCCCAGTTGGAGTAGTTCCGAAGTGCCTTGTCCCCAGAGAGCTTGAGGAAGTTGTATGCTTTCTCCCAGTTCTCGCTCCTGGAATAATGATGTGCCAGTATCTCATAGAACTCCTCCAGCCTGTCCGGATAGAGATTCTCTATGGCCTGACCTATCTTCTCATGAATCTCCTTCCTTCTCTTGAGCAGCAGGCTGTTGTAGGCCACCTCCTGGGTCAGGGCGTGCCTGAACATGTATTCCAGCTCTGGAAACAGGCTCTTCTCATAGATGAACTCCAGTTCCTGAAGGCTAAGCACGCAGGACTTGAGCTCCTGTTTCATTGCCATTATGCTTTGAAGTATGCGGTAGACGAAGTCTCTCCCGATGACAGAGGCCACCTGCATGGTGCGTTTAAGGTTAGCCTCCAAACGGTCCATGCGGGCTGCGATGATGCCCTGGATGGTATCGGGCACTTGTATATCGGAAGGCTTCACAGCGAGCACATAGTGGCAGTCCTTCCTCTGGATATAGCCCATTTCCAGCAGGGTGCGGGTTAACTCCTCTATGAACAGGGGGTTGCCGGAAGCCCGGGTCAGGATGAGAGTCCTCAGGTCAGCCGCGACCTCGCCACCTTCCAGAATGGCCTGGACCAGGTCGCTGCTGCTGCCCGTGGGGAGCTGGTCAACGCGAATTTGACTATAGTAGCTTTTGCTCACCCAGACAGGTGTGTACTCAGGCCGGTAAAGCAGGATAAGCAGGATATGAGTGTTGGCTAGCCCATCTATAAAATAGGTGAGGAACTCCTCGGAGGTCTTGTCGATCCAATGGAGGTCCTCTATAGCCAATACCAGTGGGCGATTCAGGCTCTCCCTGATGAGCAATGTCCTGATAGCCTCGAAGACCTGCTCCCTCCTCTGCTGAGGCTCCAGCTTTAGATATTCCTCATCCTGCACCTTAAGGGAGAGGACGTCTTGCAGCGGCGGCAGGATGCCCAGGAGCTTCTCATCGAGTGAGGCTATCCTCTTAGCCATCTTGCTCTTGACTAGAGATTCCTGCTCCCCCTCTGCAAAATCGAAATATGCTCTGAGTATATCCAGGAAAGGCAGATAGGCGATGGAGCCTCCATAGTGAAGGCAATCTCCTTCGAGGTAGCTGTACTCCCCCTGAGGAAGCACAGACCTCAGTTGCAGGAGGAGCCTTGATTTGCCCACCCCGGGCTCACCCACTATGCCCACCACCTGCCCTTGTCCTTCCTTGACTCGGGCGTAGCATCCCTCGAGGTGCTCGATCTCCTTCTCGCGTCCTACAAAAGGTGTCAAGCCGCGCGCCACTGATACCCCCAGCCTGGTCTTGGCCTGTCCAATACCCAGCAACTGGTAGGCTTTCACAGGCTCCTTTTTCCCCTTCACCTCAATCTCGCCCAGAGGCTTGAACTCGAAATAACCTTCTGTCAGGCGGTAAGTGTTCTCCGAGACCTGGATGGTGCCCGGCTGCGCTGTGCTCTCCATCCTGGAGGCCAGGTTCACGGTATCCCCCATAGCGGTGTACTCCATGGTCAGGTCATCCCCGATACGGCCCACCACTACCAGGCCGGTGTTGAGCCCGATGCGCATGTTGAAATCGATGCCCTGTTTCCTCAGCTTCTCTGAATATTCCCTGAGGCGTTCCCGAATGGCCAGGGCGGCATACAGGGCACGCTGCGGTGCATCCTCGTGGGCTAAGGGGGCGCCGAAGAGAGCCATGACCCCGTCGCCCAGAAACTGAGCTATGGCACCCTCATAGCGATGTATCTCCTCGGTGAAGAAAATCAGGCACTCGCTGATCAGGGTCTGCACCTCTTCCGGGTCAAGCTTCTCGGAAATGGAGGTGAAGCCCTTGACATCGGCGAAAAGGACAGTGACCTGCTTGCGCTCGCCCTCTATGGTGGTTCGGGCAGCGAGGATCTTATCTGCGAGGTGCTTTGGGGTGTAGGATCGAGGCTGAGAGTAGTCTATAGCAAGGGGTGACTGAGGCTTTGAAATGTCATGGCCACATTCATCACAAAACTTGCTGCCTTGATGAACAGTATGACCGCATGACGAGCAAGTAAGTTCCAGTTTATTTCCACATTCTTTGCAGAACTTTGCTTCTTCTCTGTTCTCAAACTGGCACTTTGGGCATTTCATAACAGCAGCATACTAAGAATTGAACGTAAAGGTAAATCGCTCCGGAGCTTGGCAGTGGTTTTATACCACTGGCACGAACTCTTGTCAACAAAGTTTTGACTATAGACTCAGAGGGCTTCTAACCCTCGAATTTCTTGAAAACCAGGCAGGCGTTCTGGCCCCCGAAGCCGAAGCTGTTGGAAAGGGCTACATTGATATCCTTTACCCGGGCTACATTGGGTACGTAGTCCAGGTCGCAATCGGGGTCGGGGTATTCGTAGTTTATGGTGGGATGAATCACGCCTGTGGTGATTGTTTTAATGCAGGCCACTGCTTCCACAGCCCCCGAACCGCCCAGAAGGTGCCCGATCATAGATTTGGTGGAGCTTATGGGGATGCGATAGGCATGTTCTCCGAAGAGCAATTTAATCGCCAGGGTCTCCACAGCATCGTTGAGCTGTGTTGAGGTCCCGTGGGCGTTGATGTGTTCAACATCATTAGGTGAGAGGCCAGCGTCCTCAATTGCCCAGCGCATGGCGCGAATGGCTCCGGCACCATTTTCATGGGGAGCTACCACATGGAAGGCGTCCGATGATACGCCGACGCCCGCAACCTCGGCATAGATGGGAGCATTTCTGTGCATGGCATGCTCCAGGCTTTCCAGGATGAGAATACCGGCTCCCTCTGCAGGAACGAAGCCATCCCGCTTGGCATCGAAGGGGCGGCTGGCCTTGGTCGGCTCGTCGTTCCGAGTGGTCAAGGCTTTCATTACACAGAACCCGGCTATCCCTGTGGGGGTTAGGGCAGCCTCGCTGCCACCGGCGACCATGACCTCTGCCTTGCCCACCCTTATCACCTCTACCGCATCGCCGATAGCCTGGGTTGCTGCAGCGCAGGCCGTGGTTATAGTGGAGGAAAAACCTGTGAGCCCGAAGATAAGGCTGATCTGCCCTGCTGCCATATTGGGCAGGATTATAGGCATGAAAAAGGGGTTTATCCTCATTCCGCCTTTATCTACCAGGGTGTGGTATCCTGCCTCGGCTTCAGGGAAGCCGCCGATTCCATTGCCGATAATCACGCCCAGCATGTCTGTGTTCTCGCGGCTGATATCGAGTCTGGCATCGTCTATAGCCATCCTCGCTGAGGCTACAGCGAATTGGCTGAACCGCGCCATCCTGCGCGCCTCTTTGAAGTCCATGTAATTGCGGGGGTCAAAGCCCTTCACTTCGCCGGCTATCTGGCAGCTCAGACCGCTGACGTCGCAACTAGTGGTTTTAGCGATGCCTGACCTTCCTTCAATCAGTCCCTGCCAGTATTCGCCAACGGTGAGACCCAGGGGTGTGACCACCCCCATGCCGGTAACGACAACGCGGCGCCTTTCCTTCTTCCCTCTGCCCGTGCGTTTGGTGCGTGTTTTGGGCAGGCGCTCTGCCTTTCCCTTTTTGGCTATGCCGGTAAGCAGTTCATCGATTTGCCTATCGACGACTGCAGTAACCGCTCTCGGTAGTTCGATCTCCGACCCTCCTGGCCCCATCAAAACCCTCCTTAGCTTGCGTAGAGTTCGGGATGCAATCCTTTCACATATTCTATCATCTCACCGACAAGGAATAGAGAGCCTGTGGCGCAAATGAGGTCCTTTCTCCCTGCTCTCTTCAGTGCCCTCGCTACCGCTGTGGTGACGTCCTCCGCCACCTCGGCTTTTACCCCCACTCTGGCGAACTCGCCAACCAATACCTCGGGCTTAGTTGCTCTGGGATGGCGCGAGCGTGTAACGATAACGCTATCGGCCACCGGGGCAAGTTCCTCTATTATCCCCGACACATCCTTGTCGGCAGATGTGCCTATTATAAGGATTAAACGGTCGAAATGGAAATATTCTTTAAGCGCCTCTTTGAGCTTGCTTGCCGAATCGCGGTTATGGGCGCCGTCTACAACGAGCAGTGGCCTGCGCCTCAGGATTTGTAGACGCCCAGGCCAGTTGGTCTTGACCAATCCAGCCTCTATGCTTTTCCGGGGCAGCCCCAGAACTTCCAGGGCAGCGACTGCAGCGGCGGCATTCTGCAACTGGTGCGCGCCGAGGAGGGGTATGGTTACGCGATAAGACCCTTTGAGCCCCTGCACCTCCAGAGATTGCCCGGAAAGGTTGGAGTCGAGTTTTCGCCAGACTATGTCGCTGCCCACTGAGACCAGCCTGGCCCCCTTTCTTTGGCAAGTCTCCCTAATCACCTCCGCAGCCTCTTCGGCTTGGGCAGAGCTAACCACAGGGCGACCCGGCTTGATGATGCCTGCTTTCTCAGCGGCGATCTTGGCGAGGGTGTCGCCCAATACCTCGGTATGGTCGAGGCTTATTGAGGTGATGATGCAGACCTCGGGGGTGACCACGTTGGTAGCATCCAGCCTGCCGCCCAGCCCGGTCTCTAGCACCTGGAAGTCAACCTTCTTCTGCTCAAAATACATGAAAGCGGCGGCGGTCAGAAGCTCAAAGGTGGAGAGTTCGCCATAGGTGCCCTCGCGGTCGACCGCTTCGACATGGGGTCGCATCATGGCGACTAATGATTCCAGGTCTCGTTTGAGAATAGGCTTTCCGTCCACCTGTATCCTTTCACGAAGTGTGACCAGGTGCGGAGAAGTATAAAGCCCTGTCTTATAGCCGGCAGCCTGAAGCCCCGCCGCAATCATAGCTGACGTGCTTCCCTTGCCCTTGGAGCCGGCGATGTGCACGGTTTTTGCGCTGAGATGCGGATTGCCCAGCCTCTGCAGCAGGTCTTCCGTTCGCCTCAGGTCGAATCTGCTGGCATAGTTGTAGCCTGGCCACCTTTCGTAGTCGGTGCGGCTAAGTAGAAAATCGAGGGCAGCAGCGTAGTTCATCGTATAGAAAGGACGGTTTTTAATGATTGGCTATTATATCATCGGGGCAAATTCACCACAAGAGAGGCCGTTTATTAACGGGGGAGTGCAGAGGGGTTCTCCCCTCTGCCAGGGGTCTGGGGGTGTCCCCCCAAATTCTAAATTCCCCCATGATTGGGGGGTACAGGGGGTTGAAAAGAGATTAGTGGACGCTTTTTAACAAGTGGCGGAGAGTGTCTCGTTGTATTATACTTAGGTGGTTTTAGCGATTCCGAAGGAGAGAAGGATGAAAGGGAAAGACCTGTTGTCCATCAGCGACCTTACCCTGGATGAGGTATGGGGCATTATCAATAGAGCCATCCGCATGAAGAAGAGGAAGGCAATGAGCTCCATCCTCGTCGGCAAGACCCTCGCCTTGATATTCGAGAAGCCTTCTCTGCGCACCAAGGTGAGCTTCGATGTCGCCATGTACCAGCTCGGAGGACACAACGTATTCCTTTCCCAGGCCGAGGTAGGGTTGGGGAGCAGGGAGCCCATCGCGGACGTGGCCCGGACGCTCAGCCGCTATGTTGACATAATCGCAGCCCGGACCTTCGCCCATGCCACTGTGGAGTCGCTGGCAAAGTACGCCAGCGTGCCTGTAATAAACGCGCTATCAGATGGGGAGCACCCCTGCCAGGCGCTCGCTGATATCATGACTATCTACGAGAAGAGGGGTAAGCTGGAAGGCTTGACCGTTGCTTACGTCGGCGACGGCAATAACGTAGCCAGCAGCCTTTTCCTCGCTTGCGCGTCGGTAGGGGCGAACTTCAGGATTGCCTCTCCCAAGGGATACGAGCTTTCCAAAGAGATAATGCCCCTGGGGCTGCGTTCCTCAAGGAAAGTGGGCGCTGAAATCGCGCTGCTGAAAGACCCCGGGGAAGCAGTCAAGGGCGCCGACGTGGTCTATACCGATGTCTGGACCAGCATGGGACAGGAAGCGGAGGCGCAGAAGCGGCGTAAGGCCTTTGCAGGCTATCAGGTGGATGCCGGGCTGATGAAGCTTGCAGCGAAGGGCGCCATTTTCATGCACCCTCTGCCGGCACACCACGACGAGGAGGTTGCCCCCGGCATCATAAACTCAAAGCAGTCGGTGGTCTTCGACCAGGCGGAGAACCGACTGCACGTCCAGAAAGCGATACTGGTGGAGATTCTGGGTAAGTAAATGGCCAAACCCATCGTCGCTATTGTCGGCGGGCCCAATGTGGGCAAGTCCACCCTGTTCAACCGGCTCGTCGGTGAACGTATCGCTATTGTGGAAGACCTGCCGGGCACGACCAGGGACAGGGTTTACGCCGACATGTCCTGGGGGGAACGCGAATTAACAGTCATAGACACCGGCGGTTTCGAGCCCAGGCCCGACTCCGACCTGCGGCAAAAGGTCAAGCACCAGGCTGAGGTCGCTATCGAGGAGGCGGACGTTATCATCTTCATGGTGGATGTCCTCGATGGGGTGACCATCCCCGATCAGGAGATAGCCGAGGCGCTGAGACGCTCTCGAAAGCCGATTATCCTGGCGGTGAACAAGGCCGATAACGACCAGCGCCGCCAGCAGGCATTTCAGTTCCACGAGTTGGGCATCGGCGAGCCCATGGCTATCAGCGCCCATCATGGCATCGGCGTCTCCGACCTGATGGATGAGGCCTGCGCCAGGTTGCCGCCTCCTGCGCCTGCTGTGCAGGAGCCTGCGATGCTGAAGATAGCCATCGTGGGGCGACCTAACGTGGGCAAGTCCATGCTGCTCAACGCTATCCTGGGCCAGGAGAGGGCGATTGTGAGCGAGATCCCCGGTACGACCCGTGACGCCACAGATACTGTATTCAAATACGATGGCCGGTCCATATTGTTCATAGATACCGCAGGGATCCGACGCCGCGGCAAAATTGAGGTAGGCATCGAGCGATACGGCGTCATGCGTTCTCTTAACGCAATCTCCAGGGCGGACGTTGTCCTCCTGGTCATCGAGGCTGCTGAGATCATGAATGAGCAGGATATGCACATCGCAGGCTATATCCATGAGGCGCTCAAGGGGATAGTGGTGGTGGTGAATAAGTGGGACCTGGCGAGGGAGTTGGGTGTGGAAAAGACTCAGTGCACCCGCGAGATTAAGCAAAAGCTCAAATTCTTCCCCGATGTACCCGTGGCGTTCGCCTCGGCACAGTTCGGGAAAGGTATAGGCGGGGTATTGTCGGCAGCCAAGAAAGTCTATCAGGAGAGGCAGAAACGTCTTCCCACTCCTTTGCTCAATGATGAAATGAACCGAGCCATAGTTGTTCATCCTCCTCCATCGTTGTGGGGCAGACAGCTAAAGTTATCTTATGTCACCCAGCCCGATGTCGAACCACCGACCTTCGTTTTCTTTGTCAATGACCCCCGGCTGATCCATTTTTCCTATCAGCGTTATCTGGAGAATAGCCTGCGCAAGGCTTTCGGCTTTAAAGGCACGCCGTTAAAGCTCATATTTAGACGGAAGGGTAAGAAATGATTGAGTTTGCTGCGGTGGTAATTGGCAGTTACCTCATCGGCTCTATTCCTTGGGGGCTGGTTATCAGCAAACTTCGAGGGATTGATATCAGGGAATACGGCAGCGGCAATATCGGCACCACCAACGTGTTGCGCACGCTGGGTGCCAGATACGGGGCGATAGTGCTTATCGGCGACGTGCTCAAGGGGACAATAGCCGTACTGCTTGCCAGATATATTATTGAGACTCCAACCGGCGAGATGGCTGCCGGCTTTGCCGCCGTGGCCGGGCATGACTGGTCGCTGTTCCTCAGGTTCAAGGGAGGACGCGGCGTCGCTACTTCGCTGGGGGCGCTTTTGCCGATGGCGATGCCGGCTCCGTTGAGCGGTGTTGTTGGCGCAGCTGTCTTTATAGCCATCATCGCTTCAACTCGCTACGTATCGCTGGGCTCCATAGTGGGCTCTGCTGCTGCAGTAGTGGCGATGGCTGTTTTCCTGGGCCTGGACCGCGTCCCCTGGCAATATTTAGTCTACATCGTGGTCGTGGTTGCCTTGATAATTTTCCAGCATCGGGATAACATATCGAGGCTGCTGTCAGGTACAGAGAGCAAGCTGGGACAGAAAGGGGAGAAAAGACAGACGACATGAGGCAGAAGAGGAGCAGGGTCGCCGTTATCGGCACCACAAGCTGGGGCACCACTCTTGCCATAATGCTCACCCGCAAGGGGCTGGCGGTCAGCCTGTGGGCGCGAACTGAACAGGAAGCGGAGAAGCTGAATCGCGAGAAGCAAAATGCCCTCCGTCTGCCTGGGTACTCGTTCCCCGAGGGGCTTCGCGCCACTGCATCGCTCGATGAGGCGCTCGACAAAGCAGGCCTAGTCATTTTCGCTGTGCCCTCGCAGCATATGCGGCGTAATGTGAGACTGGCTAGGGAATACCTCGACAGCTCGAGGCTTGTTTTGAGCGTGGCCAAGGGGCTTGAGGTTGAAAGCGTCAAGCGTATGTCGGAGGTTATCTCTGAGGAGATAGCCGCGCGCTTTCATCGAAATATCTGCGTCCTCTCCGGTCCCAATCTATCCAAAGAGATCGCCCGAGGCCTGCCGGCAGTGACCGTGGTGGCTGCTTACGACGGCGCGGTGGCGGCGAAGGTGCAGAAAATAATGGCTACGCCACTTTTCCGCGTTTATACGAATACCGATGTGGTCGGCGTTGAACTGGGCGGAGCGCTGAAGAACATCATCGCCTTGGCAGCGGGCATGGTTGATGGACTGGAATACGGGAACAATACCAAGGCGGGCCTGATTACGCGTGGGCTTGCTGAGATTACGCGTCTGGGCGTAGCTGCGGGAGCGAATCCTCTAACCTTCGCCGGGCTGGCTGGGCTGGGCGACCTGGTGGCTACCTGCTCCAGCCCTTTGAGCCGCAACCGCTTCGTGGGACAGGAGTTAGCGAAGGGGCGAGATTTGAAGGGGATACTCTCTTCTATGACGGGTATTGCCGAGGGAATAACCACCGCTGTCGCGGCCCTCAAGCTGGCTGAAGAATTCGATATGGAGATGCCCATCGCTGAGCAGGTGTTTCGGGTGCTTTTCAAAGGGCTCGATGTCCGCCGCGCGGTGTCAGAGCTCATGGTGCGTGAGCTGAAGCACGAGTTGGCTGGCATTCACAGTGCCCAGAACTCTGGGCTGATTTAGACTATTCCCTCAATGTCATGCTATAATGTTACGGGCAAAAAAGTCCTCTACGTTGGGGAGGTGCCCCTGAAGAATCGTCTCAATAATGGACTGGAAGTCGCCAAAATGAACAACCAATTAAAGGAGGGCAACTAGAAAATGACTCATCACACAAATAGATTAAAGGGCAAAGTGGCTGTCATCACCGGAGCCGGCCGGGGCATCGGTGCGGCTGAGGCCATCTTGTTTGCTCAAGAAGGAGCCAAGGTGGTGGTGAACGACCTGGGCGGCGGCGGCGATGGTAGCGGCGGCGCATCCAAATCGCCAGCCGATGAGGTGGTGGCGGAAATCAAGAAGATGGGTGGGGAGGCGGTTGCCAACTACGAAAGCGTGGCTACCGCAGAGGGCGGAGAGAGAATCATCAAGACCGCAATCGATGCTTTTGGCAGGCTCGATATCCTGGTGAATAATGCCGGTATCCTCAGGGACAGGATGATCTACAACATGAGCCCCG
>Ga0315274_10009782_pt1 | contig 13827 bp, 13 predicted proteins | sample YL17G02_20_MG_FD_203700 | JGI IMG/M metagenome (GOLD analysis project Ga0315274, IMG submission 203700) | Sediment microbial communities from Yellowstone Lake, YNP, Wyoming, USA - YL17G02_20 | ecosystem: Environmental > Aquatic > Freshwater > Lake > Sediment | place: USA: Wyoming | collected...
CGAAGGGCGTCGTGCCGGTCAGCAGTTCGTAAAGCAGCACACCCAGCGCGTAAATGTCCGAGCGGGTATCGACATCCGTGCCGCCGCGCTCGGCCTGTTCCGGGCTCATGTAGGTGGGGGTGCCCAGCAACTGCTCACCGCGGGTGAACGCCGTCGTGCCGGTCAGCCGCTGGCCAAGTGCCTTGGCCACGCCGAAGTCGATGATCTTGGGCACCGGCCGGCCGTCGATCTCCTCGACGAGGATGTTGGTCGGTTTGAGGTCCCGGTGGATGATGCCTTTTTGGTGGGCGTGCTGGACGGCGTGGCAGACGTCCACGAACAGCTTGAGCCGCTGGTCGGGGGTGAGCCTCCATTGGTCGCAGTAGTCTGTCATCGGAACACCCGTCACCAACTCCATCACGAAGTAAGGACGTCCGTTCTCGGTTGCCCCGGCGTCCAGCACCCGGGCGATGCCGGGATGATCCATCAGGGCGAGGGCTTGGCGTTCGGTGTCGAACCGAGCGACGACCTCCCGCGTGTCCATACCGGCCTTGATGACCTTGAGGGCGACCTGGCGTCGGATGGGTTCGAGCTGCTCGGCGCGGTAAACGACCCCGAACCCCCCTTCGCCCAGCGGTTCGAGGATCCGGTACCGGCCGATCATCGTGCCGGCTGAAGCGGCGATCTCGTCAGGTTTGGGTTCCAGTTCGGGGGCGAAACCTGCCGATTTCGCATGCGCTTGGAGGAGTGATTCGGCGGCAGCGCGGAGTTCGGTGTCGGGGCCGCAGGCCGTGGCCAGAAACGCCGCGCGCTCCGCCGCCGGCTGGTCCAAGGCGTCGGCGAAAACTTCACGGATTCGTTCGGAACGGTCAGGCGTCATAGATCATGTCATCGCAGGGACACCCCGCTCAGGCGTCCCCACCTATCACTTCAGCGAGAAACAGGGGTCTTTTGCGCCAGTCAAGTTTGCGATTCTCCGCGGATCTCCTGAAACAACCAGGCGCGGGCAAACGCCCAGAGTCGGTCGGCGGTCCGCCGCGAGACGCCCAAGATTTCGGCCGTCTGTCCGTGATCGAGCCCCGCGTAGAAGCGGAGTCGGATCAATTCGGCGGCGTTGGGGTCCACTTGCGCCAGTCTCTCCAGGGCGTCGTCCACCGCCAAGAGTTCATCCGGGGGCATGGCGGCCGCGAGTTGGAGTCGCTCGACATCCACCCGTACCCGGCCGCCGCCGTGAGACGCGGCGCGCTTGCGGCGTGCGTTGTCGATGAGGATCCGGCGCATGGCTTGAGCGGCGGCGAGGAAGAAATGCCGCGCGCCGTTCCATTGCTGCTCCGGGTTGCCGATGAGGCGCAGATAAGCTTCGTGGACCAGAGCGGTGGCTTGGAGCGTTTGCCCCGGAGTCTCGTGGGCGAGTTGGTACGCAGCCAGGCGACGGAGTTCCTCGTAAACGAGCGGCAGGAGTTCAGCCGCGGCGTTGGGTTCGCCGCGTTCAACCGCTTCCAGAATACGCGTGACCTCGGACATGGCGCCAGGCGCGCTGACAGACACCAAGATTCAACGCAGATTACTCTCGCCGGGCAGCGACTCCAGCGAATTGTTCCGTCGATGAGGGAAAGGGAGGGCAGATGGTGACCCTCGGGCGGATGGTCCCGGAACGGGGGTCTGCCTGCAGGCTTGGCCGAGGAAGTGTTGTCGCCCGGCGTTCGCCGCTCCGGGCAAATGGTCACTGCCCCCTTCAGAAGTTGAGGTTGCTGATCTGAGCGCCCAGGACCAGGACCAGCACGCCCAGCCAAATCAGCCCGCCGATCCAGGCGAGCACGTAACCGGCGAGGAGGTAGCGCCGTGCCGGATTCCAGCTCGCCGCCTGCTCGCCCGGAGTCAGGAAATGCTGGAGGAGCGCCAGCACGCTGAACACAAGCCCCAGCACCGGGATGAGGCTCAGGCAGCCGCAGGTGAAACAGCGCAGTGAACCTTCGACAACGCGGATCCGATCGGCGGGCGTGTCCATGGCGTCAAGGCTGGCTCTCGGGTTCCGGCGCCGGGGCCACCGGCGAGGGAGATTCTGCTTCGGAGGGCGTGGCTTCTGCCGGCGTCGAAACCGAAGCAGGCACGATCAGCCGTGGTTTCCTCACGGATTCGGGAGGGCGGAGCTGGTGTTGCTCGAGCAGGTCCAACTCCTGGTGGAGTTGGTGAAGCGTCCGGTTGTTGCCCAACGCCAGCGCGGCCATGATGAAAAGCAGCGCTAGTACCACGAGCGTGGCCGAGCCCCGCTCGCCCGCGCGGAAACGCGCCTCCAGGGATCGTCCGCACTCAGCGCCTGTTCGAAAACCACCCGGTCGGTAGGGCGAGGCGTCCCTGCCGAGCCGAATTCCAGAATTGCGAATCCAGATCGGCTCACCGAGGACGGTTCGCCCTACCTCCGGCCGCTGACCGGGACGGTTCGCCCAACCTTCTTCAGACCAGTCACGAGGCCGTTGCAGATCAATTCTCATGGCTCGGTCTTGGTGCCGGGGACCGCCTGGAAGGTGAACAGCGGCCGGATGCGGGTTTGCCGCTTCGGCGAGGACGCGAGCTCCAACTCCCATCGCCACGAGGTCACCGATCCCCGGGTGTCCAGCAGCATCCGCGAGGTCTTCATGGCCGGCAGGAGAACCGTCCACGATCCCTCTTCGCCCACGCGGCGCAACAGGTTCGTGCCGGTGCAGAAATAGACGATCTCGCCGCCGGCCTGCGGGATGTGCAGCGCCTGATCGGCGACGCCCGCTTCTTCCACGAGCTTGAGCGGCCCGGTTGCCTGGCGAATCTCCGCACGCCAACGCTCGCCCGCCTTCAGCGCGCGGGCCATGTCTTCCGTGTAACGAGCCAGACTCCGTGAATTATCCCAGGCCCGGTAAAAGGTGGCGAGGGCCAGGCCCACGACCACCGACCAGACGGCCATATAAACCAGGCACTCGACCAGCAGAATGCCGGACTCGCGGAATCGCGACGCGACGGGTTCGCCCGCCCAAGAAGACCGGTCGTGGGCACCCGACGCTCCGCTCTCGACTCTCAGAGCTTGTTTGAAGAAGGTAGGGCGAATCGTCCCGATGAGCCATCTGCGATGGACCGTTCCCGGAATCGGCTCGGCAGGGACGTCTCGCCCTACCCAATGGGCAATTCTCAAACGAATCCTCACGGCTTCACCCTCCCTTCGCGCACCACGGCGCTTCCCGGACCTTTTCCTTCCGCCTGCCAGGCTAGCCGCAATTGTTCACCCGTGAGGGTGAGCGTGAACCGGCCGGGAGGCAGTTGGGTCGCGGACTCGGCGCGTGGCTCGTAAGGCTGCGCGCCTTCCTTGAACTGGCGCCAGGCGCCCGCCCGCAGCACTTCCAACTCGCCGTCCACGATCTCCATCGCGACGGCGCGATAATAGTAGGCCCGCGCCAGCTTGCGCTCCTGGGAAACCGAGTAGCCCACCGGCAGAACCGCCAGCGCGAGGATCGCCAAAGCCACCATGAGATCGACCTCGAGGTAGGCTCGACGGCGCCGCGCACGCGGGAAGCTGGAAGGAATTACCATTTTACACCCGCATCGATGAGTGCGATGAGCGCCAGGAAGATGCCTGCGATCAGCGTGCCGACGATCAGGCCATTGAAGATGACCAGGCCGGTCGTGATCGTGTGGGCCGCCGCCTGCTCCTGCTGGAACGCCTTCGCGTCGAGCGCCTCCAGCCAGCCGTTGAGCGCGGTCAGGAAGCCGCCCCGACTCTGCAGGGCGTTGGCCAGCCGCCACTGAAACTGGCCCGAGTCGTCGAGCCGCTGCAGGGCCACGGTCAGGGGCGTGCCGGCGCGCAACTCACCCACCGCGGCCTCCGTCCGCCGTCGGAAGACGCGGTTGGCCGTGCTCTCGCCCGCGAGCTGCAGCGCCTTTTCTTCCGGCACGCCGTTGTCCAGGAGCGCGGCGAGCATGGCTGAGAAGTCGCGTTGCATCCGCTTCCGTTTCCAAGGCACTCGCCACGCCACCGCGTCCCAGACCGGCACGAGCCACTTCCGCAATCGCGGCCCGCTGAGGTAAACCAGGGCGGCCAGGTAGATCAACCCCATCACCCCAACCAGCACCGCGCCGAACTGGTGGGCCGTGCCGAGAACGAATTGCGTCAGCGCCGGCAGCCCGGCGCCCATGTCCTGGAGAATCATTACGTATTTCGGGAAGACAAACACGGCCAACCCCAGAAACACCGCGGGCGCGATCGGCGTCAGGACAAAGGCGGCCACGATGAGATAATTCACCGCGCCCCGCGATTGCGAGGCGCCGTCCTGCAATTGCCGCCGGCAGGCCGGCAACACCTTGGCGAGGTCGCCGATCTCCTCGCCGACCTTGAGCATGGCGTTGATGCGAGGCGGCAGGAAATGCGGCACCCGGTCGAGCGCCTGCCCCAGGCGGAGCCCGGTTTCGATCCACGCCCCGACCAGGTGGAAGCGCACGCCCAGGGAAGTGTCGCCGGTCTGGACCAACGACACGATGGATTGCTCGGCGCTGCGACCCTGCTTCAGGCCGGTTTCGAGCAGATCGAGGAAGAACCGCGCCCGTTCGTGCCGCCGCAGCGGCAGACTGAGAATGAGATAGGCCAACCCGGTGCCGGCGATCGCCAGGACCAACCACAGCGCTTGCAGCAGCGCGAACTTGATGAAGAGGTTATCCACCGACGCTCCCCAGCATGTCCATGAGCATGATCATCGAGCGCAGGACCGGCGCGAACTGGAAGATGATCATCAGCCCCAAGGTGAGCACCGACACGGGCAGCGCGAGGTACAGCAGCAGGTCGGTGCGATACATTGCCCGCGCGAAATAGACCTCGGCCGCGCGTCGCAGCCCGGTCGCCAGATCCTCGCCGCCCTGCGCCACCAGCCAGACGAACAGCGGCGGAAACGCCCGGCTGTCCGCCGCCAGGTCCGCAAACTTCGCCTGCCCGCCCGCCAACCGGCTCTTCCACAACCCCAACTCCGCTTCCGCCGGTGTCCCTTGCTCCAGGTGACCGGCGAGGTCGAGCGCATCCCCCAGCGTTCCCCCTTTGGCCAGCACCAAGCTCATGGTCGAGCCGAGATTGGAGAGCGAAGTCTCCTTGAAGGCAGGCAAGGTCCAACGCAATCGCCGCCGGGCGGCCGGCACGCTCACGGCGATCAAGGCCGCCACCAGCAGGACAACCAGAAGCAGGCACGGCAGGGCGGTGACCGCGAGCGCCTGCGCCGGAGTCCACGGGGCGCGTTGGCCCAGGCCATCGAAAATGGAGATCACGTCGGGCGTTCCGGCGGCGAAAAACGTATGCACGAGAAACGCGACCAGCCCGCTCACGCCCACGCTGGCCAGCAGAACGATCACCGGATACACCATCAACCCCTTGAGCCGCGTCCAGATCAGGCCCGCCCGCTGGTAGTGGTCGGCCAACAGGGTCAGTACGCCCGGCAGGTCGTTGCTCTGGGCACCGAGCTGGAGCATCCGGACGTAGAACTCGGGCAGCTTGCGCGCCGCCAACGCGTCGCGCAGCGGCGTGCCTTTCGCCAGATCGGCTTCCAGTTGCTGCAGCTCCTCCCGCAGCGCTCCCCGCTTCATGTCGGCGCAGAGTTGCCGCAAGGCGCCCTCCAGCGGCAGGCCGGACCGGAGCATCCCCGCCAACTGTTGGTTCACATAGGCCAGTTCTTCGTGTTTCATGGGCCAAGGGTTCGACCAAGCTCGGCTTGGTTCGTCACGCCGCTGTTCACCAATGCTCTCGCCGCCGCGGCCAGTGGCGTGACTGGGCGGATCGCCTCGGAACCGCGCACGCGCAATTCGTCCCGCAACCCCGTGTCCACCCTCACCCATTCCACGACGGGCACCCGACCGGAGAAGCCGGTTCGCAGACAGGCGTCGCACCCTTTGCCGCCGCACGCCTGGCAGAGGCGACGCAAGAGCCGTTGGTTCAACACCAGTTCCACTGCCGAGAACACGACGAACCGCTCGCCGCACATCGTCAGCAGGCGGTCAAACACGCCCCGGCACGAGCCGGCGTGCAGGGTGGAGATGACCAGGTGGCCGGTCAGCGCCGCGCGCAACGCCAACCGGGCCGTCTCGTCGTCGCGGATTTCGCCGATCACGAGCACCTGCGGGTCCTGGCGAAGGAGATGGCGGGCCGCCGTGGCGTAGTCCAACCCCCGCGCCTCGTTGACCTCCGTCTGCATGACGCCGGGCAGGACCTGCTCGACCGGGTCCTCGACCGTGATAACGTGCCGGCCGCCGAGCGCGGCCAGGTGCTGGAGGCAGGCGTAGATGGTCGTGGTTTTGCCGCTGCCGGCGGGCCCGGTCAACAGCAGCATGCCCGAGTTGCCGGCGAGGAATCGTTCCAGTTGCTGGTGAACCTCGAGCGGAAATCCCAGGTCACCGAGCGACCGGCCGCCGGTCTGGCCGAACAGCCGGAGCACGATCTTCTCGCCGGTCACGGTCGGGTAAGTGGCCACGCGGATGTCGCTCTGGGCACCGATGTCGGCCTGGTCGATCCGGCCGTCCTGGGGGAGCGATTCCTGGTAGGTCTTCAACCGGGCCAGGAACTTGATCCGGCCGAAGACCCGTTCGGCGACCGGCTCGGCCAGCTCCCGAGCCGGCGTCATCAGACCGTCCAGGCGAAAGGCCACCTGGGCCGTCCGGCCGAGCATCTGGAGGTGGATGTCGCTGGCCCGCGCCGCCTCGGCCTGACGGACCAGTTGCTCGAGAATGCGCGGGGCGTCTGGGTCGGATGAGCTGGGCGGCGGCATGATTCCGTCTGGTGAGACAGGGCTGGAGCGTTCCTCTCACGACACGACGCTCTCTACCTGGCAATCACGGGCCGGAAACCCGAGGAGCTGTTTCCACAGCTTGGCCGAATCCCCGCCTGGACCTGAGATCAGCGGGCGCTGCCCTTCTTGGCCGGTTTGCCGGAAGGCTTGGGCTGCAGCGCCTCCAGCTTCTTCTTCAAGTCGTCCAACTCCTGTCGCAAATCGCGATCGGTCTTCTGCAGCTCCAGCACTTCGTCGCGCAGGTTCTTGAAATCATCAACCGGTTTGCGGGCCGCCCGGAGCTGGGCGAGGGCGCGTTGGGCGTCGCCGCGCTCGGGTGAAGCCTTCCCGCCGGAGGCGTACTTCTCCAGCGGACCGATGGCGCGTTCGTCGCCCAGCGTACCAAGCGCCCGGATCGCCGCCGGCGGCACTGCGCGCTTCAGGTGCTGCAACTGGGCCAGCAGGTACTCGCGAACCGCTTCTTTCTGGGCGTCATTGCGGGCCAGGTAGGCGAGCACCTCGAGGCCGGTGATGAAGCCGCCGGTGGTGTAGTCCTTCTCGCGCTGGCGGAGGTTCTCGAGCAGGGGCTGGACGAGGGCGGGGTCATCCTGCTGCCGGCAGCCCCGAAGGGCGGCTTCCGCGAGGAGGTTGCGATACGAGGTCGAGTCGAGGAACCGGAACAAGAGGTCCCGGACCTCGGGTTTGCTGAAGCCGGCCAGGCCCTCGAGTGCGACCGCCTGAATGCCGGGGTTCTTTTCCCCCTCCACCGTCTCGCGCAGGGCCTGAAAGGCCGCCTCGCGGTAGAAGCCCCCCAGATCCTCGAGCACCTGCCGGCGCACCCGGGCGTCGGCTTGCGTGCGTGACGCGAGGAGCGCCTCGAGCGCCCCCTCCGAGTGGATCGAGCGGAGCGCCCGCGAAGCCTCGACACGCACGCCGTAGAACGGATCCCCATTCAGCACCTTGCGCAACTCCTCCACCGAGTCGCGGTCCTTGCGCCCGCCCAGAACCTCCACGGCCAGCAGCCGCCCGACGACGTCGTCCTGGTCTGCGAGTTGGGCACGAATCATGGGCAAGGGCAGGGTGAACCGCACCTTGGCCAGCACCGTCAGGTCGGGGTCAACGCGGACGACCTCCGGGGCGAAGGGAAGTGGCACCTGGAATTCCTCCGTGACCCGGCTGATCACCACCGGCCGATCGACCGTCGTCGTCTGGTTCTTGAAGCGCAGGGTGAGGGGCAGGTGGAACAGGAGCATCTGGTCGTTCACCGGCTGGCGCTGGGTGATCGAGATCTTGGCCAGCTCTTGCGTTTCGTCCCAACTGTAGCCGACTTCCAGCTCCGGGTAGCCGCCGTGGTAAACCCACTGGTCAAAGAACTGATCCCACGAGCGGCCGGAGAGTTCCTCCAACACCGCGTTGAGGTCTTCGGTGACCACCGTGCCGAGCTGGTGCCGCTCGAGATAGGTGCGGATGCAACGGCGATAAAGATCGTCGCCCAGTTGGCAGCGAAGCATATGGAGCACCCAACTGGCCTTGGCATACGTCAGGTGGTTGAACATCTCGTCCGGCGATTGAAATGTGCGCCGCACGATGGCCCGGGTGTCCTCGGCGTTCGCAGTAAGGCTGCGCAGTCTCTCGAACATCTCGTAGCGAAGGGGGTCGCGCCCGTGCCGATGGCCGAGCCATAGCGTTTCGTAGTAAGTGGCGAAGCCTTCGTTCAGCCAGAGGTGACTCCAATCCTTGCAAGTCACCAGGTCGCCGAACCATTGGTGGGCGAGTTCGTGCGAGACCAGTCCCTCGCTGTCTTCCAGGTTCTCCGTGGCCGCCGTGAACAGCGTGCCGTCGGTGAGCGTCGTGATGCTGGTGTTCTCCATGCCGCCCGCGACGAAGTCGTTCACGCACACCTGGTCGTACTTGGCCCACGGGTACGGGACGCCGATCTCCTCCTCGAAAAACGCCATCATGTCCCGCGTGCCCCGGAAGGAGTTCGGCGCCTGGTCGATCTCCGATGGCAGGACATGGAAGGCGAGCGGGATGTCGCGGTGGCGGTCTTCGATCGAGCGGAAATGGCCGGCCACCAGCGAGATCAGGTAGCTGACATGCGGTTTATCCTGCAACCAGCGGAAGGCGACGCGGCCCGTGCCCGCCTCGGGTTCGCGCGACACCAGCCGCCCATTGGCGAACACCACCATGCCCTCGGGCACGCGGCAGACGATCTCGGACGTGAACCGCTCGTTCGGTGAGTCGAAACACGGATACCAGTGGCGGGCGGTGATTGATTCGCCTTGGGTGAACAAGTGGGCTTCTCCCTCCCGGTATCCCATCTCTGGCGTCCGGAAGTAGAGACCGGCGCGGGGTTCGGCGTCGTAGGTGATCGTCACGCTGGTTTCGCGTCCGGCGGGCAAGGGCTCCTCAAACGTCACGACCAGTTGGTTCGTGGTGCTCTGCCAGGCTTGGACCGGCACCGTGGCGGTGACGGACTGAACGTTGAGATCGACGGCGTCGAGCCGCACCTCGCGCAGGGGGCGGGCAGTGGGCTGCAACCGGAGCGTGGCCGTTCCCGCGATCATCCGCCGCTTGAAGTCCGGCGTCACGTCCAGCAGCAGGTGCAGCAGATCAAAGTCGCGGTCCGGCGCGTATTGACGTGTCGGACCCACCGGCTGGTCGGTCGCCCCGGCCGGCTGTCGCGCCAGCCCTCCAGCCATCCAGGCGACGCAGACCGCCGTCGCGAGAGACACGAGCCGCCCGGACCAAGTCGAGCAGCGGGTAACGCGGGGGCCGAGGCCAACGTGATCGGGTTCCATGTTGGGCCTGAGTTACGCCAACGGCGCATCCGACGCAAGCGCGTTTCAGATGAGGTTCACCGGATCGATGTCCACGCTGAGGGAGACGTCGTCGGGAAGGCTGGGTGTCTCCAGCAGTTTGGCCAGCCGCGCTCAGCCGGCCACTTGGCACGGGTGGAAGGTAGGCCAATGCTCGCGGGAAATCTTCACGAGGCTGCGTCAGGCGCCGAGAAGGACTTTCAGGATGTGACGCGCCAAGTGTTGGTCGATTTCTGTGTGGCGCGGAATGGGTTGTTGCTTGCCGTTCGCAGGATTCCGGTAAAGGTCGTGCCGGCTCCCGTGACGGACCAACACGCAACCCGCCGCGGTCAGTTGCCGCAGCAGATCACGGCGCTTCATACGGCAATTTCCTTGAGGGCGTAGTCGCGCGGCACATCCTCCATGACCATGAGCTGATAGGCGTCGCGCATGTTCTCCTCGAGCTCCTTGAGAGTCCGGCCCTGGGTCATGATCTCCGGATGCTCGCGCAGGCGTCCGAGCCAGAACTTGTCGGACTTCCAATAGATCATGGTCACCGTGCTTTTCATAACTGGCGACAATGTGGTCTCCTGTGCAGCATTTGGCAATTCCGAGTTGGACCATTGGGAGAGGCGGCGTTCGCCACCCCCGAAGCATCTCCGTCCCAGTGGCGCACCTCGCCTGGTCACAGCGAGGATGGCGCCACGAGCCGAAGTGCTCGCTGTCTGTCAGGTCACGACTCGCCTCCCCGTGCCTCCGCGACCAGAGTGCTCAGCGGCTTGCCCGACGGTTGCTCGCCCCAAATGGCCTTGGCGCGCGCCAGGAAATCAGGTTGCGACACGAGCGACGACGGGGCGGGCACAACTTTGGCAACGACTTTGTCCTGCTGCGTCACTTCAACTTCCTCGCCCGCCGCCACCCACCCCAGGATTTCCGTCCACCGCTGCGGCACCTGCTGAACGCTCGCTGTCTTCATGCGCAGAAGATGCCGCGCCAGGCGTTCCGCTGCAAGCTGGCAGTTGCGAGCATCTGTGTCTTTCCGCTGCTCGATACGCGCGGCCCTCCAACGCCTCATGCTGGACGACCACTCAGTGTGCGTGGAACCGGACAAGCACGCGCTGGCCTGAATAGACTGGCTGGCGAGGCTCCTTGAGATCGCACAGCGCTTGGAGTGTGCGCGTATCGAGACGCGCGTTCCCATCTGGGTCGAACAAGCGCTTCGGCGCGAAGGAGGGCAGGATGGTTCGGATCGTCAGTTGACGGAGTTCGTTCGTCATCCCGAACACGGTGAAGGTGCCGGTCATCCCGGGCGTGACTTGATGCCCGTCGGACTCGCCGACTTCGATGCGGACCTGGAGTCGGTTGGTGTCAGCCATGCGAAGAATCGGCGTTGGCCAGTTGCCGCTCACGTAGTCGCCGGTGTGGCGATACAGGTGCAGGATGGCGCCGGAGGACTGGGCGCGGACGTGACGGAGTTCGTAGCTCGTTCGCGCTGCCTCGACTTCGGCCTGGGCTACCGCGATTTCCTCGGGGATTGGGCCGCGCTTCATCGCTGCCGCCTGTTGACCGAGGCTCTCGATTTGCTTTTGCAGCGAGGCGACCCGCTTCTGCTTGGACTCCAGTTCGTCATCCGAAATGGCCGCCGTCTCGCGCAACTTCCTCGCCCGCTCCAGTTCCTTCTGGGCATAGGCGAGGTCGGCTTCCAACGCTTCGCGCTGGTGGACAACAGCGGCGATTTCCTCAGCCCCGTGGCCGGCTTTCACCCGTGCCAAGCGAGCCTCTGCGAGGTCCAATTGCGCTTTCTCCCGGCGTGCGTCCACGCTGGCGAGAATCGCGTCTTTCTCCACCCAGTCGCCTTCTTTGACCAACACGGCTTCCAGCGTCCCGGCCATCTGCGCGGACACTTCGACTTCGCCGTCCACAGGCTCCACGCGCCCCGTGCAGACGAACTGTGGCTTGGCGGGCTGCGATTGCCCGGATGCGGGTGCTTTGGCGACATCATCGCCGCAGCCGGCGAGGAACAGAGTCAAGACGGCTGCCAGAACGGCTTCGACACCGCAGCGGCCGCATCGGCGCAGTGGTAGCGCAGAATTGCATTTTGCCGTATCGCCGATTTTCAATCGGCAGGGCCTCAACGGGTCCGGGCGGCTCCGGCCCGTCGGTAACCGCCCGCAGGTTCCAAAGCTGCGATACAGCAGATTGGAAATCTGCGCTACACGGCCAGGCGTTCTATTCATCAATCCTCCCTCGGTTCAATCGGCAGATGCGATGGGCAATCGGGTTCAGGCGCGGGTCGTGTGTGGCGACCACCACGGCGACGTTCAAGTCGTTCACAATCTCCTGCATGAGCGTGGTGATGGCTTCGGCGGCGTTGCTGTCGAGTTGCGAAGTCGGCTCGTCGGCCAGCAGCAGGTCGGGCCGACCCACGAGTGCGCGGGCGAACGCCACGCGCTGCTTCTCGCCGCCGCTGAGGTCGCGAGGCAGCTTGCGGCGCTTACCGCCCAGACCAAGCCGGTCGAGCACATCGCCGATGCGCTGTTCATCCACCGGCAGCCGCTTGAAGCGCAATCCCAGCGCCACATTGCGCTCGACCGTCAGTGCCTCGACCAGGTGAAAGTGCTGAAAAACAAAGCCCAGATGCCGTCGCCGCGCTTCCGTTCGCTCGACTTCGGTGGCCCGGCTGATATCGCGGCCTGCCAGTTGCACGGCACCGGAATCCGCCCGCATCAAGCCGCCGGCGATTTGCAGGAGCGTGGTCTTGCCGGAACCCGATGGCCCTTGCAGCACCACGATTTCACCCGTCCGCAGTTCCAGGCCCAGCCCATCCAGCACGCGCAACACGCCCGTCGGCTCAACGAACGTCTTGACGACATTTTCGAGCCGCAGTGGGAGGGTTGGGAGCGCGGTGTTCATTTCAAGGAAGGCGTGTCAGCCCGAAGGCGTAACGCAGAATTGCATTCTGCCGTATCGCCGATTTTCAATCGGCATGGCGCCAGCGATTCAAGACAGCTCCGGATTCGCCGCCATGCTCCGCAGGTTCCAAACCTGCGATACAGCAGATTGAAAATCTGCGTTACACCCGAAGCTGGTGCTCGCCTCGCGGTCTTCACGTCCGAAACGCCTCCGCCGGTTCAGCCCGCGCCACCTTCCACAGCGATGGCCCGCACGCCAGGGCCGATGCCAGCGCCATCATCCCCACATCCAGGGCGACGACCCAACCCGGCAGCACGACCGAAATGGGTGTCCGGGCAAACGCTGCCAACGCCCCGAGTAGCACTACACCCGCCACCGCTGCCGCCGCCACAAACACCACGGCCAACTGCACCGCGAGCAACACGCCGATCTCTGGCATCGAAGCGCCCAGCGCCTTCATCGCCGCATAGACCGGCAGCTTCTGCGACGTGAGCAGATAGAACGTGAGGAACACCGTCATAAAACCCACCACGCCGGCTAGCGTCATCGAGAGAAACAGCATTGGCGCGATGCCCGTCCGCCCCTGCCAGTAGGCTTGCGTCAGGTCGTGGAACTCGCGGGCGGTATGGACCGAGTTCTCCGGCAGGCTGGCCCGCAGGTCCGCGGCGACGCGACGCACGTCCGCGTCCGGATGGCATTTCACGGCGAGGTAGTGAACGGCGTTGTTCGGCAACCGCAGATACGAACGGGCATTGTGGAGGTCCGTCACAATCAGGCATGACACGTTGAACAGGCGGTGGTCCTTCATCCAGCCAGCGGGCCGCGCGCTGCGTCCGCCGAACTCCGCGCCCCACTGGCCCAGATGCTCGATGCCGAGATAGGGCCGATCCTTGAGGTCCACGAGCACTTGGCCGTCGGCGTGCAAGAGGGTGGCCAGGTTTGGGTGACGGATGCCCCAGTCTGTCTGGATGCCGGAGTCTGGCTCGAAACCAACCACCTGGATGTTCTCCATCGCGCCGGTGTCGGGGATGCGCCACTTGGAGAAATCCACCACCACGCGCGACGCCGCCTGCACGCTGGAATGGCCGAGGACTTTGGCCAGAACGAGGTCATCACAATTGCCGGCGAAGTCGAAGCCCAGGATTTCTCGCGATGCCACCCAGAGGTCCACGTCAAACGAGTCCTGGACGATGGTGATGTCGCGCCGAAAGCCGAAGTAGAAGCCGGACAGCAGCAACACGAGGAACAGCGACACCGCCGTGCCCAACACCGCCCCGAGGTACTTGGGCTTTTCGTGCAGGACGAATTCGAGGCCGGTGCTCAGCAGCATAAAGACGGGAAGTCTGGTCGGCTTCGGGCGATCGGGTCGGGTG
>Ga0315274_10009786_pt1 | contig 13822 bp, 12 predicted proteins | sample YL17G02_20_MG_FD_203700 | JGI IMG/M metagenome (GOLD analysis project Ga0315274, IMG submission 203700) | Sediment microbial communities from Yellowstone Lake, YNP, Wyoming, USA - YL17G02_20 | ecosystem: Environmental > Aquatic > Freshwater > Lake > Sediment | place: USA: Wyoming | collected...
TCCGCTATATACGGCCGAGCCAGAGCTTGCTCACCACATCATCCGCGCCTACCGGGAGCCGCTGATGGTGCCGGCGGCGGAGCATTTTCGACTGGATTTCGTGGAATTACCTAAGTTACTTTCACCTGGCCCAGGGCAGCCAGGCCAACATGGCCACCAAGCTCAGCCAGATAGGCTGCATTTATGGGCCGAGTTCTTCATGAAGGCTACCCAGCCAGACTCTTGCGAGGGCCTTATGTCTGATCCCATCATCAAGAAGACTTTTGAAAAGTTGAAAGAGATATCTGCTATGGACGAAGCACAACAGATCGCCCGCGCCCGTGAGCTTGGCATGCTTCGCGTCAGCATGGAGCTTGATGAAGCTCGTGATGAAGGGCTGCAGAAGGGGCTGCAGAAGGGGCTGCAGAAGGGACGAGAAGAGGGTGCGCAAAAGGCTCAAGCAAAGATAATTCGCGATTTAAAGGACGCTGGAATGTCCTTGGATCAGATTGCGACTTTGTTAAAGATGGCAGAAAAAGAATTAGAGTATCTTTTGGCCGTGGACAAAGGCTAGCTCAGCAGAGAAAACTGCTCTGAACTCGCTTACGCTTCGCATTAGCTCGGGCTGACGCCAAAAGTATTGCTCTGTTGGTGAGCGAGCTTCTGCCTCGAGAAGAGATCTGTGAGTTAAAGCTTACGCTGACTAAATCACAAGTCGCCTTGCTCGAGAGGGCGCGTGAAGTTTTAGCTGCTGCCGGCTCCGTGCCAACTGATGCGGAGATTTTTATGAAAGCCTTGGGCGACTTGCTCACCAAACGAGATCCTGTGCGCAAGGCCGAGCGCGCTGCCGCACGGCAGTGAAATCTTGATGATGATCTGGGAGGCCGAAACAACAATGTCGAGAACACTTTCGAGAATAATAATGCCGCAGTGCCGCCACCAGCGGGGGATCAAACTATCGCTGCCGCGCGGCAGCGCCAAAATACCGCCGGTAGATATATACCCGCTGCCGTGCGGCATGAGGTTTATCTGCGAGATCAGAGGCAGTGTGACCACGTGCCTCTGGCTGGAGCTAATTTGACGGGTAAGGTTTAAGAGCGAGCTACTTACTTTTTATTTTGTAGCGGCAAAACAAAATTACCAGCTGTTTGACCCACTACGAGTGGCGACACACCATTCCACTTTTCAATGAGCTGCAAATCTATAATGCCTGGATTTTTGCGAATGGCTTCGCCTCGAATTTCAATCGCCTTAGCCTCGCCAGCAGCGCGAATTTCGGCAGTCTCCGCTTCGATTCTAGCCTTGTCTTTAAGGAATTTGGATTTGGCTGCTTCCTGCTCTTGAACCATCTTTTCTTCGATCGCCTTCTCCAGCTCTTTAGATAGGGTCACGTTCTCGATGACGATATCTTCGATGATGACTAGGTCCTGGATCTTCTTCTGTGCCGACTCAAGGACGCGAAGCTTTATGCGCTCGCGGCCTTTAACGATGCCCTCGGCACTTTCGAGAGCTGTGGCCTCTTTGATAGCTTCCTGCACACGGGGAGCGATGAGCGATTCAAATGGATTGCCAGCGTATTGGGTGAAGATGGTGACAACTTTGCCCTCGGGTACACGATAGAGGACTTTGAGGCTGACATTCACCTGCTGTAGATCAGAAGAATAACACTCCGAGCGCACACCTTCAGTTTGTTGGCGGATCGAAATTTCATACACCTTGGAGATGAGTGGGGGCTTGAAACTCAGGCCTTCCGGCTTGGCCATGGTTTCGGTTTTACCGAGCGTGACTATGATACCCCGATTACCCGGGGATACTATGAAGAATCCGGAGTTGATGAAGATGAAGCCGAAAATGCCAGCAACGATAAGAGCGATATTCTTGATAGAGAGGTCGCGCATAAATGTTGACTCCCAATTTGGTTCTAGAGCGAGCTTGTCAGCCGGAGGTGCAGTGGACTATAGACCTAACTGCACCACCTGCGCCACCTTTTGCAGCTCAAAATACTTGACCTCTTTTGATGCCAAGTTGAGCTTCTTCATATCCAGTGCTTGAATGTGCTGATTCTCAAAGGTCTTTAGATACAAGACCTGATTTTTGAGATCGGATACGCTCATCCATTCTGTGCGCTCAAATCCGCTGCCGCCGCCGCCGTAAGGATTGCTGCTGGACAATTGAATGGCACCAGGAGGGATGTCAAAATTGTTCAAAATATGGAAGGCCGTCATCACTTGCGCTTCGGCCGTCCCAGTCGTTGGTGCGGACTGCGAATAGGCTAGCACCCTAATGAAACGTGACGGTGACAAAAAGTCACCGGGAATTCCGTGCAGCCCTCCGCCAGAAGACGGAGCTCCGAAGTTTGTTCCCCCAATGCGCAGCGGCTGTGCTTCTTTCGGGCTTAGATTTGCATACTGGCCGATATTGGCCAACTGCCAGTCAAAGGTTGGATCATTCGTCATCACTCCCGTTGGATTGTCGAATACATTTAGGACGCCCTTGGTGTACTCGATGACAACGCTCTTGCCGGTGGCATCGTGCAGCGTCATGTGCAAAGGAATTGGGCCTTTAAAGACTGGATGCGGTGAGCGATTCACTTTTATTTTTTTAAACCCGTCGCGCGCTTCCTCCACCGTGGCAAAGTTAGTTAAGGCATAATTTAGCATCTCATAGGAAGCTATTGAGCCCTTGGAATCCGCACTCGCGACATCTTGATACAGAGCGGTGTTAGGTGCATACAGCAGCCCGCCGCCAAGGCCCTTCTCGTTAAAGCCGTCGATCAGAATCGGTAGGTCTAGACCGTTAACACCAACCGCGGCAAATTTTGTCTTCCAAGCTAAACCCGTAGCAGGCTGCCCTGAAGCTCCGACGGCTTGATAAGCGAAGCCACGTGGAATTAGCGTGGCTTTCGACTTAAGATCGATGCCGAATACCAAGGTCCGGCCATAGACGTAACCGCCATCGCTGGCTTTCAAAAGAAACGACGTGCAGGCCTTGCCGGGAGACGACGCGATAAGAGAAAGAGATACAAACAGAGCCAAAGGGGCTCGCCTAACAAAACGGCGCAGTTTATTCGTGTTGTACATAGTGGCCTTCGTGTGCAAGTGCAAAGTCTTTGACTTTGCAGTTAAAGGGTTAGTCAGTAACGCGCCTAGGACCTATAACCTACCTTCGGCTTTACCCTTAGCCTCTCCCTCGGACTAGAGCATCCTCCAGATCGCTCTCGTAATCCCGACGTCCCCGCTCGCGCATACGGGCAATCTCGCGTTTCTCTTCGTTAGCGGAGATTTCTTCGAGTTTCTTTTTGGCTTTTTTGAGTGCGGGCATGGTGGCAATGACCTCATCCAAACTGACCCGAATGGCATAGCGGCTTACGCCATTCGTAGGTCGAAGTCGCTTTCCGACTGTCTTACATTCAATTCGTTGTGTTCAAGGACCTTGGTCGCGAAACCGGGTTCAGCAAGTTCGCCCTTTAAAATGTTCAGCAAGAATCTTACGGCCAATGGCTTCAGTGTCTGACCATCAGCCCCATTTAAAACCTTGCTTACTTGCGAAGGCGAAAGCTGGACCATGCTAGAAAGATCCGCTGCCCTTATTCCACAAACAAGCATGATCCCGTGAATCTCGTTCGCCGTTAGTTGGTATCTGCGGATGTGGTTTCCATCATGATCAGTCCTGCAATAATCGCGGAGCCACTTCTTTGCGAGAATCCTCCCAGTTTTTACGATCACTTCAGCGGAAAGATAATAGTCGTCTTTCTCGGGGGCGAAGGTCTTAGGTTTAACGCTTTCGTCAACCGATACCGGGACATTTAAAAAAATGTGGCTCCCTAACTTTGACTCGATGCTTAGATACCTCGCTGTGATTGTCTTTAGCATCTCGAAACCTCCCTGAAAGCGCTGATCACCACAATTAAATCACCAGATTCGTCAGTATCGAAAACAACCGCCAATTCACAATTACGATCCAGATCATCCTTACATTGCCAGACAAACGAGTCTGGCGCTGGATTGCCAACGTGGTTTAGTTTGAGGTGTCCCTTGCCCACAACCAATGAATACACCTCAAATACAGTGAATTTGCGCTCAGGGTGATCTCTGTGAGTATGCGGCTTGATGCGGATTCTCCCTGAACTCCTCAGGGTATCGAACAGTTGTCGTGCCACGCTCAGGTTCAAAGTCACCCTCCGCCACAGCGGTATAATACGCTCGTCGGAAGTTTCATAGTGAAACTTTAACAAAACAAATAAATACTTTCAAATACCTGAAAATATTGTATAATTAATATACAAAGCCAGCATAGATCACGATTAATTGAATGTTAGCGCTTATCGGCACAATCGACAGGCCCACTCAACTCGGCCTCCCATTTTGGATTTTTGACCGTAGCTGAGGCAATAGGGGACTCGGGCCTGAGTAGGGCCGAGAGCAAGCTGATTCGCGCATCAGCAGCATCATCGTCAACAAGCATGAGTTTAAAGACTGCATCGTTCTTTGGGTCGAGTAGCTCCACCTGATACCTCCTGGCATATGCATACGCAGGATGAAATGGTGGCGAGCAAAATGCCAAAGACATCGTTGGACATGGACGTCAGACGTGGCAAATCAAGAAAGAGCGCGATGAGATGTGTGAATTCGGGTCTAGTCACACGCCGGCGAATTCGGCATTCACACGCCACCGAATGCCGATGAATTCCAATGGCTTTTGTGGGTTAGCGCCAGTGCCTGACCCGAATGGCACTTAATTAGTTGCTGGCGCGATTTAGGCTGGACACCGCTGGATCTTAAGCTCTGGTTGCTCGCCACTTAACAAAAAAACATTTACCGCATCGTCCACACAGTCATTGTCGGTCCCGTACATCACGTGATGCCCGCCCTCTACCATGATTAGGGAGGCATTTGGGCTTCGTCCCAGCAGTCCAAGACTTTGTTCAAAAGGCACTGCTGCATCCATAGTTGCCGCGATCAGCAAGGTTGGGACCGTGTTGTTTGCAGGCGGTAGCCGGGGAGCTATTGCTGGTGCCGATGGCCAAACCATACACGGTAGCTCGGAATATCCGGGACTTCGGATGATGAAATCTCCGCCCTCGACGTGATCTGCAAGTGCTTCGAATTTATTTACTCGCTCGCTATAACTCAAGCCTCCTCGGCCATAGTCGTTACAGATGAATAAATAATAAATCCCCATGTCGCTCCGGATCGGGCTTTTCTCCGAATCAGGGATCTGATCGTGAGTCGTAGGAGTGCCATACAGGAGCTGATGAAGAGGCTTCATATCGCCTGCGCGATCGAACGCAGACAATGCGCGCAAAAATTCTGCTCGTCCTTTTTCGTCGTGCATAGCCTGCGAGGCGACTAGGTCCAAATCATACAGGTCAAAATTATCGGCTATAAATCTTCTGTCGGGGCCGATCGAAGCTATCGGGTCTAGAGCATCTAGCGCAGACTCAGCAAAAGGCTCATCTTGATTTAGGGCACTCTTTAATCGAAGTAATGCTTCGCGTGGCGAGGTAACAAAAAGTGAGGCGCAGCTAGCACGATCTAGGCATTGATCCAGTGTTTGATCGAGAATTTGGTTCTGAGCATCGACAAGCTGAGCATCAAAATCCAGGGCTGAAACCTGCAGATCAACCGCTCCATCTAACGCCATGTTTTTAACCCGGTCTGGAAAAAGTCCGGCATAAATTTGTGCCAATTGCGTGCCATAGCTGTAGGCATAAATCGTCCAGCGATCGTAACCCCGAATGCGCCTAAATGCCTCGATATCATGGGCCGCATCTACTGAATTATAGTAAGGCAAATCGGCTGCATCGATGCCAAGCTCTGCTGCACAGGCAAAGGCGAAGGTTTTAGCCGCGCGCAAAAGTTCTAACCGCTGCTGGGGGGTCTTCGCGGTGAAGGTTTGCTGCCGCCAGATATCATCCGCCTCTGGGCAGCCGTGATCTCCGGATTGGAAGGCTCCGCGCAAATCGAAGGTAACGACGTCACGACCTTCTAATAGTCGTGGATCGATGGAAGGTAACCAATCGCTGACAGACTCGATGACAGGCTCTCCCGGACCTCCTCCGATCAGGAGCAGGGCTTCACGATTTGCCTGAGTACCCTCGTGCACGGCAAATGTGACGACCAACTCACGCCCGACGGCGTCCCCACTAGGAATTGGTAACGATAATTTGATGCACCTTAAATCCCCTAGACCATTGCAATTAGTTTCGTCCTCAAACCTGCCTGCAGCCGCCACCGAGGTGGCTGGTCGTGTTCCAGAATTCGACCGTCGACTTGGCCCACAGCCTAGCGCAGCTAAGAGCAACAGCGGCATCAGTCTAGAAAAGGCAGGAGAGGTCATTGAAGGCATCCCAGCAGCTCTAAGTGTCCAAAAGTAATTCTAAATTCCTACAAAATCATGCCGCCAGGCCACTTATCCTGGCAAATGGCAGGTATCCAGATTGTCTGGTAGTTACCAGTATTTATCGAAAAAAGCGCGTGAAACCAGTACTTAAATGGCGCCGCGCCGCCTCGCTAGAACGTCATTGCGCGTCTCCTACTCAAGGATTAGGTTGGGCACCTGTAGACCTCGAAACATTGGTAGAAGGAGTGCACCCATGAGTGAGAAGCAAGACGTTCCAGGCAGTTTTTCTTTCGAAGTCGTCCAGGATCTTGAGCAATCGGCAGAGTTTGTTTTTCAACAAGCTGGCGGATTGAACGGCCAAGGCGGCTTCGCTGCCTGTGGCGGTTGTGGCTGTGGCGGTTGTGGCTGCGGCGGCTGCGGCGGTTGCGGCGGTTGCGGTGGTTGCGGCGGCTGTGGTGGTTGCGGCTGCGGCGGTTGTCGCTAAGGCTCTTGGTTACTAAGTGTCCAGGTGTTCCATCGGGCCTGCTCCCGATGGGTTTTGGCGGTGACTCAGGACAGGACTCCTCGAGGCGCCTTACGGAGTTTGAGGAGACCTTATGTCCGGCCCGCTAAATTCATCAGTCAGCGCGCTGCGGTGGAACACCACGGTAGAGTGGACGAGCGAAGAACGTACAGAGAAGACGTCGTCCTTGGTGTTTCATCGCGACAGTGTTGCGATCTTAAAGCTGGATGTCAGCAACGACGTTATTACGTTCCTGTCTAATTACATGCCCGACCTTCTGAAAATCCTACCCAATTCCACTAGCAGCAGTGATCTTGCCAAAACAGTCGGTCATTTTGAAGAGAACCCGCAGGTCGCGGCGTTTTTGGCGCTGTTGCGCAAGCACCGGATCTTGGTCCCGGCGGAGGATGACAGCAAAGGTGCGACGGTGACGCTCTATGCCGATCCGCACACAGTCATTGAGACTTGGCACTTAGAGTCCGCACGGCCCGTGGCTATTGATATCTTGGTAGGCGATGAGGCTCGCCTAAATCAGCATTACGAAATCTTCGCGTCCGGACGCTCCGCTGGTCATCTGGTGTCGTTCATCAAGATTTATACTGACATGATCGAAGTCGGCCCCGTTCGGTTTCCTTATGAGAAAGCCGCGCCGACTACTCGCACATCTAATCCTTTGCATTATTCAGCCTGGCCTCTGCGTTTGCAGCAAGCTCGCGGCATGCTGAAGGATTTTTTTCTCGACGCAGTGACTAGCACTAAGTGGCATTCGCTGACGACGCGTGGCTCGCGTATGGCTTTTACTTGGGAAGAGTCGAAAGCACCTTACCGAGTCGTAGCGACACCGATGTCACAACTGACCGAATGCGTGCCATTCTTTCATTGGCGCGCCCAAGTTGAGGGGGAGTCCGGAGCCGGCGGTGTTGGGTCTAGTATTGTGACCGCAGAGTATTCCGCCACCTGCGAGGCTTGGGAGCGCTATTGCTTAGCTCGTCCAGACCTTGCCGTAAGCGCAGATCATTTGACCGCCGCAGATATTCGCACTGTGCCCGGTGTTTATTTTGACTACCTACGTAAACTGTCCAGGCCGATTAAGCGCGCTCCGGCGTTCACGGAGGGGTGGAGCCTGACCGACCACCGTCCGCTAAAGGTGCCGACCGAATGGATGCATTTTAACGGCCATAATTCTGTATCAAATTCCAGCGGAGCAGCCTTTGGCTCGTCAACCCTCGATGCCGTGTTTGGCGCTAAAATTGAGGTCGTTGAGCGGCACTTGCTCATGCAAACTTATCTACAGATCAGCAAGGCGCGCGAGTTTGTCCCAGGCGACAGCGTGATTGATGCAAACATCAAAGAATTTTTGCGAACGCGCGGCCGGCGTGCTCGGTTTTATGATCTTGGCGTCTGCAACGACATTAGCGGCGTCGTTTGCGTGATCGGCTCCGATCTACCCCCGTTTGCTTCTATAGGCTGCTCTGGTAAGAGCTCGCGCGACGATGCCGTGACGAAAGCGCTCTATGAAGCCATCGTCACCGACTCGCAGTGGTCGCGCCGCATTGAGCAGTACGGACCGAAGCGTTTTGTCGAGATGGGTGAAGGCTATCTGCAGGCTAATCCAAATAGCGTTGGCTTTGAAGAGAGTGCCTGGCACTGGGCCGCTATGGAAGACGCCGAAGAGCGTCTGCACCGCCGCTTCCATACTGGTGAGCCAATGGTAGGAGCTTTGGCAGAAGACTCCTTCGTAGCGGTAGATATCGGCAAAAACCTAGTGCAGCGTGGTGTGGTCGTGAAAGTGATCCATCCCGACGCATTGCCGCTGCCGTCTTGCTTTGCCCATGCGCGCGCACTATTTGATCTTTTAAACTTGTCCGAGACCCTTACCATCCCGATGTATTAAGAGCCGGGAGAGGAGCCTAACATGAAGCCATCGACTAATTTTGACAGCACGCTCGTTTTGACTACAGATAAAACCGCTATCTCTGAGGACACGGCGCGGCAAATTCAGCAGGCCAATCGCACCTTCGCCCCCTACTACAAACCGCTGCAATCGATCTCTATCGAAGATGCGCGCACGCGCAAGAGTTCGTATGAGTTTGGTAAATTGGGTCTGAAGGAGCTCGGTGAGCTGCTGCATTTGAGCTTGTACAGTAGTGAGCGCCCTGATGCGCGGCCCTATCCAGCTGCTGGTGGGATTTACAGCGTCAATCTTTACCTCGCTGCAATGAGCGTCGATGGCTTGCCGTCTGGGATTCACTTTGTCCGTTGGCAAGATCAAGTGCTGGAGCAAATCGGCAGCGAAAGTGCGGCGCGCGAATTATATGACCAAACCTATCATCCCAATATGAACGACCTGCCGCTCATAGCGGTTTTAGTTGCGGATCTTCGTCTGTCCACCTACAAGTACCGTGATGCTGCCATGCGGATGGCTTATATTGAGGCTGGCGCCTTGCTGCAGACGCTTTATCTTGCTGCAAACAAGCTGAATCTTCCCATCTGCGCACTCGGTGGTATCTCTGATCGTGCGGCTCTTAAGATCACTAAAATGGAACCATCCGCAGACATCATCTTTAATTGTGGTGTCGCCATCGGTGGTCGGCCCACAAATATTTAGTTTCGGCCGCGACATCGGAACAGAGATTATTCGGACGGTTTCGCGATCCAAGACTAATCTTGATTAGTTGATGTAAGCGAAAAAAACTGTCTAAACTTATTGTTTCATTGATGGCTTACCAATGCGGTAGCCGATACGTGCACTTGGGATACCTCAAGACTCGCTGACTGCATGCCGACCAACCTCTGTGGGGGGTTGCAACCGAAGGCATGCAATTTTTAATCTTTAACCTGCTGTTCATGTGTCTTATTGCGACACGTGCAATCGGAGAGATTGCTCCTGTGACTGCACCTACTAAGGGTGCGCAGGTAGATGTTGAACTTATTGAGTTCGTCGATGCCTCACCAACCGCAGATCAAGCGAGTGAGCTCAAGCATTCTCTGCAGTCAGCGCCGATCTTAATGCGCCGCGCGGAAAGTACGCAATTCTTCCATGGTGGACGCTTGTGGTACCGAGTTCAAATTCATAACACAGAGCAGCAATCGTTGCCTTTGGTGCTTGTTAATGCATTTCCCACTTACTCACTGTGGGTCCTAGCAACGAATGATAGTGGTCAGTCGGTTGTGACAAAGGCAGGGTTTGCTGAGACTGGGAATGTTCTGGGTAGACTGCAGGCGTCTATCGAGCTGTCAGCCCCACCAGGTACGTCCACCTATTATGTGGGCACACTTTCGCACAAGATTCTATTTTTTCCAGTGATGAAACTTTGGCGACTTGAAGACTACAATCAAGAACAAATGAAGCGTAGCAGTCTCGTGCTGACTGGCGCTGGCGCATACGTGATGGCACTGGTCGGTGTGTTTCTTTTTACTTTTTGGCTACGATCATTCATGTTTATCAAGTTGGTATTCGCGGGGATCGCCTATTTTCCACTGATTTTGCTTTTGAACGGGCAAGCCTATTTCCTCCCGTTGATTTTGCGTAGGGGAATGATCGAATATTGGTTCGCACTCACCGTGCTTACGATGAGTCTGGTTATATTTTTCGGAGTCGAATTCAACGGTATAAATCGCAAGCGAAATCCTATAGCAATCCGTGCATTGAAAGGTTTCTTAGCTCTCCCATTGGTCTGTGTGCCGCTTTACTTCTATGAATCCTTCACTGCTTCTCTGCTTTATTTAATAGGTAGTGCACTCGCTTTAGGTTTGATCCAGTTCGTAGCTATCAAGCGAGCTATTATGGAACACGATCGGGATTCTGTCTTCTATGCGATAAGCTTTCTGCCAATTACTATCGTTGACTGTCTAGTATTGGCGGAGTTTACTGGCCTGATTCCCCATGATTCAAAATATGTAGATTTGCAGTTCTTTTTTATTGGACTTCAGTGTCTTCTCATTACCATACCTATGGGTATGAAAGTGACTGAGATGCGGCAAAATATAGCCATACTCCGCAGGCATCTTAAAGGTATCATCGCCGATGATCGGATCGATGATGTAGCCACGATGGGTCCAAATTTATTGCGGGAACCGATTGACGAGTACGTTACTATCCTGTTTGTGGACATAGTTGGCTACTCCCTCATTTTTGAACGAATGAATTCCACCGAGGCCTTTCACTCTCTGAGACAAGTGATGTCAGAGATGACCCAAATTGTGCACCGCTATGGAGGCGTCGTCGACAAAAGCCTTGGTGATGGGATCCTCGCCTTTTTTGGGTACGACCTTATAGGTAAAACGATACAGGGTCACGAGGGGGCCGCATTACTGTGCGCGCGTGATCTTCAACAACACGCAGTTGCCGCAGGATTGCGAGACGGTGGTACGGTCTTTCCTCTCCGAGTGGGCATCAATAGCGCTAAAGTCAATATCGGAAATTTAGGCGATGAAAACCGTCTTGACCTGACCATAGCCGGCAGCGGCGTAGTGCTCGCGAGCCGCTTTGAAGGGTGCTGCGAACCATTCAAAATTATCCTTGGCGAAGCGACTTATTTCGCTTTGCCACCAGACATCACAAACAGTAGTGGTTTTAGTCGTATCTTAGTGCCCGTTAAGCACCAAACTTCGCTCAATACCGCCTATGAATACGATCCATTAGTGGACCAAGGGGATCTGCCTTTCCAGGCTTTGGAGCGCTATCGGCAACAAAACCAATTTATGGTTCAACATGCTCGCCATCAGGTGCAAGAGGGCTATGTACTCCGGACCTCTTATGGACCAATGCAGCTGGTGAATTTTTCGGTCGGTGGATTTGGCTTGTTATCGAGCTTACATTTGGGTCGGGGCGTTCCCCTTGAGATATTTTTGGACCTACCGCCGAGTCACCCGGCCACTGCTTGGGTTAGTTCGGTTAGCGTAGAGGTCGTATGGTCGGCAGTCCGCGGAGATGGCAGGTTCCTGCAAGGAGTGCGTGTGAATGGACGTAATCTAGAGCAAAGAGACATGATATTTAAACTGGTCGAAGACCTCATTGGGCACTTTGCCCTTAAGACTCGCGATCAGATCAGTGCATAGTGGATGAGATCTTTAAGGGTCCGACATCTAAGTACTGTCGGCCCTTTGTTCCGTTATTTTCCGTCGCCTATCGCCTCAAACTCAAAGATTCTCGTCGCGAATATTGATTGCCTGGTCTGTGACCGCAAGATATTCAAGCGAGCATAACGTGCCTTAAGTCCGGTGACCGGGTGTTCGGTTGTTTTGTCTTTGTTGTCGGTGGTAGTGACGACTGGCTGCCAATATTGCCCGTCGCTGCTGCTCTCTATAGTAAAAGTCTCAGTATTTAAATCGTTAGCCTCACCGCCTGCCTCTGCATGTTTGACGTTGAAAGCTGCGATGGTAAGAACACGGCCAAAATCGAGTGTGAGGATCGCGCTTGGGTCGCCGTGTGCACACCACTTACTATCGTTGATGAGCGATCCATCGACGGCCATGGCAGGCGACTCGTGATCATTGCACGATGGGACATTAGCAGTGGCTTTCGCTGTGAGCGCGACATTGGGTTGACTAACTGAAATCGCAGCGTTCATCAAATCCAAAGCGGAAGTCTGTCTGGCGCCGTCGCTCATGTCGAAAGGACCGGCCCAGAGATAGCCAAATTGATTGTCGGAACTACGATTGTCGGTCCACAAGCGGCGGAGATTATTTAAAATGAAATCGCGGTACGCTGGCTCGCGTCTTTGGTCGTACAAGTAGGCTAGGTTGCGCATGAATATGCCCTTAAACTGAGGCTGATCAGCACTGTCGCTTTTAGCTACTTCATTTGAGTCACGAAGGATGCCCGAGGCATCAGTCAGTTTCGTTATGGCAGCTGTAGCGATATTATGTGCGTCTTGCAGTAGCTGATCATTGCCGTTGACGTGCACGTAATCGGCCAAGCCGCCAAGGATGACTCCTTGGTTGTAGGTGAAGGTTTGGCCGACCGGGTGGCACTGCTCATTCAGGCCGTCAACTATGAGGTGGTCGGAACCGATCATTCCTGATTTTTGAAACCATTGCCATTCTCGATCAGCCCAATCGCGAAAGCTACCGGGTCCGCTATCCCCGGGGGTACGTAGATGCAGTCTACTGGCGAGTGTCAGGAATAGTTCATTGGTGATTGCATTTTTATACTTGTGGTCTTTTTTCCACCAAACACCACCACCGCAATGCTCATCCCAATGTGTGGCGATGTCGGCAAAGATTGTTTTGGCGACAGCTAAGTAATGGGCCTGATGAGTCAGATCGTAGGCTTTGAGCCAAGTGAGAGCCCACCAAGCTTCGTCGTCGTTGAACTCGTTTAGGAATTTACCGCCAATGTGATGCGTATAAGTGGTAGGGATCAGTCCAGTATGGTCTGCATTGCCAGTCATCCGTGAGTAGTCAATCACCGACTCGAGGGCGTTGGCTGAATTCCACCAACCTGTGGTTTTCCAAATGCCCCTGGTAAAACTGTAGCCTTCGGTCAATTTGTCAGCAGTTTTCTTTGCCATCTCTCTCGGAGTTGGCAGATCCAGTATTGGTTGGGCGGGTCCCTGCGAAGCTTCTTTTACTTGGGTGCGATCCTGCAGAGTTCTGCATCCGGTCGGCAGTGCCAGAGCCGATATGAGAATTCCACAGCGGAAAAGGTAGGGCGCTTGATAGGAAATCAAGGTGGCGGACCTCCAAGACAAAAAAAGTGACAGTCTTCGTGGATTACATCAACTTATTTGGCACAAAATCTTAGCGCAATTCTGATAGTATTTAACTAATTTAGCAGTCCGAGGTGCTGAATGCGCTGGTCGATATTCCAAATCCGGTAACAGACACTATGATGCGGGTCAGAAAAGCTTCCGATCGGGACCTGCACAGGCTTGCCGTTTTCAGTCCACCTTGGTGTGGCGTTGTAGAGCTCTAAACAGCGTGAGCGGCTAAAGTTAAGTTCTGATTGTAGTGACGTGCCGTCAAAATACGCAGCAAAATTCCACCAATGATCGA
>Ga0315274_10009787_pt1 | contig 13821 bp, 2 predicted proteins | sample YL17G02_20_MG_FD_203700 | JGI IMG/M metagenome (GOLD analysis project Ga0315274, IMG submission 203700) | Sediment microbial communities from Yellowstone Lake, YNP, Wyoming, USA - YL17G02_20 | ecosystem: Environmental > Aquatic > Freshwater > Lake > Sediment | place: USA: Wyoming | collected...
GTGGTGACGCTGAGGTCGCCGCCGTCGGTCTGGGCCCAGGTCCAGGCGGAGAAGCTTCCCGATTCGAACCCGTCCGAGAAAAGTGGATCGTTCTTAGGTGGCCAGGGTGGAGGCGTGGGGGCGGCCGGGTCGGGGCCGATGTACGTTTCGCGCCGCGAGACGAAGGCGTCGAAATAGCTGGTGCCGCGAGTGCCGGTGTCGACGCCGCTCACAGCCCCAAGCTGGACATACTCCACACGCCGGGTGTCGTCATCGATGTTGGTGAAGGTGGCGATCTGGGCGCCGTCGACCCAGAACGTGAAGATGCCATTGTTGGCGCCAGCGGCCGTGGCGGCCTGCCAGTTGAACTCCAGGGCATGCGGCCCGTCGGTGATGGCCACCCACGGGGAGCTGCTCCACCCGTTGGAGTCGTTGATGGCTTCCGCCCGGACCTGGTAATCGCCGTAGTTGTAGCGCAGCTCAATGCGAGCCACGATGACTGAGTCCCGGTTGCCGGCGTAGAACAGGTAGAAGGCATCCCCGCCGGACATCCCGAGGGTGTTGGGGTCAAAGTGGAAGCGGGCCCGGTAGCGGGTCTCCTCGAAGGGGGTCCAGTCGTTGACGTAGATCGAGTTGTTGTCATCCAGGAGGGCCTGCATGCCGTAGGTTCCGACAAGCGCCGCTGCCGTGGTGACGCTGAGGTCGCCGCCGTCGGTCTGGGCCCAGGTCCAGGCGGAGAAGCTTCCCGATTCGAACCCGTCCGAGAAGAGTGGATCGTTCTTGGGTGGCCAGGGTGGAGGCGTGGGGGCGCCCGGGTCGGGGCCGATGTACGTTTCGCGCCGCGAGACGAAGGCGTCGAAATAGCTGGTGCCGCGAGTGCCGGTGTCGACGCCGCTCACAGCCCCAAGCTGGACATACTCCACACGCCGGGTGTCGTCATCGATGTTGGTGAAGGTGGCGATCTGGGCGCCGTCGACCCAGAACGTGAAGATGCCATTGTTGGCGCCAGCGGCCGTGGCGGCCTGCCAGTTGAACTCCAGGGCATGCGGCCCGTCGGTGATGGCCACCCACGGGGAGCTGCTCCACCCGTTGGAGTCGTTGATGGCTTCCGCCCGGACCTGGTAATCGCCGTAGTTGTAGCGCAGCTCAATGCGAGCCACGATGACTGAGTCCCGGTTGCCGGCGTAGAACAGGTAGAAGGCATCCCCGCCGGACATCCCGAGGGTGTTGGGGTCAAAGTGGAAGCGGGCCCGGTAGCGGGTCTCCTCGAAGGGGGTCCAGTCGTTGACGTAGATCGAGTTGTTGTCATCCAGGAGGGCCTGCATGCCGTAGGTTCCGACAAGCGCCGCTGCCGTGGTGACGCTGAGGTCGCCGCCGTCGGTCTGGGCCCAGGTCCAGGCGGAGAAGCTTCCCGATTCGAACCCGTCCGAGAAAAGTGGATCGTTCTTAGGTGGCCAGGGTGGAGGCGTGGGGGCGCCCGGGTCGGGGCCGATGTACGTGGTCCGTCGGGACTCGAAGCAGTCGAAGTACTCCGTGCCTCTCGTGCCGTTGTCGACGCCAGCCACACCCCCAAGCCGCGCCAGATCGACTCGCCGGGTGTCGTTGTCGATGTTGGTGAAGGTGGCGATCTGGGTGCCGTCGACCCACAGTGTGAGCACTCCGTTATTGGCTCCGGCTGCCGTGGCCGCCTGCCAGTTGAACTCCAGGGCGTGCGGCCCGTCGGTGATGGCCACCCACGCGGAGCTGCTCCAGCCGGTGGAATCGTTGACGACTTCAGCCCGGACCTGGTAATCGCCGTAGTTGTAGCGCAACTCGATGCGGGCGACGACGACGCCGTCTCGGTTCAGTGCATAGAACAGGTAGTGCGCGTCGCCGCCGTTCATGGCCACGCTGTTGGGGTCGAAATGGAACCGGGCGCGATAGCGGTTGTCCTCGAAGGGAGTCCAGTCGGTCGCGTAGATGCTGTTGTTGTCGTCGAGCACTGCCTGCATGCCGTATGTGCCGGCGATGGCGGCCGCGGTAGTCACGGTCAGATCGCCCCCGTCCGTCGCTGTCGCGGACCAGGCCGAGAAGCTGCCCGACTCGAATCCATCGGCGAAGACGTTTTCGGGTGGAGTGGGCGGGGGTGGCGGTGTGGGAGCGGAGGGATCGGCACCGATGTAGTTCAGTCGGTGCGACTCGAAGAGATCGAAGTAGTATGTCCCGCGCGTGCCGCTGTCGATGCCGGACACCGCGCCGAAGTGGACCGTCTCCACCCTGCGGGTGTCGTTGTCGATGTTGGTGAAAGTTCCCGTCTGGGTGCCGTCGATCCACAGTGTGAGCACTCCGTTGTTGGCTCCGGCTGCCGTGGCCGCCTGCCAGTTGAACTCGATGTAGTGCATCTGGTCGCGGATCGTGTACCAGCTGGTGCTGGTCCATGTGGTCGCGTCGTTCACCGCCTCGGCCCGAACCTGATAGTCCCCCTCATAGGACCGTAGCTCAAGGCGGGCCACAACGGTCGAGCTCGCGTTGAGGGCCTGCAGCAGGTAGTGAGCCTCCCCGTTGAGCATGCTGATCGAGTTGGGGTCGAAGTAGAAGCGCGCCCGGTACTGCGACTCCGCCTGAGGGGTCCAGTCGGACACGTAGATGCTGTTGTTGTCGTCGACGACCGCCTGCATGCCATAGGTGCCGGCGATTGCGGGCGGCGTGGTGACGCTCAGGTCGCCCCCGTCCGTCCTGGCTGCGGACCAGGCGGACAGATCGCCCGACTCGAACCCGTCGGCGAAGATGACATCCGTTGGGGTTGTGTCGGGCTGCAGGACGGTCTCGGTCACGCTGGTGCGATTGCCTACGTTGTCGTAGCCATACGAGAACGAGGACAGCGTGGTGGGGCCGTTGACATGCGCCAGCGACGTCAGCCGGTTGGCGTCGTCGAAGGTGTAGGTCGAGACCACCCCGTTGGGGAAACTTGTGGTTGCGGACCGGGAGCCACGGTCGTAGGTGTAGGTTGTGATCAGGCTGTCCCAGTCAGTCACGAGGTGTAGCCGGCCGGCGAGGTCGTAGGTGTAGGCGACCTGACGGGTGTCCGGATAGGTGAGGACAGTGCGTAGACCGGCAGCGTTGTAGGCGTAGGTGACGACCGCGCTGTAGGGATCGGTGACAGCGGTCGCGCGGTTGAGATCGTCGTAGTTCCAGGTGGTCATTCCCTGGCCGTCGACCATCGTGTGGCGGTTCCCGGAATCGTCGTAGGTGTAGGTGACATCGGCATCCGGAGATGGGTAGTTGATGAAGGTCAACCGGTTCAGACCGTCGTAGGTGAAGGTGGTGGTGTGGCCGTTGGCGTCCAGGAGTGAGACGCGATTCCTGGCCCCGTCGTACCCGTAGGTCGTCGTATGGCTGAGGGCGTCGGATTCGGTCGCCAGGCGGCCGAGGTCATCATAGGTGAAGGTGGTGGCGTGGGATCGTGCGTCGGTGATCGTGCGCCGGTTACCCCTGCCATCATAGCCGTACTCGGTGCGTACGTTCGTCTGGGCGTCGGCTGGCTGCCCGGACTTGTAGTTCTCCACGACGGCGGTCAGCCGCCCCAGGGCGTCGTACTCGAACCGAGTCACGATATTCCGGGCGTCCGTGCTTGAGGTCCGGTTGCCGACAACGTCGTAACTGAAGCTGGTCATGTGGCTGAGGGGATCGGTCTCGCTCGTGAGGCGATAGACCGCATCGTAGGCGTACGTGGTCGCCTTTCCGTTGGGGTCGGTGACGGTCTTGCGATTTCCGGCGTCGTCGTACGTCGCCAGGGTGATGATGTCCCGGTCGGTGTCCGGGCTGGGGGTGTAGCTTCCGCAAGGGCTGGTCACCGATGGGTTCTCGATGCTCTTGACGACGCGCTGCTGTCCATCGTAGCAGGTATGAGTGACCCCTCCGATCGGGTCCACCGTCCGGATGACGCTCCCGGCCCCGTTGTACTGCGTCTCGGATGTGACGTTGCGGTCGGGGTATGTCGGATTGAAGGCCGGCGGCGTTGGGTTCGAGACGTCCTGGCCGATCAGGTTCTGGGTGACGTGGCGAACGCGGTGGACCGCGTCATAGTAGCTGCGGGTGATAGTGCCGGCATTGTCGATCGTGGCAATCGCGTTGCCGCTGGCATCGTAAATCGTTTCCGTGCGGACGTTCTGGTCCGGATAGGTCGGGTTGTACGCCGGCGGCGTGGGCACGGAGATGGCCTGCCCCGTAAGGTTCCGCACGACATATCGAGCACGTCCAAGGCCGTCATAGTAGGTTCGGGTAATCCGCTCAAGGGTGTCGATTGTGGCTATGGCCTGGCCGGCGTCGTCGTAGACGGTCTGTGTCCGGACATTCTCGTCCGGGTAGGCAGGGTTGTACACGGGGGGCGTCGTGACATAGATGCCCTGGCCCTGCAGGTTCTGGACGACATACTCGGGGCGGTTGGCCACGTCATAGTACGTTCGGGTGACAACCCCCAGGGTGTCCACGACGGCGATCTGGTTTCCGGCCTCGTCGTAGTAGTAGTCCGTGATCACGTTCCGGTATGGATATGTCGGATTGAAGACCGGGGGCGTCCCGATCTCGATGCCCTGGCCGTACAGATTCTGGACCGCGGTGATCGGCCGGCTCAGCGCATCGTAGTAGGTCCGGGTGATCACGCCAGCGGGGTTGATCGTGGCTATAGCATTGCCGCTGGCGTCATACACCGTGTCGGTGCGGAGATTCTGGTCCGGGGTCGAGGGGTTTCGGCTGGGAGGCGTGGGGTTGTCAACAGCCTGACCGGTGAGGTTCTGGACCACCGAGAAGGGCCGGCTATTGGCGTCGTAGTACGTTCGGGTGATGTGGCCGGCATTGTCCCGGATGGCGATCGCATTCCCAGCAGCATCATAGAAGAACTGGGTCCTCGTATTCCGATCGGGGAATGCGGGGTCGTAGGCTGGAGGAGTCGAGACCCCGATCCCCTGACCCAGCAGGTTGACGACCACGTACTCCGGCCGGTTGAGCGCGTCGTAGTACGTTCGGGTGATGACGCCCAAGGTATCGACTGTCGCGATGGCATTTCCCTGGTTGTCATAGACCGTCTGGGTCCGCAGGTTACGGTCGGGGTATGCCGGGTCGTAGGCCGGGGGAGTCGGGATCTCGATGCCCTGCCCAACCAGGTTGACAACAACGTATTCGGGCCGGAGGTCGGCGTCGTAGTAGGCGCGGGTGATGCTTCCGGACGGGTCGATCGTGGCGATGACGTTCCCGCTCTCGTCGTAGACCGTGGTTGTCACGCGGTCCTTGTCGGGATCGGGGCTCGGGATGTAGCTGGCGGCATTGCAGGGGCCCGTCTGCGGCGTCCCGCCGTCGCCGGTGGCGTTGGCGACCGTACGCACCACGCGACCGGCGGCGTCGTAACAGGTCCAGGTCGCATGCCCGAGCGCGTCGGTTGTCCTTTGCAGGCGGCCGAGGGCATCGTAGGCGTAGGAGGTCGTGTGCCCAAGAGCATCGGTGGATGACATCCTTTGGCCGAAGGCGTTGTAGACGAATGTCGTCGTGTGCCCGAGCGCGTCCGTGATGGTTCTCAACAGCCCCGGCGGCTGGGGGGCGTGTGCAGCGGTGGTGTACGTGAAGGTCGTCGTATTCGACAGAGCATCCTCGACTTCCAGGAGCAGTGTTCGGCGGGCGGGATCGGGATCCGAGATGTTGTAGACGTAGGTCGTCAGGTAGTCCCGGGGATCGGCGACCGAGGTCAGGTTGTGGTAGGCGTCGTAGGTGAGGTCTGTCTGGTTGTCCTCGGCGTCCGTCAGGCGCAGAAGATCGGCGCCATCCGGACTCCATAGCATCCGCACGGCGTTTCCGCTTTCGTCGGCGACTACGCTGGGCCGGAAGTTGGCGTCGTAGGACCTGCCTTCGGTACCGCCGGCGTCATCGGTTCGCTCCACCAGAGTTCTGCGGGCATCGTACGCGTCCGTCAGCTGGTTGCCAAGGGAGTCCGTGACATTGGCCGTGCCGTCCGCGTTGTACGTCACCTCCAGTATCAGGGTGCCGGAGGGATCGAACTGGCGGTAGGCTCGCCCCTGGACGTCGTACTCGGTGTGGAGAACCTCCGCCCCGGCGCCGTCTTCGACGATGCGCAGCCGGTGGGCGCTGTCGTAGGTCAGGATCCAGGTGTTGTCGAGGCCGTCGACGAAGGTGGTCAGGTCCCCCGAGGCGTCATAGCTGAATGTCACATCCCGGCCGCCCTGGTCGGACACAGTCTGGATGCGCCCCTGGCCGTCATAGCTGAAGTCCAGATAGCGCTGTCCCGTATCGTCGGTCACTCGATCCAGGCGCCCAGCAGCGTAGGTGTAGGTCCAAGCGTGTGCCTGGGGATCCTCCCTACGCAGGATGAGACCGTCCTCGTCGAAGACAAGCGTCTCCTGGGAAGGTGCCCGGATGGTGAACCGAACTGGCGGGCCTGGATCGCGTGTCAGCGTACTCAGCACCCCCGCCGTTGGCGTGTAGGTCCCATCCCCATTGTCGAGGAAGCGGAAGAGATTGGTCGAATCCGCCTTCAGGAGGACAACGCCTGGCTCGCCTCCGGGATCGTCCGAGAAGATCAGCCGAACGTCATGATTGTGGGTCCAACCGTACCCGAGGAGCGCGGCGAAACGGTCGGTAGACACGGACGAGTATGTGCGCACGAAGGCGAGGCCGCCCGCCGAGGTCGGCACGGACAGGTCGATCAGGGAGTAGTCGAAGGCTCCGGTGCGAGTGTTGATTGGGTCGCCCTGGCGACCTTGTGTTGAGGCTTGGCCTTGTTCCCACGGACATGGCCCGGCCCCGTTCTCGGGATCACAGAAGGATGTGGTCGACAGATCGTACACGATCGTGTTGTAGGCAGCGAGTGAGATCCTGACGGCGTAGCCGTCCTGGGTTCCTCCCAAGGTCCTGTCGAAGGCATTGCTCGTTGTGGGAAAGTCCGCCGAGCGTGTCTTGCCGGCGACGTACGCGGTCCAGATGGCATCAACCGCTACGTCGAAAGCCGAATCATAGCTCGTTCCCCCAAGACAGGTGGAGTACAAGGCCCCGCTCCCGTCGGCTGCCAACTTCGTGAGGTACCCATCTTCGAGGCCATTCTGCGTGGGGTCATAGGCATTGGGAGTGGTCGGAAAGTCCCGGGAATGGGTGCCTCCAGCCACATAGATGGAGCCATCCGAATCAGTTGCGATGGCCCAGCCAGAGTCACCGTCAGACCCGCCGAGATAGGTCGAGAAAATCAGAGCACTCCCGTTGGCGCTGAGCTTCGTGACATACGCGTCGCTCCCTCCCCCCAGGGAGTTGTCCATGGCATTCCACATGGGGAAATCCGAAGAGCCGGTCCCGCCGGTGACGACAGCAAAGCCGCTGGCATCGACGGCGATGTCACACTCCGAGAAGTCTCCGGCCAATTCGCAGTCCGTGCCACTACCTCCTAAGTAGGTTGAGTACACAAGGTCGCTGCCGTCCTGGTCCAGCTTGGTCACGTAGGAATCCCAGCCGCCGTTCGCGCTCTGGTCGTAGGAACCCGTCGTAGTGGGGAAGTCCGTCGAGAAGGTCTGGCCCGTCACGTAGGCGAAACCGTTGAGGACAGCAATGCCGTGACCTTGATCTGCACCTGAACCCCCGAGGAGGGTTGAGTAGACGAGCGAGCTCTGCCCGGAGGCATTCGGGTTGAACTCGACGACAAAGGCATCCTGGACTCCATTCCTCGTACGATCCCATGCCCATGTGCTTGTCGGGAAGTCGGAAGAATCTGTCATTCCTGTTACATACACGGCAGAGCTGGTCTCCAGCGCAACAGAGTGAGGTATCTCTGTCGCGCCCCCGCCGAAGAACGTGCTGTAGGCGAGCGCCGTCCCGGAGGGAGTGAGCTTCGTTAGGAAACCATCGGTTCCGTTCCGGGTGAGGTCGTAGCCGCCTGCTGTCGTTGGGTAGTCAGAAGACATCGTGGCACCGGTGATGTACGCGGCGCCCGTGGAGTCAACAGCGATGGCGCAATCCCAATGGCAGTCAGTACTGCTGCCCCCGATGAACGTCGAGTAGACTTGTTCGCTCCCATCAGCACTCATCTTGGTGACGAAAACGTCTGCTGTTCCCCCGCCGTAGGAGGTGTCGAAAGAACCCGGCGTGACCGGGAAGTCCGTCGAAGGAGTCGTCCCCACGATGTAAATCGAACCCAGAGCGTCGACAGCATTGCCGAGAGCGTTGTCCTCGCCACTGCCGCCCAGGTAGGTCGAGTAGACAAGGTCGTCGATAGCCAGGACCGGGGCTGCGAATGCAGCAGGTTCGTCCGCACTCCGAAGCGCGGCTGCCGGGGCTGCCAATCCCCGACCGCCTGCAGGTGGTTGCGGCTCGAATGCAAGCGGCGTGGGGATGGCCTCGGGGGTGTCGGTCAGGGAGGGCTCCGGGGATGGGGTCGCCGTATCGGATGGAGTGGCCTCTGGCGAGGGCGTGGCAGTTGGTTCCTCTGTGGGTGGTAGTGTGACTGTCTCCGTCGCAGTTGGTTCCTCTGTGGGTGTCAAGGTGACTGTTTCCGTCGCGGTAGCGGTGGGTTCTATGGTGGCTGTCGCCGTTGGTTCCTCCACGGCAGAAAGCAGGATGAGCTCCCGATCGGTGACTATGGGCTCGAGAGATCGGCCCTCAAGAGTCATTCCTTCTGGCAAGACGATTGCGGGAACCGGAAAGCCCAGATCACCCACTTCAGTGGAGATGACCAGAATCCCCTGCTCAGCAAGGGATAACCGGCCATGACCCTCGATGTGAAGCCGAATCCCGCGGCGGGCGGCGCCGCGTAAGTCGTCCTCAAACTGGACTGCATCGCGGACGACCAGGCGCCAGTCCCAGACCCCTCCAGTGCTCTCGATCTCCAAGTCCACGCCTGGGTAGAGGTCCACATACCGTACACCGGACCAGACCGGGACATCGGGGTACCATTGTTCAGGGTCGTTTCCGAGAAAGTACGAGATCGTCGTGTCGATCGGCCCGAATGGCACGATCTCTGGGTGGGGATTCGCCCCCACGAAGTCGAGCTTGAGGTGGACGCCCCTTCGGGAACTATCTGCCGAAGGAGTGGAGATCTGATCCGTTGGCGCGGCTGGGGTCGGCACTGGCGAGTCGGCTGATGCCTCCTGTTGTGCCCTCAGGGGTTCGAAGAGGGTAAACCACAGAGCATCGTCTGCGAGGTGCCCGAAGGCGCGCCCACCGCGCACTTCGAACCGCGAACGAGAGTCGAATTGGCCCACGTTCTCGATGAAGAGGAGGGGCGCGGCCCTCTGCTGGATACCCAGAGGGAGGGGAGAGGAGGAGGGAGCGGGTGTGCCGGTGCTGGGAATGGGTGTTCCCGTTTCTGCCGCCGCAAGGGTCTGCGTCTCTGCGGTGGGCGAGACAGTAGCTTCTATCGTCTCGCTGGGAGTCGCAGGCGTCTCTGTCGGAGTCTCTTCCTGACCGTGTTGGCCGTACCGGGCAGCTGGTCTGGCGAACACGGGCCGCACGAAGGGATCCACCGGCGCCGTCTCCGCTTGGGCGCGCATCGGTTGCCCTTCGTCGGCCGAAGGTGCCCAGGAATGGGGCGAGGGTACTGCGAAGTTCGGTGCTGCCAGAGACAGAACGACCAGGGCGTGAAAAACCCTGGTCGTTGCCGCACGAAGCCCTGCACCGGGCTTGGGCAAGGTTCGGCGAGAAGCGCCTACTACATCGAGACCGTACTCATGGTGAGACATAGTGCCCCCTATTTGAATGTCCAGAACGAGGCTGGTAGAGCGCCCCCCCAAAGAGGAAATCGCCCGACTCGGGGACCCGGGCGGCCGACTGCCAGATCTCGGTTTGCCCCCTGAGCCGCAGTCTTCGGAGTCTGCATTCAGCCTACACCTGTCCGCGGACTCTGTCAATTACCACGTGGCTTTGAGACACCCGGCCCGCGAGATGTAGCCGGTGTGACAGGAAATCGGCCCGGATGCGAAGGGGCGTTTCTGGTACGCGAGCATGCCCGTGAGCGAGGCTCACCCATTTCGGGCATAGCCGGTCGGGAATCAGCTTCGGCGTCCATCGATCAGCGCGCTGCATCCGCTGGCATTCGACAGCGGTCGTCCGAAACAGCTGGCTCACCTGGGATTGCCGTGCACACCCTTCTCGGGAACTCAGGGGGCATGCTGCGCGACTTGGCACTCCTCGCCAGTATGAACAAGCATCCAACACCGCCTCAGGGAGCGATGACTGCCTACTACGGCGAAGGGCAGACCGCATTACAGAGGCCGGCGTCCCCTGGGCCAGTGAACAGAAGCAGACCCTCAGCGCCTTCGCTTCCCAATGACGACCCTCCAGTTGAGGGCACATTGGGGGACATCAGGGAAAGCACGCTTGACGAGTTGCGAGACGAGTCGGGGAAGCAGGGTCGCAATCCGTCGTTCGCCAGGCATTGCGCGATGCTGCCTGGCATTGACTCGAAAGGCGACGGTAGGAGTCAAACCCACGATCGGGGTTTTTGCAGACCCTTGCCCGTGGGTCCATGGGGGGTTCCAGATATGCGTGACCACTTGAGACCGGCCAGCTCTTTGAATCTTCTCCTCCCACTCGATTGTCTCTGCCACGTTCGGCTCGGGCGCGTAGACGTCTTTCGTCGTCTGTGCCCGGGCATGCCCCAGTACCGCCTGCACTTGGTCGATCGACGCACCAAGGTCGATGGGGCGTTGCGCGTGCCTGTGCCGGAAGGCGTGGGTCGAGACGAACTGATCCCGGTTGGGACATAGCCCGCTGCCCTGGCCAGATCGACCACGATCCGCCTAACCGCCTAGCGCCGAGGGCCGCGCTGTATCCGCGGCGCCGACGACGGCAGGCCTCTGGGGAGAGTCTTCACTTCCTGGGCCCGGCTCCGGTACGACCATGCTGGATGAACAGCCAGGAAGAAGTGTCATTCCTCTCCCTCAGATAGGCCTCTATCGCGGCTTAGACATCCTTGCCGAAAACCACGTGGGCCGCGAAGGCTATCTCAGCCATCTCGATCCGCAGATGGCTGTCGACTGGTCCGCTAGCTTAGGATCTGCCCTGGTGAGCCTACAGACATCGCCTGCACGCAGAGCGGTTGCCCGCAGATTGTGCACCAGCGCCTGAGCCCGTAGGGTCTCAAGCTTAGCCTTGCGCCTCGCGCGCGGATCCGGGATGTCTTCCTCGGTGGGGAGGGGTAGGGCGGTTGGAGCCGCAAGCATGCCGTCACCGAAGTCGGTAGGGACGGCACCGCTGCGCGTCTGGAGCCCCCAGCGTTCATCGACGCCGGATCCCACGCGAGGTGCGCTCAGGGCCGTTGTCTCTCGCTCCAACCTAAGTCGTCGGCTGATGCCTCTGATCGACATGCCGTCCACACGGTGCAATCGTCGAGTTTCGGCCGATTGATCCACGCTGATCATCCTTCCGGCCTCCGCGAAGCCCATGGCTGCTGCTCGGCTGGAGGCTCATGATAGCCGGCCGGAGTGGCCTATTATTGAACAGTTGCTGACACAGGCGTTGGCCTATTGGAGATAGTTCTTCGGCGCCAGGATGTGCGCCTTGGTTCTGTTGGGAGCCGGAATGCGCCACGCATGGGGAGCGCGGTCGGGTTCGAAGAGGCTGAGCTGGAAGGCGGTGCAGTCGTGCTCCTTGACACGGTCGCCGAATAGAAGCCTGCCGTGGGTGTGGTAGTACCAAAGAGGGACGCAGGGTGCATGGCGATCGAGCTGCTACGCTCCGCTTCTCGTGATGAATAGGGCCATCACGAAGAGCCCGGGCAGGCCGATGGTCTCATGGTTTGGGCTGCGGGGGATGGGGCTCAGCGCAGGGAGGGAAGAGCGAGCTCCCGGTCAAACTGTCAGTCATGGCGAGCTTGCAGGACCGCCAGAGGTAGCCCCATGCGCATAGCCATGTACTCCTTTGAGGAACGGGAATGAGGTCGTTTGGCTGCGGCACATCGTGGCTATACGCAATAGGGTTGAGCGCTAGCGAGTGGATATGCGTGGTGACCGGAGATCGGTGTGGGATGGCTCAGGCGGGATGAGACGGGATCGGCACCGCCAAGGGGCACTGGGTGGCGGGTGGCCATGACGCGGTGTGCGGGGCTGGGGTGGGTGGCAGATGACCTTGAAGGTGCAAACTGTCGGGCGAGACGGAAGGCCGCTGGAGGGTTGAGAAGCTGCGTATTGGGCAGAGAACCGGAGGAAGGTGAGTGCGGTGGCCGGCAGTGGGAAGTATTGCGCGCCGGAATGGAGCGTGTACTCGCCATGGCGAATGCTACAGTGCTGAAGAAGGGGGATCCCTGGTGTGGATGATGAATGCGCCGTTGACCGGCCGCTCCGAGCTCTTGCACGGCGGCATCATGATGTCCTCGTCGTCTATTGACGCCCGCGCTAGGTGAAGGCAGTCGAGCTGCTCCGTGTGGTCAGTGAAACGCGATCGCAAGGTACGGCGCCAGCGCTGCTCGTGGTTGCTCCAGGGCGAACGGAGCAGTGCCGGTCTAGAACTACGGGTGCCGATCACCTGATCGTTCTTCAGCGAGAGAGGTTGCTGCGGAGCTCGTTGGTGGGCTGAAGGATGCGATTTGTGATCGCTTCTGTGAACGCCGGGCTCTCAAGAGTCGGGTGACGCGATTGTGCGGTTCGTACCGGAGAAGCCTGATGGAGCAGCTGCACCGGGCACCCGAGGGGGGCGGGCAACCCGATGCAGCTGCTCCTGGATTATACGCACATGTCCGCGGGATGGACATGAGGCTCTCGTGTTGTCATTGCCTTTGAGGGGCGGGGTGCAGACTGGAAATGGCGGGCTGATCATCCGGTGGCGTATCGTACACAACCTGTTCGTCCCTGCCGGCGCAGGAGCCGTCGTCCCTCCGAGAGGGGCAGACTGGCTGATCGGCCAGATCAGCTCCCGGGAAGAGAGAACGGACCCCTTTTACGCCGAGTAGCCCTGCACGACAAGGCCCCTGGACAAGTTGACATTCGCGGATTAACATGCTAGCATATTAGTAGGCTAGTATGGATGGTGTGACATGACCGAGGAAATGACGCTAACCAGGGTTACCCGGAACGGACAAATCACGTTGCCGGCTGCGGTCCGCCGAGCGGCGGGGATCGAGGAGGGGGATCTGATAGCCGTGACCATCGAGGGTGACACGATCACCCTGGTACCGAAGAGACTGGTCGACAAGAGCCAGGCTTTCTTCTGGAGCGAGGCCTGGCAGCAGACGGAGCGGGAGGCTAGCGAGGATATCGCCCAGGGGCGTGTTCGCTCTTTCAACGACGTCGAGGCACTCATCACTGCGCTTGAGGCCGGCGAGGCCTGATGCAGCTGCTTCTGACGGCTCGGTTCCAACGAGCCTACGCCGCCCTCTCACCTGATGACCAGAAGCAGGTTCAGAAAGCACTGCGCATGATGAGCGGCGACCTGCGGCTCCCCGGTCTCGGCGTGAAGCGTATCCGTGGTACAAAGGGCATTTGGGAGGCCCGCGCCAGCCGCGCACTGCGGATTACCTTCGAGACACAAGGGGAATCCATCATCCTCCGCAATGTGGGCCGCCACGACGAAGCGCTGGGGAGTCCGTGAGAAGGAGAACGCCGCCGAACGTGCGGTTTCTCTTGTGTTCTGTATCAATGCGAGTAGATGTCTCTTAAGTCCTGCCGGCCCTAGTTGATGGGCCCATGGCAGGGAGGTGACTTGGAGCGGGGGGCTTCAGTCAAACCGAGTGGGACATTGTGCTGTGGTGGAAGCAGCCCCAGGACGGAGGATTGGTCGAAGCCGTCCGCAAGGCTCAGCGCCGGGGCCTGCGAAGAATGTTCCTGGACACCGTCCGGTGGGGGCGAGGTGACGGAGATTCTCTTCCGGACATTCTAGGCG
>Ga0315274_10009788_pt1 | contig 13821 bp, 12 predicted proteins | sample YL17G02_20_MG_FD_203700 | JGI IMG/M metagenome (GOLD analysis project Ga0315274, IMG submission 203700) | Sediment microbial communities from Yellowstone Lake, YNP, Wyoming, USA - YL17G02_20 | ecosystem: Environmental > Aquatic > Freshwater > Lake > Sediment | place: USA: Wyoming | collected...
GACCGATCAGCATCGGCCACCAACCCTCGGAGGGGTTCAGGAAGCCCGACAGCGAGCCCGCATAGACGTACTTCTGGGGGTAGTAGATCGCGTAGTTCATCGCCGCGCTGCCCGCCATCGAAATGCCCACCACTGCATTGCCGTTCGGGTCGATGCCGTGGTTGGCCTGCAGGTAGCCCGGCAACTCCTTGTTCATGAACGTTTCCCACTTGTAGGTGTAGTTCTGACCGTTGCCCTGCGACGGCTGGTACCAGTCGGAGTAGAAGCTCGACTGTCCGCCGACCGGCATGACCACCGACAGGCCGGAGTTCTGGAACCACTCGAATGCCGGAGTGTTGATGTCCCAGCCGTTGTAGTCCTCCTGGGCGCGAAGGCCGTCGAGCAGGAACACCGCGTGCGGGCCACCGCCCTGGAACTGGATGCGGATGTTGCGGCCCATCGAGGCGGACGGAACATCCAGGTAGAGCACCGGCAGGCCGGGCCGCGAGAATGCGGATGCCGTCGCCGAACCGCCGACGACTCCGATCAGGCCGGGCATGACGGCTGCAGCGGCGACCGCCGCGGCCGCCCGGCGCACCCATTTGCCCCGCAACTTATCGACGATTTTCATGACGTCTCCCATCAGCTTTCGTACACGTTTCGCGCAAGCGATCAACTGCTATGCCTGCGTAGTCAAACACCGGGCAGGTTCGCCGACAGGTACGCGACGCGGTGCGCCAAGTCGCAGTTGGGCAACGATCAGATCACGTGATGAGTGACCTCGGCCTCAGGGGACTGCCTACTCCGCCGAATCGGTTGCGGCCGCATGGTGTTCGACCTGAGCGGCCGCCTCGCGGGCGCGGTCACGGCGCTCGTCGATGGCCTGGCTGAGGTCTTGCAGCAACCCGGGCTTGCCAGACACCAACTGCTCCAACGTATTCCGATCGATCTGCAGCGCGGTGACCTCACCGATGGCGTACGCGCTGCCGGTCACGGGTTCGCGGGTCAAAGCCGCCTGGCCGATGAAGCCGCCCCGGTGCAGGAGCAGCAGCACTGGGCGAGAACCGACGGGGATTCGGCGTCGGGGCCGGCTTCGGGCGGTGCCGACATCGAATTCATTCCCGCTGCCTGCCTCTATGGCATGGACCAGACACGCCGAGGGTAGCTTGTCGGAGGTGGCCGACCCCTACAAGCTGCAGCGTTTCGCCGACGCCCAGACCGAGGTGTACCAGCAGGTGCTCGGGGAGTTGCGTTCCGGCGCCAAGCGCGGCCACTGGATCTGGTTCATCTTCCCGCAATTGAGTGGCCTCGGCCGCAGCCCCACCGCGGCGTTCTACGGCATCTCCGGACTGAATGAGGCGAAGGCTTACCTTGCCCATCCGGTACTGGGCCCGCGGCTGCGCGAGTGCAGCCGGCTGCTGGCAGCGATTCCCGGCCGCACCATCGAGGCCGTCGTCGGCTGGCCGGACTGCCTGAAGGTCCGGTCGTCGATGACGTTGTTCAGCGCCGCCGCCGGCCCCGACGACGCCGATTTTCGTGCGGTGCTCGACAGGTACTACAACGACGAGCGGGACTGCGCCACTGAGGAATTGCTCAGCGAGGGCTGAGGACCATCCAGCCGTGCGGGGGCACCTCGGCGTGGCTGACCACCTCCTGCGGGGGCGCCCCCGAACCGGCGAGCACCTCGGCCGGGCGGCTGAGGAGGTCCGCGACCGGCAGGTCCATGGCGGTGTCGTCGGCGTTAAGGGCGACGACCAGTGCGTCCGCACCGTGGCGGGTCTCGTAGACGTAGCCGAGATTGTCCAGTTTCAGGGCGCTCGTTCTCGCGTCGTGCAGCCAGGGATGCCGACGGCGCAGCCCGACCAGATGGCGATGCAGGTTGAGGACGTCGGGTCCGCGACTGCCCAGATCTACCGGGGGATTGGGAAACTCGGGCCGGACGGCGTCATCCCCGCCGGCGCGGTCCTCCTTGATCCCGCGGTAGTCCAGTTCGTCGCCGGCGTAGATCGTCGGCACCCCGCCGGTGGTGAACAGCACCACCAGGGCGTGCCCGACGTGATCGGGCCGGGCCAGCCGGCTCGCGATCCGGGTGACGTCATGGTTGCCGATGAAGGTCAGTGGAGCGAAAGTATCCAGGAATCCGTTGTGGCGCTGCAGACCCCAATCCAGTTCGTGGAAGTTGCCGTCGTTGAGGCTGCTCCAGATGGCCTTCCACAGTTCATACTGGGTCACCGAATCCGCGCCGGATCCCTCGACGAAGGCGCAGTAGTCGCCGTGGATCACCTCGGCCACGAACCACGCGTCCGGATGGGCCCGGCGAACCCGCGGCAGCACCTTCGCCCAGAATGATTCGGGCACCGCATAGGCGGCATCCAGGCGCCAGCCGTCGGCGCCGCGACCGAGCCAGTGCGTCATGACGTCGACCGTGTAGTCGACGACGGCCGGGTTGCGGTGGTTGAGCGTGATGAGATCGTCGTGACCCTCGAAGGTGTGAAAGTGGCCGGGTCGACCGCGAAACCAGGCGGCGGCTTCCGCGTCGCCGTGGTCGACCGCGTGCCGGTAGCGCTCGAAATCTGTTCCGACGTGGTTGAACACGCCATCAAGGAGTACCCGCAGACCACGCCTGTGCGCCGCGTCCACCAGGCGGTCGAAGTCGGAGTCGTCACCGAGTCTCGGGTCGATCCGGTAGTAATCGGTCGTGTCGTAGCCGTGGGTTCGGGAGGCGAACACCGGTCCGAGTGCGATTCCGGAGGTGCCGAGTTCCACAGCGTGATCGAGCCAGCCGACGATCCGGCTCAACCGGTGTTCCTCGGCGGTGGGGGAGTTGGCGGCAGGGAACGCGCCGACGAACCCGAGCGGGTAGACCTGCCACCAGATCGCGTGGTGTACCCAGGCCGGCCCGCTCACGGCCGGAACGTCGCGGCGTGAGTGGCCAACGCCGCGCGGGCGAATTCGACGTAACTGCCGAGCCGCCGGGTGTCCTCGTCGTTGAGCGCCACGGGTTCTCACTCTACGCAGCGGGCCGCGGCCCGCGGCGAGCCGAGCCGGTCACCGAAGGTGCACACACTGCGACGGATCGGCCGAAATCTGGCAGCGGACGCACGCTCGACGCGTCAGTCGCCGCAGCAGTTCGTCTGCTGAACGTCGAGCCGGCAGGCGCATGACGCGACGATTGGCACGTCGGCCCTGGCGCGGGCCAACTCGAGCTGCCGGCCGATTATGGCCGCCTCGGCAGTGCGTCCGAGCCGCTGCAGGCACTCGTGGTAGCCGTGCAGGCTCCACGCATTGCCGGGGTGCTGGCAGGGCCGGCTCAGCGTCGGGTCCAGGCCGAGGTCGGCGGCATACACTTCGGCTGCTTGCTCGACATGACCCTGCTCGATCAGCAGTGCGCCGTAGGCGTGTCGGGCCGGCTGCATCCAGCCCCAGGGCTCGTCGTAGAGCAGCGTGTCGTCGAGATCGACCGCGCGCCGCAGATGTCCGAACGCATCGTCGAAATGGCCTTCGCGGTAGGCGATCTCGCCGTCAAGCATCGCGGCGGCGACAGCAAGGATGTCGCGGCAGGTGTTGTTGAACAGATAGCGCGAATCGGGCAGCCGCGAATAGGCGGCCGTGAACGCCTCCCGCTCGGTGCGCGCCTGCGGCAGTTGACCTTTGGCCGCGTACGCAACGCCGCGGCCGTAGTGGACCACGGCGGCGGTGGTGCAGAAAAGGTCGAGGTCCGCGGGCAGCGGTTCGGCGATCAGGTCGTCCCAGCGGCCAAAGCGGATCAGGACGTGGACGCGCAGCGGAACGAATGCTTCCAGCCAGTCGGCCATCGGCGGGGATTGGATCGACAGCAACTCGGGTGTGAGCTGGCCGGCGAGTTCCTCGGCGGCCAGCAGCGCGACCTGCGACTGCCCGGCGAACATCGCCGAATACACCACAAAGTGCAGATCGTGGGCGCGGTAGGCGGTGTAGAAGTTCAGCGGGCCCGCACGCGCGACGAACCGGCGGTCCGCGGCGACCGCGGACAGGTTCGACACGATCGCGCTGTGGTAGTCGCCGCACAGCACGTCGATATGGCTGGGCATGTGCTGGAGATGACCGGCATCGGGCACCAGCCCGCGCAGCAGATCGGCCGCCGGGAGTGCATCTTCGGGGTGGGCCGACATCTCCATCGTGTGCAGGTAGAGGTGCAGCAGGCCGGGGTGCGCCTTGCCGGCGGCGGTGGCCAGGGCGCCGTCGAGAATCTGTTTCGCCTCGACGACCCGGGATCCGGGAGCGGGCTCGCCGGTGCGGGTGTCCCAGAGTGCCCACGCCGTCACGTTGACCAGCGCATCGGCGGCCAGCGTCTGGACGTCGACGTCGTCGGGGTGGGCCCGGGCCAGCGTCGCCATCGCGTCGGCGTAGGCCGCGTGTCCGGCGGCGAGTGCGTCGGCATCCTCGGGGTCCGCGGTGGGGAACCGGGTCGCCAACGCGTCGATGAGGCCGCGTTCGACGACGGTCGCGCGGCCGTCGGCTGCGAGCCGAAGTTCCGTCCGGGCCCGGGCCAGCGAGGCCGCAAGGTCGACGGGGTCGAACGCGTCCCACGCCTTGTTGTAGTTCGGACCGATGGCGTAGGCGATGCCCCAGCGCGCGATCGCGAGGTCCGGGTCAAGTGCGAGCGCCCGCTCGAAGCACCGGATCGCTTCCTCGTGGTTGAAGGCGAAGGCCCACACCAGTCCCCGATCGAACCACACCTGGGCCGGAGGCGAGGGCGTGTCGACGGCGCGGTGGTAGGTGCCGAGGTCGTAGTACGGCTCGGTATCGACCAGCGAAACCGCCATGGAGCACACGATAGGCCAGCCGATCGCACTCTCGCGGGGGATCGGTGGGCGACTCGGGTGGTTAGACACCTTGGCTGCAACGTGTTCTAGTGCAAGAGTGCTGGAATTCACCCTCGAGGACCTGTCTGCCGCAGACGTCGCGCGGCTGCGCGACATTTATGAGCCGCTGACCGCATCGGTGCGCGACCTGGTGGATGCCACGATCCGGACCGAGGCTGACGCTGAGACCGTCGCCTCGGTGAAGCGCGACATCGATGCCGCCGTAGCCCGGTTGCGCGAACGGCAGATCGACGGCGCGTTCGGGGTCCGGCAGACCACCTCGGGGGAGAGCGTGGGGTGGGGCAACGCCGTGATCGGCATCCGCAACGCGCTCGCCCCGCCGGTGATCACCGGTCGCGACGACACCGGGCGGGTGTCGGCCGACTTCCGGCTCGGCGCCGCCTACGAGGGGCCGCCCGGACACGTCCACGGCGGGGTGTCGGCGCTGATCCTCGACCACCTGCTCGGCGAAGCGGCCAGTCCGGACAGCAAACCCCGTTTCACCGGCAGTATCACCGTCCGCTATCTGCGCGCCACCCGACTCGGGCCGCTGCACGCCGAGGCGATCCGCACCCGCACCGAGGGTGTGAAGACCTACTGCGTGGGAAACATCGCCGACGCCGAGGGCATCACCGTGGAGGCCGAAGGGGTGTTCATCATGCCGCGCTGGCTGCGCGACTGAATCCCTACTGCCTGGCCATCGCGAGGTTCATCCGGTCCTTCGGAGTGATCAGGTGATCGTGGCTGTCATTGCCGATGTCGAGCTGAACCCAGTCGATCTTGCCGGTGAACCGGTTGCCGGTCGGGCCGTAATCGGGTGATGCGGGGGAGCCGGTGTCGGAGCCGACGTCGCAGGCCTCGTCGGCGGAGTAACCCATCGGCTGGGTCTTCTCGACGCGGCCCTTGCCGACCGCCTTTCCGTCGTAGAAGAGCGCGACGTCCCCGCCCTTGGCCAGTCCGCCGCCGTCGTAGGTGAACTCCATCCGCACCTGGTGCTTGCCTGCGGGAATCGGCTTGTCCGCGCTGGTGATGTAGTGCTCGATGCCGAAGAAGTTGAAGCAGTACTTCAACTTTCCCCCATGCGCATACAGCGACCAGCCGCCGGCGCTGCCGCCCTGGGTGATGATCACGCCTTCGGCACCGGATTCGGGCACCTCGATATTGGCCGTCACCGAGTACGATTTGTTCTTCAAGATCAGCACGCAGTTCTCGCTGACGCGCATCCGGTCGAACAGAAGCTGGGTGTTGCCGCGGATGAGCTGTGGGCGCCCGGCCAGATCGGCGTTGATCCGCTCGAAGCCACGATCGTCGATCGGCACGACGTTGTACTTGACCGCCTCGATCAGCCAGAGGCGTTGCAGCTCAGCGAGTTTCTTGGGGTTCTCCGCTGCCAGATCATGTGCCTGGGTCCAGTCGTCGGGTCCGTACAGCTCCCAGACGTCGTCGTCGAATGGGGGCGGCGTTCCTGTCTCCCATGGGGTGCGGTGCTTGGTAACCGCGGTCCAGCCCTGGTGGTAGATACCGCGGTTGCCCATCATTTCGAAATACTGGACGATGTGCGCCTCGGGTGCCTTCGCGTCACGAAGTGTGCCCAACATGCTGACGCCCTCCAGCGGAGCCTGCGCAATCCCGTTGACCGAGAGCGGCGCCGGGATTCCGGCAGCTTCGAGGATTGTCGGCGCGACGTCAATGACATGGTGGAACTGGTTTCGCAGCCCGCCCTTGTCGGCAATTCCGTTGGGCCAGTGCACGATGGTGCCGTTTCGGGTGCCGCCCCAGTGCGACGCGATCTGTTTGGTCCACTGATACGGCGCGCACAACCCGTGCGCCCAACCGACCGCATAGTGGTTGTATGCGTCGGGGGTCCCGAAATCATCGATCTTGGACAGCAGGAACTCGGAGGTCTCGATTCCCGGCATGCCGTTGAGCGAAGCCATCTCGTTGAAGCAGCCGTTCATCGTGCCTTCGGCGGACGCGCCGTTGTCCCCGATGATGACGTAGATCAGGGTGTCATCGAGAACCCCGAGGTCCTTGATCGCATCGACGACCCGCCCGACCTCGTAGTCGGTCTGCTCGAGGAATCCCGCGTAGATCTCCATCTGGCGAGCCAGTACCGGCTTCAACTCGGCCGGCATATCGTCCCAGGCCGGAATCTCGTCGTGCCGCCGGGTCAGCACGGCATCCTTGGGGATCACGCCCAGCTTCTTCTGCCGGGCGACGATCTTCTCCCGCAGCACATCCCAGCCCGCGTCGAACTTGCCCTTGTACTTGTCCGACCATTCCTTGGGCACGTGATGCGGGGCATGCGTGGCGCCGGGCGCGTAGTACATGAAGAAGGGCTTGTCCGGAACAAGTGCCTTCTGCTGCCGGACCCAGGTGATCGCGCGATCGGCGAGGTCCTCGTTGAGGGTGTAGCCCTCCTCGGGAGACTTGGGCGGCTCAACGGCCGTGGTGCCCTCGTACAGGCCCGGGTAGTACTGGTTGGCCTCGCCGCCGACAAAGCCATAGAAGTACTCGAACCCCGAACCGGTGGGCCACTGGTGGAACGGCCCGGCGGGGGATACCTCCCAGACCGGCACCTCGTGGCACTTACCGAACTGAGCCGTCGAATATCCGTTGAGCTTCAACGTCTCGGCGATCGGCGCCTTGTTCTTGGGCCGGACGCTGCTGTTGCCCGGGGCCGACGTCGCCATCTCGGTGATGGCACCCATACCTACCGAATGGTGGTTACGCCCGGTCAGCAGGGCCTGGCGAGTGGGCGAGCACAGCGCGGTGGTGTGGAAGCGATTCAGTTTCACTCCGCCGGTAGCCAGCCGGTCCATGACCGGGGTGTTACACGGCCCGCCGAACGCCGACGAGGCACCGAAGCCGACGTCGTCGATCAGCACGATCAGCACATTCGGCGCGCCCTTCGGGGGGCGCAGCATGGTGATCGGCGGATAGCTGGTGTTGGGATCCTTGGCGTCGTAGGTGGTCAAACCGACGTGCTGGGTGTCGGGGATGGGCAGGGCGTCGCGGCGGACCGGGGGTTCGGTCTGCGGGCCGGCCTTCGGTGTCGGCGTGTTCGCCATAACTGCCTCTTCCGTCGTGTGTCACTTAGATGCCGTCACCTTACCCGGGGGTGCGGGCGGCGGTCGGTGAGCAGGTTGACACAGCCCGATCCTGGTCACTCTGGTTCGATGTCCATGACCGGCGTCGGCCGCCGAAAGCCCCTGGTGACGCCGAGCAGCCACAGCAGACCGATGCCCAGCCAGCACAATCCGAACACCATTGTCAGGCCGGACAGGCTCGTCCACAGCCACACCGTCAGGATGAAGCCGATCAGCGGCAGGATCAGATGGCGGAGCAGCGAGGCGCCGCTGCGCTCGCGCAGGTCGATGAAGTAATGCTTGATCACCGCCAGGTTGACCGCCGAAAAAGCCGCCAGCGCACCGAAACTGATGACCGAGACCAGCGTCGAAAGGGGGATGACGACCGCGAGCAGCGACACCGCACTGACCAGCAGGATGGCGTAGACGGGCGTGCTGAACCGCGGCGACACATGACCGAAGAATCTCCTGGGCAGGATGCCGTCGCGGCCCATGGCGAAGAGAATCCGGGCGACCGAGGCCTGCGAGGTCAGCGCCGATCCAAGCGCCCCGGCGACGTAGGCGGCGGTGAAGAAGGTCTCGAGGAAAGTGCCGCCGGCGGTGCGCACGACGTCGAGGGACCCCGACTCCACATCGGCGAAAGCGTTGGACGGGAACACCAGCTGGGACAGGTAGGACAGCACGACGAAGATCAGGCCGGCCGCGATGGTGACCAGGATGATTGCGCGTGGCACGTCGCGGGTCGGGTGCTTGGCCTCCTCGGCCAACGTGGACACCGCGTCGAAGCCCAGGAAGGACAGACACAACACGGCCGCCCCGGCGAAGATCACCCCGAGGCCGGTCGCGGTCCCGTCGCCCCGCAGCGGTGCGGCCAGATCCACACTGCCCTGTCCGGACAGGGTGGCGACTGCCATGGCGACGAACGTGACGATGAAGATCGTCTGCACCGCGATGATGAGAAAGTTGGCCCGCGCCACCGAAACGATGCCGATGACGTTCAGGACGGTGACGATCGCGATGCAGAGCACGATGAACACCCACGCCGGGATGTCCGGGAATGCGGCTTCGAGGTAAATGCCGATGACGAGGTAATTCAGCATCGGCAGGAACAGGTAATCCAGCAGCAGCGACCAACCGGTGAGGAAGCCCAGCGGCGCACCGAAGGTCTTCTGGGTGTAGATGTAGGCCGATCCGGCGACGGGGTAGGCGACCGCCATCCGCGCGTAGGACAGGGCGGTGAACCCCATGGCGACCAGGGTCACGATGTAGGCCACCGGCAGGCGGCCGCCGGTGGTCTCGGTGACGATTCCGTAGGTGGTGAACACCGTCAGCGGAACGATGTAGACCAGACCGAAAAGGACCAGCGACGGCAGGCTGAGGGCCCGTCGCAGCTGGCCCTCGTCCTCGGTCAACAGCGGTCCGGGTACCGGTGCGTTGGTGGGTGTCGTCATTGGTCTGCCTCTCCTGTGGTGGCGGAAAAGGCCGGTCGGCCATGAAGGTAGGTGGCGCGCACTGTTATCGCGGGGAGTTCCAGTGCCGGTGTCGAGCGGGGGTCGCGGTCCAGCCAGACCAGATCCGCGCTCGCGCCCGGGGCGATGATTCCCCAGTTCGTCTCCGAGAATGCCTGGTAGGCCACCCCGGCGGTGTAGGCCGCCAGCGCCCGTTCGATCGGCAGGATCTCCTCCGGCGTCCACCCGCCGGCCGGGTCGCCGTCGGCGGTCTGCCGCGACACACCCACCGCGATTCCCTCCAGGGGCGCGCCTGAGGACACCGGCCAGTCCGAGCCGTGCGCCAGCGGCGCCCCGGAGCCGGCCAGGGTGGCCATCCGGTACTGCCGGTCGGCTCGCTCGACGCCCAGGCGCGGGATGGTCAGGACGGTCATCAGGGCGTCCATCTGTGCCCATAGCGGCTGCATGTTCGGGATCACCCCGAGGGCGGCGAATCGGCCGATGTCGGCGTCGTCGATCAGCTGTGCGTGTGCGATGACGGGGCGGCGGTCCCGTATTCCGTTGCGGCGCTGCACATATTCGATGGCGTCGAGAGCCTGACGGACGGCTGCGTCACCGATGGCGTGGATGTGGATCTGCAATCCGAGATCATCGACACGCAATGCGGCCTCAGCCAGCGAGTCGCCTTCCCAGTTGCGTTGGCCGTGGCTGTGCAGTCCGGAGCAGTACGGCTCCAGGAGTGCGCCGGTCTCGTTCTCCACCACCCCGTCGGCGAAGAATTTCACCGTGTTGGCGGTCAGCAGCGGCGACCCGACGCCGTCGACGCGACGGCGCGACTCGGCGAAATGCCCGACCTGGGTGTCGAAGTGCCGGGGGTCGGCATAGAGGGCCAGATTGACGCGCATCCGCAGAACGCCGCGTTCGGCCGCCGCCACGTAGGTCGCGACGTCGGCGGGTTCGACCCAGGCGTCCTGCACCCACGTGACGCCGCGGGCGAGTAGGTAGTCGGCGGCGGTGCCCAGGGCCGAGATGCGGACCTCCTCGTCGCGGGCCGGCATCACAGCCGCCACCAGATCGACCGCCCCCCACTCGCGCAGGGTCCCAAGCACCGATCCGTCTGGGCGGTGGGGGATTTCGCCCAGAACGGGGTCGGGAGTGTCGGCGGTGATCCCGGCCCGCTCAAGGGCGACGGTGTTGCACCACACCGTGTGGTAGTCCCACGCGCGCAGCACGACGGGACGATCCGCCACGACCGCATCCAGCCAGCGGGCGTCGAACAATCCCTCCGGGGCCAGGCTGCTGTCGTAGGAAGCGCCGACTATCCACTCCTGATCGCGATGCCCGCCCGCGTACCTTCTGACCGCGGCGACGATTTCGTCGACGGACCGGCACGGGCGCACGGCGGGGCCGGCCGCCTCCAGACCGCCGTAGAGCGGGTGGGCATGGCCATCCCCGAATGACGGCATCACGAACCCGCCATCGAGATCGACGGTGTCGACGTCAGCCGGTGCGTCGCGGCGGGCCTGCTCACCCACCGAGTGGACGGTGCCGTCGATCACCAGCAGTGCGTCGGTGTCGGCGGCCCCGGTCCAGATGGTTCCGCCGGTGAGGAGGACAGAGCCCGGGTGCACAGCCATCTGTTGATTGTGACCGCTGCAGCGCCGTGCTGCAGGCGAAGGGCAGGTAGGTTTGCGGCGATGGAAAAGGTGATCGTCACGCTGCGCGCCGCCACCGCCGACGACGATTTCGCCGCCCGGCTGTGCGGTCCGGTGGCAGCCGGACTGCTGGAGCTGAATCTGCCAGGGCTGACGGTCAACGTTCGTGACGCCCCTGTCCGTGATTCGCTGATGACGCTGACCACACTGAACCCGCCGGTGCAGGCGCTGGTGAACCTGTGGACCCAGCAGCACTACGGGGAGCAATTGCACTCCGCGCTGAGCATGCTGGAGCGCGAAGCCGAGCTGGTGGCGGGCTATCTGGTCACCGAGTCGGCGCCGCTGCCGCCCCCACCGTCACCGCCGGGGGAGCGCGCCGCGGGACTGGCCAACTTCGCGCTGCTGCGCCGCCCGGCCGACCTTGATGAGGCGACCTGGCTGACCCGGTGGCAGCGCGACCACACACCGGTGGCCATCGCCACCCAGTCGACGTTCGGATACGTCCAGAACTACGTGGTGCGGGCACTGACCCCGGGCGCGCCGCCGGTCTCGGCCTTTGTCGAGGAGTTGTTTCCGATCGAGGCGGTGGGCAGTCTGCATGCGTTCTTCGGCGCGGCCGATGACGCCGAACTCGCCGACCGGCTGGGCCGGATGGTCGCGAGCACTGCGGCGTTCGGCGCCAACGTCGACATCGACACCGTGCCCACCGGGCGCTACGTCTTCCGCAGCCCCTTCGCGGCCTAGCTAGGCTGGCCCGGTGTCACTGCTCATCGCCGACGAGAACCGGGTCCGCACGCTGACCCTCAACCGCCCGGATACCCTCAACGCCTTCAACGAGGCGCTCTACGACGCCACCGCCGAGGCACTGAACGCCGCCGCCGAGGACGCGGGAGTCGCCGTCGTGGTGATCACCGGCGCCGGGCGGGCATTCAGCGCGGGCCAGGACCTCACCGAGATGCAGGCCCGCATCACCGACCCGTCCTTCGCTCCGGGAAAGCACGGATTCCCTGGGCTGATCGAGGCGCTGGCCGGATTCCCCAAACCCCTGATCTGCGCGGTCAACGGGGTGGGCCTGGGCATCGGCACCACCATCCTCGGCTACGCAGACCTGGCGTTCATGTCCAGCACGGCGCGGCTGAAGTGTCCCTTCACCAGCCTGGGGGTGGCCCCGGAGGCGGCGTCGTCCTATCTGCTCCCGCAGTTGATCGGACGGCAGAACGCGGCCTGGCTGCTGATGTCCTCGGAGTGGGTCGATGCCGCGGAAGCGCTGCGAATGGGTCTGGCGTGGAAGGTGTGCGCACCCGAGGATCTGATGCCGGAGGTGCGCCGGCACGCGGAAATCCTTGCCTCCAAACCCATTCCGAGTCTGGTCGCGGTCAAGCAGACAATGACCGAACCCGGCCGGGCGGACGTCGCGGCGGCGACGGCGCGGGAGAACGCGTTCTTCGCCGAGCTGATGGGGGCGCAGGCCAACGCCGAGGCGCTGGCGGAGTTCAACCGGGGCCGGGCTTAGCCGGCAGCCGGGCCGGCGCTCCATGATGTGCGCTCCCACCGGTTCTGGTGGGACCCGCCCGCCGCCATAAGCCGACCTCAGCCGGTGGGACCCGCCGTACAGTCACTTCGCTCACGTGGCGGAGGTTGTTCGAGGCGGCTGGACGGGTTGCGATCGGCCACCACCAGGAAGCCTGCGCGGCGTTCGCGACGAAAGGCACTCATTGACAGCCGCCTTGGAAACCGGCACCCACGGGTGCCCTGCGAGGTGCTCGAGCCCACTTTCGACAACCTGGTCGCGGGCGGCTACGCGCTGCGGACCGGGGATGAGATGTGGTTGACGCAGGCCGGTATGCACCAGGTTGATGCGGTGTCGACCGTCATCGTCGGGGGAATCGTGCACAAGCTCGGCACATCGCCCGGCTTCGCCGGCAGGCCCGACGGCGTCGCGGTGGAGGCGGCGTTGGAGCGCATCGCCCATCGCATGCTGGTTCAGCGGGAGTGGGATCGCGCGGGTTAGAACGCGTGCTCAACACTGACCCGCGCCGTGCAGTGCCAACTACCATCGCTGTATGAGCCGAATCGGAGACTTCGCCGACGATGACGTAGCGGGCTGGATCGCGCTGGCGCCCGATATCGGCACGGCCATGGCGGGATTCAGCGGTGCGGTCTACAACCGCAACCGGCTGCCGATCCGGGTGCGGGAAATCGCCCGCATCGTGATCGCACACGACAATGAGTGCGTGGTGTGCGTCAACACCAGGGACGCCGACGGACCAGCTGCCGGAGTGGACGAGGACCTCTACGAACATGCCGCGCAGTGGCGTACCTGGCCGGGATTCAGCGACCAGGAGCGGCTGGCCGCCGAGTTCGCCCACCGGTTCGCCACCGAACACACCGCACTGCGTGACGACGGCGAGTTCTGGCGCCGCTGTCGCGAGCACTTCTCCGACGAACTGCTGGCCGACCTGACGTTGTCCTGCGCGATGTGGTTGGGGATGGGGCGGATGCTGCGCACGCTGGATATCGGGCAGGCGTGCCGGATCACGCTGCCGAGCCGGTCCTAGCGTGACGCCGGACATCGCCGGCGGGGTCGTCGTCGGAACAATTGTCAACCCGGCCGGGCTCACCCTGGCCAAAGTCGTTCCGGCCGGTGCCGCAACCAGATTCGCCGACCCGGGGCTGGGAGCAAGTCCCACCTGGCACGGCTTCGCCATCGACCGTGCGGGCATCGCGTTCACCGATTCGATCAGCGTCGTCGGCGACCAACGGTTGCGCATCGACCGCCACGCCCTGCGCGTCATCGACAACGGGC
>Ga0315274_10009790_pt1 | contig 13820 bp, 8 predicted proteins | sample YL17G02_20_MG_FD_203700 | JGI IMG/M metagenome (GOLD analysis project Ga0315274, IMG submission 203700) | Sediment microbial communities from Yellowstone Lake, YNP, Wyoming, USA - YL17G02_20 | ecosystem: Environmental > Aquatic > Freshwater > Lake > Sediment | place: USA: Wyoming | collected...
TTCTGGCGTAGGAGAGTGTAACTGGCCCCCGATATCCATGTCGTAGCAGGTCTTTCCGCGATTTGATTCGGTCCCAGAAAATTCAATGAGTTGCAAGAAGTGCCCGACCCCATACCCACCATCTATCCCTTAAAGCGACAGCAGCGATAAGTAAGAGCCGCAGCTTGAGGGAACATTCCGGCGGGAACAGTGCATGCGCCTGGCAAGTTCGCTGTCCCACTCATATATTGTTTACTATCTCCATAATAGTATGTCATGTCAGACGTCCGGTACTGAGTGGACGTGCCTAAAGAGCCAACACTCCTGATTATTGCTGTGCAGAGTTGCGAAAAATTGCAGACTTGCTTCCCGGCGCTGGCGCAGCTTGTAGCGCTACTCGCATATGCACTCTCACTACTATCAGAGGAGTCGATACAAAAGCCAGCGCCCGAATCGACCATCCCGGTGGGGCAACCAAATTTCACATTGCCGGCCACTTCAAGCACCGCTGATGGCGCCGTAGTCCCTATCCCGACGTTGCCGCCGTTGCTTTGTAACGCCAATGCCCGGACTGTCGTTCCGTCAGCGTCATATGCATTCAGCTTCGTACCGGCAATGACGCTGGGAGTATGATAAGGCGTGATTTGTAAACCGGTTGTAAGTCCAGATATAGAGTCCATCACAGTTAGCTTCGATGCAGGACTCGTCGTCCCTATACCGACGTTACCATTTGCAAGCACTAATTGATTCGTACCGGCAACAAGTCCATTAGCGCTAAGACTTAGTATGCCTGTGATCGAATCACCGGCTTTGTTGATCGGCGTAAATCCCAGAGATGACGTGATATCACTGCTAGCTAGAGTCGTACCGGCGCTGACGCGGCCGTAAGCATCAGTAGTGACTTTAGCGAAGGTACCCACAGTGCCTATGGTTGGTAGTTGAGCTGTATTTAAAGTACCGCTGGTAATGAGCGATGCTGGTAGTGGTGGAATATCGGCGGCGCTGAGCGTTGTGCCGGCGGTAACTCGGCCATAAGCATCGGTCGTCACTTTAGCGTATGAACCAGCCGTCCCAGCGGCAGAAAGACTGACCGTAGCGAGGTTGCCAGTGGTTGAAACTGTAACTCCGCTACCTGATGTGACGCCGCTAACCTTACTGTTTAATGTGTTGTAGTCTGAATTGGAGAGCAAACCGGCTGTAACACTTGGCGTAGATGCCAGGGGAATATTCAGAGTATGCGCGTTTGCGGCTGAAGACCAAGAAGGTGCAGTACCACTAGTTCCTGGTACAGCGAGAGTCTGTGTGGTTCCAGTCTGATTATTAAGGCTAGTTAATGATGCTCCAACAGCACCTACCACTTGGGTAGAATCACCATCCCAGTATTTAATCTGCTTAGTAGCAGTGTTAAACCAAGTCTTGCCTTTATCAGTGCTGACAAGACCAGTTGGATCAACAGAGTTACCACTGAGGCTAAGAGTTTTCGACGCTGCCATTTGAATATTACCAGCACTTAACACATCGTTTGAGCCGAGATTCAATGAGCCGCTCATGGTGTCGCCAGATTTGTTGATCGGCGTAAATCCCAGAGATGACGTGATATCACTGCTAGCTAGAGTCGTACCGGCGCTTACCCGGCCGTAGGCATCTGTTGTGACTTTAGCGAAGGTACCCACAGTGCCGATGGTTGGGAGCTGCGCTGTATTTAAAGTGCCACTGGTGATGAGCGATGCTGGTAGTGGTGGAATATCGGCGTCGCTGAGCGTTGTGCCGGCGGTAACTCGGCCATAAGCATCGGTCGTTACTTTAGCGTAAGAACCAGCCGTCCCAGCGGCAGAAAGACTAACCGTAGCGAGGTTGCCAGTGGTTGAAACTGTAACTCCGCTACCTGATGTGACGCCGCTAACCTTACTGTTTAATGTGTTGTAGTCTGAATTGGAGAGCAAACCGGCTATAACACTTGGCGTAGATGCTAGGGGAATATTCAGAGTATGCGCGTTTGCGGCTGAAGACCAAGAAGGTGCAGTACCACTAGTTCCTGGTACAGCGAGAGTCTGTGTGGTTCCCGACTGACCGTTAAAGGAAGTTAAAGCAGTCCCTACCGCACCAACCACTTGCGCAGTCGTACCATCCCAGTATTTGATCTGTTTGGTTGTGATGTTAAACCAGGTTTTACCTTTATCGGCGTCGACAAAACCGGTTGGATCGGATGTATTGCCGCTAAGGGCCAGAGTTTTTGCTGCGGCCATTTGGATGTTGCCGGCACTCAAAACATCGTTTGATCCAAGGTTTAGCGCACCGCTCATAGTATCGCCGACTTTGTTGATCGGCGTATATCCAAGAGAAGATGTCACGTCACTACTAGCCAGTGTGGTCCCGGAGGTAACGCGGCCATAGGCGTCCGTAGTAATTTTAGCGTAGGTACCTACGGTCCCGATGGTTGGTAGTTGCGCTGTGTTTAATGTACCGCTGGAGATCAGAGCAGCAGAGTGAGGTGGCAGGTCAGCAGCCACCAAGGATGAGCCAGCGGTAACACGACCAAAAGCATCTGTTGTGACTTTGGCATAAGTTCCGGCAGTACCCGCTGTCGCTAGATTTACCGTTGCAATATTGCCAGTAGTTGAAACTGTAACTCCGGTGCCTGACGTGACGCCAGCAACTTTACTGTTGAAAGTGTTGTAATCATTATTTGAGATCAAACCAGCAGTAACACTAGCTGTGGATGCTAGCGGAATATTCAACGTGTGAGCATTAACTGCTGATGACCAAGCCGGGGCTGTACCACTCGTGCCAGGAGTAGCGAGTGTCTGTGTATTTCCTGTTTGGCCGTTAAAACTGCCAAGGCCTGAACCCGCCACACCGAGTGCTACGGCTGTGGATCCGTCCCAGTATTTGATTTGGTTGGTGGCTGAGTTAAACCAAGTCTTACCTTTGTCGCCGCTGACAAGCCCGGTTGGATCAGCCGTATTACCGCTAAGGGCAAGAGTTTTCGCTGCGGCCATTTGGATATTACCGGCATTCAAAATATCATTAGATCCTACATTCAATACGCCGCTCATGGTGTCGCCGGCTTTATTTATCGGTGTATATCCGAGAGATGAGGTCACGTCACTGCTCCCTAGCGTTGTACCGGCAGTAACGCGGCCGTAGGCATCTGTAGTTACTTTTGCAAAAGTCCCTACGGTGCCTATAGTTGGAAGCTGTGCAGCACTTAAAGTGCCGCTAGTGATCAGATCGGCAGAGTGAGCTGGTAAGTCGGCTGCCACTAATGATGTGCCAGCGGTGACCCGGCCGTAAGCATCTGTTGTCACTTTTGCATAAGTGCCCGAAGTACCTGCTAACGGCAAAAGAGCAGAATTTAAAGTGCCGCTAGTGATCTGGCCTGCAGACAAGTCCGGAATGTCAGCAGCAGCCAAAGTACTGCCTCCGGTAACGCGACCTTTGCTGTCGACTACGACTTTAAAGTATGCACCAGCGGTTCCGACATTAGCCAAAGTCGGATTGGGGAAAGCTCCCGTCAGGTCGCCACCAGCGGCACCTACTGGCGCGACACCTGAGACCCAGCTCAGAGTGCCCGAGCCGTTCGTTGCTAATACCTGACCGCTAGTGCCATTGGTGGCTGGCAGCTCGAAGGCCAAGGACGAAGCCAGCGTGTCGGGAGCTTTAAACGATATTGACTTCGACCTGTCCTTGTCAGTCAAAACTAGTTTATTAGCCGTCGCCCCGTTTCCGTTTACGGTGACATCACCTGTTACAATAGCCGCACCCGATTCCAGAGTTCCAACGGTGCTAATCACGGTCGAGCCACCGATGGTAGAATCCCCATTAATTGTGGCAGTGGTTAGAGTCTTATTAGTAAGGGTCTCAGTTGCGTCGCGTGTCACTACGACGCCAGTTGCTGGAAATGTGGCCGTCGAGCCTACTCCCGTACCGCCGTTTGCTGCAGGCAGTACGCCAGTCACTGCGGCAGCTTGCGACAAGTCGACCGCCCCAAACGAAACAGTGCCACCCGAATCTGTAGTCAGTATTTGATACGGACTGCCTATAGCAGTGGACAGGGGTAAACTTCCGCTGCCAATGAGGACGCCGTTATTGGCGAAGCTCGTAGCTCCTGTACCCCCGCTGCCGACAGCGAGTGTTCCCTGGACACCAGAGGTTAGATTCATGGTGCTGCCAGAGCCATTGCCGATGGCAGGATTGGATGCGCTCCACTGCGATCCGTTGTAAGTAAGCACCTGCCCGGAACTCGGTGTCCCTGAAGCGATCGCCTGATTTTGAAGCGTCGCTGCTGCGGGCGTGCCCCAAATCAATTTACCATCGCTATTCTTGGTTAAGAATTGATTCGTGCCAGGCTTACTCGTAAGCGACAGAGAAAGTTTTCCATCCGAATCAAATGCTAAAGTTTTCGGATCGACTGGCACACGCAAGGCAAATGGCACGTAGGAAAATTGTTGCCGCGGATAAGTGATATTTTGCGAGGTAATTTCTATGTAAACAGGATAACTACCATCACCAAAAATTACTGCTATCTGCTCAGCGGGGAACACAAGGTCTAGTGCGAAGACGCCGACACTTAAATTAATTCCTGAGTACTCGAGAGTCTGACCGATCTGGACACCGTCAGTAGGTGCGTTCCAAAACTTCGCCTGAATCGCCACTGGCCCTTCGAGCGGAGAGCCATCAGCGCGGGTCAGACGTCCTGAGTAGTTAAGTGCATAGCTGGCAGCGAATGATGATTCGGAAAAAAGTGCGAAGCACAGTAACCCTGCCGCAATCCGCAGGTTCCATTTTTGTTTAGTGATTTGAAAACATGGTGCCATGAGTGTGCCCGATTTTGATCACAAAAAAGTGATTAACACCTAATTCCAGTGTGCTAGATCAAGAAGAGCATCGGCTTTATTACAGAAAAGTTGAGAGATGTTTTTAACTGCATGATATTTTTGGTTATTTTCAGCTTACATGGGATGGGCTGATATTTGGTACGGGATTTGCCTTCCTTCCAAACGAAAGTTTAAGGCTCGAAAACATGGCGGCTACCGCACTATCCATTAACCGCCCCCAACCCTCTAATTCTAATGCTCAAAAAAAACTTTTTAGAAATATCACCTAAAGAAAAAAACCTGGGTGACGAAGTGCCTTTTGACGGATCTGAGCCGGCTGACGGCCTCAGGCTAAATCGAGGCATGTAATGCGTAAGTTTGTTCTTTTGATAACTCTGTTTTTCCTTACACTTGCCGAGTCGGCATACGCCGAGAGAAAGCCCATCTTTGAATGGCGCCAGGGAAGCAACGACTTCGCTGTATGCAAATTCAGCTTTTATGCCGACGGCCTGTTCGAAATCAGATTCGCATTTCTTGAGGGCAATGATGCTGTCAATGCAGAAAAAGTACAATTGACTGCTATCTACAAACAGGATTCGACTGGGACAATTTTAATCCTGAAAAACAAGAGTGACTTTAAAATCGTCAGCTCACTCCTCCAGGAATCAACTGGAATACACCTTGACGAGGGAGCACGAAAAATCCTGATCGAACCTGAGCCAACCAGAGTATTTTGTCTTGGAATGTTTTTAGAGAGGCAGCATTCAAACTTGATGGTGACACCAAATTGATGCGCGCCAACTTAATTTTTTCTGATGCCAGTTATCATCCACAGCTGAAGCTGGGTATCGGTGGTTTTTTTGTGTTTATGGACCAAGAAGTCGACGGCAGTGGAATAAATCTGTCTTTAAATCCGCAGGTTCATTTCCTTGAAATGCATGACACCAACAATATCAGAGCAGAAATTGCTACGGTCATTGCTTCTTTGAGCAGTTACCTCGCCGAGTGTGTGGGACCAAAAACGCACAACTTGCCGCTGATCGTTTACTCAGACTGTAAAAGTGTATGTGAGCTAAGCCAAAGACGACAAAAACTAGAGGCCAGACAATTCCAAAGTCTGCGGCGTGCGACCCCACTTTCCAATAGCGACTTATATCGAGAATTCTTCGCCTATTATGACGAGCTGAATCCTCAATTCATTTGGTTGAAAGGTCACACCCCACGTCGGGAGCGTGATCAAATTCAAAGTATTTTTGCAACGTTAGATCATGCTGTTAGGAGGGAATTAAGAGCAAAAGTGAAAATTTTACCCCCAGAAAACCAGAGCTAAATCGCCACCGGCGCTTTAATCCCAGGATGAGGCTCGTACCCAAGCAACTCAAAATCATCGATTTTATAATCGTAAATCGAATCTGGCTTACGCTTGATCTGAAGTGTCGGTAAACTTTTTGGCTCTCGTGTCAGCTGCAGCTCAATTTGTTGCAGATGATTTTTATAGATATGAACGTCGCCGCCACTCCAAATAAAATCACCAGGCTCAAGTCCAGTTTGCTGCGCAATCATCAGCGTCAGCAAGCTGTAGCTAGCGATATTAAACGGCACGCCTAAAAACAAATCCGCGCTACGCTGCGTTAGCATGCAAGACAGCTTGCGGCCCTCGACGACAAATTGGAAAAAAGCATGGCACGGCGCCAGACAGCCTTTACCTGCCCGGACATTATCCTGAGGGCCCAGGGCCGGATCTGGCAGTGTGGCTGGATTCCAAGCACTAACCACCAAACGGCGACTATCGGGACGATGTTTGATCTCATTGATCACCGCGTCAATTTGATTAATCTCGCCACCGTTTGGGTCCTTATAGTGGAGCCAATTTACCCCATAAAGGGGCCCGATACTTAGGTAGGTGCTGCCGTCCGGCTTCGTCAGCTCGGTCTGCCATTCACGCCAAATGGAGACGCCATGTTCCTGTAAGTAAGATGTGTCATCTGTGCCTTGCAAGAACCACAAGAGCTCATGCGCAACACTTTTAAAGTGCACCTTCTTCGTGGTCAGTAGCGGGAATCCGGCACCCAAATCAAAGCGCAACATGCGCCCGAATACCGAGAATGTGCCAGTACCGGTGCGATCGGTCTTATCAAAGCCGTGTTCTAAAACGTCACGGACTAAATCCAAATATTGCTTCATCGCGTTAAACCCCGCGCTAACTTGATCGTCCGCTCAGACTATCACGCCCTGGACATGGTGCAACCAGATGCACATACTTAAGATAAGAGCGTCGCCTGAGACACCGCAGTAGCCGGTCGCTGACGCAAAAACACGTGCAGTAGCTGCAAGGCAGCCGGCGTCACTCCGCTAATCCGCGATGCCTGGCCAAGGGTTTCCGGGCGTTGCCGGGTCAACTTCTCAACAATTTCACGGCGAAGGCCTGGTAGACCGGTATAAGCAAAGTTGGCAGGAATGCGGATCCGATCAAGGTCCGCTTCGTCTTTAATTGAGCGAAGCTCACGGGCGATATAGCCCTCGTACTTCAGTTCGATCCCGAGACGGCGCAGTACTTGCGGATGCATGCGTTCAAACTCGGGAATATAAGCTACCAAGGTCGTTGGTTCGATTTCGGGGCGGCGGAGAAATGCGGCTAACTTGGTGCCACCGTTATCTTTGGCTTCGAATAAATCTGCCGGCAACGGATAGGCACCGCAACCAGTCGTGCGAGCAAAATTCAACGCCTCGCTTAACTCACTCTCGCGTTGACGGAAGGCATCGTACGCCGCGCGTGTCACTAGACCAGCCTCGTACCCCTTGGCGGTTAAACGGATGTCGGCATTGTCCTCGCGCAGATGCAAACGATGCTCTGCTCGCGAGGTAAACACGCGGTACGGTTCCTGCGTTCCTTTGGTGATCAAGTCGTCAATCATCACGCCGATATATGCATCGGACCGCGCCAGAACCATAGGGGGACGATTCTGCGCCGCTAACGAGGCATTGAGACCAGCAATCAAGCCTTGTGCCGCTGCCTCTTCATAACCAGTAGTGCCGTTAATCTGACCTGCGAGGTAAAGACCTTCGACGCGCTTGGTTTCGAGCGTCGCGCCGAGCTCTGTCGGATCCACGAAATCGTACTCGATCGCATATCCAGGCCTGATAATCTCCGCCTTTTCGAGCCCGCGGATGGTGCGAACGAACTCCAACTGACATTCTAATGGTAACGAAGTGGAGATCCCGTTCGGATAGATTTCACAAGTGTCGTATCCCTGCGGCTCCAGGAATATTTGATGAGCGAGCCGATCCGGAAACTTAACAACCTTGTCCTCTATAGATGGACAGTAGCGCGGCCCCACGCCAACAATCTCGCCGCTATAAAGGGGAGACTGCGACAGATGCTTGCGTATCACTGCATGCGTCTCAGCATTTGTGTGCGTGATGTAGCAGGGAAGCAGCGGCTGCGAAATCCGATCGGTAGAAAAACTGAACGGGATGATGTCTGCGTCAGAGTGCTGCGCCTCGAGTTGATCCCAATCGATAGTGCGCGCATCAAGACGGGGCGTGGTCCCGGTCTTTAGGCGACCAACGCGAAAGCCGTAGCCGCGGATGAATTCTGCTAAACCAATGGACGGTGCATCGCCGGCACGCCCGGCTGCAACCTTCATCATCCCGATGTGGATGAGTCCATTTAAGAACGTGCCGCTGGTGATCACGACTTTCTTAGCAGTAAAATTGCCAAAACACTTAGTCTCGACGCCACGGATCTGAGCGCGCTCGCCGTCTTGACCCTGGGCTACCAAAAGGCCTTCGACGCTATCCTGACGTAGGTGGAGTCCAGGCGTTTGCTCCAGTTTGTGCTTCATGTAGCGCCGGTAGAGGTCCATGTCCGCTTGCGCGCGCGACGACCAAATTGCGGGGCCTTTCTTGCGATTAAGGACGCGGTACTGAATACCGGTGGCGTCGATCGCCTTACCCATCTCGCCACCCAAGGCATCAATTTCTTTGACTAAATGCCCCTTTGCCGTGCCACCAATGGCAGGGTTGCAGCTCATCGCCGCGAGGCGGTCCATGGATTGCGTGATCAGTAAGGTCTTAGAGCCACTGCGCGCCGCGGCCAATGCTGCCTCACAGCCGGCATGGCCTCCGCCTACCACAATAATGTCAAAGTTTTCCGTGGATTGGGTCATGTTGTCACCTCTTGCACCAGGCGGCGATAACTATACCCGATTGCGGCGAAAGTCCATCATTATCCGGGTGGGGTCAGGCACTGGCGCTAAGCTATTGAAACTACACAAATTATTTCTGCAACGCTGTCATTTATCGCTATGATTTTAGGTGGTTGCAGCCAGTGCCTGACCCCACACCTAGCGCACCACGTGGCCAATGCCAAGAATCACTCCGGTTTCTAAGATCTCCGTCCGACTCTGGCCGTAGAATAGGCACTGTGCCGGGTCGCTGGCACAAACCGTTGCTTCTTGCTGGCGGCCAAAAGCGCCAAGTTCGATGGCTAGGCCCTCCGTCGGATAAGCCTCGAGCCAGAAACGCCCAAAATTATAGCGTCCTTGGCGGCTGTTCTCACCTAGTGCTCCAGCTTCGATGACCACGCCAAAATAGTTGCCCAGGTAACCCAGCGATGCACTGCCCCCGAGCAGTCCAAACCTATCTTTATTTAGCGGTAGCCGCGTATCTGAACTGATCGTGTAGTCTCGCTGTACCACTGGTAACTGAGTCACTGCGGCACTAGCCGAGACGGTTAGCAAAACGCGTTCGACAGCGAAAAAATCGAGGAGATTGTAGCCAACACTAAAATCAGCTCCAAAACGTGATTGGTCGACACTGAACCCGCTCCCAATTGTTGGAGTGGTAGTTAAATTACCCGGCATTAAAGCCCCATCGTCTTGATGCTCATGGTAGTCAGCCAGACCACTCAAAATCAAACCACGCACCGGATTAAGCCAGATGCCCATACCACCGCCCGTCTGCTCAGTCTTAGATTCGACTTGCGTGGAGAGCTTCTGAAACTCCATATCTTCCGATAGCCCTTCGCCAAAGAGGAACACTAGCTGACGGCGGCGTTTTTGTACGACCTGGTCACCGATGAGAATCGTTGTTTTTACCACTGGCGGCGGTACCGGTGGAGGCGGCGGTGGTGGAGGTGGTGGTGGCGGCACTCCTGTCGCCAGCTTCAAACTCGGCGTCAATTGATAGCTACGCGAGGTGCGGACGTCCTTAAAGAACGGGACGATTTCGTACATAACCGCTGCGTCTGTTTTCGTCGGGATAAGAAAAGGAGTCGTGACTGTCATGATACGTTGTTTAGCGGGACTCTCTTGCACATAGACTTTATAGCGGTCAGCGCCAGCTGCAGGCTCCCAGCTTATGCGTGCCGGCTGCTCCCTTTTGACGGCTGGGTCAATGATCACGAAGGAACCGGAAGCAAGAGCGCTCACTTCAGAATCCACAGCAGACGCCGATTTGATGCTGGATCGCATCAAGCGCCAGTGATAGACGCCCTCGCTCGGCGCCTCCCACATGTAACCCGACCCTTTCACCGCCGCGTGCAGTAAAGTCTTGCTGAAACCTGGACTATCAGCAATCTCGAGATCGTACGTCTCGCCGCGCTCGAGCGGCACGTCCCAGGCGATAGGTACCGGCAAAGACCATGCCACACCGGATCCACCGAAGAACACGACCATTAGCCACGCAGCCAACCAAAACCCCAAAGGTGACGGCATCTTGCCAGTAACTGGAATGTTGGATATCGTTGGGCAATCAAGCCTGAATTGCTGCTTCATCGCATCCCCTAAACTGGACGTTGCGTAGTAGCTAATGGACCTGTATTCATCTTGGCTAAGAGTTAGTTTCATTATAGCAATTCTGTAAGCAGGAAGGATCGAGAATGGGAATGTTCGACCAAATTGGCGACATGGGCCATGAGCAGGTAGTCTTCGTTCAGGACAAAGCGACCGGTCTGCGCGCGATCATTGCCATACATGATACTACTCTAGGTCCCGCTTTAGGTGGCTGTCGTCTGTGGGATTACGCCTCCGACGAAGAGGCGCTGACTGATGTGCTGCGCCTGTCGCGTGGGATGACCTACAAGAACGCAGTTGCTGGTCTCAACCTCGGCGGCGGCAAGGCCGTCATTATCGGCGACCCTAAGAAGGTAAAATCCGAGGCACTATTCCGCACCTTTGGGCGTTTCATTAATAATCTAGGTGGTCGCTACATCACGGCCGAAGACGTCAATATCAATACCCAGGATATGGACAACGTGGCGATGGAGACCCGCTATGTCAGCGGCCTTGCCAACCGCGACGGTTCGGGCGACCCCTCGCCCGTCACGGCGCTGGGCGTCTTCCACGGGATCCGGGCTTCTGTAGAACACAAACTTAAACGCGATAATCTGCATGGCCTCCGCGTTGCCGTACAAGGTGTTGGCGCCGTCGGCCGCTATCTTTGTGGCTATCTGCATGCCGCTGGTGCTCAACTAGTGGTGGCCGATATCGATGAGGCAAAAGTACGCAGTATGGCTGAACGTTACGGTGCTAAGACCTCAGACGTGAAAACCATCCATGCAGCCGATGTCGACGTCTTTGCCCCATGCGCTATGGGCGCGATCCTCAATGACAATACTATCCCCGAACTCAAGGCGGCAATCGTCGCCGGTGGGGCCAACAATCAGTTAGCGGATGAATCCCGCCACGGCGCTAAACTCCTTGAACGCGGAATACTCTACGCGCCTGACTATGTGATTAATGCTGGCGGCGTCATCAACGTCTACCACGAGCTCAAGGGCTACAACGCAGAGGCAGCAAAACGTCAAGCCGGCAATATCTACGACACTCTGCTCGAGGTCTTTACCGAGTCAGAGCGCCGGGGCCTGCCGACTCACAAAGCCTCCGATGTGGTTGCCGAGCGGCGCATTCAAGCGATGAGAGCCGCGGTCAGTCTGCACCACAATTACAATAACCAGCTATGGCTAACACGCTAGTGACTCACTAACGACCCGCGGCAGCATGCTACAATAGCAAGTAGCATTGCAATGGAGGCCGCGAGATGACGTTGAAGAAGGGCATGGACCAGGTTTTGGCCTGGATACTCGCTGTGACAGCAGCGGGTGTAGTGTATGGCGTCGGTTACGGCGTATTTAAAATAGCAGCAGGGCCGGTCAGCGAGCACGACGGAGAAGAAATCTCTGCCGAGCACGACGACGAGAAGCATCCAAATTCGTCAGGACCGGGTGGTCACGCCAAGGGCCATGAGGAAGAACCTGATGAAGAGCATGACGGGAATGCTCACGATGCGGGATCTCATGATGAACACGATGCAGAAGCGCATGACGAGCACGGTAAAGTGCCGGCGCATGATGAGCACGGCAAAGCACCAGCGCACGAAGATCACGGCAAAGCACCAGCGCACGAAGATCACGGCAAAGCACCGGCGCACGAAGATCACGGCAAAGCTAGTGACAATGCCCATGCTAAACCAACGCACGAAAAGCATGACCAGCCGACAAAGGCAAAAGCTAAACCCAATAAGCGTGACAGCAAAAAGGGTCACGGTGGCGGCCATGCTGAAGAGAGCGGACCAAAATGGAATTATAAGGGAAGTACAGGCCCAGCTCAGTGGGCCTCACTCAGCGAGGCCTATCAGACCTGCAAAACTGGGAGGCAACAATCACCAATTGATATAGATAATCCTACCAGCGTCCCCAAACTTTTGCCGATCAAGTTTCATTATAAAGAAAGTGACGCTATCGCCGAAAACGACGGGCACACGGTGATATTTAGCCCGCAAACAGGCAACTTTATCGAAGTCGACGGAGATCGATATGATCTGCAGGAGTTTCATTTCCACGCTCCTAGCGAACACAAGGTGGTAGGAGCACCCTACGACTTAGAGATGCACTTAACGCATAGAGATGCTGAGGGCCACCTGCTGATCGTTGGTGTGTTGTTTGAGCAAGAGAGCGCTAACAAGGCTCTCACGCGTCTGTGGAAAGTGCTGCCTGAGCCGGGTGAGCGTTCTCCAGAGCCGCTTGCGGTCGACCCAACCACTCTGTTACCGAGCCGTCGCCACTACTACGCGTATAACGGCTCACTCGCAAATCCGCCCTGTACAGAAGGGGTAAAGTGGTTTGTACTGACTGATCCGGTCTCTATATCATCTAAACAGGTCGAAGAATTTGCCCACTTAGTAAGCTTCAACGCCAGGCCTGTACAGGCACTAAATGGGCGCAAAGTGGTCAAGAGCACCCGCTCCTAAAGTCCATCCTACCCCATTGATTGTTACGCTACGCATCCAATCAAACGTCTCGGGATCCAATGCACATATTACTTGCGGCATCATCCGTTGCAGACGATTCAATGGCCGATTCACAACAATGCTCAGGCGTGTTGATGATGTGAACACAAGGCTTTCCCGCCTCTGGTCGCATTTGTGCACTACTAATTGATTGATCGGTATACATTTGTCACCTCATTAGCTACCCATCAGCTTTCAATTTCCCTTTGTCTGCCGGTGAGTTAGCGAAATTAAGGAGGCGTCTTGCGCGCTTCCACAGAAGGACTACCGCAAGTTTTGTGCCATGTTTTGAGCTGCCGAAGATCCACCACTAGTCTCACGTTTACTGCGCGGCTTGAAAGTGATGCGAATCTTGCCTCCGTCTCCGATGTGCGTTAGTTCCACTGCGCCGTCGTAAGTGCCCACAAATAAATGCACAAATGCCGCCAGCACTTCGGCAAAGAACTGGTCACCACCGACTGCCCGCATTTGCTGCTTCTCTCTGGCTAAAAGCAATCTTTCTGCGACCAAAGGGATAAAGCACTGCTGCGACATCAAATCGATACAGACCATAAATTGAGAGCCGCTATGCGAGTCACCTTCCGCGTCATCTTGCCGTAGACTCATGTTAAGCTCGACGCTAGTGCGGCGACCTTGTTGATAAAAAAGAGCCACCAAGCCGCTCACCGCGGCAGTTAATGCTCGCATGTCGAATGTCAGTGGCAAATAGAGTGCACCTTCATCCTCACACACTAG
>Ga0315274_10009791_pt1 | contig 13819 bp, 15 predicted proteins | sample YL17G02_20_MG_FD_203700 | JGI IMG/M metagenome (GOLD analysis project Ga0315274, IMG submission 203700) | Sediment microbial communities from Yellowstone Lake, YNP, Wyoming, USA - YL17G02_20 | ecosystem: Environmental > Aquatic > Freshwater > Lake > Sediment | place: USA: Wyoming | collected...
GGGGCTGATCCTGGTTACCGGTCCCACAGGCTGCGGGAAATCAACCACGCTGGCCGCCATGATTGATGTCATAAATAATACCCGCCGCTGCAACGTCGTGACCATCGAGGATCCCATAGAGTTCGTACACGAGGATAAGCTGTCCATCATCAATCAGCGGGAAGTCGGGATAGACACCGACTCGTTTACCGATGCGCTCAAGTACATCGTGAGGCAGAGCCCTGATGTCATCATGATCGGCGAGATGCGCGACGTGGAAACGATGAATGTTGCCCTGGCCGCTTCGGAGACGGGTCACTTGGTCATGTCAACTGTGCATACAACCAGCGCATCGGAGACCATGGATCGAATGATCAACATGTTCCCGCCGCACGATAAGCCCCAGATATGTATGCGCATGGCGAACTCCCTGCGAGGGATAGCTTCACAGAAGCTGCTGCCTAGAGCCAATGCCGACGGGCGCATAGCGGCCGTAGAGATCATGATCGCCACGCCGACCGTAAGCAAGCTGATCGAGGAGGGGCGCTCAGGCCAGATTTACTCGGCAATCGGCGAAGGCGGCTTCTGGGGCATGCAGACGATGAATCAGTGCCTGGTCAAGTACTTCAAGGAGGGGCTAATAATCGAGGAAGAGGCATTCTTCAACGCCGGAAACCTCACCGAGCTGAAGCAGTTGATTCGTCGTCCATAGCTCTGCAGCACGCGCAGGTCTTAGAGAGCTTAGCTGCTGCTCGCTCGAGTATGTTTTGAACCTGCCGCCGGCAGTCGGCCACACATTTCAGCACATCCTGGTGGGATATAGGCCGATCGAGAATGCCGGCGGCATAGTTTGTTACGATTGCCAGCGCTCCGTAGCACATCCCCATCTCTCTTGCCAGGACGGCCTCCGGCACGCCGGTCATGCCGACAACATCGCCGCCCCATTTGGTGAACATCCCTACTTCCGCCGGCGTCTCGTATCTGGGGCCATCCACGCATACGTATGTAACTCGGCGGCCCAGCGCGATTCCCGATTCCGACGCCGCCTGCTCGAACGCGCCGGATATCTCGGGACAATAAGGTGTCGAGAAATCCACATGCGCCACAGCCGCGCCGGGGCGGTCGAAGGCAGTAGTCTGGCGGCGTCTCGTAAAGTCAATGAAGTCGCAAACCACTGCGAGCGAGCCCGGCTGCACTTCCTTTTTCAGCGAGCCGACTGCCGCCGTCGCCAGCACGCGCCTGACCCCGGCCTCCCGCAGAGCCCAGAGATTAGCATGGTAATTAATCAGGTGAGGAGGTATGTTCGAGGCGGGGCCATGCCGCCGGAGAAGCACAACCTGCCTTCCGCCCAGCACCGCGGCTGCAAGGTATGCAGGCCCGTAAGGCGTTGGAACTTCGGACCATCGCTCTTTTGGGGACAAGAAATCCAGCCCTGTGCCGGCGATCAAACCTATACCCATCAGTTCCAAGCCTCCTGCGGATAGCTTGACAACGCGCCTCTGAAATGCTATGCTTATCCCAGAGCGACTTGCAAGCCTATTCTAGGGCAAAATGGCAGGGCTTGCAACCGGGAGCTACCTATCCTGGCGAATGCTGTGCCAGCGTTCCTGCGCTGGCCTGCGTTTTCTAAACGGCCGGCTTCTCCATGCGCAGAAGGAATAAGCTGTGCCGATGTCGAAATACGATCTAGCATCTCCAAAAAGCACCAGTCCGTGACGCAACTAACCGGATACGCGGCAACACCTACACTACTGTCTTAAACGAAGAGCACGATGTGCCGGTATTCCTGGCCGGTATCGTGCATAGCGTGATAATGGGAGTAGCATTGAGGACCGATGCTATTCCGGCCCGACGATGGGTGGCGACAGCGTTGACACGTCCACATGCAAAAGGAGTGGGAGCAATGGATGCCGATCTCGACGTCAAAATTCGCAGGATGGGCGATGTTCCGGTTGTTGAACTGTCAGGGGATGTTGACGGCTACACGTGCGCTAAGCTCCGGGACGCGATAATTGACCTGCTCGAGGCTGGCGATTGCAAAGTAGTAATCAGCATGGCAAAAGTCAGCTATATAGACAGTTCCGGATTGGGAACACTGGTAGGGGGACTTCGCCGCATCAACGAGCACGATGGAGGGCTAGTTCTCTCCGGCGCAGGTCCACAGATACGCAAAGTGCTGAGCATCACGGGCTTGAGCAAAGTCTTCTCTGTTTTTGATGACGAGGCCGAGGCGGTGCGCAGTTTGTCGAACTAGGCGTTTGCTGGGTCCGCCTCGCCATGGCGAATTCAGGCAGCCCGCGAGGCCCATACCGATTTAAACTCTATCGTCCCCCTTCCAAAGGGGGACATTTGTATGCGCTGCCGCGCTCGGAGAAACAGGTTGCTGCTTCCCGATAGACGCCGGTCTGAGAGCGCAGGAAAGGGGACCGACCAGCAGTCCTGAAGCGTTGGAGTGTGCAGATGGCAGAAAAGGCCAAATCGGGCAAACCGACGTCCGCTGAAGAAATATCATCCGCGGACGAAGTTTCCGAGAGGGATGGATGGAAACCCGAAGACCTGAAAATGTTCAAATTCCTTCGGGGAGTACTCAATCATATTGACTTAGCATACGTGGCCACATACCCTCCGCAGGAATGCGGAATTGCAACCTTCACCCGGGATTTGGCAACGGCCGTCGCCAAGTATACTCCCTTTTCGGATCCGGCGGTGGTTGCCGTAAGTGGCGTTGTGGACATCGAGCCGTACCCCAAGATCGTGAAGTTTCAGATTCGCAAGCCCGATCTGCACTCGTACCTCGATGCTGCGGACTTCCTAAATCAGTCACACATCGCCGCTGTGAATGTTCAACACGAATATGGCATCTTCGGGGGGCAGGACGGCGAGTATATACTGGAGTTTCTCCAGAGGCTGCGCAAGCCGGTCGTGACAACGCTGCACACGGTGTTATTCAGCCCTTATCCCAATCAGAGGCGCATAGTAAGGGAAATAGCCGAGATGTGCAGCGTCGTCGTAGTGATGGTCAAGATGGGCAAGCAGATGCTCATCGAAAGCTACGGCGTTCCTCCGGAGAAGATTGTTGTCGTCCCGCACGGCGTGCCGAACGTCCACAGGATCAACGCTACCGTGGTCAAAAAGTCCCTCGGAATAAGCGACAGGCCGGTGCTGTCCACTTTTGGGCTGATCAATCGGGGCAAGGGCATTGAATACGCCATCCGGGCGATGCCTCGGATACTGGAGAAGCACCCGGATGCCTTGTATCTCGTGCTTGGCGAGACGCATCCCGGCGTCAGAAACTACGAAGGCGAAAGCTACCGGAGGGAATTGCTCGAGATAGTCGCTGACCTCGGATTGGAGCAGCACGTTCGTTTCAACAACAGATATCTTATGCTGGAGGAGCTTATCAACTACCTGTGCGCCACAGACGTGTATATCACACCTTACATCAATCGCGACCAGATAGTCAGCGGAGCCCTTGCCTATGCGCTCGGCTGCGGAAAGGCCATAGTCTCCACTCCCTACCTCTACGCGGAGGAGGTGCTGTCGAAGGGCAGAGGAATGCTGGTAGACTTCCGCAACCCGGACGGTATTTCGCAGGCGGTTGACTATATCCTTTCAAATCCCGGCTTCCGTGAGGAAATGGAGGCGCGCGCCTATAGATACGGACGCCGCGCCGCCTGGTTCAATGTGGCCATAGATTATCTGGATCTGTTCCACGGTATCCGCTCACTCTCAAGATCGGCCCCAGCAGCTACATCAGCCAAGCGGACTACCGATACAACTGATAGGAGCGAATCTGCCTGATGGGCTACCCCATCATTAATCTTTCCTACCTCCGCGCGATGACTGACTGCACCGGCATCATCCAGCACGCCGCCCACAGCGTGCCGAACCGCCGCCTTGGTTACGCTACGGACGACAATGCTAGGGCGCTCATCGTAGCCGCTCAGCACTATGAACGCACAGGTGAGCGCGCGGATCTCGATCTGGCTGTCACCTATCTCAGCTACTTGCACTACGCACAGAACCCCGATCACAAGTTCCGAGGCTGCATGGCCTTCGGGAGAACCTTCCTGGACGATGAGGGAACCGAGGATTGCTACGGCAGGGCTATGTGGGCCTGCGGATATGCCGCATCCAGCAGGCTGCCGGAGAACGTCCGGATTGTGGCTGGGAAGTTGTTCGATGACAGCATTGTCTGGGTTGGCGATTTGAACAGCCCTCGCGCTAAAGCATACTCGATGCTGGGCATGTGCGAGTACCTCCAGGGAAATGGAGATCGCGATGCCTTGGGCGGCAAGATTGACGCGCTGGCCAACTCACTCCTGGCGGGTTTGCGGATGTATGGCGACAAGGATTGGCAGTGGTACGAGCCGTATTTAACCTATGGAAACCCAATCCTCCCGCTGGGGATGCTCGTTGCCGCCGAGGTGACCGGACGCAAAGCATATAAGGACGCCGCAGCAAGAACCATCCAGTTCCTGACGGACAATACGATATTGAACGACCGCCTGGAGATCGTGGGCAACGATGGCTGGTACATGCGCGGTGGAAAGCGCGCATGGTACGATCAGCAAAGCATTGACGCAGGATATGCGGTCTACCTCTACGTCAGGGCGTATAAGCTACTCGGCAACAGGGAATATCTCGATCTGGCGAGAATTGCGTATGACTGGTTCTTCGGCAACAACAGGTCCGGGATATGGGTATACGATCCTGAGACGAAGGGCTGCTGCGACGCGATCACGCCGGTGGGTGTGAACTTGAACCAAGGAGCGGAGTCCTGCATTTGCTTCTTGCTGGCTCAACTGGCGATGCAGGAGCTTCAGGCGGGCGATGGCTGAACCACTGCCAAACTTTGCATTCCGGAGGAAACATCCGCATGACAGCTAAGGATATAATGAGGAGTCCGGCCATCACGATCTATCAGGAGGCGAGCTTGCGGGAGGCGGTGGCACTTCTGAGCAGCCACCGGATCAGCGGCCTGCCTGTGGTGGATGCCCGGGGCGATCTCGTCGGCATGATCACCGAGCATGACATCATCAAAGCGATGCTGCCGAAGTATGAGGATATACTCTCCGAAGATGCCTCGCTTCTCGATGCCGGCGTTATGCAAAGCCACATCTACCAGGTGCGGGATAACCCGGTCAGCAGCATCATGACCAGAAGCGTGGTTACGCTGGAGGAGGACGCCGCCATCCTGAAGGCGGCGTCAACAGTGATCCTCAAGAAAGTCAAGAGGCTGCCTGTAGTGAAGGATCGCAAGCCGGTCGGTGTCGTGAGCAGGATTGATATAGTACAGGCCCTGATGCAGGGCGGATCGTAGAGGCGAGCGATGAAGGGAAAGGCATTACTCGAATTGGCGAGAACGCATCCGGTGCTGTGCGATGGGGCGATGGGAACTATGCTTCAAGCGCACGGACTACAGCCGGGAGCGTGCCCGGAGCTTTGGAATATCGAGCGCCCGGAAGTCATTCGCGCGATCCACGCTGCGTATATCGAGGCCGGCTCGCGCATGATCAGCACGAATACTTTCGGCGCCAACCGCCTGAAGCTGGAGTCATATGGGATGGCCGAGCGCGTGATCGAGCTCAACTCAGTCGGAGTGGTCGTAGCGAGAGAGGCCGCAGGGCCTGAAAACTTCGTCGCCGGATCCGTAGGGCCAACCGGAAAGCTTCTCGAGCCGCTGGGAGATCTGACTTTCGGGGAAGCCGTCGAGTTGTTTGCCGAACAAGCCCTCGGTCAGGCGCAGGCAGGCGCGGATGTGATCCTGATGGAGACCTTTTCCGATCTGGAAGAGGCCAAGGCAGCCCTCACCGGCGCACTGAAGAGCGACATACCGTGTTTCTGCACGATGGCCTTCGACACCGGCGGACGCACTATGATGGGCGTGGACCCGGTTGGGGCCGCTGCAGAGCTGACCGATGCAGGCGCCAGCGGGGTTGGCGCAAACTGCGGCGTCGGTCCGGCCCAAACGCTGGAAATCGTCCGCCGGATGCGGGAGGCGACTTCCGGAATCCTGATCGCTCAGCCGAACGCGGGCCTTCCCAGGCTGGTCGAGGGCCGGACAGTCTACGACAGCACGCCGGAGGAGATGGCTGAATACGCCGTCAAGTTCGCCCGGATGGGCGTTAACATAATCGGCGCCTGCTGCGGTAGCACGCCGGAACACATACGCGCCATGGCGGACAGCCTTCAGAAGGTATAAGCCCCGACCGCAGATCGCCTTTTCAGGCAGAGGATGGGTAACCTATGATGCGAACGCCATTGTACGATCACCATCGCCGGCTTGGCGCAAAGATGACCGAATTCGGGGGCTGGGAGATGCCCTTATACTACTCCGGCATTGCACGCGAGGTCCAGGCCGTGCGCTCCTCAGCCGGGGTTTTCGATCTTTCGCACATGGGGGAATTGATCGTGCATGGGCCGAAAGCGCTCGATCTGCTTCAATTCCTGACGACCAACGATGTCTCCGTTTTGGAGGTCGGCCAGGCGCAGTACACGCTCATGTGCGACGAGAATGGCGGCATCCTGGACGACCTGATCGTGTACCGGCTGGAGAGTGATGTATACATGGTTGTAGTCAATGCCGTGAATACGCAGTCGGATTTCACGTGGGTACAGCGGCATGGGCGGCCGGACGCGGAATGCGAGGACAGATCCGTTGAGACGGGCCTGGTCGCAGTACAGGGGCCGGCATCGAGCGATTTGCTGCGGCCGGTGGTGGACTTTGATCCGGGCGCGCTGCCCAGATTCGGGGTAAGACGCGGCAGGGTAGGGGATATCGAATGCTGGATAGCCAGAACCGGCTATACCGGCGAAGACGGCTTCGAGATATTCTGCTCGGCGTCGGATTGTCCCAAGCTGTGGACGCTGGCGCTTGAGGCCGGGCGGCCTTTCGGAGCGGAGCCGACGGGGCTCGGCGCGCGCGATGTCCTGAGATTGGAGGCAGGCTATCCGCTGTACGGGCACGAGCTTACCCGAACGACCACGCCCGTTGATGCGCGCCTGCTCTGGGTGGTAAAATTCGCCAAGCCCGATTTCCTTGGCAGGAAAGCGATTTCTCAGGCAAAGAGGGAAGGCCCGAAGCAAGTACTGGTCGGCTTGGAGGCGGTGGAGCGGTGTGTGCCGCGGCACGGCTATGATGTCACCATTGGGCAAGCGCGCATCGGGCATATCACCAGTGGGACGTTTTCTCCCACCATCGGCAAGGGAATCGCCATGGCATACCTGGAGCCGTCACATGCGAAAGAGGGCGCCGGCGTGAACGTGCAGATAAGAGGGAAGCCGTGCGCCTGCAATGTGGTTCCGACCCCCTTCTATCGGCCTAGGCATGGCGCGCCGACCACAGAATAAGCGAAAGGGGTTACACGTGCGGTCTAAAGAGTTGAAATTCACCACTACACACGAATGGGTCAGAGCCGAGGATAATCTCGGCACCGTTGGCATCACCGACCACGCGCAGTCCGAGCTGGGCGATATAGTGTATATCGAGCTTCCCAGGGTCGGCGCAACCGTTCATGCGGGTGAGGCGTTAGGAACCATAGAATCGGTCAAAACCGTGTCGGACCTGGTTGCGCCGGCGGGCGGTGAGGTTGTCGAGGTGAATGAGGAGTTACCGGAGACGCCCGAGCTGATGAACGAGGATCCATACGGCGCCGGCTGGATGGTAATCATCAAGCTGGAAGACCCAAGCGAGCTCGGAAGCCTGATGACCGAGCAGGAATACGAGGAATTCATCCAGGAGCACTGAGTTTGCAATATATACCGAATACAGATGCCGGTCGGAGCCGGATGCTCGACTCAATCGGGGTGAGCGACATCTCCGAGTTGTTCCAGCAAGTTCCCAGATCACTCGTGCTGAACAGGCCGCTCGACATACCAGGCCCTCTCAGCGAGATGGAGCTGAGACGATACGCGGATGACCTGAGCGGCCAGAGCGCCAACCTCGATACCTGCGCCAGCTTCCTTGGTGCAGGGATTTACGACCACTATATACCCTCTACGGTCGCAGCTGTCATCGGCAGGTCGGAGTTCTACACCTCCTACACACCCTATCAGCCCGAGATCAGCCAGGGGAACCTCCAGGCGATATTCGAGTTTCAGACCCTCATCTGCCAGCTCACCGGGATGGAGGTTGCAAATGCCTCGATGTACGACGGCGCCACGGCCCTGGCGGAGGCCGCCTTGATGGCGTCGAGCATCACGGGCCGCAGCGAGTGGGTCGTCTCGAACTGCATACACCCGGCTTACCGCGAGACGATGCGCACATACGCCTGGGCTTCGGGGAATAAGCTCGTGGATGCCGGTCGGTCGGGGATTACCACCAATTTGGCGGAGCTTTCCAGGTACATCACCAGAGAAACCGCCTGCCTGGCGATCCAGCATCCGAACTTCTTCGGCGCCCTGGAGTCCCTTCGGGAGGCGGAAGCGCTGGCCCACGAGGCGGGGGCGCTTTTCATCGTCTGCTTCGATCCGATATCGCTCGGCCTTCTGAAGCCGCCGGGCGAGTTCAATGCGGACATCTGTGTGGCGGAAGGCCAGCCATTGGGAATACCGCCGGGATTCGGCGGTCCGCTGCTGGGGTTGTTCGCCTGCAAGAAGGAGTACGTTCGCCAGATGCCGGGCCGGTTGGTCGGCGCAACCACCGATTCGGCGGGCCGGCGCGGATATGCACTCACGCTGCAGACCAGGGAGCAGCACATCCGCCGGGAGCGGGCAACGTCGAATATATGCACCAACGAGGCGCTCAACGCCCTCGCCGCCGCTGTGTATCTGTGCACGCTCGGCAAGCAGGGCCTCCGCGAGGTGGCCGACTTGTGCCTCCAAAAGGCGCACTACGCGGCGCAGGCCATTTCGGAGCTGTCGGGGTATGAGCTTCCGTTTAATGCCCCGTTCTTCAAAGAGTTCGTCGTCAAGTCGCCGAAGCCGGTCGCCGAAATAAACGAGAAGTTGCTAAACCGGAAGATCGTCGGCGGACTCGATCTCGGAAGGTTCTATCCCGACCTCGCCGGACACATGCTGCTTTGCGCGACGGAGCGGAGAACGAGGGCGGAAATCCACGCGCTGGTCGAGGGGTTGGCAGAATGAGCACGGAGCCGACAATCTTCGAGCGCAGCTCGCCGGGCCGAACCGGGATTTCCTGGCCGCAGCCGGATATCCCCGAACGCCCGCCCGCTGACTACCTGGGCGGGGAGAATCTCCGCGCCGATCCGCCGCGGCGGATGCCCGAGTTGAGCCAGGTGGACGTTATTCGCCATTTTACACGCCTTTCTACGGTCAATTACGGCGTGGATACGGGCTTCTATCCGCTCGGCTCTTGCACTATGAAGTACAGCCCGAAGATTAACGAGGAAATTGCCGCTCTCCCCGGGCTGTCCAGGCTGCACCCATATCAGGACGAGCGCGTATCGCAGGGGATGCTGCGCCTCCTCTACGATATGCAGGTCTTCCTGGCGGAGATTGCCGGCATGGACGCGGTAACCCTTCAGCCGGCTGCCGGGGCGCAGGGCGAGTTCACGGCCCTTATGCTCTTCAAGCGCCACTACGAGAGGGTGGGGGAGGGGCATCGGCGGATTGTCATCGTACCGGATTCCTCGCACGGCACAAATCCGGCGACCGCCGCCCGATGCGGATACGAGATCCAGAAGGTGCCGTCAGGCCCCGACGGGCTGGTGGACGTTTCCGCCCTATCGGGGGAGCTGTCGCGCGATGTCGCCGCCGTCATGCTTACCAACCCCAATACCCTGGGCCTGTTCGAGACGCGTGCCGCGGAGATTTCGCAGATGGTTCACGATGTCGGCGCTTTTCTTTACTGCGACGGCGCGAACATGAACGCCGTTCTTGGCATCCACCGTCCTGGTGATGCGGGATTCGACGCTATGCACTTCAACTTGCACAAGACATTCTCCGCGCCGCATGGGAGCGGCGGGCCGGGGTCCGGGCCGGTAGCGGTCAAGAGCTTCCTGGAGCCCTACTTGCCCGTGCCGACCGTCGGCTTTGAGGGCGGGCGATACTTCCTGAACTACGACCGGTTGGAATCAATTGGGCGAGTGCACTCATTCTATGGAAATATCGGCGTGATTGTGAAGGCCTATGCATATATCCTCAATCTCGGGTCCGACGGTTTGAAATCGGTGAGCGAGAACGCCGTCCTCAACGCAAATTACTTGCTGAAGAGGATTGCGACAGCCTACGATGTGCCCTACGGCGAGCGGTGCATGCACGAGTTTGTGGCCTCCGCGGTGCAGCAAAAGGCTCACGGCGTCAAGGCGCTGGACATTGCAAAGAGGCTGATAGATTATGGGTTTCACCCGCCGACGATCTACTTTCCGCTGATTGTGGCTGAGGCGCTCATGATCGAGCCGACCGAGACGGAAAGCGTGGAAACATTGGATGCTTTTGCCGATGCCATGCTCGCAATCGCGGAGGAGGCCCGGTCCGATCCCGAAACCGTTCGGTCTGCTCCACACACCGCACCGGTATCCAGGCTTGATGAGGCAGCGGCGGCCAGAAAGTTGGAGTTGCGATGGGGCGGCACTGGAGATTGATCCTGGATGGAAATCGCGGCGCTGCATTAAACATGGCGATTGACGAGGCGATGCTTAGTGCGTGCGCAGATGGTGAGGTTCCGCCGATCCTTCGCCTTTACGGCTGGGAGAGGCCCGCGATATCCCTGGGATACTTCCAGAGCGTGGAGCGCACGCGCATTGACACGCAGTACTGCCGGGGTGCTGGAATCGAGCTGGTCCGGCGGCCAACCGGCGGTCGCGCTGTGCTTCATGGGCACGACCTCACGTTCAGCATTGCAATCCACCAGGGCCGGATTCCTGATGGCTTCAAGAGCGTGCTATCGAGCCACGCCTGGCTGATGGGTGGGATACTGGCTGGTCTAAGGCTGCTGGGCGTCCAGGCGGAGATCGGGCCGGCGGACCATGGCCGCTCCAAATCGGGGGAGAGCGCCGATTGCTTCGCGCATGTAGCTCAATGCGATCTTCGAGTGGGCATAGAAAAGGCAGCGGGTGCAGCCCAGGTAAGGAAATGGGGGGCGCTTCTGGAGCAAGGCTCGATTCCCTGCACGCCTCATTCGGTTGACTATAGGCGGGTATTCGGCGGAGGAAATTCCGGCTCGCAGACCGAGCGGCTCGCAGCGCTCGATGTATCACGGGAGCGGCTCGAAGAGGCGGTCATCAGGGGATTTCAAGAGTTCCTGCACGTAGCCTTCGAGCCTGCAATGTTGAGCGAGAGTGAGCTTGAACTGGCGACCGAACTGGAGAGGGACAAGTATGCTACGGACGAGTGGACGTACCGCACGTTGACAAGCGTATCTAGGACTGCTATACTGGTGGGGTAGATCTGAGAGGAGGACGGTTGATGCCTAAGAAAATCCTCGTAGTTGACGACGAGAAGCATATAGTGAGACTGGTTCAGGTGAACCTCGAGCGCCAGGGCTACGAGGTGTTAATAGCTTTCGATGGCAAAGAAGCTCTTCAAAAAGTGGAAGAGGAGCGTCCCGATCTCGTGGTGCTTGACGTTATGATGCCTTATATGGATGGTTTTGAGGTGCTGCAGGACCTGCGGCGAAACCCGATCACTCGCGATATCCCGGTGATCATGCTGACAGCAAAGGCGCAGGACGCTGATGTCTTTCGCGGCTGGCAGTCAGGCGTGGACTGCTACTTGACGAAGCCTTTCAACCCGATGGAGCTTGTCTCCTTTGTCAAGCGCATCTTCAAGTCAATCGAGGACGCCGGGCCTAATGGCGGCAAAGTTTATGATGTATCTACTTAGGCTGCTATCTTACGTCTCTTGACATTTCATAACACCAGGAGGCTCGCTGCGTGGAAGAAGATCGGAAGAACTGGCCTATAATTATGGGGATTACAGCCGGAATCGTCGGCGGCATAGTTGCGGCCTTATATCTGTACGCGGCTACAGCCGCTCATGGCCGCGCCAAAACAGGGCTGCTGGATGCCAAAGACCTTGTCGCGCGATGCCACGAAAACATTAAGGAAATCGAAGAAGCCCTCGACACACTAAGGCGTCCGGCCGTAGCATAGCGTTTGGATTGCTGTGCAAACGGGTATGGAGCAGCAAACTTTACTAAGGGAAGGACCGTGCGGTCCTTCCCTTAGCTTTTTCCTGCGGATGTCGGGCATTTATCCTTGCAGCGCGGGCTACGTCGGATAATATATCTTATGTTAACTTTTAATGCGGCTTGTGGCGACCCCTTACACCTACCCTCTATACCCTACCCCAGAGCGCCCTACTCTGCGACGCGAAAACAGCTTCATTGAACGCCCATCTCGAGCGGTCAGCATAGCACATATCCCCTTGGAGAACTGTGCGCGTTTCGGGTGATCCGGGATTTTGGGAAAACTGAGGTAGTATGAGCTCCCCGGCCCGTCGGAACGGCGTGCATCATGCCATCCTGAATCCGCAGGATGGAGGATGACGATAATCCGGGCGAATTTCGCGGGCTGCGGAGGCTTTGGGGTACAAATGCGCGTGTTGATATATGGGACCCTTGCAGTCCTCGCGGCCTTGCTGGTCACGGATACCAACATCGGGATGCTGCTTCAGGAAGATCAGCAGTGGGCGGTGCGCGCCACCATTAATCATCTCAGCAGTAAGAAAATGACAAGCGATGCTGACCTCGCCGCCCGGATCGCAGATTCGGGCGGATTCAGAGAGTCAAGGGTCTATGGGTATGTAGTTCAATTCGCGGAGGCCAGGCGGCTGGACTTCTCTTTCTATGCGTACACTCCCCTACTCTCTGGATCGAAGGTCTTCATCGGCGGGAGTTTTTGGGATGTCGGCACGATTGGTCGTTCTTCCGTACTCATCCACGAGCTGGCGCATATCACGAGGCACAAAAACAGATTGCTTGGGGGCTTTCCCCGCAGCGCTGATGAGGCTCAGGCTTATCGGCGGCAGTATCTAACCTACAGCTCAGTGGAATTATCGCCTTCCGCGGATGGGGTTGTTTATTGGAACATGATGATAGGCATACATGCCTATGTTCTTCCCGCTTATCCCGAATATAGGGACCGGCCGGACATCCGCTCGGCCATGCGTGGGTTGGAGATCGAGGATTGAACTAATGGCGGACGCAGCCATCATAGTGACATATATTGCTCTGGCGGCTCTGCTTCTCGCCGGCGGAGATAGGCTTGGGTCTTATGCGGCCTGCATCCTTCTTCGCAGATGCAGGCGCCCTCCCCTACTCTGTCTGCCGATGTGGCTGCATGTTCCGATTGCGCTTCTGATCCCCGGCCTGGCGCTGGCCGGGGTCCTGACTACCGCCGCCGTCCACAGACCGAACGCTCTGGAAGTCATCGCGGATAATCTGGAGCTGATGCTTCTGGCGGCTTTCTTTCTCACGGGGCTAATGGGAGGCTTTCTCTGCAGCTCGCGGCGCTCCTAGAATACAAAAGGGCGGCAGGGATAAACCCGCCGCCCTGGACGATGACCACACAGGCGTTCAAATCTCCTCGTCAATCGCCGCCTGCTCCAGAACGGACTCGGCCATGTAGATCGGGGCCTTCGCGCGCAAGGCCAAGGCGATTGCATCGCTGGGCCTGGAATCAATATCCATCGTGTCACCATTCATGGACACGGTGATCTTCGCGTAATAGGTTTCCTGCCAGAGGTCGTCAATCAGCACACGCTCGACCTTGCCGCCCAGCCGGTCCAGCACGTTCTTCAGGAGATCGTGGGTCATGGGCCTGTCAAATGGAATGCTCTCCAAGGCAACGGAGATCGCGTAGGCCTCGAAGCGGCCGACCCAGATCAGCACCTGTCGGTTCCGCTTATCCCTCAGCAGCACGAACGCCGGCGGAGA
>Ga0315274_10009794_pt1 | contig 13818 bp, 11 predicted proteins | sample YL17G02_20_MG_FD_203700 | JGI IMG/M metagenome (GOLD analysis project Ga0315274, IMG submission 203700) | Sediment microbial communities from Yellowstone Lake, YNP, Wyoming, USA - YL17G02_20 | ecosystem: Environmental > Aquatic > Freshwater > Lake > Sediment | place: USA: Wyoming | collected...
CCTGGCAATCCTTTTCTTCGTTATGTACTATGTCGTGTCGTTGGCGGTGGCGAGGGTGCGAGCGGAGTTCGGCTCACCCGTCCACGACTTCCACCTCGCCGGCCCCGGCCAGACCATGACCTACATCGGCGGCACCATCAACTTCCGCCACCAGGACCTGACGATGCTCAGCCTGCTCTGGTGGTTCAACCGCGCCTATCGCCAGCATCCCATCGGCAATACCATCGAGGGGGTGCAGATGGCGGCGCGCACGCGCTCCCGGTCGGGAGCGATCGTAGTGGCGATGGTGGCCGCCACCCTGGTCGGCACCCTTGCCATCTTCTGGGGCTGGCTGCACTATGCCTACAAGATAGGGCTTGCTTCCGGCTGGGGCGGCGGCGACTGGCGCGGAACCGAGATGTGCCAGAACCTGCAGTCCTGGATAGAGGATCCCTCCCAGGCCCAGCCCGACTCCCTCATCGCCATGGCCGGCGGCTTCGCCATCACCATGCTCCTCGCCGCCGCCCGCACCAGCTTCGTGGGCTGGCCCCTCCACCCCGTCGCCTACGCCATCTCTGCAAGCTGGTCTATCCATCTTGTCTGGATGCCCATGATCATCGCCTGGGTGGCCAAGTTCAGCATCATGCGCTACGGCGGCCTGCGCCTCTACCGTCAGGCCCTTCCCTTCTTCTTCGGCCTCATCCTGGGCGAGTCCGTCATCGGCTGCGGCTGGACCTTCATGAGCCTCATCCTGCATGTGCCGAACTACAGCTTCTGGGGGCTGTGACGCCCTTCGGGCGAGAGAGTTGAGAGGAGAAAGGGGAGAGGTGACAGGCCCCCGCGCGAACGGCGATGGAAGCGCTGCCTGAGCCATTGGAGGGGAAACGGCGCCAGGTGGAGGCGGCCCTCCGGCGGACCGTGGTAGTGCGTGGGATTCAGACTCCTGATGCCGCGTTCCGCGGCCGGCTGCGCGTCGAGCCGGGCCGGGTGCTGATCGAGTACCAGATCGCCGAGCACGGCTACTTCTGGCACATCCCCATCATCGAGCGCCTGCTTTCCCTTGCTTTGGCGGGCGAGACTTCGGCTGAGCTTCGCGAGCCTTCCCCCGCCGACGAGGAGCCCGTTCAGGACCCCGAGGGTCCTTCAGGGTCCGAGGGGCAGCCGCCGGAGCGATCACAAACCCAATCGCCAATCCCATCAGCCCCCATGCCACCACCGGCCCCCAGCGCTCCCCCGCCCCGGAAGAGCTGATCAACGGCACCTCCGCCTCAATCACCCTCGGCTCGAACAGCCCGGTCTTCGCCACCACCCGGCCGTCAGGGGAGATGATCGAGGAGATGCCGGTGCTTGCCGCCCGTACTACCCACCGCCCGGTCTCCACCGCCCGCAGCACCGCGATCTGCTGGTGCTGCGCGGCCGCCGCCGTCCGCCCGAACCAGGCGTCATTGGTCATCACCACCAGCACCTGCGCGCCCTCTCTGGCCAGGTGCCATGCGATGGCGGGGAAGATGGATTCGAAGCAGATCATGGGGCCGATCGCCGTGGTCCCCGCTTGCAGGGGATGGTGCTCCGCCCCGGCGACAAAGTCCTGATCGCGGACGTGATACCGATCCAGAAATGGCAGCCACTTGCGCCCTGGCACGTACTCTCCGAAGGGCACTAGCTGCACCTTGTCGTAGCGGGCGATGAAGTTACCGGTGGGTGAGTAGAGATACGCCGAGTTGGCCGGCCGCCCTCCCTCATCCATGTAGGGGCCGCCCACCAGCAGCCAAGCGCCGCTCAGTCTCGCCGCACCAGACACTTCGCTCGCCATCCATGGGTTCTGCCCTGGGGCTCCCGGCAGCGCGCTCTCCGGCCATACCACCAGCGCCGGATCCTGCTGGGCCGCCTGCATCGTCAGAGACAGGTAGGTAGCCACATCTCTTCGCTGCTCTGCATCGCTCAACGGCTCGTTCACCTGCTCCGCCCGCAGCGTGTCGTGGGTGCTGCCCTGGACCACTGCCACGCGGATGCTCGGCCCGGCGCCGACTGGGCGGCTCTTTGCCAGCAGGTAGGCGCCGCCGACACACCCCACCACCACCACCGCCCCCACCAGACCCCGCGCCACCGCCACTCCTGGCGAAGACCGCCGCAGTATGCCCACCACCGCCTCCGCCACCGCCGCGTTGCACAGCACGATCACAAACGAAAGCCCCAGCCCGCCGGCAAACTTGGCCACCGATAGCACCGGCAGAGACGGGCTTTGGCTGTAGGCCAGCCATCCCCAGGTGAACCCGTACTGCCCCAGCCCCCGCGCCCACTCCACCCCACACCATACCGCCGCCGTCCCCACCATCCTCGGAGCCCATGCCAGCCGCCCCACCCACCTCGCCAGCAGCCCCCACACCATCATCACCACCCCCAGCAGCACCGCCACCATCACCCATACCGAAACCCCGAACAGATACAGCCAGTAGAGCAATGCCCCGAAGAACACAACGCCTCCCAGCCAACTCCCCAGGGCCGTCCCCAGCCGCGAGCTCATCCGCGCCGACACCAGCCACGGAACCAGCGCCACCCAGGCAAGCGGCCACCAGCCAGCCGGTGGGAAGCAGAGAAACAGCATCACCCCCGAGATCACGCAAAGCGTCAAGCTGCCTCGCAGAGATACTGTCCGTCCTGGCTGCCGCAACTCTCGCACTCCTACCGCAGTTTCTCCGTCCACGTCTGCCCGATAATAGTGCGTTGCCACATCCCCCGCAAGGTGCGCGACTGCACAGCAAAGGCGCGCTGAGGTGTGGGCTCGCGGCGTTGACGCTTGCGGCGTGCCACGCTAGAATGGCCCTACCATGACAACAACCGCGAAACCGAGGGGCAAAGCCAGGAAGAAGCAGCGCCAGTTCCTTGTGGATGAGAACGGCAAACGGACGGGTGTCATCCTCTCCATGAGAGAGTACAAGGCCCTGCTTGAAGCGGCCGAGGACATGGCCGACCTATGCGCTGCCGACGAGGCGCGCGCCGAAGGCGGAGAGGGCGCGCCCCTGGAGATCGTAGAGGCCCGCCTCCGAGCTCAGGACAAGCTGCGCTGATGCGCGTCATCGTCTCGCCGCCGGCGGAGCGCGATCTCGGACGGCTTTCCTCCGGGGTGGCTCAACGCGTGATCGGGGCGCTACGGCCCTTGCGCGAAGACCCGCGACCGCCCGGCTGCAAGCTGCTCCGTGACCAACGTGCCCAGACCTGGCGTCTGCGCGTCGGCGACTGGCGAATCCTCTACGACATAGACGATGCTGCACATGTCGTTACCATCCTGCGTATCCTTCACCGCAGCAAAGCCTACTGATTGCGTCTCCCTCAACTCCCCGTGCTCTGGTAGTGTCTCACCCCCAGCTTCCACACCTGCAGCGTCAGGCACAGAAACGCCGGCCCGGCCAGCGGGGCGACCCAGGGGAGGAAGGACGGCACCCCGGCCGCGCTGGTGCGCTCCAGTATCCCCAGCGCCGGGAAGTAGCCAATGCAGGCGAGCGGGATCACGAACGTGAAGAACCGCCGGAACCAGGCGGGGTAGATGACCAGAGGGTACTCGGAGGCCTCCACTCCGCCGTAGGTGACGGTGTTCATGATCTCCAGGCTCTCCACAGTCCAGAAAGCGAGCGTGCCTCGGAGCACGAAGAGGCCGTTGAACAGGCAAGCGCCTCCCAGGATGGTCATCAGCGCCAGCGCCGCTTTCGCTGGCGACCAGACCACGTGCAGCGACCAGGCGGCCCACAGCAGCACAGGGATGGACTGCGAGAGCCGGCCGACCCGACGCAGCGTCAACTCCTGCCCAGCGATTTGAAGTGCAACACTGCACGGGCGCAGTAGGATGCGGTCGAACTCCCCGGTCCTCACCATCGTCTCCCCAAACATGGCGAACCCGCGAGAGGTGGCGTCGGCGAAGGCGAAGGCGGAGCTGACCATGCCATAGAGAAGGGCAACTTCCGGGAGCGACCAGCCTTTGATGCTCCCGAAGCGGTGGAACAGCACCCACAGGCCGACGAAGTCAGCTCCCGTGGCGAACAGGTGGGCGATGGAGAGCAGGATGAATGAGCCGCGGTACTGCATCTGGCTGCGCACCGAGACGCCAAGGTAGCGGAAGTAAAGGCGCAGGGAGTCCATGGTTGCCTATCCTCCCTGCACCACCAAGCGCCGAGTCCCACGGGCCAACAGCAAGCGTCCGATCACTATCAGAGCAACCGCCCAGGCCATCTGCTGGGCGAACAGGGGAAGGGCTTGCCCAGAGGGAATGTGCCCCATGTAGAGGCGGAAGGGGATGTCCAACATGCCTCGGAAGGGGAGCACGTTGAGAATGGGCTGGGCCCAGTCCGGGAAGAAGGGAAGCGGGACGATCAAACCAGAGAAGACGATCGCCAGGGTGGGGACGATGTATGTCACGCCCTCCCCCGAGATGGTCCACATCATCGTGACGGAGAGAAGCGTGACCATGGCGCCCGCCAGGAGGACCACGCCGATCATCGCCAGCCCCCACGCTCCCGCGGATGCCCACGAGGGCGGGGCCTGTAGACCAAGGAAGAGGCCGGCGACCAAGAACATGGGGATGGCTCTCAAGGCAGTCTCGGCCAGGCTGGCCCCGATGATGCGGACGAACCAGGTCCAGTAGAGGTCCACCGGCCGCAGCAACTCATAGGCGACCGCGCCGGTCCTGATGGCGGCGCGCACATCGGGGTCTCCCGCGTACCAAGGGATGAGTCTCATCAGGGCCTGCGACAGCCAGATGTAGGTCACCACCTGCGGATACGTCATCGGCTGATGAGCAGTGGTGGAGCGGTAGAAGGCGCCGAAGATGAGGATGCGGATGACGCCCCAGAAGAGCTGGGTGCCAAAGCCCGCGGCCGCGGCCGCCCGGTACTGCAAGTGCATGCGAAAGCGGGCGCTGATGACGGCCCCGTAGGCGCTCATGGCGCAGCTCCGCGGTACATGCGCGCGATGATCTCCTCGATGGGCGGGTTCTCCACGAACAGATCGCGGACCGCGTGCCTGGCCGTGATGCGCGCGATCAGAGCCGCCGGCGCCACCTCCTCCGGATCGAACCGGAGGCACACCCGAGAGCCTTCCCGGCTGATGACGGTGGCCTGAGCATCGCTGACCTCATCATCCTCGAGCAAGTCAACGATCAGCCACCTCTCCGTGGTCACCCGCCGCCGAAGATCGTCGAGTGTGCCGTCAGACAGGATACGCCCCTCCCCGATCACGATCACCCGCGTGCACAGGGCCTCGATATCATCCATGTCATGGGTGGTGAGGATCACGGTGACTCCGCGCTCGCGGTTCAGCCGCCGCACGAAATCGCGCACCGCTAGCTTCGACACTGCGTCCAGCCCGATCGTCGGCTCATCCAGGAACAGCAGCTTTGGCGAATGGAGCAGCGCCGCGGCCAAGTCGCACCGCATCCGCTGCCCCAGGCTGAGTTGCCGCACCGGAACATCGAGCAAGGGCGCCAGGTCGAGAAGTGCGATCAGCTCATCGCGTGCGCGGATATGGTCCCGCTCGGACACGCGGTAGATGGCGCGCAGCAGATCGAAGGACTCGATCACCGGCAGGTCCCACCACAACTGCGTCCGCTGGCCGAACACCACCCCGAGCTGGCGCACCAGAGCGATGCGTTCCCGCCACGGCACCCGCCCCAGCACCTCGCACCGGCCGGAATCCGGCACCAGAATGCCGGACAGCACCTTCACCGTCGTGGACTTGCCCGCTCCGTTAGGGCCAATGTAGCCGACCAGCTCCCCGGGCTCCACAGCGAACGAGATCCCCCCCAACGCCCGCACCCTCCGGTGGCGTCGCCGCACCAGCCCGCGCACCGCGCCCCACATCCCGGGCTCGCGCTCGGCCACGCGGAAGGTCTTCACCAGGTTCTCGACCACGATCGGTGACAGCAATGAGCACCCCCCGCCAACCTGCACAGGTGGGCCGCTGATCCCCTTCACAGGGAACACCGCAGGCCCGCCGACGGTCTGATACCACAGAAGCTTAGGCGATGAGAGTAACGCTGCGGGCCTCCCTGCCGGCGGCCCGCATGTCAAGGAACCCCCGAACGGCAAACGGCCGGTAAGTCTACCTCAGGCGGCGGCATGGGTCAATATGAGCGATCGCTTGCTTCTCTTGACCTGGCGGCGAATGAGTGGGTATCATGCGCCCCGGTACCGCTGTCCGGTGGCGGGCATGGGTCCCTAGGTCCGCCTTGGGCGGACCGGGATGGCGGCCCTTGGGGCCTAGCCAAATGCCCGCCCTACAGAACGAGGTAAGGCCATGTCTTCTCTCCGCGCTTGGGCCGTCACCAACCTTCTCTTGCTCTCCGCCCCGCTCTTTGCACAGCCTGCTCCGCCGGAGCTCGCAGGCTCGGGGCCACCGCCTTCGCCGGTCCTGGTGGTGGACGTCACGCAGGCAACCCCTGCCCAACACCTCATGGCCATCAGCCTCCAGGCCATCGCCAACCGGGCCCGCGTGGCCGGGCAGCCTGCTCGGCCAGGGGCCGGTGAGCCGTCCGTCTTCCTCCTCACCAACCCGCGAGATGAGGAATGGCTGGCCTACTGCCTGCGGATCCTCCGGCGGCCCGTGCAGCGGATCAGCGTGAGCGAGTTGTTGGAGCGCCTTAGAGGTGAGGTGAAGGGCCAAGTGCTCTACGACCCGGCGAGGCCCTATACCGCCGACCTCGCCACCACCGCCGCCGGCATCAGAGAGGCCGTGATCTCCGCCACCGACCTCGGACTGCCCACCCTGTATGACCTGCGAGGGAAATGGAGTTCGGCGGAGGAGGCCTACAAATGGGCGCTCGACAACCTCCTCCCACAGTGCCAGCAGGCGCGTGGCGCGGTGATTCCACCGGATTCCCTCGCCTTCCGCGACTACGTCATGCAGCAGCGCATGTTCACCATCTCCCCGCCCGCAACTGCGGGCGGTCAGGCCGAAGCACCGCCGGGCCGGATGGAAGCCACCGGCGGCACAGAGAAGTCGGCCTTCCGCGAGCTCCTATTCCGCTTGATGCCAGGCGGCGTCATCTACGGACGCCTACCCGAGGCCGCGCGGGCGCTTCCCGGCCGGTACTCCCACAGCCTGGTGTCGGTCTCGGACACGGCGAACCTGTCGTTCCTGTCACAAATCCCCAATCCCACGCCGCTGCGCCAGTATATCGGCTACCTCAGACCCCTCGCCCCCGTGTATCTCACCTTGATCTTCGATTGCTCCGATCTGGACTTCGCCGTCAACGAGATGCCCGCGGTCTGGGATGATCCGGTGCGGGCGACCATGCCGCTGGGGTGGGCGCTCCCGGCCGCGCTGGCGGAGGCCGCGCCTCCGGTCCTTCACCGGTACTATGCCGATGCCTACCGTTCTGGCTTGGACCAGTTCGTCCTGGGAGCGAGCGGAGCGGCGGAGCTGGACATCTCCGCCGCCCCCTCCCCGTATCGCTTCTACGAGGCCACCTCCGCCGCCCGCGAGCGTCTGGACGCGCACACCGCGCTCTTTGACGGCTCCAACGGGACGCAGGAACTGGACATCTTCGTCCCCCAGCTCATCGCCGAAGCAGGGGTGCGTGGCGTGTTCGTCATCGGCACGCCGGACTTCCCTCCTTACCTCTACTCCGGCGCTCCCGTCATCCCCGCGCCGCGCGTTTCCACCCTGAAGCAGGCGTTCGACTACCTGGACTGGCTGCCTCCGGACCGCAGCTTCGCGGCCCTCTGTCTCGACCCGCGGTCTCTCACCCCGGCCGACGCAGCCCATCTCGCCGCCTACCTGGGCGACCGCTTCGTGATCGCCGCGCCGGAAGAGATGGTGGAGGCCATCCGCAACCAAACCGCGGACGAGCAACAGGAGGGTGTGGTCGTCATCAGCTCCGTCCAGTACCCACAGGACCTCCAGGCGACCGATCCTATACCAATAAAGGCCAAGATTGACGACCCATCAACCGTAAGCTCGGTCACTGTGGTCTACCACCCCGCCAACCACCCCCTAGCCTTCGCCGAGCCTATGGAGCGCTCTCAGGAGGGCTACGCCGCCGAGCTGCCACCTCTCCTCTGCGGCGGCGATTTCGACGTGCTCATCCGCGCCCTCGACGCCAACGGCCGCGTATCCTCGTCACCCCCCTGGAAGCTTCACATCCCGTGGCACGACGCCGACGAAGATGGACTCACCGATGTCGAGGAGCAGTTCCTGCTGACCGAGCCATCCCTGGCCGACACCGATGGCGACGGGTTGACCGACCGAAACGACCTGAACGCCCTCCGCTTCGACCAGATGTCCCAGTGCTACCTCGGCCCCATCGAGCCACCGAGCGATCACCCGTATCTGTTGGAGCTTGCCGGCGCAACCGGCGCAGAAGCTCCCGCACCGCCAGAGAGCGGCCGCCTCCTCCGGCCGGGCGAGAGCGCCATCTACTGGCTGCCAACCGCGGAGATGCCGCCAGGCACGCCTTTCGTGCTCAAGCTCGAGGGCGCAGGCGACGCGGCGATCACCCTCTCCAGCCATTCTCCTGGGGAGGCCGCCCCGCCAACCGTCACCGCCTCCTTCCCCGACGCCTGGTACTCTCCACCCCTGCTCTCCGACGACTACCCGCAGGGCCTGTTCGCCCACCTCGCCTGCTCGGGTCACCCGAGCACAGCGCCGCTCACCGTGCGCGGGCTGGCTCTCCTCTCCCCGCCTCTCGCCCCCTCCATTACCGACGCCGCCGTCACCCCGGCTCACCCCGGCCCGGAGCAGCCCATCTACATCTCGGTCCAGGTGTTCACCCCCAGAGATCTGGCGGAAGTCAGCATCAGCTACCGCATGAGTGACCAGGGAACTGTCACCTTCCCCATGCAGCCCACCGAGCGGGGACAGCGTTACACCGCCCGCCTTCCGGCCTTCGCCAACCGCGACCAGATAGAGTGGTGGGTGACCGCGCGCGACACGCAGGGCAACCAGGCGATGACGCCACCGGCTTTAATCACCGTCGGCAGCTGGGCAAGGGAAACCGCCGCTCTCGTCGCCACGCGCGAGTTCTCCGGCGACTGGACGCCGGATACCATCACCATCGCCGGCCGGGAGAAGCTCGCCCGCTCGGCCGCGGAAGATGGACTCGTTGACACCGGCCCCGTGAACCTCACCGGAGGCAACTACGCGGTATGGCTGCTCGCTGGCGGACGGGGAAGAGGAATCGGCGTCTATGTCAAGGAGAAGAGGGTCGGGGGCATTGACCCACAGGCCCCCGATGGCTGGCAGATGGTGGGCCGGGTTCACTTGGACGCCGGTCACTACCATGTGCAGATCATCTCCGAGCCAGGGCCGCAGAGTTCAACCGGCGCCTCCGCCAGGTACGCGGCCCTGGTGCTCAGCGCGGACCCCGGCTTCAAGCCCCCGGCCGAGCACTTGCTGGACGCCTACAACTCCCTCGCCTTGCTCTTCCCGCCGGCCGACCAGGTGCTCTCCGGCCGCGTGGAACTGCGGGCGACCGGCAGCGGCAACGTGACCAGCGCCCAGTTCTCCATAGACGGAGAGGCTCTCAAGTCGGCCTTCGGTCCGCCGTTCACCTTGTCGCTGTCCACCACCCGCTACCAGAATGGCTCCCACGTGCTGCGCGTGCAGGGGCTGGACCGGGCCGGGCCGACCGGCCTGGTGCTGGAGATTCCCATCACCATCGCAAACTAGCCCCCCCGGGTCTGCCGCCGACCTCCCTGCGGGCAGGAGCCGGCAGCGCCAGCGTCGAAGTCATCGGCAACGACGCAGCCAAGGCTGGCCTCGGAGGCCGGAGATGAAGGGCGTTATCCTGGCCGGCGGGTTGGGAACGCGGCTTTACCCGCTCAGCAAAGCCACCAACAAGCACCTGCTTCCGGTCTACGACCGGTGCATGGTGCACTACGCCATCGACAACCTCCTGCGCGCGGGCATAGACCACATCCTGGTGGTGACTGGCGGCCCGCACGCCGGCGACTTCCTCCGGGTCCTTGGCAACGGAAAGCATCTCGGCATCGCCCACCTGGAATACGGTTACCAGGAGGGAGAAGGAGGCATTGCCGACGCCCTCTCCGTGGCCCAGGACTTCGCCGAGGGCGGCCCCATGATGGTGGTCCTGGGCGACAACTTCACCGACGCCGACCTCGGCCCCGCCGTGCGCGCCTTCCAGTCCGGCGGCCACATCTTCCTGAAGAAGGTGCCGGATCCCAGAGACTATGGCGTCGCCGTGTTCGACGAGCGCGACCCCGCCCGCCTCCTCGCCATCGAGGAAAAGCCAAGCCAGCCCAAGAGCGACTACGCCGTCACCGGCTTCTACATCTACGACGCACGCGTCTTCGAGTACATCCGCCGCTCCGAGCCCTCCGCCCGCGGCGAGCTGGAGATCACCACCGTCAACAACTTCTATATCGGAGACGGCCTGATGACCTGGAGCGAACTGCACGGGATGTGGCTCGACTGCGGCTCCTTCGACAGCCTGTTCGAGGCCAACCGCGCCGTGGCAGAGGCGCGGCGAAGGGGAGAGAAGCGATTCCTGCCGCGGGTGGGGAAAGAAGCGTAGTAGGCGACCGGTAGGTGATCGGGAGAGCCTGGGCAACGGACAGACAGAGATGATCATCCACACCAGGGTTCACGCACGCGCGGGGCTGCTGGGCAACCCCTCCGACATGTACGGTGGGAAGGTGATCTCATTCCTCATCCGCGACTTCTCCGCGCGGGTCCGCCTGTGGGAGAGCCCCCACCTCACCTTCCGGCTCCACCCCCAGCACGACCGCACCGAGTTCGCCGACCTATCGGACTTCGTCACCTATGTCGCGCGGCACGGATACTATGGCATGCAGCGCGTGCTCTTCGCCACCTGCCGGCGCTTCGCCGACTACTGCCACCAGCGCGCCATCCCCCTGCGAAAGGCCAACTTCACCCTCGAGTACGAGACCGACATCCCCAGGCAGTTCGGCCTGGGCGGCTCCAGCGCCATGGTGATCGCCGCCCTCCAGGCCCTGCTCAGATTCTATCGCCTCCAGCCGCGGGCCCTGCCGCGCGCCGAACTGGCACAGCTGGCCCTCAGTGTCGAAACCCAGGAGCTGGGGATCGCCGCCGGCCTGCAGGACCGCGTGGTGCAGTGCTACGGCGGCCTCACCTACATGGACTTCTCGGGGCCACGGCCACACTACCAGCGGCTGAACTCCCGCTGGCTGCCGCGCTTCGGGCTCGCCTATCCCTCGGAAGAGCACATCGGATCCCTGGAATCGGGCCGCGTCCATGCTCCGCTCCGCCAGCGGTGGAACCAGGGAGACCGAGAAGTGAAGCGCGTGATGGCGCAGATCGCCCGCTGCGCGGAGGAGGGACGGGAGGCGCTTGGTCGCCGCGATGCCGAGCGATTGGGAAGGCTCATGGACCGCAACTTCGACCTCAGACGTCGGCTCTACCCCGACACTGACGCGGAAGTGCACAACATCAAGCTCGTCGAGACGGCCAGGAACCTGGGCTTCCCGGCGAAGCTGCCCGGCTCCGGCGGAGCGGCGCTGATCCTGCTCGAAGGCCGCGCCCCCGCCCGCTCCCTCGCCGAGGCCTATGCCAAGCAAGGCTACCACTACCTGACCATCAAGGCAGTCTAAGGCGATGAGACAAGACCTTCATCCATCGGCCGACCGCCAGAGACCGGCCATCACCAAGGCCGTAGTGCCCGCCGCCGGCAGGGGGACGCGGCTGCTTCCAGCCACCCGCTCCCAGCCCAAGGAGATGCTGCCGGTCGGCCGCAAGCCCACCATCCAGCACGTGGTCGAGGAGCTGGCCGCCGCTGGACTGACAGAAGCGCTCCTCATCTCCGGGCAGGGCAAGCGAGCAATCGAGGACCACCTCGACTACCGCGCCGGCGAGAACGAAGAGGGGCACCAGCCCTGGATGGACCTGCACTTCTTTCACGCCCGCCAGAGCGTGCCCAGGGGTCTCGCCGACGCCATCAGCATCGCCGAGCCTTTCGCCGCCGGACAGCCCTTCGTGGTCGCGCTCGGAGACTCCATCGTCGTGTCCAGGTCGCCCGAGCCGCTGCTCAAGCGTATGGTCGCCGTCCATGACCGGCATCGCCCAGCCGCCACTATCGCCGTTGAGGCCGTGCCCCACGACTTGGTCAGCCGCTACGGCATCGTCGCCCCGAAGGGCTCGCCCGCCGGCCTTCTGGCGGGCAAGCCAGACCACGTCTTCGCCATCTCCGACATCGTGGAGAAACCCTCTCCCCACCACGCCCCCAGCAACTTCGCCGCCGCCGGCCGATACGTGCTCGATCCTGTCATCTTCGACGCCATCCGCCGCACCAAGCCCGGCGTCGGCGGCGAGCTCTGGCTCACCGATGCCCTCCGCATCCTCCTCAAGGAGGGCCGCCAGATCCTCTGCGTCCGCCTCCGCAAGGGCGAGCACCGCCTCGACATCGGCAACTTCCTCAGCTACTTCCAAGCCTTCCTGGAGATCAGCTTGAGCGATGCCGAATATGGTGCGGCTCTTCGAGGGTGGTTGCGCTCGCGGCTGAGGAAGGGACTGGGGACTGGGGACTAGGGACTGGGACCAGCGGCTGGGCACTCGGGGAGAGGCAATGGAGCCAAGTCCACGACCAGCAACCAGGAGCTACCGCGACCTCGAGGTGTGGCAGCGCAGCTACACACTGGCGCTTGACATCTACCGGCAGACTCAATCCTTCCCAGCTCAGGAGCGCTTCGGATTGGTCTCTCAGTTGCGGCGCGCTGCCGTATCTGTGCCCGCCAACATCGCCGAGGGGAACGTTAGGCGACACCGTCAGGAATATGTGCAGTTTCTTCACATCGCGCAGGGGTCGGCTGCGGAGATGGATACGCTGTTGCGAGTGTCAAAGGACCTGGGCTACCTGAAGGACGTCGTCTACACATCTCTTGGCCAGGAGCTTGAGGTCATCGGCAGAATGCTTACCCGGCTCATCGCCGCGCTGGCAGTCCCGCACCGGAGCCGCATCACCCGCCCCCAGCCGGGACAGCAGGCGGAGCAGTAAATGCCGTCCCAGTCCCCAGTCCCCAGTCCCCAGTCCCCGGTCCCCGGCCCCCGGCCTCTCTACCTGGTCACCGGTGGGGCCGGGTTCATAGGTTCACATCTGGTGCACTCCCTGGCCCTGAAGGGGCACCCAGTCCGCGTCCTCGACAACTTCCTGACCGGGAAGCGCGGCAACCTTGAGGCCATCGGTGGTGCCGTGGAGGTGCTGCCAGGTGATATCACCGACCCGGACGCCTGCCACCACGCTTGCGAAGGTGCCGACTTCGTCCTCCACCATGCCGCCCGCGTTTCCGTGGCCGAGTCCGTCCACAACCCAGCGCCCACCCACGACACCAATGCCACCGGCACGCTCAACATGCTCATCGCCGCAAAGGAGGCGGGCTGTCGGCGATTCATCTACGCTGGCTCCGCCTCCGCCTATGGCGACACCGACCTCCTGCCTCATCGCGAGGAGATGCCCCCCCGGCCGCTCTCGCCCTACGCGGTGGCGAAGCATGTCGGCGAACTGTATTGCCAGGTCTTCCACCGCCTCTATGGGCTGGAGATCGTAGTGCTGCGCTACTTCAATGTCTTCGGCCCGCGCCAGGACCCCAGCTCGCCCTACTCCGGCGTGATCGCTCAGTTCGTCTCCCACCTTCTCCGCGCCGAGCCCCTCACCATCTACGGCGACGGCGAGCAGACTCGCGACTTCGTCCCGGTCGAGAATGTGGTGCACGCCAATCTGCTCGCCTGCGCTGCGCCGGCCGCGGCGGGCCGGATCATCAACATCGGCTGCGGCGAGCGCATCAGCGTCAACCACCTGGCTCGCATACTGCTGGACCTGTCAGGCGCGCGTTCCGAAGTGGCTCACCTACCTCCCCG